>OIWU01003447.1_pt1 | contig 12152 bp, 9 predicted proteins | sample 1587711 | NCBI WGS metagenome assembly OIWU01 (sample SAMEA3888909, study PRJEB22519) | human gut metagenome | biome: human gut; feature: human-associated habitat; material: faeces | place: Denmark | collected 2010 | reverse complement strand
GCGGCAAGTGCAAGGACGCCTGCTCCTATCAGGCCATCATCAAGTTCACCCGCCCCTGTCAGGAGGCCTGCGGCATGAACGCCATCGGGCAGGATGAATACGGCCACGCCTGCATCGACTACGACAAGTGCGTCAGCTGCGGCATGTGCCTGGTGAACTGCCCCTTCGGCGCCATCGTGGACAAGGGACAGCTGTTCCAGCTGATCCACGCCATCCGTCAAGGCGACGAGGTGGTGGCGGTGATCGCGCCGGCCTTCTGGGGTCAGTTCGGCGACAACGTGACGCCGGGACAGATCAAGGCCGCCATGAAGCAGCTGGGCTTCGCCGCGCTGGAGGAGGTCGCCGTGGGCGCCGACCTGTGCGCGGTGGAGGAAGCGGAGGAATTCCTGCGGATGGTGCCGGAGAAGCAGCCGTTCATGGCCACCTCCTGCTGCCCGGCGTGGTCGGTGATGGCCAAGAAGGAGTTCCCCGGCTTCGCGCCCTATATCTCCATGACCATGACGCCCATGGTGCTGACGGCGCGGCTGCAGAAGCGGCGGCGTCCCGGCTGCCGCGTCGTGTTCATCGGCCCCTGCGCCGCCAAGAAGCTGGAGGCCAGCCGCCGCAGCGTCCGCAGCGACGTGGACTTCGTTATCACCTTCGAGGAGCTGCGGGGCATGTTTGAGGCCAAGAACATCGACTTTTCCCAGATCCCCGACCTGCCCTCCCACTACGAGGCCAGCGCGCCGGGCGTGGGCTTCGCCGCCGGCGGCGGCGTGGCCAAGGCGGTGGAGGACGTGATCCACCGGCTGCACCCGGAGGTGGAGGTCAAGACCGTGGCGGCGGAGGGACTGAACCAGTGCCGCCAGATGCTGCGCAAGGCCCGGGCGGGCAAGTACGACGGGTATCTGCTGGAGGGTATGGCCTGCCCCGGCGGGTGTATCGCCGGCGCGGGCACCGTGCAGCCGCCGGAGAAGTCCCGGCGCGCCCTGGAGCGATACAAGGAGGCGGTGTCCATCAGCAACCCCATGGATTCCCAGTATATGGAGGACATCCACCTGCTGTATGAGAGCGACACCGACTGGGGTCGCGTAGGACGCCACTAACACCAATATGCAAAAAAGAAGCACCGTGGGTGCTTCTTTTTTGCATTATTCGGGCTGTGTCTCGTCCGGCGGGACGTATACGTCCTCCGGTACGGTGTCGCCGGAGACGTCCGGCGCGGGGGTCTCCGCGCCCTCCTCGCCGTTCTCCGGCTCTGCCGGGGCGGGCGGAGCGAGCTGCGGCGCGTTGGGCGTATGCCCCTCCTGCGGCAGAGCGATGGCGTAGTAGTCGTATGTCACCAGCAGCTGGGCGTAGTGATATTGCAGCGACACGCGGTCGTTGATGGCGCTGACGTAATCCTCCCCCACGGTGATGCCGGGGTTGGCGGTGAAGGTGCGGGTGGAGGCCTCGTACACGCCGGCGGCGGTGGCCCAGCTGTTGCCGCCGGCGGTGGGCAGGATCACCAGCGGGATGCTGCCGGCGGCGGAGGAAGCGTTGTAGCTCTTGTCCAGAATGTCCCGCCCGGACAGGAGCCGGGAGTCGTAGGTCAGGCCGAACAGGTTGCTGAGCGTGGGCACGATGTCCACGGCGCTGCACGGCTCGTCCACATGTACCGGCTCGTCCATGGAGCCGCACCAGAGGATCAGCGCGTTGCGGTAGCGGGAGGTGTCCCGCTCGGAGTCGGTGACGCCCCGCAGCTCGTTGTAATAATCGGTGTCCGTGTCGGACAGCAGATAGGGATAGTGGTCGGCGGCCAGACAGATCACCGTGTCGTCGGCGATGCCCGCTGTCTCCAGATCCTCCAGCAGATAGGCCAGCGCGCTCTCCAGCTCCAGATTAGCGGCCACATACGCCTGCACCTGCGTGGAGGCGTTGGGGTAGGCGGCCTGCGCCTTCTGGCGGTTCTTGGCGGCCATGGCATGTCCCCAGCCGTAGCCGCCGTGACCGCTGACGGTCATGTAATAGGTGTGGAAGGGCGTGCCGTCCTTCACATAGGCGTCGATGTACGGGTCGATGGTGTTCTGGATCATCTCCAGATCGGAATAGGGCCAGCTGCCGTCCTCGGTGAGCTTCAGGCCGCTGCCCTGCCCCTGATAGTCGTAGCCCAGATTGGGGTGGGTCTTGTCGCGGTTGTAGTAGTTGTAGATGTTGTCGTGGTAGGCGGCGGTGGTATAGCCCAGCGCCCGGAACTGGTTGCCCAGCGCAAAGGGCATGCTGTTGCGGGCGGTGGCGTAAAAGCTCACATTGCCGTTGACCCACGTGGGGATCAGGCCGGTCATCACCGCGAACTCGCCGCCGGTGGTGGACTGTCCCCAGCCGGGCTGGTAGAAATGGCTGCACACAAAGCCCTCGTGGGTCAGGCGGTACAGGGCGGGCGTCAGCTCCTCGCTGATGAACCACGGGGAGAACGCCTCAGCGGTGAACAGGATCAGGTTCTTGCCCTTGAACATGCCGGTGTACTCGTTCTGGGAGGAGGGCGTCAGGCTGCCGAAGTAGCGGGACATGTTGGCCACGGCGGAGCTGGAGGCGCTTTCCGCCAGCGCGTCGAAGTCGATGTCCATGGCGTTTTTGCCGTATACCACCGGCGCGGTGACGGCGGTGTCGTCCCCGCCGTCGTCCTCCGGCACCTGTATGTCGGGGGCGGGCTGGCCGAAGAGGGCGTATGTCATCTCCAGCCGGACGGTGGCGTTCAGCCCGAAGTGGGTCACGCCGGCGTCGGCGTTGAAGCCGTAGGTATACGAAGCCTTGTACATGCCGCCGTGCGCCAGCACGCTGCCCGTGCCGCCAAAGGCCAGACTCAGCGCCAGCAGCACCAGAAGGGGCTTCCACCCCATGCGCTCCGGCGGCGCAATACGGCGGCGCAGCAGGACGCAGCCCACCACCGGCAGCATGGACAGCAGGATGAAGGGCAGACGGGGCAGCACCACCTCCGGGATGGCGGAGCCGAAGCCTGTGACCACGTTCTCGCTCATGTTGCCGATGAAGCGCAGGAAGAAGTAGGATTTGAAATAGCTGCGGCAGCAGTACTCCACGCAGACCAGCACCGACCACAGGGCGGTAACGGTGACGGAAACGATGAAGGCCGCCTTGGGACGGCGCAGCAGGTTGACGATCAGGCTCCAGAACAGCCCCGTGCCCACGGCGAACAGTAAGATCAGCGCCAGCGCCCCGTCAAAAAACACCGACTGTGCGTCGAACGCCCGCAGCAGCAGCTCGTGATACAGCACCGCCGCCGGGAAAAACAGCCAGTGCAGCGGCGCGGGATGCGCCCCTCCGCCAAACAGCCGGGAGGGGGCGGTATGCTCGTTTTCTTTCTCTGTCATAGGTATGTCCTCTTATTTCCCCAGCTTGAAATACTCCCCTGATGCGGCCAGGTTGGTGATCTCCGTCAGCACCAGAATGTCGTCGGCCTCCGCCGCCAGCTCCTGCACTCTGCCCCGGAAATACCGCAGATCCAGCATGGTGATCGTCTCATAATCCCCGGTCAGGAACGGCACGAAGGAGTTGGCGAAGGAATCCTTCACCAGCAGCAGGTGCTTCCCGTTCTCCACGCCGGTGGTGATGACGCACTGACCGTAGTTGCCGCCCAGAAACAGCTCGTACTTGTCCTTCTGCTCCAGAGCGCTCAGGTCGTACAGCGCGCCGTCCTCCCCGTCGCACACCACGCTGTCCACGGTGATCTCCGGCGCGTAATACACCTTGTCATACACGCTGTCGGGCAGCAGCACCTTGGAGTACAGTGTGCCCCGGAAGCTGTCCGTGGCCTCCGTCAGGCCGTATGCCCGCGCCGTATGCCCCGTGGCCTGCGCCCACAGACCGTAGGCTGCCTGCGCGCCCATGGTCGTCCAGTGGTGGTCGGTGTGGTAGTAGGGGTCGTCCACCGCCGCCAGCGTCTCACGGCTGTCCAGCAGTGTGCCGCCCAGCGCGTCACCCAGCTGCGCGAAGGCCGCGTCCTCGTCGTAATAGGGCGCATTGGCGGGCAGCTTATCCCGCAGCACCCCCGCCGGGCTGGGCACGATCAGCGCCGTGCAGCTCTTGCCGGGGTTGGCGTCGAACAGCGAGCGGATATACCCGGCGTTCTTATTCAGCCCCGCCCAGTCGAAGCTGTCGTCCGTGACCTTGGTGAAATAGCGGCCATCCGCGCCCAGATAGGCGCCGCTGATGTCCTCCTTGCCCTCCGCCCGCTGCAAGACCGAGCGGCTGGCTGTCCAGAAGTCCCGGAAGATGATCTGGTCGCTGGTGTAGTTCTCTGTGTCCTTCATGAATTTTCCGGACAGGATGTTGTCCCAGCTGAGCTTGGGCGTCAGCTGCAAATAGCGGTTCTCGTTCTCGGAGAATGCCCTGTCCGGCGTCAGGAAAAAGCTCCCCACAGACAGCGCCAGAAGAATGGCGCTGATGGCGATCAGCGGCGCGAGGCCCTTTGTGTTTTTCATTTCGCCGCCTCCTTAAAACCGGAAATACAGGAACGGGTTGTAGCTGTCGCCCACCAGAAAGGCGATGGACACCAGCAGCACGACCGCCACCCACACCGTTCGCAGTCCGTCGGACAGCGCCGGTGCCATGGCGCGCTCCCGCTTCTCCCACAGCCGCCGGGGCAGGGACGTGCAGCCCACCACCGCCAGCGCCAGCACCAGCCAGTCGCACCGCAGCAGATAGGCGGTGGTGCCGTCGGCAAAGGCGCCGGAGAACATGTGCCCTAAATACGCGCCCAGGGCGCTGAAATCCGTAATGGCGAACAGAACCCAGCCCAGCACGAAGCACAGGCAGGTGTAGACGTGCCCCACAAACCGGGGCGCTTTATCCAGCCACCGCAGCAGGAACGTCTTTTCCAGCAGCAGCAGCACGGCGTAGTACACGCCCCACAGGACGAAGTTCCAGCTGGCGCCGTGCCACAGGCCGGTCAGCAGCCAGACGATGGCGATGTTGACCAGCTGCCGCCCCTTGCCCTTGCGGTTGCCGCCCAGCGGGATGTAGACATACTCCCGGAACCATGTGGACAGGCTGATGTGCCACCGCCGCCAGAATTCGGTGACGGAGCGGGACTCGTAGGGGTAGTTGAAGTTTTCCAGAAAGTGGAACCCGAAGAAATGCCCCAGACCGATGGCCATGTCCGAGTAGCCGGAGAAGTCGAAGTAGATCTGGAACGTGTAGGCGATGGCGCCCAGCCACGCCGTGGCCGCCGTGGGGTCGGACATGGCGGCGATCTCCTCCCAGATGGCGCCCATCTGGTTGGCGATGAGCACCTTCTTGCCAAGGCCGATCACCAGCCGCTGCAAGCCCTCGCTGGCCTCCGCCAGATTCTCCCGGCGGTGCTCCAGATCGTAGGCCACCGTCTTGTACTGCACGATGGGCCCGGCGATCAGCTGGGGGAACAGCGTCACATACGCGCCGAAGTCGATGATGTTCCGCTGGGGCGGCACCAGTCCCCGGTACACGTCGATGGTGTAGCTCATGGTCTGGAAGGTGTAGAAGGAGATGCCGATGGGCAGCAGCAGCCCCAGTGCCGGTATCGCCGTGCCCAGCAGCCCGTTGATGTTGTTGATGGCGAAATCCGTGTACTTGAAGAACCCCAGAATGGCCAGATTCCCCATCACCGACAGGATCAGCACGCCCTTGGCGCCCTTCTCCCGCTGCCTCCGGCGGAACCAGCCGATGGCCAGACCGTTGCAGTAGTCGAACACAGTGGAGAACAGCATGATCAGGATGTACTTCGGCTCGCCCCAGCCGTAAAACAGCAGGCTGAACACCAGAAGCAGGCCGTTGCGCAGCTTCCGCGGGCAGATATAATACAGAATGGCCACCAGCGGCAGGAACGCCAGCAGGAAGGTGGTGCTGCTGAATACCATAGCGGTTCTCCTTTGCAGTTGATCTCAAAACGAAAGGGGCGGGCAAGCCCGCCCCTCAGACTGTCAAAAAAGTCTGTCATTGCGAGCCAGTGCGCGCCGCGAAGCAAGTGCCCGTGGGGTACACACTGGCGTGGCAATCCGTTTCCAATACGTTACTTCACACCCGCCAGCTTGCCCATCTGGTAGCTGCCGCGGATGGCGGACAGATTGTTGACGAACAGAACGTCCTTCACGCCCTTGTCCCTGGCCAGCTGGGTGACGCTGCCGCTGTAATACCGGTAGTCCACCACATACACCGTCTGGTAGTGATCCACCAGGAACGGCACAAAGGCGTTGCCGAAGGACTCCTTCACCACGATGCAGCTCTCGCCGTTGCTGACCTCCGGGTTCTCGATCACCGTGAAGGGGTTATCGCCCATGATGAACGTACCGTACTTCAGGCTGGCCGAGGCGGTGGACTCGTCAAAGATGACCTGACCGCCGGTGAGGGTGCTGTTCTCGTTGTCGCCGTACTTCATGGAGGCGGTGGCGCTGACGGGATGGTAGGCGTTCACCGTGTCCGGATCGTTCTTCATGGCATCCGGCTTGCCGCCGTCGTTGTAGAACGAGCCGAGGAAGCCCGGAAACTGGCTCACCTCATAGTCGCTGAGGTTGTGGGGCGTGATGCCCTTGGCCGTGGAGAACTGCACATAGGCGTAATACGCGCCCAGCGCCGTCCAGTGGTGGTCGGTGCGGAAATAGATGTACTCCGTCCGGTGGGACATCATCACGTCGTGCAGGGGGATCGTTTTTACATTCTGCCCCATTCCCGCTAAAATATCCTTCTCGGCCTGCGCCTGGTCGCTGCCGGGTATGTCGCTGAACAGCTCATCCGGCAGCGTGATGCCGCTGGACAGGGGGATGGCCATGGCGTACACCTGGCTCACGCCGCTGAGACTGTCCGCCACGGCGTTGACCGTGGACTGGTACTTCTCCGCCAGCGAGCCCACATAGTTGTACATTTCATATCCGGCGCTGCCCACCACATACACGCCGCCGGACTGATAGGGCTTGTCGCTGGTGGTGATCACATTGGAGGACGCCGGCTTCGTGGTGGTCACGCCTGTCTTATCCTCGCCGCTCTTATCGGCATCGGTCTGATCGCCGCCCTCCGGGTCCTGCTTGTCGCCGCTCTGGGTGCCGTCGCCGGTATTCTCCCCGTCCGTCTGGGTGATGGGCGGGTCATCGGCGTCCTTGTCCGGCGCTTTTTTGCCGCTGAAGATATCGGTGCAGATGGCCAGTATCGCCACCACCAGCGCCGCCGCCGCGATCAGCAGCAGCACGGCGCCGCCGGCGCTTCCGCGCCGCCGCTCATACCGGGAGCTCATCCCACGAACTCCTTGATGACCGCGTTGGCCGTGTCGGTGTCATTGGTGACGCACAGCACCACACAGGTGCCGTAGGTGGCAAAAATGGCGTTGTCCAGACGGGCGACCTCCTCAGGCTTATAGCGCTCCATCTCCTGCTTCTGGCTGTCCAGCAGGCTCTGCATGGACACCTTCACCGCGGAGGCATCGGTCTTGTCGCTGCACTGCACCACGAAGATCTCCTCCACCGTGCTGCCGTCGGACATGTAGGCGCTTGTCTCGCACTTTTCCGGCAGCTCCAGGTAATCGCCGGCGTCGATGGCGGACAGAGCCGTGTCGAACTGTACGCGCTCAGCCAGCGCCTTGCCCAGCCCCGCCGCATCCACGGTGGCGGACGCCTTGTCGCCGCAGGCGACCAGAGAGACAGCGGTCATGACCGCCAGCAGCAGCGTGATAATACGTTTCATAGAATCGCTCCTTATTACTTTCACTCAAAACTGTTTGGCCAACCGGCCGCATGCCGGCTCAGTTCATTATTATAATACAAACCCGCCGGAAGTAAAAGAGGGAAAAGCTTAAGAACTCATAAAATTTCCCCTGCCTGTTATGACGGCGGCGGATGGGCAAAGGTTCCGCCGGCGGGCGGCAAAAAGGAGACGGCCTGAGCCGTCTCCTTTTTATATTCAGAAATCGATGGTCCCGTCCAGCACCTTCAGGTCGTAGGGCTCGAATACCACCTTGCGGTAGGCGTCCACGTCCATCTTCACGCCCGTCCAGTCGCTGTGTATCTCGCCATTCTGCTTGATGAGAATGTCGTACAGAATGTCGTAGGTCACGCCGTCGTCGCCCTTTTCCACGATGGTGGAGTAGGGCAGAGTCTTGTGATAGGTCATGTGCAGACCCTTATACTCGAAGTGGAAGCCGTTGCGCATGCGGCAGCCGTCCAGCCCCTTGTAGGTAAACAGGCGCTTGAGATCCTGCAGTATCCGGTCGTTGTCCTCCTCGTACAGGTTCTCCGGCGTCGTCTCGGTGTAGTCGTACCGGAACTGGATAGGGATGCGGTAGGGCAGGAAGCGCTCCACATAGTCCACCAGCTTCGCCGCCGGATAGTTCTTGTACAGCACGCAGTTGATACGGGTGGGGCAGGCGATTTTCCCCAGCACCTCGTCCGGACTCTCCTCCACATAGTGCTGCAGATGGCGGGAGATGTTCATGCAGGTGATCTTATCCTTGTTCCTCTCCGTAAAGGCCAGCATCTCCTCAAAGGTGGTGGCGGCCTGGGCGGGGAAGGTGGTGTTGATATAGATATTGTGGGTGGCGGGGATGGTGTCCAGCATCCTTTGCAGGGCGTTCAGGTTGGCCAGCGGCTCGCCGCCGGTGAACACGAAATCGCACCGGGGCGTGATGGAGTCCATCACCCGGATGCTGTCCAGAATTTTGTCCAGCGAGAAGCCGGAGCAGTCGGCATATTCTTTTTTGTTGATGCAGAAGGGGCAGTTGTTCTGGCAGTCGTAGGGCACAAAGACCGTGACCGTAGCGCCGCCCTCCCGCGTTTTATAGGGATGGGTCATGTTGTTGATAACCTCGCATCAAAATGTACCAAAACATTGTATATCAGAAAAGGGCGGAAAGCAAGGAAAACCTGTGAAAATCGCCTGTTTTTCTCTTAACAATATCAGTAGGCATCGTCTCCCAGCTCTCGCCGTATGGAGGCAAGCGCCGCGTCCTCTCCCTGCTCCTTCAGCAGCAGGAGCCAGCGATCCAGCAGCGCCGCCGTGTCCGGGTGCATGAAGCGGCTGGCGTCCGTGCGCCGCATGTCCTTGCTGCGCTGGTAGTATTCGTAGGGGGACGCGTCGGTATACTGGTCGCCCTGATAGACCCGGCAGGCGGCAATGCGGTCGCAGAACATCTCCGCCACATACTTTTTGGGCATCTTGCAGCCGCCTATGTAGATGGTGCCGTCCTCCCGGCGGCAGTAGTCGATCCAGTACTCGAAGTGGTGGCGGTTGCGCCCCTTATGGTGCAGCCACGCCAGACTGACGCCGTTTTCCAGCCGCTCCTGGTCGTTGGGGCTGCGCCAGCCCTGGTAGTATTTCACGCCCCGCCAGAATTCCGTGGGGCTGTATTTGCTCAGATCGTGGGTCAGACCCTGCCACACCAGCCCCAGCCGGAAGCAGTAGTGCCGCACCATGCGGCGGTGGCGGTTCACCGTGTGTAAATGGGCGCGAAAGGGCATGTCGCCACCTCCTGCAATGAATTCCCGAACAGTATACCACATCTCCGGGAAAAAGGACAGGGAAATTTCCGGCATAGGCCGGCGCATTTTGCGGTACACTACGCGGGAGGTGAGGATACATGGGCAACATGGCGTTTTTCCGCGGCGGCGGATACAGGCGGTGGCTGCCGCCGGAGATCGGTTCTGCGGACGAGGCGGTGCTGGTGCGCCGCTGCTGGGAGCTGCTGGTGCTGGACAGCGGCGGCGCGGCACGGCTGGCGGCGCTGGGACGGGCGCCCCTGTGCCGCACGGTGCTGATGCCCCAGGAGGCCGCCGGCGCGTGGCTGCGGGCGCGGCAGGTGGTGGGCTGCGGCCTGTCGCCCCGTTGCAGCCTTACGCTGTCCGGCCTGTCGCCCCGGCCGGTGCTGTGTGTGCAGCGGGCGCTGACGGCGCTGGACGGCACGGTCATCGAGCCACAGGATATCCCCCTGTCCCTGCACTGGAGCCGGCTGCCGCCGGAGACGCTGCTGCTGGCCGCCGGCGCGTGGCTGCTGGCAAAGGGGCAGGTGCCGGAGATAAGCTGAAGCCCGCCTCGAACGAGGCGGGCTGCTGGCTGCATTACAGTATAAATCCCCCGTCGCAGGTGAGCACCTGCCCGGTGATGAACGACGCCCTGTCGTCCGCCAGAAAGCTGACGGCGGCGGCGATGTCCTCCGGCGTGCCCAGCCGACCCAGCGGCGTCTCCTGCGCCAGCTGGGGCAGTACCTCCGGCGGCAGAGCGTCCAGCATGTCGGTTTTGATGACGCCCGGCGCCACGCAGTTGACCCGGATGCCCGTGGGCGCCAGCTCCGACGCCAGCGAACGGGTCAGCGCGATCAGCGCCCCCTTGGTGGCGGAGTACGTCACCTCGCAGCTGGCGCCGCGCAGCCCCCATATAGAGGAGACGTTGACGATGCACCCGGCGTGCTCGTGGAGCATGTGGGGCAGAACGGCCTGTATCGCGTGGAACGCGCCGTCCACGTTGACGGAGAAGTACCGGTGCCACAGGGCGTCGGTGATGTCCTGAAACAGCGCCTGCCCCGCCACGCCTGCGTTGTTCACCAGCAGGGACACGGGGCCGAATTCGCCCTCCACCCGCCGCACCATCTCGTTTACCTGTACCCGGTGCGCCACGTCCGCCTGCACCGCCATGGCGCGGCCGCCGGCGGCAGTGATCTCCGACACCAGCGACATGGCGCAGTCCTGCCGCACCCGGTAGTTGACGCACACGGCGTAGCCCTCGGCGACCAGACGGCGCGCCACAGCGCGGCCGATGCCCCGGGAGGAGCCTGTCACCAGCGCGATCTTGTCCATGGGATCATCCCCTTTTCACACAGTCTCTGCCCATGAGTATAGCAAATTTCCGCAGGAAAGGCAAGAAAAGTGTTGACAAATCCGAGGCGATGGGGTAATATAGCATCGTTGTCTGCGCGGTTAGCTCAGCTGGTAGAGCACATGCTTGACGTGCATGGGGTCACAGGTTCGAGTCCTGTACCGCGCACCATCTGAAACCCTTGAAACCACATGGTTTCAAGGGTTTTTTGCTGCCTCAAAACAGGTTTGCCCCTTATTCTGACCCTTAAAGCCCCAGCACACCGGAGATATGCTCCTTGCGGAGCTTGGTTATCTCCGGCATGGTGCCGGGAACGCGGCAAGGCACGCAAAAGACTCCGGCAGATGCTGCATTCCGCATTCCGCTCACCGGAGATTTTGCGTGCAATATCACTGTATCGGCAGCTCCACCGCGATGGTCGTGCCCTTGTCCGAACTTTCCTCCACCCAAACGGAGCCACCGTGGAGGTCGGCGATCTCCCACACCAGAGAAAGCCCCAGCCCCGCACCGCCGTACTCGCGGCTGCGGGACTTGTCCACCCGGAAGAAGGGCTGGAAAATACTGCACTGATACTCCTTCGGGATGCCGCAGCCGGTGTCGGAGACGCGGAGCAAGAGCTTTTCCGGCGTCTGTGTGACAGAAACCCGCACCGAGCCGCCCTGCCGGTTGTACTTGACGGCGTTCTCCGTCAGGTTGAAGATCAAGCGGTAGATCAGCGCGTCGCTGCCGGTCATAATGCCGTTGCCCTCCGCCGTCAGTGTGACGCCGCGCTTATCTGAGAGCGGCGCGAGATCTGTGAAGATCTCCTCGATCATGGGAGCGAGCTGGATGCGCTCGTTCCGCGCCACCTGCCGCAGATTGCTCATCTCCAGCAGCGTCCTGGTCATCTGTATCAGCCGTTCCGTCTGCTCACGCAAAAGCGTGAGGAACTCCGCCGTCTCCGGTCGCATATCAGGATGCTCCGCGGAAAACAGCTCCAACTGCGCCTGCATGAGTGCCAGTGGCGTGCGCAGCTCGTGGGCGGCGTTGCCGGTGAACTGCCGCTGGGCGGAAAAGGCGGTATTCAGCCGCTCCAGCATCTGGTTGAAGGAGCGGCTGAGCTGCTTAAACTCCGGAAGCACATCTTCATCGATCTTCATATCCGCCAAATTGGTCATCTGCACCATTTCCACCTGAGAAGCAAAGCTGCGCAGGGGCTTGAGGGCACGTCCGCTGACGAAGTAGGCCAGAATGCCGCTGAGCAGCGTTACCGCAGCCGTGATGTACCAGTTGGTGGTGCGGAAGCGCCCCTGCGCCCCATCGACGACGATGGTCAACTCCTCGTTGGGCGCTATGAGCTGCGGGTCAAA
>OIWU01003443.1_pt1 | contig 12160 bp, 9 predicted proteins | sample 1587711 | NCBI WGS metagenome assembly OIWU01 (sample SAMEA3888909, study PRJEB22519) | human gut metagenome | biome: human gut; feature: human-associated habitat; material: faeces | place: Denmark | collected 2010 | reverse complement strand
GGCAGCTACATGACCCGCAAAAACCTGCAGGCCGCCCAGGCGCTGCTCCAGCCCTATCTGGAGGAGGCCCGCAACAAGCAGAACGTGGAGGACCTCTATATGCTGCTGACCGATGTGCCCAAGGAGGAGAGCGTGGTCATCTGCACCGGCCGCTACGCCGCCGAGGTGTTGAGCAACGGCTTTGAGAGCCGGCCCGCCGCCGACGGCAGCTGGACGCTGCCCGGCGTCGTCAGCCGCAAAAAGCAGTTCATCCCCGCCATGATGAGCGCCTATCAGGAGCTGTAACCCCCCGATACAAAACACGAAGCCCCCGGAACCCTGCATGTTCCGGGGGCTGTTGTGTTTTGTAAGGGAGCGTCAGGCTGCGACTTTTAAGGGAGAGTTATCAGTCCAGATGGTGCCATCCAAAAGCTTTGTTACGGCCAGTGTGCCGTTCACGCTGACCCGCGCGGGGTCCAGCGCATAGAAATCGCTCTCCCGCAGGTTTTCGGGGTCTGCCGTGGGGGAGATGCCCACCACGCACACCCAGTGTCCGTAGGTGCTGCTGGTGGCGATGTGGGGGTAGTTGACCTCTTTCCAGCCGGAGCCGGAGAGGTGGTATTCATAGCTCGTCACGCGGTTGGTGTGCTTGGACACGCCGCTGACAGCGGTGTTTTTCAGATGTACGATGACGGGCCGCCCGGCCTGCAGCTCTTCATACAGGCGGGAAAGGCAGCCGGAAAGGGAGCCGCTGTAAGCGTAGTACCCGGCGGCAGACCATACCGCGCCGTTCGACCACATCCCGCTGCCTGAGCAGGGCTTGCCATCCAGAATGGTGCGGGCGTAGCGCAGGGCGTACCAGCTGCACCGACCCGAGGTCTGGTTGCCGATGGAGACGATCTGCTGGCTGTCGAAGGACAGCAGTGTGATGCCGTTCACATTCTGCAATTGTGCCGCCGCAGCCTTTGGCGCGGCCAGAAAGCTCAGGCACAGCAGAACTGCTGCCATGAAAACGCGCACCGGAGCGCGCAGGGAACCATGCTGCATGGGGCAAACTCCTTTTCCTTGTTCAGGAACGGCACCCGGCGGTTCCCATTGCCTTAAGTTTAGCACCAAATCGTGGTAGAATTGTGTAAACGCCGGAAATATTTTCCGGTTTTTGCCCCGGGTGCGGCAAAGGATCTTTGCGAAGATTCGTTCTGGAAAAAACAACAAAAGCAGGAGAAAATGTTTGGTGAAGCTGGCAATTGACAAAAGCGACAGTCGTTGGATAAAATAAAGCCAGAAGGGGCCCTGTTTCAAAATGGAAAGGCACCCTGCATATTATGAAAAACACAACAAAACGACTGGAGGTCCCGACATGAAAATGCTGAAAAAACTGGCCGCTTTGGTTCTGGCGGCGACCATGGTACTTGTTCTGTTCACCGCCTGCGGCGGCGATACCGCCCAGAGCCCCGAGGCTCAGGCGGAAGCTCAGATGATGAGCACAATCAATGCAAATCGCCCAGAGGGAAAGAAACTGGAAAATAACGCACAGTGCAGAGCGATTGCAAGCCAACATATTGATGAGGTAGCAAATGGAGATTTGAATTTCTCGTGGAATCTGCTTGGCTATTCATCTAAGGTTTGGCTCAAAATTGATGGCCCCAAAGATGGTAAGTGTGCAGCTACATTTGTGACGACATTTGACTATGATGGCACAAAGCTGAATAAGTTTGTTCAGAAAATTGCCGAAGGCGGCAATCTTGGAAACGCGAATATCGCACAGAGCACGAAATGGACACAGGTTGGCGTTGTTGTCAAAGCTGTGAATGGTCAGACCTACATGGCTATCTCGGTGGCTATTGATACAAATGCCTGAGCAAAACAAATTATATGATTTTTTCCCCCGGAGCGTGGCTGAAAGGCCGCCCTCCGGGGCTTTTTTGCGTCTGGAGCACTTGACTTATAATTATAATATAATTATAATATAGATATGGAAAGCATACAGTTTGAGTGGGATGAAAATAAAAACCGCATCAATCAGCACAAACATGGCATTTCATTCCTGGAAGCAAAGACAGTTTTCTATGACGAGGAAGCACTGGTAATTGATGACCCGGAGCATTCAGAACAGGAGGACAGATTTATCATTCTCGGCCTGAGCAGTAGGGCAAATCTGCTTGTCGTGTGTCACTGCTACCGTGCGTCAGATACTGTCATCCGTATTATCTCGGCCAGAAAGGCCACAAAAACTGAATCGAAATATTATGGAAAGTGAGGTCTGTGTTATGCTCAAAGAGTACGATTTCAGCAATGCAAGGAAGAACCCCTACGCCAAGGCGCTGAAAAAACAGATCACCATTAACATTGACAGCAATACCATTGATTACTTCAAGGAGCAGGCCGAAGTGGTGGGTATCCCTTACCAGACCCTGATCAATTTGTACTTGAAAGACTGCGTTGCCAATAACCGTCATTTGTCTCTGTCGTGGCAGTGAGAAGAAAAACAGGCTCGTCCGGTTTTGCTCCGGACGGGCTTTTTGTTTGCAACTTTCCCATAAAAGATGCAAAAAAGGCTGTGATGTGGTACAATAAAAGATAGATTTTATTGAAAGAAAGGAACCTTTGGATGCAGCTGTTTGAACTGGTCAGCCCGCGGCTGTTCCGCCCGCTGGCGGGGCCCAACCGGGCGTTTTATGCGGAGCTGCTGCTCCTGCTGTGGGAGGAGTGCCGCCACACGGCGGATTACTCCATCTCCCGGGCAGAAGCGGTGAGCCGGGCCGAGGATTACTTTGCGGCGCTGGCAAAGCCGCTGGCACTGGATGCCGATGACGCGGGCGACGAAGCCGAACAGCCCACCCGGGATCCCCATACCCTTGCGCTGGGCTTTCTGCTCCGCCTGCGCCGCACCGGCTGGCTGGAAGAGCAGCCCGGCAGCTATGAGGAAGAGCCTGCCCTTGCCTTTGTGCCCGAGGTGGCTCCTCTGCTGGAAGCGCTGGAAGAGATCCTGAACCCGCGTGTTGTCACCTACACCGGCAAGCTGTACAAGGCATGGCAGCTGCTGCAGAACATCGGGGAGGAAAAGAGCCCCTATGAGAATGTTCTGCGGGAGGTGGCCTCCGATCTGGAAGCACTGAACAAGTCCCTGCGGGCGCTGAACGCATCCATCGGGCATTATATCGACCGGCTCACCCGCAACCGCACCCCGCAGGAGGTGCTGGAACTCTTCGACCAGTACGAGGAAAAGGTGGTGGCCGCCGCTTACCACCGCTTCAAGACCAGCGATAACCTGTTTAACTACCGCGCTTATCTGGAAGAGGATCTGGACGACTGCGAGGCAGAACACCTGCCCCGGCTGGCGCTGGATTACGCCCGGGTGGAGCGCTGTGCCCCCGGCGAAGCCGCCCCTGCCGTGCGTGCCCTCATCCAGAAACTGCGGGATTCGCTGGAAGAGATGAGCACCCTGATGCGCCAGATCGACCAGAGCCACATCCGCTACCGCAAGCGGGCCGTGCAGCGGGCACAGTTCCTGCTGTTGAGCGACCGCTCCTCGCAGGGCAGTGTCACCGCCCTGCTCCGCCGCTATGCCGAGGAGATCAAAACGCCCGATCAGCTGTTCGCGCCGGATGACGGCCCGGTGGCAAAGCGCCTGCACCTCTACCCGGCGGCGGTGTTCGGGGCAAAGCCCCTCTACCCGCCCGCCGCGCCCCGCAGCGAAACGCCGCTGGCCCCGGTGCGGCAGGCCGGGCTGGATGAGGAGCAGCTGCGCAAAGAACAGCAGCTGCTGCTGGACTACGCCCGGATGGCCGTGACTGAGGAAAACGTGGGCCTGCTGGCAAAACAGGCCCTTGCCGCCCGCAGTGCGGTGGCTGCCTCCACGCTGGCGGAGGAATACCCCCGCGATTTTGCCCGCATCATCGGCCTGCACACCTACTCGCAGTCGCCGCGCCGGGCTTACGATATCACCCTTACCGGAAACTGGGTCGAACGGGGCGGCTTCCGGTTTGAAGAGTTTATTCTGACACCCCGCAGGGAGGACGCTGACCATGGCCGAACCGAATAAAATGCTGGAAGAGACCGCAAACTATCTGCTCAACCACTGCTTTGTGCTGGGCTGCGTAGAGGAACAGCGGGCAAAATATCTGTATATTCAGGATCACCTCAACGAGGTGCGGGCGGTGTTCAAGCCCTTGGGCTACGCGGTGCTTTTGTACCCCGCGCCCATGCAGGCGGCGGCGCTGGTCAACGAGCACGAGGGCAGTCAGGCACGGCTGCTCAAGTACGAGAGCATTTTGCTGCTGGTGCTGCGGCTTTTGTACCTGCAAAAGCGGGAAAGCCTTGCCGCCAGTGCAGACGAGGTGCTGGTCACGGTGGAAGAGGTGCAGGCAGAGCTGCAAAAGATGAACCTGCCCCGCAAGCTGGACCAGCAAACGCTGGAAAAGCTCATGCGCACGTTGCGCCGGTACAATCTGGCGCGTCCGGTGGGACGGCTGTCCGGGCTGGACAGCCGCATCGAGGTGTTCCCCACGGTGCTGCTGGCGCTGCCGGATGCCGACCTTGCGGATGCCGCCGCCGAGAGCGCCCGCACCCGCACCGAGCTTGGTCTGTACGAGCGCCCGGAGGGGGCAGACACCGAAGCAGGGGAGGGTGAAGCATGATCGAACTCAAGCGCCTGAAACTTATCAACTGGCACAACTTTGAAAATACCACCTTCGACTGCGCCCGCCTGACCTATATGATCGGCGTGAACGCCGTGGGCAAGACCACCATTCTGGACGCCATCCGCTACTGCCTGACCACCAACCGCAATTTCAATGCCCTGGGCAATAAAAAGAGCGGCCGCACCCTGCAGGGCTCTGTCCACGCCAAGCAGCGCGGTGAGAACGCCTACCGCCGCCCGGGCCGCACGGTGGCATACATCGGTGCCGAGTTCTGGGATACCGTCAAGCGAACAAACTTTGTCATCGCTGTCCGGGTGGAATCCGAGGGCCCCATGCAGGAGCTTCACCCCGGCGACCAGACCTGGTACATCTCCGAGGACGGCATCACGCTGGAAAAGCTGCCCTTCCTTGATCCGCGCACCGGTGCCCCCAGCGCCAAGGAGGACTTCAAGCCCGCCGTCGGCCGACTCTCCTACACCCGCAGCCCCAGCGAAGCCCGTGACCGCATCTGCCGGGCGCTGGGCATCGGGCGGGCGTCCAGCCCGCTGGGCAAAAAGTTCAACGAAGTGTTCCAGATGGGCACCAGCATGGACGAGATCCCCAACTTCCGGGAGTTTCTGTACCAGTACATCCTGCCGCAGCCGGAGCTGGATCTGGAAGCGCTGCAGGGCGACCGGCTGGAGCTGGAGAACCTGCACGCTGTGCTGGCCGAAGCCCAGACCCGCGCCGATGCACTGGAAGAGATCGTGAACTATGGCCGCGAAGCCGCCGGAAAGCAGACCGAAGCCCTTGTGAACCGGGGCGCGGCCCTGCTGGCCCGTGCTGCTGCCGACGGCGGGGAACAGGACGTGTGGCAGGGCCATCTGGACGCCGGACACCGCCAGCTGGAGGCCCTGAACGCCCGTTATGCCGAGGCCAAGAACGCGGAGGCGGAAGCCCGCCGCGCCTACCTTGCCGCCCACAGCGCAGCCGGTGCCAGCGGCGAGGGCCGGGCACTGGATGCCATGGAGGAAGAACTGTCCCGCCGCAAGACGGCGCAGGATGCCGCCGCCCGCAAAGCCGCGCAGGCCGAGGATGCCGCATCCAAGGCCGAAGCCCTGCTCACGGCCCTGCGCCGCAGCGGGTTTGCTTCCGGCTGGAAGCTGGAAAACCTCACCGTCGACACCCTGCCGCAGCTCACCGACTGGCTTGCCGCGCAGGAAAAACCGCTGGAAGAAGCCTACTTTGCGGCCCGGCAGAACACCGCCGCCCTGCGCAAAGAGCAGGCGGACAAGCGCGCCGAGCTGGACGCCGTGTCCGGCGGCAAGTGGGTGTACCCCCACGGCGATGCCGCCACCCGTGTGCGGGATGCCGTGAACGCGGAGTTGAAGAGCCGCGGCATGCAGCCGGACGCCAAGATCTTCTGTGAGCTGCTGGCCGTGGCGGACGAGAGCTGGCAGGACTGCGTGGAAGCCTGCCTGGGCGACCGCCGGTTCGACATCCTTGTGCCGCCCGCCCATTACGAGGCCGCCAAGAGCGCCTTTGTGGCCCTGAAGGACAAGGTGGGGCCCATCAGCCTGCTGGACACGCCGGGCATCCGCAAGGCCAACCGCCATGCCGAGACTGCCCCGGCGGACAGTCTGGCGGCACAGGTCACCAGCGAAAACCCGCTGGCGGCCCAGTACGCCGACACCATCCTGCGGCGCATCGTCTGCTGCGACACCCCTGAAACACTGGAACAGTACCCGGACAGCGCCACCCGCGACCTGCTGCGGCACCATCCCTTCCGGCTGGAGCGCCTGCGCACCCCGCAGCGTTATATCGGCCTGGAAGCCCGCCGCGCCCGCGCCGGGGCACTGGCCGAAGAGCTGGAAGCTCTGGCCGAGCGCACCCGCACCGCTGCCCAGACCGAGCAGAACCTGAAAACCGCCTACGACCAGTACCAGAACTTCCAGCGCGGCACCGCGCCGCAGCAGCTGGCCGGCCTGTGGGAGGCCCGCACCGCCGCCGAAAAAGCCCGGAATGCGGTGGCCGAACAGGAGGGCAAGCTGGCCGAATACCGCGAGAACCCCCTGCTGCAGGAGATGTACCGCGAGGAAGAAACGCGGGAAGCCGCCTGGGAAGCCGCCCGCACCGCTGTGGAGCAGGTGGGCGGCGACATCCGCGTGTGCGAAAAACAGATCGCTTCCTGCGAAGCCGAACAGAAAAAGGCCGGGGAGACGGCACAGCAGAGCGCCGACGCGGCCCGGAAGTTCTTTGCGGCCCATCCGCTGCTGGAGCCGCTGGCCCGCACCCGGATGCAGGCCCTTGCTCCGGCCGACAAGCCCGCAGCCGCCGCACAGGCCGCCGAAAAGGCACAGGCCCGGCTGGACGATGCCCTGACGGCCTACCTCACCGGCACACTGGAACCCGCCCAGAAGGCCTACAACGAGCACTACGTCTGTGATTACCCGCTGGGTCTGGCGGGGCTGGACCAGTACCGCGCCCAGCACGAGAGCCTTGTGCGCATCGACCTGGAACGCTACGCCGCCCGTCTGGAGCAGGCCCAGCGCGACTGCAAGGACCGTTTCCGCAAGGACATCCTGTTCCGCATGAAGGACGACATCTTCAATGCCCGGCGGCAGTTCCGGGAGCTGAACAAGGTGATGGAACAGCTGACCTACGGCGAAGAAGTCTACCGCTTTGAGCTGGAACCCAGCCGTGACCCGCAGCTGGCTGCGTTCTATCAGGTCATCGTGGACAAGGGCAACCAGCAGATGACCGAGGGCGACTCGCTGGACAACCTTGCCGCCACCGCCGACCCCGCCTACGAGCGGCAGGTGGATGCGCTGATGGAAAAGATCATGGCGGATGTGGACGAGAACACCCGTGCCCGGCAGGAGGGCCGCACCGGCACCACCACCCTGTCGGATTATGTGGACTACCGCACCTATCTGGATTACGACATCAAGGTCACCAACCGGGTCACCGGCCAGCAGGCGTACCTGTCCCGCGTCAGCCGCGACTCCTCCGGCGGCGAGAATCAGGCACCCTTCTATGTGGCCATCTGCGCATCCCTGCTGCAGATCTACCAGAAGAGCGAGAACAGCATCCGTCTGGTGCTGCTGGACGAGGCTTTCAGCAAGATGACCAGCGACCGCATCCGCCCCATGATGGAGCTGTTCCGCCGCCTGCAGCTGCAGGTTCTGCTCATCTCCACCGTGGAAAAGAGCACGGCCATCCAGCCCTACTGCGACATTACCTATTCCATCGTGCGCCACGGCGATGCCAACGCCATTGCGCCGTTCTACCGGGCCGGCACCCTTGCCGATGCCCCGGAAAAGGAGACTGAATATGAATAACACCCTTGCAAACATCTGGCTCTTTGCCACCCACTGGACCAAGCTGGATGCTTTTGATACCGAAGAAGAACTCAACGATGAACTGGAGCTGCTCCAGCGCCAGAGCCTGCCCACCAAAGTCCGTCAGGTTACGGACAAGGAGGGCAGGGAACAGTTCCTCCTTTACGTCAAACAGGCCGACCGCGATTACGCCCGCTACTGCACCGGCTGGCGGCCCGGCGGGATGATGTGATCCACCTCTGCAAAAAGGAGAATCCATGTCAAAACAGAAAATCCAACTTTCGGATCACTTTGATTATTCACGGCTGATCCGTTTTGTGCTGCCCTGCATCGGCACCATGCTGTTCACCTCCATTTACGGCATCGTGGACGGCCTGTGCGTCTCAAACTTTGTGGGCAAAACGGCCTTTGCGGCAGTCAACCTCATCATGCCCGTGCCCATGCTGGTGGGCACAGTTGGCTTTATGCTGGGCACCGGCGGCAGCGCCATTGTGGGCATCACGCTGGGTGAGGGCGATAAAGCCCGTGCCGACCGCTATTTCAGCCTGTTTATGTCAACGGCGCTGATCGCCGGCATCGTGCTGTCCGTGCTGGGAATGCTGCTGCTCCGGCCGGTGGCCCTGATGCTGGGTGCAGAAGGCGAGATGCTGGACTACGCCCTGCGCTATGGCCGGGTGCTGATGCTCAGCCTGCCCACCTTTATCCTGCAGAATATGTTCCAGAGCTTTTTTGTCACCGCCGAAAAGCCGCATCTGGGCTTTTACTTCACGGTGGGCGCGGGCTGCACCAACATGGTGCTGGACGTGCTGCTGGTGGGTATCCTGCACTGGAGCGTGGAGGGTGCCGCCATTGCCACCATGCTCAGCCAGGTGGTGGGCGGCCTGCTGCCGGTGTTCTACTTTCTCAACCGGAAAAACACCAGCCTGCTCCACCTCTGCCGCACGCAGTTTGAAGGCGGTGTGCTGCTGAAAGCCTGTGTGAACGGCTCCTCTGAGCTGATGACCAACCTTTCCATGTCGCTGGTGAACATCTTGTACAACTATCAGCTGCTCCGCTTTGCGGGCGAGGATGGTGTGGCCGCCTATGGTGTGATCATGTACGCATCCTTCCTGTTCGTGGCGGTGTTTGTGGGCTACGCCGTGGGCAGTGCGCCCATCGTCAGCTACCACTATGGTGCCAATAACCGCAAAGAGGTCAACAACCTCTACCGCAAGAGCCTGAAGCTCATCGGTGTAGTTGCGGTGGTAATGACCATCGGCTCCATGTTCATCATCCCCCATGTGGCCCGCTTCTTTGTGGGCTATGATGAAAACCTGCTCATTCTGACCACCCGGGCCTTCCGGCTCTATGGCCTGAGCTTCCTCATCATGGGCTTCAACGTCTATGCGTCCTCCTTCTTCACGGCCCTGGGCGATGGTGTGACCAGTGCGCTCATCTCGATCCTGCGCACCCTGCTGTTCCAGGTGGCGGCGGTTCTGCTGCTGCCGCTCCTGCTGGGCATCGATGGCATCTGGCTGGCCGTGACAGCCGCCGAGCTGGCCGCTCTGCTGGTCAGCATCGGCCTGTTCATTACCAGAGACCAGCAGTTCCATTACCGCAAGGCGGAATAACCGCAAACAAAGAAAGGACCCTCGGCGGGTCCTTTCTTTGTTCAGAATGTAAACTCCACGAACGCGCAGTTTTTGATGCCTGCCGCCGCGTACTCCTCGTTGGTCATATCGTAAAAATAGGACTGCACCACCCGGGCAATGCCGTTGTGGGCCACCAGCAGGTAGGTCTTGTCGGTGTCGGCCCGGAGCTCGTCCAGCAGGTTGTAGATGCGCTGGGCCAGCTGCATCATGCTCTCGCCGCCGGAGTAGCGGTCGGCAAAGTGGGTCTTGGAGATGCGGAACTCCTCGCCGTCCCGGGGCGTGCCCTCGTAGCGGCCAAAGCACTGCTCCCGGAGCCGGGGCTCACACCGGGCAGGAATGCCGGTGGCCTCTGCAATGGCCCGGGCGGTGTCGGCGGCGCGGGACAGGGGAGAGTACAGGATCTCATCGATGCGGAGACCGCTGGCCCGGAGTTTTTCGCCCAGCTCCCGGGCCTGGGCGCGGCCTTTTTCGGTCAGGGGGCTGTCGGTCATGCCGCAGATCTTGTTTTCCACGTTCCACACGGTCTCGCCGTGGCGGGTGAAATAGACCTTGTGCACCGCCTTGGTCAGTCTGTGATCCCGCAGGGTGACAGTGCTGCCCTCGTTGATGTCCAGCCGGGTCAGCTCGGCATCCGGGTAGGGGAGAACCCGCTGTGTGCCGTCGGCAGCCTCCAGCAGGACATCACAGAGCACGGGCTGGCCCTCGGGCAGCTCCTCGCAGCCATAAAGCTGCTCCTCAATGCGCAGAACGCGGTAGTTTTTTTCTTCCATCCTCTTCGACCTCTTTCGGGCAGATTGTTTCTTACATTATAAAACGGCAGCGGGGCCCCGTCAACGCTTGACAGCCCCGTGTGCCGCCTGATAAACTAGACGCAAGGGATAAAAACGCCAAAAGGAGAGAAAAAGTTGAACATTACAGAACTGCGGTATCTCGTCGCCATCATGGAATGCGGATCTGTGAGTGCGGCGGCAAAGCGGCTGTATGCCGCTCAGCCCAACGTGAGCAAGGCGCTGAAAAATCTGGAAGAAGAATACCATCTCCGCATTTTTGAGCGGTCATCCACCGGCATGATCCCCACGGAGCAGGGGCGGCATTTTATCGAGCAGGCCGAGCGGGTGCTGCGGGAGGTGGACAGGCTGGACCGGAGCGTGCAGGAGGAGCAGGAGCGCTGCGCCGAACTGCGGGTAATGATCCCCCACGCCACCTATGCCTCCTATGCGGCGGTGGATTATCTGGAGCAGGCGGCCTCCATTGAGCGGCTCCACATCCACATCCGGGAGGGCGGCTCCATGGAGGCACTGGATCATGTCCTGCGGCAGGGGTATCATCTGGCTCTGCTGCGGTACGCCGTGGAGGATGACGAGCACTATACCCATTACTGCGCCCGGCGGGGCCTGAAAATGGAACCCATTATGGATTTTGAATACAGTCTGCTGACCAACCGGGACGGCCCGCTGGCCCGGAAGGCGATCCGCGACCTGTCTGAGCTGGACAAGTATATGGAGATCCTCCACGATGATTTCCAGCTGCCCGGCGAGGAGGGCGGCGACGGTGTGCGCTGGCATGTCAACCCGGAGCGCCGCATTCATGTGTATGAGCGGTGCAGCCAGTTCTCGATCCTGCAGCGGCTGCCCACGGCCTACATGTGGGCATCGCCCATGCCCCGCAGGGCACTGGAGCAGTACCATCTGGTGCTGAAGAAGTGCCCGGCCCAGCGCCAGCAGATGCGGGATGTGCTGGTCTACCCGGACAAGGGCCGCCTGCGCCCCGAGGAGCAGGCCTTTGTGGATCTGCTCCACAAGGAAGCGGCTTCCACCGTGAAATAAAGGGGCTTTCCGGCTAAGGCACGGCAAAGGTTGCTTCTTTTGAAATTGACAGAAAAACCAATAAATGGATGAAAAACCGGGCGAAAATGAGCGCCCGGTTTTATTTTTGCTGATAAATGGTCAAAAAATAAACGGAAAAGCGGCAAAAATTCTTTGCAGCTATATCGGAAACCATATGGCCCCATGCCGGAAAGATATTTCTCCGCTGGAAAAAAGTGTGCTACCATGAGGCCAGAAAAGAGCCCCGGGTATGCGGCAGAATGGGGCCGCGGCCGGCAGGGGCAAAAAGGAGGTTTCTGGTATGATTAGTTTCCTGCTCTGTCTTGCGATCCTGGTGGGCGGATACTTCGTCTATGGCAAGATCGTGGACAATACCTTCGGCCCGGACGACCGTGAAACGCCTGCTGTGCGCATCAACGACGGCGTGGACTATGTCGTGATGCCCCAGTGGAAGCTGTTCCTCGTCCAGCTGCTGAACATTGCGGGCCTTGGCCCCATCTTTGGTGCCATGCAGGGCGCTCTGTGGGGCCCTGTGGTGTTCCTGTGGATCACCTTCGGCACCATCTTTGCAGGCGGTGTGCATGACTACTTCTCCGGCATGATGAGTGAGCGCAACGACGGTGCTTCCATCGCGGAGATCACCGGCAAATACTTAGGCCCCGTGATGCAGAACGTGATGCGTGTGTTCTCTGTTGTGCTGCTGATCATGGTGGGCACCGTGTTCGCCGTCGGCCCCGCCGGTCTGATCGTTGAGCTGTGCA
>OIWU01003442.1_pt1 | contig 12161 bp, 10 predicted proteins | sample 1587711 | NCBI WGS metagenome assembly OIWU01 (sample SAMEA3888909, study PRJEB22519) | human gut metagenome | biome: human gut; feature: human-associated habitat; material: faeces | place: Denmark | collected 2010 | reverse complement strand
GTTCTTTCACATACTGCAAAAATTCCGGTGTCTTTGACCAGTATTTTACACCCCAGTTTTCAAAATTCCATTCTTCCATGTAATCATTGCACTCGAAATCAACATAATATATTTCTTCGTTATTTACAACAAAATTCGTTGGAAAATAATCAATATTTGTATTGGCAGCATATAACAGCGCACACATTCTATGCAATTGCTCGATATAGTCAGTTTTCATCTTGTCTTCTAAAACCAACTGATAAATCGTGTCGCCGTCAATAAACTCCTTCAAAATGCGTTCATTTTTCACATCTGCTTCAAGCATGGCAGGCATCTTTATTCCGATTTCTTTCAATTTCTTGTAATCCCTGATTTCTGCCTCAAGCTTGTTTCCGAACTGATAATAATCACAAGGTTCATGATGTATCTGCTTCAAAACATACCTGTTATTTCCAGACTCTGCCAAATAAGAATATCCACCTTTTCCCTTTCCTAGCAATTTAATTATTGTATAGCTTTTCCCATTTACGGTCATTTCTCTATTCATGTGTTTTCTCCTTTGTTCTACATCACATTGATTACTGATTTGTAATATTCTGCTTCAATATTACAATAGAAATATAGTTTTCACAAAGGTTAAACGTGTAACCCGCCACAAAATTCTCATTCAATTTTTGTGATATTTCCCCATATTTCAAATTTTCTGGAATGTCATGAAACTCTTCCTGAAAAATTTCAATAATGAAATTCTCTCTGAAATCACGAAAACTCAGGTGTTACTTCTTTCCAAAGAAGGTATTGTAGACACTTCTTTTATTGGCTCATTTTGCTCCTAACGCTGTGTTATTCATGTTCTTTTTCTCCTAGAATAATTGACTATAACAGAAAAGGACGAACTCATCTGCTAAAATGAATTCGTCCTTTAAGGCACAGTTATTAGGTTGTTTCAATACATCTCACAGGTTATTCCGTATTATTGGATACTCTTTTGATGTACTATTTCAGGATAAATAACCCTTTTATTCTTCTGCAAAAAGCTTCTGCTTCCGCTGTATCATCTCATCAATCCTTGCGATATACTGCGCTACATCCTTAACATTCTCGGCACGTTCAATCCGGTGTGTGCCATCCGGATTCGGCTCTGTCCAGACACGTTTTGTCGAAGCTCCCGCTCCGCATGCCACAATGGTCTGTTTCTCCTCCATAATCAGCACATTGTACACGCCCGCCATGCCCTCTTTTGCATAGCCGACGTTCTCCAGATTGCCCGCCATACCTTTCTGCCGGTACAGATAATATGGAAAAAGCCCCATCTGCGCCGCACAGTCCGCAACCAGATCCATGTGCTCCTGCGTGTTGATGATCTTGTAATCCTTATAATCTTCCTTGAACATATTCAGCCGCGCTGCCCGCTTGAGTGCCAGCGAATGTACGGTCAGATTGTCCGGTGCAAGCTCTGCCACCTGCTCCATCGTCCGGCGCACATCGTCCAGTGTCTCTTCCGGAAGTCCCATGATCAGATCCATGTTGATATTGTCAAACCCGAGTTCTCTTGCCATGTGAAAACTCTCCACCGTCTGCTCCACCGTGTGATGTCTGCCGATCAGCTTTAATGTCTCCTGCTTCATGGTCTGCGGATTGATCGAGATGCGCGAAATTCCATGCTGTCTCAACACCTTCAGCTTTTCGTATGTAATGCTGTCCGGTCTTCCCGCTTCCACCGTGAATTCCAGGCAGTCTGACAAATCGAAGCTGCATTTAATTTTCCTTATCAGTCTGTCCAGCTGATAAGGTTCTAATGTCGTCGGTGTACCGCCGCCGATGTAGATGGAATTTAAATGTCTGCCCGCAAACTTCACCGCTGCAAACTCTATCTCCCGCTCCAGCGCATCCAGATAGGAATCCACACGCTTCGCCCACGATGCAATCGGATAGGAGGTAAACGAGCAATACAGACAGGTCGTCGGACAGAACGGAATCCCAATATACAGACTGTATCCATTGTCATAATCGATCTTGGAAAGCAGAGAGAGCTCCCTCTCTGCAATGTCTGTCGCAAGGCGGATCTTCTCATCCGATGCAAAATAAGTCTGCTTCATATACGCATAGATCTCGTCCCGGCTTTTTCCCTCTTCGAGCAGCTTCATCGGTATCTTGGTCGGCCGTATTCCCGTGAGCGTTCCCCACGGCAGATGCTGACCGGTCGCTTCCGACAGAAGCTCATACAGATTCTGTTTCAGCCGGTTCTTCGTCTCCGGGCGGCCTAAAGCATCGACTGCAAAGGTACGCTCCGCCGCAGGCATCGTCTCTCCCTGCTGCCAGCGCAGCGTTATCGCAGCGTCCGTGTACTCCACGTGCATGCGGGATGTCACCGGCTCGTCATACTCCTTCTTTTCCGCGGATACTCCGACGTATTCCGACGGATAAAACGCCTTGATGAGTGAATGGATATCGTACTCAAATTCCGGCTGATTCAATGTTACTTCTATCATATCTGACTCTTTTCTAAACTAAATATTATATCATCTTTTTGCGCTGCTTTCTGCGCATCCGAAGTTCCGCAGGAACTTCTAATATGAATCCGATAGGATTCATTATATCATATGCGTCTTTGCTTCGGCAAAAGTCCGGAAAACCTCTGGTTTCCCGGATCATCCGCTTACAGATATGGATTGTATCTGCGCTCTGTTCCGATCGTCGTGGTGTCATTATGCCCGGTATAGACGGTCACTTCATCCGGAAGCGGCAGCAACTTCTCCTTGATGCCGCGAATCAGCGCCGAAGCGCTTCCCTTCGGGAAATCCGTCCTTCCGACCGACTGGGCGAACAGCGTATCCCCGGAAAAAAGGGCATCCTGATAGGCAAAATAATAACAGCAGCCACCCACCGTGTGTCCCGGTGTAAACAATACCCGGATATGAAATCCCGCGAGATCAAACTCCTGCTCATCCTTCAGAAATACATCTGCGTGATAGGTCGTCTCCGCTCCCGTCCATCCGCTTAAGTTCAGCTTCGGATCATCGAGGGTCTCTCTCTCATGCTCCTCGGCATATACCTTGATACCAAAACGCGCTGCGACTTCCGCAGCGCCTCCGGCATGGTCAAAATGTCCATGTGTCAATAAAATTGCAACAGGATTTAACTTTTCTTCCTCTATGATCTGTATCAGCCGATCCGCATTTGCCCCCGGATCAATCAGAATCATCTCTTTCGTCTCATCATTGACCGCGAAATAGCAGTTCGTCTGCACCGGTCCTACCACATACTGTTCTACCTTAAGAGGCGCCATCTTTTTCCCTCCGTCTGTCTTTTCTGTTTCATCAGCCTGTCGTTCTCACAATATCAATCACGCTGTCGATCTGGCGCAGCTTATCAATCACGCTGCCCAGCTCCTCCCTGCCTTTCGTGCTGAAGGACACATCGATCGTCGCCACGCCCTGTTTGCTCGTCTTGGAGTGGATCGCATCAATATCAATCTCACGCTCCGTGAACACTCTCGTGATGTCGACCAGAAGTCCAGTACGGTTGTTGCCGAAAATCTTGATCTCTGCGCGATACAGACCATTGCTGCCGTCCTGACCGTCATGCTGCCATTCCGCATCGATCAGACGCTCCTTCTCCATATCTGACAAGTTGATGATATTGACGCAATCAGTTCTGTGAATGGACACGCCGCGTCCTCTCGTCACAAATCCCACGATCTCATCTCCCGGCACCGGACTGCAGCACTTGGAAAAATGAACAGCGACATCGTACAGGCCCTTGACAATGATTCCGCTCTTGGAACGCTTCGCAGACTCCGGATTCTTATTCTCAGAACCAATGGTCTCAAGAACCTCCTCATCCGTGATCCGCGCCAGATGATCCCGCTTGTATTCCTCATACATCTTATTGACAATCTGGCCTTCCTTTAAGCCGCCGTGTCCAATGGTCGCCAGACAGGAATTCCAGTCATGAAAACCATATTTTCTCAGCACTTTCTCCTGGTATTCCGGCTTGTTGATGTCTGCAAAGTTGATTCCCTTCGCCTTGCAGGACGCCACGAGAAGCTCCTTGCCGCGCGTAATATTTTCTTCCTTCAGCTCACTGCGGAACCACTGGTTGATCTTATTCTTCGCCTGGGTGCTCTTTACGATGTTCAGCCAGTCACGGCTTGGTCCCTTGGAGTTCTGTGAAGTGATAATCTCAATCCGGTCGCCGTTCTGAATGACATAATCGATCGGAACCAGCTTTCCGTTGGCTTTTGCACCGATCATTTTGTTGCCGACCGCAGAGTGAATGCTGTACGCAAAATCAATCGGTGTCGACCCGTTCGGCAAGTTCTTGACATCGCCGGTCGGTGTAAAGCAGAATACCGTGTCCGAAAAAAGATCCAGATCACTCTTTAAAAGGCTCATGAACTCCTTGTTATCAGACATGTCGCGCTGCCACTCCAAAATCTGGCGCAGCCAGCTCAACTTCTCCTCCTCCGTGACGGTCATCGGCACTGCCGCGCCGCCGTTGTTGCTCGCTTCCTTATATTTCCAGTGCGCCGCAATACCGTATTCCGCTGTCCGGTGCATCTCATAGGTACGGATCTGGATCTCAAACGGCTGTCCGGTCGGTCCGATTAACGTCGTGTGAAGCGACTGGTACATGTTCGGCTTCGGCATCGCGATATAATCCTTAAAACGGCCCGGGATCGGCTTGTACATCTCGTGAATCACACCAAGCGCCGCATAGCAGTCCTTGACGGAATCCACGATGATGCGGATGGCGAACAGATCATAGATCTGGTCGAGCGTTTTATCCTGATTCACCATCTTCTTATAAATGCTGAAAAAATGCTTCGCGCGTCCCTCAATCTCTGCCACGATTCCCGCCGCCTTGATATGCGCGCGCACTTCCTCCACGAGCGACTGCACGTAGTCGTCGCGCACACTCTTGCGCTGGTCAATCTGACGCACAAGGTCGTAGTATGCCTCCGGCTCCAGATACTTTAACGAGAGATCGTCAAGTTCAATCTTGATCTTTGAAATACCGAGCCGCTGTGCAATCGGGCAGTAGATCTCCTGCGTCTCACGCGCGATGCGGATCTGTGCCTCCTTGGACTGGTACTTTAAGGTACGCATATTGTGAAGCCGGTCTGCAAGCTTGATTAAGATGACCCGGATATCCTTTGCCATGGCGAGGAACATCTTGCGCAGGTTCTCCGCCTGCATCTCTAAGCGCTCCGCAGAGCGATCCTTCTGATCGTGATTATGGCTGTTGTCCGCAAGATGCAGATGGCGCAGCTTCGTCACGCCGTCCACGAGAAGCAGCACTTCCTCGCTGAACTCCTCCTTGATCTCATCTGCCGTCATGACTGTGTCCTCAAGCACATCATGAAGCAGACCTGCCGCGATCGTCTCCTTGTCAAGCTCCAGCTCCGCCAGAATGATCGCCACGCACAGCGGATGCACAATATACGGCTCGCCGGATTTGCGCGTCTGTCCCTCATGCGCGTCCCGCGCCACATGATACGCCTTTTCAATAAGAGAAATATCTGCGGAAGGGTGATATTTGCGCACACTGGCGATCAGCTCATGATACAAATCCTCCGGACTCTCAAACTCCTTCATTGGCTTGATACTGCGGTCCTCTTCCTTTACCAGTTTTTCCAAATGCTCACGCTCAAGTTCTTTTTCTTTCTGAGAGTAATCTGCCATGTGCCTCACCCACTTCATCCATGATAATTTTTATTTCAATATTATATTTTATTTCCTAATAAAATGCAACTTTGTATTTTCTCATCTGTTTTCCATCTATCTGCACCGTTTCACAATAATGAAAGCCCAGTTTTTGCGCCAGATGCTCCGATACCACGTTTCCCTCCTCTATCAGACAGCTGACCGACGGCAGCATGAGTTCCTCTTTTATATAGGTAAGAATCGCATTGCATACCTCCGTCGCATAGCCCTGCCTCTGCCACGGCACACCGATCGCATAACCGAGCTCCAGCTCTCCGCCCAGCTCCTCCCGGTGTTCCACGCCGGCGCGCCCGATCAGCTCTCCGGTGTTCCTGTCGCACACGATCCACATGCCGTATCCGTAGAACCGGTACATCTGCTCGATATACGCCTGCTGATATTCCCGCTCCTCCTCATACGGATACAGCGGCTCCATGTAGTCCGTCATTCCCTTCCCGGCATACAGTTCAAACAGTGCATCTAAGTATTCCATGGAAAATTCCTTCACGATGCAGCGCGGCGTTTTTAAAATGATCCACGGAATACGATGATGTCTCTCATAGACATGCAGTAAAAAAGATCCGTCGATCTCCTCCATCCCTTCCGCATACATATCCGCCGGAGACGTCACTTCCATCTCCCCGGCGGCTGCCTCGTTTCTCTGCGTCCTTCCATCTCCCGGCATCAGATAGCAAAGCGCAGCCATCCCGACCCGCTGTGCCTCGTTTAGTTCCTTCGCATCTCCCGAAACTAACATTGCCTTTTCCTCAAGCGCCCCTTTCGGAATATGTTCCTTCGCACTGTCCCATTCCAAAACGTTCCGCCCACATTCCCGCTCTGTTCTCAGATTCTCCAGCAGCATGTCACGCTCTGTCTTTGGCAGCTTTCCAATTAAAATATATTCTAACTTTAACATTCTTCCTCTTCCCAGAAAATTTCATCCAGCGTTTTGTCCAGCTCCCTGCATATCGCAATGCACAGCCGGATTGTGGGATTATAATCTCCCTTCTCGATGGCATTGATCGTCTGTCTCGACACTCCCACCTTCTCGGCGAGCGCCTGCTGGGACAGATCCTTTGCCGCGCGTGCCGCTTTTAACCTGAGATTTTTCATTCAGCTTTTTCCTCCGACAGATCCCGCTTCTCCCGGCTTCTTTTTATGAGAAAAATAATTTCAAAGACAACGAACATCACTGCAAATACCAGATTCACCGCGCCAAATCCTAGTTTTCCGTCCGCAAACAGGACTCCGATCCGCTGGTTATTTTCCGCGATTCCAAAATTGCACAGTGCCAGCACTCCAAACAGCAGATGAACGCTCCACGGCTTCTGGTTCAGGTTCATATAAGCATCGTTCCAGATGCAATACACACCGAATACCAGCAGTGCCAGCGCAATTCCAAGATAATTTCCCATCGTATAGTCGCACCATGACGGTGTCTCCTTACTGTACAATGCCCCATATAACAATTCATAAAACAGCAGTGTCAGAAAACCGTACCGGCATGCACGGTTGCGCGTCTGATACTGCCGCTCATCATAGTCAGTCTCCCTGCGTCCCCGTTTCTTCACCCAGCAGATAATTCCTACCGCTGCCACCCCTGCCACAATCCCAAGCAGATACGCCACATTTTCTTTCATCTTCCAATCCTCCTGTTTCATTTCCTGTCACACAGTCCTGATAGTTTCTGATTTCTTCTTTTATGGTAGCATCTGCTTTACAATATGTCAAATATATATTACATTTCTCCCCATGCATCCGTAATCCCGTCATGCATCCACTGATTCTGTTCCTCCGCATAATCCTGTACCAGAAGATACTGATACTGGCTGACGGTTTTTAATGCGTCATACACGTAGCGCAGCGGAATCCAGGAGCGGTTGCCGTCCGGATCCGCCGGGTCCCCGAGGAACACCTGGTCTGACGACGCATCGTAAAGGCTGATTGACACATAATGCCCTCCCGTCTTCTTCCAGTAGGTATCATCGTCCCTGCTGGAAACCAGAACCACCGCCATCTGTGACGCCGCGATCTCCTGCTGGAACTGCTCATAGCTTTCCGGTTTTGTGTTCAGGGTACAGTCAAAACCGCTTTTTCGCAATGTAACTTTCATATCCGCCCAGCCGATTGCCCCGATCTTCCGCGATGGTGCATAGCCGGACACCTGCCTCGCATATTCGTACATGTCCCACGGAGAACAGGTATACTCCGTAAGCGTGCAGTAGATATTTGCCATACAGCAGAGACCGCATCCGAAATTGCCGAAGTAATTGCCTCTGACATACTGGTTCGACCACTCCCCCGACCATGCCCGTCCCTCTGTCCAGGACTTCGGTCCCTGTAAAAATGTGTAGACGCCCTGTTCCGGATGTGCCGCCTCCTCCGCTGCACGCTCTGCTGCTTTCGCAAGAATCTCCTGGTTGTCCGACAAAATTGCCATCTCATTCGTGCGAAATTCTGCAAGAATTCCTGCATATAGTGGTGTCTGCACCCGACCATCAGTTCCCGTCTCCTCATATTTCTGCCCGCCATGGCGCATTTTCCACTCAGATCCGTCATTTTTCCCAGAGACAGCCGCACTGCAAAATAACGCCACGCATAATATCAGTGCAATCATTCCCTGCATAAGTTCCTTTTGTTTATTCTTGATTATATTTTTCATATTCATTTGCAACTTTTCCTTCAAAATAGCATTCCTGAATCCACCTAATGTTACCCTCTTCCTGTCTGCAGGGCAAGACTTTTTCGGAAATTCCATCGTTTCTCTTTACGAATCCGCTCTTTTTCGCTACAATAGTGCCGTAGAGGCGGCGGATGACTGCTGTCACAGCAGGCTGCTTCTTATTTCACCCGCCCGCATACAGGGCAGAAAGAGGTATACTATGTCAAACCCAATCGTTACTATCGAGATGGAAAATGGCGATATCATGAAGGCAGAGCTCTATCCTGAGATCGCACCAAATACGGTAAACAATTTTATCAGCCTGATCCAGAAAGGCTACTATGACGGACTGATCTTCCACCGCGTCATCAACGGCTTTATGATTCAGGGCGGCTGTCCGGACGGAACCGGCATGGGCGGCCCGGGCTACGATATCAAGGGCGAATTTTCCCAGAACGGTTTCAAAAATAACTTAAAGCACACAGAGGGCGTTCTTTCCATGGCAAGAGCCATGCATCCGGATTCCGCCGGAAGCCAGTTCTTCATCATGCATAAGACTTCCCCGCATCTGGACGGCGCATACGCTGCATTCGGCAAGATCACCGAGGGCATGGACGTAGTCAACAAGATCGCAGAGACCGCAACCGACTACAGCGACCGCCCGCTCGCTCCGCAGGTCATGAAAAAAGTGACTGTCGAGACGTTCGGCGTGGAGTATCCGGAACCTGAGAAATGCTAACGCAATTCTCCGAAGTGCAAATAAATAACACCAAAAAACGGTCTGCCCTATCCGGCAGACCGTTTTTTGTGCATATTTATTTTACCGGAATCAGCTTCTCCTTGCCTCCGACATACGGACGCAGTGCTACCGGAACATTGACGCTTCCGTCTGCGTTGAGGTTGTTCTCTAAGAACGCGATCAGCATTCTAGGCGGCGCAACCACCGTGTTGTTCAAGGTATGTGCAAAATACTTGCTGCCATCCTTGCCCTTTACACGGATCTTTAATCTTCTCGCCTGTGCATCGCCGAGGTTTGAACAGCTTCCAACCTCGAAATACTTCTTCTGTCTCGGAGACCATGCCTCAACATCGCAGGACTTCACTTTCAGATCTGCCAGATCGCCGGAGCAGCACTCCAAGGTACGGACCGGGATATCCAGGCTTCTGAACAGGTCAACCGTGTTCTGCCACAGTTTGTCGTACCACATCTTGGACTCTTCCGGCTTGCAGACTACGATCATCTCCTGCTTCTCAAACTGGTGGATACGGTAAACACCACGCTCCTCGATGCCGTGCGCGCCTTTTTCCTTGCGGAAGCACGGAGAGTAGGATGTCAGTGTATATGGCAGCTTCTCCTCATCGTTGATTGTATCGATGAACTTACCGATCATGGAATGCTCGGAGGTACCGATCAGATAAAGATCCTCGCCCTCGATCTTGTACATCATGGCATCCATCTCATCAAAACTCATAACGCCCGTCACAACATTGCTGCGGATCATAAACGGCGGCACCACGTAGGTAAAACCGCGGTCGATCATGAAATCTCTCGCGTAGGAGAGCACTGCGGAGTGCACACGCGCAATATCGCCCATCAGATAATAAAATCCGTTTCCTGCCACCTTGCCTGCAGCATCCAGATCAATGCCGTTAAAACGCTCCATGATCTCGGTGTGATACGGGATCTCAAAATCCGGAACAGCCGGCTCGCCAAACTTCTCGATCTCCACATTGCAGGAATCATCCTTGCCGATCGGTACGGACGGATCAATGATGTTCGGGATCGTCATCATGATCTTGGTGACTTTCTCCTGAAGTTCCTTTTCTTTTTCCTCTAATTCTGCCAGACGGGCAGCTCCCTCTGCAACCTGTGTCTTGACAGCCTCAGCCTCGTCCTTTTTGCCCTGACCCATCAGTTTACCGATCTCTTTGGACAGCTGGTTTCTCTTTGCTCGAAGATCGTCTGCTTCCTGCTGTGTCTTGCGCGCCTCGGCATCGAGTTCAATTACCTCGTCCACAAGCGGAAGCTTGTGATCCTGGAATTTGTTCTTAATGTTCTGCTTTACAACCTCCGGGTTCTCTCTCAAAAACTTCAGATCGATCATGTCATTTCCTCCTAAATTCTTCTGTTCTATCCGCACAGGAACAAAAAAACCTTTCGCCCCTGTGTCAAATGTCCCCGTCATCTCTGACCGGGCACCACCTGCACATGGGACGAAAGGTTCTGCTTCCGCGTTGCCACCCATCTTGCCACAGACATGTTCCTGCGACCTCTCAAACGTATGTTAAAGGATACGACCCTCGCAGCTTTCACTGCCGGCTCCAAAAGTGGAAAGATTCTATCCTGCACCGGTTCGCACCACCCACCGGCTCTCTGTCGCAGTCTTCAAACCGCAGCTTTCTTCATCGCCAATTCTTCCGCTATTATATAATGATTATCCGCAAAATGCAAGGTTAATATGCAGATTCGCCCGTTCCGCGCCCAGTCCGCATCGAATCCCCTGTATTTTCCGCACTTTGTCCTTTATCTATTGCGCGGCGTCCTCCGCAACCCACGCTGCCAGCGTCTTCGCGCGCTGTGCCCAGGTATGCTTCTGCTCCACAATCGCTCTGCCACGCCGCACAATCTCATTCCTCCCGGAATCATTTTGCAATAAATCCTTCACTTTTTCCGGAAGAGCGTCCATATCCTGCAGCGCAACATAGCAGACGCCCTCGCCCTCATGAAGTTCCTCTTCCAGGTAACAGCTCGGATCGGTCACACATACCGCTCCGTTTAAGATGGAATTAAACACCCTGTCATGCGCTCCGTCCTTAAACCACGGCATCACGTTCAAAGACACCTTCGCGTCCGCCAGCATCTCAAGGCAGGTAACGGAATCGGTCTGCGGGTGCAGCTTCAGGCACTCCGGATGTCTCACATCCTCCAGTTCCTCCCATCCTTTTCCGACCACATGTACCGGAATTCCTGCATTGACGAGCGTGCGCACCGCCTTTCCCCGCCAGTAATTGCGCACATACAGATCGATGAAAATCATCTTGTGCAGGGCAATCCGCAGCTGATCATTGGGCTCTTTTCCCATCTCCCGCTCGCAGTGGGCAAGCGCCACTTCCTCCACCGTGCGGGCCGGATGTTCCAACAGATCGTCTATGATCCCCCGGTAAAATGCCGCATACTCCTCATTGATCCAGTTGATATAGGGTTCAAAAAAGGAAAGTTTTGTGTAATTTCCGGTCAGAATCACGTCATAGCAGGGCGCCGCCTGCTCTGCGTCACCCTGTGCCCCCGCTTTTCCCGTCTTAGCTTCGTCTTCTCCCTGCCGCAATCCGGTTCCCGCAAGCGGCAGAAATCCCCGCGACACATACTCCGGATAAAATTCTTCAAAATATGCCTTCTGTCTCCGGTCGATGCTGATATGCCGGTATTTTTCCGGCAGATCTTTTAACCTGTCATCGTAAAAGTACGGATGGTCGGCGGCAATATTATAACAGGGAATGTGGTAGGTATCCCAGAGATAACCGATCCCCTCGCGGTACACGCCCGCCTCCTTTTCCAGTCCCTGAAAATTGAAGGTCACAAGCACCGTCTCGCGCGGTCTGATAAACTTGCGCAGCTTTCCAGCACTGCTCTCCTCCTGTTTCAGATCATAGAAAAATACTGCGTATCCCAGTTTTTGAAACTCCCCTGCCATCTGATGGGAGAAGTAGGATAGTGTCTCCACTCCGCCCTCCATCATGACAATTCTTTTTATCATGCCAGCTCCTTTCTGTCCGCAGCGCTGTCATTATTTTTTTTGCTTACTCATGCC
>OIWU01003429.1_pt1 | contig 12223 bp, 10 predicted proteins | sample 1587711 | NCBI WGS metagenome assembly OIWU01 (sample SAMEA3888909, study PRJEB22519) | human gut metagenome | biome: human gut; feature: human-associated habitat; material: faeces | place: Denmark | collected 2010 | reverse complement strand
CCCGCGGCACCAACGTGGATGAGGCCGCTCTGCTGGCCGCCCTGGAGTCCGGCAAGGTCCGTGCCGCCGGCCTGGACGTGTACGCCGACGAGCCCGCCACCAACAAGGCCCTGTACTCCCACCCCATGGTGTCCTGCACGCCCCACATCGGCGCTGCCACCAACGAGGCCCAGGAGCGCATCGGCGTGGAGATCGTGGACATCATCAAGAATTTCTGAGATCGCTTCCCATAACAAACTTAACGGAAAAGACCGCCGAAAGGCGGTCTTTTTTCGCTCACTGTCCGTTTTTCCGGTCTGCTCCTCCGGTATGATACAGAAAAACCGCAAAGGAGGACTTACCTATGGAGGCCATCACATTCATCTGCACGGTGTGCGGCGCGGCGGCGCTGAGCCGGGGCATCGTCCAGCTCATCGAACACCTGGGTCGGTGATGTTCCCGTTGACAAGCGGCTTCTCTATCTATATAATATTTTCATTCAAAAAATACAAGTATATCTAATGTAGTATATCAAATAGAGAGGTGATTTATGGACATTTTTGAGAAGTGCTATGCGCCGTCCCTGGCCACGGAGCTGAAGGAAAAGGGCGTATATCCCTACTTCCATGCGCTGGAGTCCCGGCAGGACGTGGAGGTCATCATGGAGGGCAAGCGCCGCATCATGCTGGGCTCCAACAACTATCTGGGCCTGACCACCGATCCGGTGGTGGTGGAGGCGGGCATCAAGGCGCTGGAGCAGTACGGCACCGGCTGCTCCGGCTCCCGGTTCCTCAACGGCACACTGGAGATGCATCTGGAGCTGGAGGACGCGCTGGCCAAGTTCCTGCGTAAGCCCGGCGTGGTCACCTTTGGCACCGGCTTCCAGTCCAACGTGGGCATCATCTCCGCGCTGGTGGGACGCCACGACTATGTGATTTGCGACCGGGAGAACCACGCCAGCATCTATGCCGGATGCCAGATGTCCTACGGCAAGATGCTGCGCTATCGCCACAGCGACATGGCGGAGCTGGAGAAGTGCCTCCAGCGTGTGCCGGAGACGGCGGGTGCGCTGATCGTCACCGACGGCGTATTCTCCATGGGCGGCGACATCGCCAAACTGCCGGAGATCTGTGCGCTGGCGGAGAAGTACGGCGCACGGGTGATGGTGGACGACGCCCACGGCCTGGGCGTGCTGGGCGAGGGCGGCCGCGGTACGGCCAGCTACTTCGGTCTGGAGGACAAGGTGGACGTGTACATGGGAACGTTCTCCAAGTCGCTGGCGTCGCTGGGCGGCTACATGGCCGCGTCCGCGGAGGTGGCGGAGTATGTGCGCCACGCCTCCCGGCCCTTCATCTTCTCGGCGTCCATCCCGCCGGCCAACTGCGCCACGGCGCTGGCGGCGCTGCACGAGCTGGAGCGGCGTCCGGAGTTGCCGGAGCGGCTGCGCCAGCTGAGCATCTACGCCCGGAAGGGCATGACGGAGCGGGGGCTGACCATCCGCCCCTCGGCGCTGGAGGCGCCCACGCCCATCATCCCCATCTATACCTACGAGACATACCGCACCCTGCGTGTGGCGGCGGATATCTATGACCGGGGCGTGTATGTGAACCCCACGCTGCCGCCGGCCACGCCGGAGGGCGAGGCGCTGCTGCGTACCAGCTACATGGCCACCCATACGGAGGCGCTGCTGGACGAGGCTATGGATATTATCGGTGAGGTGATGGCCCATGAGTAACCGCGTTGCCATCGTCACCGGCGGCACCTCCGGCATCGGGCGCGCCACAGCGCTGGCGCTGAAGGAGGCGGGCTGCACGGTGTATGAGTTGTCCCGCCGCGCACAGGGCGTGGAGGGGCTGTACCACATCGCTGCCGACGTGACGAAGGAGGAGACCATCCGCGCCGCCGTGGCGGAGATCATGGCGCGGGAGGGACGCATCGACATTCTGGTGAATAACGCGGGCTTCGGCATCTCCGGCGCGGTGGAATTCACCGACACGGCGGACGCCAAGGCGCTGTTCGACGTGAACTTCTTCGGTATGGTCACCATGAACCGCGTGGTGGTACCCATCATGCGCGAGGCGGGACGGGGCCGCATCGTGAACCTCAGCTCCGTGGCGGCACCGGTACCCATCCCGTTCCAGACCTATTACTCCGCCACCAAGGCGGCGGTGAACGCCTACACCATGGCGCTGGCCAACGAGCTGCGTCCCTTTGGCGTGACGGTATGTGCTGTGATGCCCGGTGACATCCACACCGGCTTCACGGCGGCGCGCCGGAAGATCGCAGAGGGGGACGACATCTATCAGGGACGCATCGGCCGTTCCGTGGCTCGGATGGAGCACGATGAGGAGACGGGTATGGACCCCGCCAAGGCCGGCGGCTACATCGCCAAGGTAGCCCTGCGGGAGGGCAACCGCCACCCGCTGTACGCCATCCGCTTCGACTATAAATTCTTCGTGTTCCTGACGAAGGTGCTGCCGGCACGCTTCTTGAACTGGCTCATCTATCAGCTGTACGGGAAATAAGCAAAAAAAGTACCGCACCCCACTGGGGTGCGGTACTTTTTTGCTGTGGGATGATAAGCGTGAAAAGATTTCTATGGGGTCAAGTATGGTTATGGATCTCAGGGCCTCATTAGATAAAAGCAGATGAGAGGAAAAGGAAAAATTTCCCTATTCGTGTTGCACATTTCTTTGAAAATTGCTACAATATCTGCGAGCGCTGATGGAAACTATCTGTGAGCATAAAAAAGTGAAAGACTCTCGAAAGATTTCTTATTGTTCCTGTGCCGCGGGCAAGGTAAAATAAATAGCACTACAATAAAAGGAGCTGGAGCAATGAGCGATGTTTTGACGCAGTTGGTAGAGCTTTTGTCCGAATTTGACGTGATCGATCTCTCTCCTACGCTGGAAAATGATATTCCACGCTGGCCGACGCATCCGCCGCTGGTCATTCAGCCGACGGTGACGCATGCGCATGATGGGTATTACTGCCAGACAGTTTTTATGGGCGAGCATACCGGCGCTCATGTGGACGCACCGGCCCATCAGGTGCCGGCTATGATGGACAGCACGATCGATATCTACGCACCCGATTGTATCTGCGGCAGGGCGGTGGTATACAACTTCGGAAAACTGAACGCGAAGCCTGGACAGCGCATCACAGCGCAGCAGATATTGGATCTGGAGGCCGAGATGGGCGTGGCAGCAGGGAAGGATGATATCCTGCTGATGAACTACAACTGGTTCCAATACTGGACGGTGAACGGTGACTGGAAGTATTATGCCAAGAATGAGCCGGGTTTGGCGGAGGATGCTGTCCGTATGTTCCGCGAGCGGGGCATCCGCGCCGCGGGCAGTGATACCATTGCCTGTGAGACGCCTGTGATCGCGGGGGAGGAGATGGAATCCTATGCACACCATGTACACTGGCTGCCTAACCACATTCTGATGATTGAGGAACTGAAGAATCTGGATAAGCTGCCAACGGTCTGCTATTTTGTGGCGACGCCACTTAAAATCAAGAATGGCTCTGGTTCACCGATCCGGCCTTTTGCGCTTGTTCCAAAAAAACATTGACAATAGCAAGATGCCGCTTTACAGAGCTTTCTGCAAAGCGGCATCTTGTTATAAACGGCGGCAGAGAGGAGGTCTTCAATGAGAAAAACATCGCTGAAGATGAGGATTTACTTGCTCTTAATGGCTATGTTGGCGGCTGCGACCGGGATCATTGTTTATCTGACCTGCCGCATTTCCTATGAGAACGCCAGAGAGATGTCGATGAACACCAGCAGGCAACTGGTAGAGACAGCATCGGCGGAGATCAACAGTTTGTTCGGCGATATGTGGGACATATCCAGAATTCTGGGACGCGATACAAGGGTTCAACGTATAATGCGGACCCAGTACGAAAAACAGAGGGATATGTTCTCTGACACATTTGAAGTTAGTGCTATGCTGTCGGAGTATAACCAGTTCTACCCAAGGCTGTTCTGCATTTATTTCTTTTCAGATCAGGGTGCCTCGTGTGAATCAAAGTATTATCGCATCACGCTGGAGGATCTGACACGGGACGCATTGTACCGGCAGGCCTGTGAGGGGAAGGCGGCGGTGTGGGCCCAGCCCAGGAAAGGGTCACTGTATTCTGTTACGACAGGTGAATCGTTGATTACGGCGATGGTGCCGGTGAAGGAGTTATCCAGCGGCGCATATCAGGGTGCGATCGTCCTGGAGATGGAGGAGAGCCGCGTACAGGAGTTCCTCAACGCAGGCATCGGTGAAAACGGGTTTATGTACATATGCGACGAAAATGGGACTCCCATCATTTTCCCGGAAAAGTTGGATGAGGAAACAGCGCTACAGCATATCGGTCAGAAGGAGCAGTTGACACTGACACAAGAGCTGCGGTACTGTGGCTGGTCTGTCGTGGGTGTAGTTCCGCGCTCTGACTTGACCCGCAGCTCGGCGTCAATCATCAAAACAGTGCTGATCGCCTGCGGGTTAGTATTGGCTCTGGCGGCGCTGGCGACATACGGCATGATCCGCCGTTTGCTGCGCCCTTTGGATGAACTGAACGAGATGATCGGCCGTGTGGGTTCGGGCGACATGACGGCGCGGACACAGGTAGTGGAATACAACGAGATCGGTACGGTCATGCTGCGCTTCAACCAAATGGTAGAACAGGTAGATGAACTGCTGAAGAGGGAGGTCGAAAACCAGAATAAGCTGCGCCTCATGGAGCTGACAATGCTCCATGAGCAGATCAAGCCGCATTTCCTGTATAACACACTGGATTCCGTGGTATGGATGGCCCGCGGCGGCAACGATGAGGGGATCATCAAAATGACGCTGGCATTGACAAGCTACTTAAAGACCAGCTTAAACAAGGGAAGTGATATCATCCCCCTGGAGAAAGAAATCGAGCATACGGCCAGCTATCTGTATATCCAGAGCATTCGCTATAAGGATCGGTTTACATACGATATAGTGGTCGATCCGTCACTGCACGGACGTATCGTGCCGAAGCTCATCGTACAGCCTTTGGTGGAGAATGCCATCTACCATGGCATAAAGCGTAAGCGTGAACCCTCCCACGTGACGATACGTGCGTGGGAGGAGAACGGATTGCTGCATATCGACATTGCGGACAATGGAGCGGGAATGACCGATGAACGGGCCGAAGAACTGCGGACGGCGCTCAGGAGTCGTGATGCCACAGAAAGAGTTGGCTTTGGTGTACGAAACGTAAATGAGCGGATACGGATCATGTACGGTGAGGCGTATACACTGACATTTGAGTCGGAAGAGGGGATGGGGACGACTTTCCACATCGTGATCCCGGAGAAGGAGGGTGGCTGAAATGATAAAAGTAATGATCGCGGACGATGAGTATCTTATCCGCGATGGTCTGAAAAATGCCGTCGATTGGGCCAGCCACGATATGGAGGTTGTAGCCACGGCCGAGAGTGGGGAGGAGGGTGTGGCCCTCGCCCGGGAATTTCGGCCGGATCTAGTGATCACGGATATCTGTATGCCTTTTGGTGATGGATTAGAGATGTCACGAATAATTCTGGAGGAGCGTCCGGATACCACGATCATCGTGCTGACCTGCTATGAGGAGTTTGACTACGCCAAGACAGCGCTGAAATTAGGGGCATTTGATTATATTCTCAAGCCGATGGATCTGGATGACTTCGACAGCGTACTCTGCCGCGTGCAGGAGAAATATACGGCTCACGTGCAGGAACGGATCGGGGTATGCGAAATACTGGCAGATATTGTGCATGGACGGGCGCAGACGCAAGGTGCGGAACTGCCGGAAATAAACGAAAACGCCTTTTATGGCTGCGTGTTGTTCCGCTTGCTGGGATTTGAATATGCGCAGGGCGTCTTCTCATCTCAGGAGATCCAGAACTATCTGAAGGGCTTTCAGGATATGGTGGGAGAATGCGCCGGAGCGGCAGTGATGCAGGAGAACCAGATGGATGAAGGGCGAATATTGATAGTCTGCGCCGCGTACGACCAAGTGGAGACGCAACGCCAGATAGATATGATGCTTCGAGCAGTGCAAAGCACATCACAACTCAAGGATGATTACCCATTGTTGTGCGCCGTATCGGAGGTGAGGCGAGGCGTCGAAACCCTGCCGGAGTTATATGGTCAGTGTAAGAGTGTGATCCGCACGGCGTATTTATGCGACGATACCCGCATCATCAATTATGCGGACTTCAGCAGGCAGATGGACGAGACGGAGGATATTTCGGCCAGTGTAGAGGCTTTTGCTAACTGTATGCGCACCTTTGATAAGCATGCGGTGGCAGAGATGCTGCAGGAGATATATGGGAATTTGCAGCGCGGCGGACATAACTCTATGATGTTCAGCCGCCTTTTTGTGACATCGGTCATGCTGGAACTGGTGAAGGTTGCCAAGGAGGTAAATGTCGATTTTGAGGGGATGTACGGTTCATTTACGGAATATTACAAGAGGGTGCTTATGGAGAGCAGCCTCGGCAGCCAGATCCAGAAAATAACCGACATTGCACAGGAGGTGTGCGATGCGGTACACGCTAAACGGATGAACCCGCATATGGAGGTGATTCGGCAGGCTCAGAAATATATCGACGAAAACTATACACGAGGAGATCTGACGCTGCAAAGCACGGCACAGGCGGTGCATATGTCGCCCAGCTATTTCAGCATTGTATTCAAGCAGACGGTGGGCCGTTCATTTATCAGCTACCTGACCGATTTGCGCATGGAGCAGTCGAAATATCTGCTTCAACACACCTCCCGGCGGGTTTACGAAATCGGCTATGCAGTAGGATACGATAACCCCACATATTTCAGTACACTGTTCAAACGCTGCTATGGTATCGGACCTACGGAGTACCGCATGCAGCTGGCGGAGCAGGAGAGTTCAAAAAAATATAGAAGAGATGAGAAAAATAGTTAATTTCCTTTTTGCTGTACATTCATTACAATGGTGACATGGCAGATCACTCTACAAAACAAATTAGGAGGAAATGAAATGAAAAGGATTTTCGCACTTACCCTTGCACTACTCATGGCAATGAGTCTGGTTGCCTGCGGTACCGAGAAGACCCCTGATGTCCAGCAGGATTCCGATAAGGAGGGCACGCTGACTGTCGCGTTTTGCCAGTATGCGAATCTGAACAACTGGCGTGTGACGCAGACCAATGACATGGAAGCTACCATCAAGAACGCCGGCTGGAACTACATCTATACAGACGCCGGTGACGACACCGCCCAGCAGGTTTCTGATCTGGAGGACATCATTGCACAGAATCCCGACTATATCGTTCTGGCACCCCGAGAGGAGGAGGGATATGAGGAGGTTCTGGCCAAGGCTGCTGAGAAGGGAATCACCGTCATTACCGTTGACCGTGATTGCAAAGGCGAGCATATCACCTACATCGCTGCGGACTTTATTTGGGAGTCTACCACTTGCGCCGAGAAGATGATCGCGGACTGGGGTACTGAGCAGCAGGTAAATATCGTTGAACTGACAGGCACGCCCGGTTCCACCTGCGCCATTGAGCGTCAGAAAGGCTTTATGGATGCCATTGCTGCCCACAGCAATTACAAGGTCATCGCTTCTCAGGTGGGTGACTTCTCCCGTACCACCTCTCAGACCGCTATGGAGAATATCATTCAGGCTTATGGCGATCAGATCAATGTGGTGTATGCGCACAATGATGACAATGCCATTGGCGCATTGCAGGCAATCAAGGCTGCTGGCCTGACTCCCGGCGTAGACATCAAGATTTACAGCATTGACGGCCAGAAGGATGCCGCGGAGGCTATTGCCAACGGCGAAATGGCTTGCACCGTGGTGTGCAGCCCCTTCTTCGGCGAGACTGTTCTGAGCGTGATCAACACGCTGGAGAACGGCGGCACAGTGGAGTCTTACATCCAGAACCCCGGTAAGCTGATTGATGCAGCGAACATTCAGGAGTATCTGCCCGAGGCATATTGATCTCCGGCGACGAAAGATTTAGGTAAAACGGCTCCATAAAATATGGCGACACAGAGGAGGAGCGAGTGTTCCTCCTCTGCGTCGTTCCAGAGCAAAGGTGAAAGGTGCATGGGCATGAGCGAACAAGTTTTATTAGAAATGCGGCAGATCGACAAGAGGTTCCCGGGCGTTCACGCGCTGGATCATGTGGACTTCAAGGTGCGGCAAGGGGAAATCCACGCGCTGATGGGTGAAAACGGCGCGGGCAAATCCACCCTCATTAAAGTGCTGACGGGGCTGTATACAAAGGATGAAGGGCGTATCCTGTTTGACGGACGAGAGGTCTCCTTCAACAGCCCACTAGACTCGCAGAAGGCGGGCATCAGCACGATTTATCAAGAGATTAACCTGATCCCCTATATGAGCGTGGCGGAGAATATTTTCCTGGGTCATGAGCCAATGAACCGAACAGGTATCGACTGGAAGGCTATGTTCCGCTCCGCAGAGGAGCTTTTAGGAGAAATGGGTATCCATATTGATGTAACAAAGGAGCTGAATCATTACAGCACGGCCGTTCAACAGATGGTGGCTATCGCGCGAGCCATCTTTTCTAACGCGAAGCTGGTGGTGATGGACGAGCCCACCTCCTCTCTGGACGAGGGAGAAACGGCGGTTCTATTCGAGCAGATGCGCAAGCTGAAAGCGAAGGGGATGGCTATTATCTTCATCAGTCACAGGCTGGACGAGATATTCGAGATCTGTGACACGGTGACGATTTTAAAGGACGGCAAGCTGGTGGATGAGGAGCCGGTGGCTGGTTTGACCAAGTTGGAGCTTGTGTCCAAAATGATCGGGCGCGACGCTACGGAAGTGCTCAAAAAAAAGAACGGTCTCTACGATGGGGCAGGAAAACAGGAGCTTCTGCGGGCCAAGGATGTTTCAAACGTGGTAAAGCTGCGGGGGATGAACGTAGCTGTCCGGGCCGGCGAGATCGTGGGATTGGCAGGACTGTTGGGCTCGGGACGAACGGAATTCGCCCGGGTAGCTTTCGGCCAGGACATCGATTACGCGGGGGCCATTGAGATCAATGGGATGCCGGTAAAGATGCGCTCACCCCGAGACGCTATTGCGCGGGGGTTGGCCTATTGCTCGGAGGATCGAAAGATTGAGGGCATTTTCCCCCATATGTCTGTGAGAGAAAACATGACAATGGCCATCTTGCCCAAAATATCCAAGTGGGGTATTTTGGATGCCCGAAAACAGGAGGATATTGTTGATCGCTTTATCAAAGCAATCAACATCAAGACGCCCAGCCCGGAACAGCAGATCCGAAACCTTAGCGGCGGCAACCAGCAGAAGGTGCTGTTGGCCCGGTGGCTATGTATGGAACCGGATCTCATCATTTTGGACGAACCGACCCGCGGTATAGATGTGGGGGCAAAATCGGAGATCGAAGCGCTCATTCAGGAAATCTCCGGTAAGGGTATCGGCGTGCTGCTAATTTCCTCTGAATTAGAGGAACTGGTACGGAACTGCCACCGCTTGGTGGTGGTGCATGATGGGCGTGACGTAGGTGAGCTGGTGGGTGAGCAGATTTCAGAAGAGAACATTATGGCGCTAATGGCTCAGGACAGCGAAACGGAGGAGAAAAACAATGGGTGAGGCGATCAAGGTAAAAGAGAAAATCTACCTCGGCCAGCATCTGAGGAAATTTGGCGCGGTGTATGCATTTATCATTCTGGTGATCGTAGACTCCGTGCTGAATAAAAACTTCTTGGCACTTAATACGCTGTGGAATCTGTCCATACAGGTACTGCCCATCCTACTGACGGCTCTGGGAATGCTGCTGGTGATCTCCACCAGCGGGATCGATATTTCAACAGGCTCCTTGATGGCTGTAGCAGGTGTGTTGTGTGCCAAGTTTATTACAGGGCAGATCACGCTGGGCGGGGGCAGCATTTTGCTGGCGATGCTGGCGGGCCTGCTGGCTGCTACACTGCTGGGCGCATTGAACGGCGCACTAATCGCGCAATTCAAAATACAGCCTATTATCGTTACGCTGGTGCTGTATATTGCCGGCCGCGGCGTTGCACAGTTGATGAGCAATGGCACGACCTTGGTGTTTTATAACACATCGTTTAACGATCTGGGCGTAATGCGGCTGTTTGGGCAGATGCCGCTGCAGCTGCTGCTGGAGATCATATTCGTGGCGGTTTTTGCGCTGCTGTTGAAGAAGACCACGTTCGGCTACTATGTACAGGGCATCGGCGAAAACGAGAAGGCCGCTACCCTTTCCGGGATCCGGACGAAGATGGTGCTGATCGCTGTGTATGCCATCAGCGGTTTCATGGCCGGCTGCGCCGGGTTGATGACTTCTGCCCGAGCTTGTTGCGCTGACCCCAATACGCTGGGATCACTGGCGGAAATGGATGCCATCGCGGCCGTAGCCATCGGCGGCACATCCATGAGCGGCGGTAAGGCACGCATTATGGGCACGGTATTCGGCGCACTCATCATCCAGCTGATCACCATGACGATCAATATGAACAACATCCACTATGCATACGCCCGTATACTAAAGGGCCTGATTATTGTGATCGCTGTTTATGTGCAGCGTGAAAAGAAGCGCTAAGGAGGGCACTATGGACAAGAAAAAGATCTTGGATTTTTTCCGCAGACAAGGTGCGCTGCTGGCCCTTATTGTACTGGTAATCGTGGCGCTCATCAAGTTCCCTGTGTTTCGGCAGGTGGATAATTTGCTGAATATTCTGGTGCAGAACAGTATGATCGGCATTATCGCTGTGGCGATGACGCTGGTGATTATCACCGGAGGCATTGACCTTTCTGTAGGCGCGGTCACGGCATTGAGCAGTGTGCTGCTGGCCAGTGCCAGCGGGACAAACAATGCGCTGCTGATTTTCGGCCTGCCCCTCGTGGTGGGTGTTGTGCTGGGACTTGCCAACGGCTTTGTGATCTCTCGAATGAATGTGGCACCATTCATTTCATCCTTGGGCATGATGATGGTCGCCCGAGGTATTGGACTGGTCATTACAAGCGGAAACTCCGTGCCCTTTGACAAGATTTCCAAGGCATGGATCATGTCGCTGGCCAAGGCAAAGCTCCTGGGCTTTCCGGTGCTGATTTTGATTTGGATGCTCGTGGTGGCGCTGGGTATTTATGTCACGCGAAAGACGCGTTTTGGACGTAGCGTCTACGCGGTAGGCGGCAATGAAGATGCGGCGAAGATGATGGGCGTACAGCCGGAGAATGTGAAGCTTATCGTGTATGGGATATCCGGCTTGGCGGCGGCATTGTCCGGGGTGATTCTAGCGTCCCGCCTGGGTTCTGGACAGCCGGTGACCTGTGAGGGCTGGGAAATGGATGCCATTGCAGCGGTGGCCATCGGCGGCACCTCTATGAGCGGCGGGCGAGGCGGTGTATTGGGAACGGTGTTCGGCGTACTGATTCTCGCTATCATCAAGAATATGATCAACCTGCAGGGAAGCCTGAACTCCTGGTGGCAGTCTATTATCACTGGTATACTGCTGCTGGCGGTTATCCTAATGCAGGCACGAAGCGCACGCAAGAAAGCAGAAAAGGAGGCAGCGGCATGAAAATGAGCTGTTTGCCGGTATCGCTTTTTGGCGACATTTGCTCCGGGAAAATGGAATGCAGGTGGAAAGCATAAGATCATTCATATCGACCAGCGGTCTGCTCATATCAACATGCTTTATCAGCCGGAGGTACAGGTAGTCGGAGATATTTCCTATTCGCTGCAGCAGATAAAGTTCCGCTGTGAGGAAAAGGAAGAGCCGGAAGAAATTCTTAATTTGAAAAAGGAAATGGTAAAGGAATACGAAAGCTATGCAGAGGATACTTCCTTCCCGATGAAGCCGCAGAAGATTCTGTATGATGTGCGGAAATTCATGGGAGAGGACGATATTGTGATTTCCGATGTGGGGGCGCATAAAATGTGGATTGCCCGTGAGTATAACTGCTATAAGCCCAACACCTGCATCATTTCAAATGGATTTGCAACGATGGGAATTGCGGTTCCGGGAGCGGTAGCAGCAAAGCTGATCAATCCGCAGAAAAAGGTTCTTGCGATCTCCGGTGATGGCGGCTTTATGATGAACAGCCAGGAATACGAAACGGCACTCCGGGAGGGAACACCGATTGTCACGCTGATCTTTTCAGATGCCAGCTATGGTCTGATTAAGTGGAAGCAGATCGATCATTTTGGAAAGCACTGCTATGTGGATTTCACGAA
>OIWU01003424.1_pt1 | contig 12236 bp, 8 predicted proteins | sample 1587711 | NCBI WGS metagenome assembly OIWU01 (sample SAMEA3888909, study PRJEB22519) | human gut metagenome | biome: human gut; feature: human-associated habitat; material: faeces | place: Denmark | collected 2010 | reverse complement strand
ACGCCAGAAGGGAAAAGGCGCAAGCAGATGGCGCAGATGAATCTGGAAATAGTATCAAGGTTTCTTGCTGGGGAAGCGGGGAAAGGGGTGTTTGCCACGGCGCACGAAGGAGCAGCGCAATACTGCCGCAAAGTGGACAAGCGTGAAATTCCGGTCTGTCCGATTTTAGGGGTCAATATTGCTGTCATCAACATGAATTGGCTGCTGAAATATTTGGCGCAGAATATTCATCAATTGCAGGGAGATTACATCTGCGTATCGAATGTACATACAACCGTCGTCAGTTACGAGGATGCGGACTACCGTGCCGTGCAGAACGGCGGTTTGATGGCGATTCCGGATGGCAATCCGCTGGCGCAGGAGGCGCGGCGGCGCGGGTATCCGCAGATTCAGCGGACAACCGGGCCTGACCTGATGATGGAGGTGTTTCGGCAGTCCACGGCACACGGCTGGCGGCATTATTTCTACGGCAGCACGCAGGAAGTGCAGGAGAAAATGATTGCGCGCCTGCAGAAGGAGTATCCGGGGCTGGTAATTGCGGGCACAGACGCGCCGCCCTTCCGCGAACTGACACCGGAGGAAGATGCGCTTGCCGTGGCGCGCATCAATCAGGCGCAGCCGGATTTTGTGTGGGTCGGGCTGGGAGCGCCGAAGCAGGAGCGCTGGATGGCGGCGCACCAAGGGCGTGTGCATGGGCTGATGATTGGCGTCGGCGCGGGCTTTGATTTCTTTTCGGGCAACGTGAGGCGCGCCCCGTTATGGATGCAGAAGCACAGCCTGGAATGGCTCTATCGCCTGATGCAAGACCCGAAGCGGCTATTCCAGCGCTACTGGAGCACGAATCTGAAATTCATCTGGAACGCGACCATCAGGAGAAAGTAAATGCAGCAAGCGACAAAACAGCCCGCTGTACTGCTGGTACACGACTATTATCAGGTTCCCGGCGGCGAGGATGTCGTTGTGGCGAACGAGAAGCACCTGCTGGAAACGCACGGTCACGCTGCGGCGCTGTATGTGCGGCGGAACGAGGAAATTTCGCGCATGGGAGCGCTGGAGAAAATCCGCAGTGCGCTGGGGATGTTTTTCAGCATCCGTACATACCGCGAGGTTCGACGGAGCATCCGCGAAAACCGGATTTCGCTGGTGCATGTGCACAACACGCTGCCGCTGATTGGTCCGGCAGTGTATTACGCGGCATTGCGCGAGAGCGTTCCCGTGGTGCAGACGGTGCACAACTTCCGTCTGCTCTGCCCGAACGCGCTTTTCTACCGCGACGGCCATATCTGCGAGGACTGCACGAAAAAGGGGCTGCACTGCGCGGTGAAGCACCGCTGCTACCGCGGCAGCCGCCTGCAGACGGTGCTCTGCGTGCTCAGCACACGTTTGCACCGTGCCCTCAAAACGTACAGCCGCCTGCATTACATCACCCTGACGGACTTCAACCGGCAGAAGCTGCTGGCGCTTGAGCAGATTCCGCCGGAAAACGTGTCCGTAAAGCCGAACTTTGTGGAACCGCCGGAGACGATTGTGCCATACGCGGCGCGCGAAAATCAGGTGGTGTACATCGGTCGGCTGGATGCGCTCAAGGGCATTCGGCTGCTGCTGGAAGCGTGGGCGCGCTACGAGCGTTCAGGCGGGGGCATGAAGCTAATCATCTGCGGTACAGGGCCGGAGGAAGCATGGTGCCGCGAATATCTGACGCGGGAAAAGCTGAAGCAGGTGGAACTGCGCGGCTTTGTGCCAAATTCGGCGGCACGGGCGCTGATGGGGCAGTCCAAGGCGCTGATTCTGCCGACACAGTGGTACGAAGGCTTCCCAATGACGATTGTGGAAGCCTTCAGCGCCGCCACGCCGGTGATTTGCTCGGATTTAGGCAACGCGGGTTCCCTGATTTCGGACGGCGTGACGGGCTTCAAGTTTCCGGCGGACTCGGCGGAGCAGCTGGCGCAGACGCTCAACCGGCTGCAACACGCGGAATCCGTCAGCGAGGGCGCGCTGAAAACGTATCAGGAGAATTTCACGGCGGAAGCAAATTATCGTCAGCTGATGGCGATTTACAGCAAGGCGATGCAGAAAAGCGGCGAAAGGAGCGAACCATCATGCGGCTGATTGTGGCAGATGTACGGAGCACCAGCACAGACGGCATTGCCGCTGGGCATTATTTCACCGTCGCGCAGAATTATCTTGACCTGTTCGGCGCGGAGATGGATGTGCGCATTGCGGGCGGGCCGGTGTACGGCGACCGCTTCGGGGACAAGCTGATTCGTCTGCCGCATGATTACATCGTGGGCAGTTCGGCGGTGCGTAACAAACGCGCCGTGTTCCAGAACGTGCGCGCGCTGCTGCGGGAAGCGCAGGATGACGTGATTGTCCTCCAGTGCAGCGCCGTCGCAACAGCGTATCTGGGGCTTGCACTGTTCAAGAAGAAAGAAACGCGGGTCTACGCCATCCAGTACAGCACCGACGGCGTCAATTCGCTGCTGAAGCGGGGGCTGTATGCGCTGTGCAGGCGGAAAATCAGCGGCGTTATCTGCCCCAATGCAGCCATTGGCGCGGCGTATGGGCGGCCGATGTGCGTCGTGTCCGATTACATCAGCACAGGAACGATGCAGCCGCCTGTGCCGTATGCGCAGAAGTGCTATGATTTCGGCATGGTCGGGCTGATTACGTCGGACAAGGGCGTTGTTGAAGCGGCAAAGCAGCTGCGGAACACGCCGTATCGGGTGCTGATTGCGGGTCGGGTGCAGGAAGCGCCGCTGGAGGCGGAGCTGCGGGCAGTCTGCGCGGGGGCGAAGAACATCGAGCTGCGGCTGGAATACCTGTCCGAAGCGGCGTATGACGAGGCGATTCGCCAATGCCGCTACTGCATCCTAAATTATTCGGAGAATTACTCCCTACACAGCAGCGGCGTTGTGTTCGATATTCTCTTCCGGGGCGTGCCGATTGTGGGCAGCCGCTGCGGGACGCTGCAAATGGTGGAAGCAAACGAATTGGGCAAAACGGTATCCCGCATGGCGGATTTTGCGCCGGAAAGGCTGCTGGATGAAGCCGTGCATGACCGCTATGTGCGCAACATTGCGCGCTACTGCCAATCGCAGGCGCAGGAGCGGGAAAAGCTGCGGGATTTTCTGACGCGGGGCGCGGTGGAATAACCATGCCGCACAGCGCAAAGTGAAAGGAGGGGCTGAAGCGTGAAGGTCATGTGGATGGGGAATATTATCCTCCCTGCCATTGCGGAAAAAGAATCGCTTCCCCCGGTGTATATCGTGGGCTGGCTGGTCGGGCTGTCGCGGCGGCTGACGCAGCTGCCGGATGTGGCGCTGACGTATGTGTTTGACGCGCCAAAAGCGCTGACGGGCGAAGTGGACGGCTACCGCTATTACGGGCTTGTCAACCCCACACGCCCTACGCAGCGGTGCGGCGAAGCCTACACCCGGCAGCTGGAGGAAATCCTGCGCAAAGAGCAGCCGGATGTCATTCACCTCTGGGGCACGGAAAATCAGCACACGCTGGCCATGGTTGATGCGGCGGAACACCTGGGGATGCGCGAGCGGATTGTAATTTCCATTCAGGGGCTTCTGTCCATATACGCGGAGCATTATCGCGCTTATCTGCCGGAACACGTCTGCCACGGGCACACGCTGAAGGACTTGGTGAAGGGCAATATCGTCCGGCAGGAAGCAATCTACCGCCGCGTCGGGCAGTATGAACAGGAAGCCCTGCGCAGGGTGCAGCACGTTATCGGGCGCACCGACTGGGATGCTGCCTGCATGGCGGAGCTTGCCCCGCAGGCGGCCTATCATTTCAACAACGAAACGCTGCGGGACGAGTTCTACACCGGCGAATGGTCGCTGGACAGCTGCGAGCCGCACAGTCTCTTCTGCAGTCAGGCGCATGTGCCACTCAAGGGGCTGCATCTGCTATTGCAGGCGCTGGCGATTGTCCGCAAGCGCCATCCCGATGTCAAGCTCTATGTGGGGCGCAAGGACTATGGGCGCATTCCGTCGCTTGCGCGCAATGCCTATGAACGGTACATCCATCGTCTGCTGCGCGAAAACGACCTCTACGACCATGTTGTTTTTACCGGAAGCCTGAATGCACAGCAGATGAAGGAGCGGTATCTAAAAAGTCAGCTGTTTGTGCTGCCATCGAGCATTGAGAACTCCCCCAATTCGCTGGGCGAGGCGATGCTGCTTGGCGTGCCGTGCATTGCGTCGGATGTCGGCGGCGTGCGCTGTCTGATGACGCACGGCGTGGAAGGGCTGATTTATCCGGCAGACGACCCGCATTTGCTGGCGCATGATATCTGCGAGATGTTCGCGCATCCGGAAAAGGCGGCGCAGATGGCGCGCGCCGGGCGAGAACATGCCGGAAAAACGCATGATGCGCAGAAGAATCTGGAGATACTGCATCAGATTTATACGGAGATTGCACGATGAAAATCCGAATCACAAAGAACCATGTGGATGCACTCTGCGTGCTGATTGGCGTGCTGGGCATGGGCTCGCTGTATTTTCAGGTGTTGCGGATGCCGCTGATGGCAGCCATGCTGATTGCGTCGATTCTGCTGCTGACGCGGGCGCATCATCCGAAAATCAGCGCCCAGAACATACGCCTGACGCTGCTGCTGACGGCGGCGCTGCTGCTGACGAGCTTTGTCAACCCGCAGAACGGCATCCACATCAACGATATTGTCATTTGGCTGTGCAACATCGGCTATGTGCTGGTGCTGCAAAGCTGCATCGGGTATCAGACGTATATGCGGCTGTATACCAAAGTCATGCTGGCAGAGGCGGCCATCAGCCTGATTTCCTTCGTCATCGGCGATTTGCTGTCGCTGCCGCTGCCGCTGCTGCACTACGAAGTTTCCAGCGTCAACGGATTTTATCTGACGCCTTATTTTACCTTAGGCTGGCTGAACATCCCGGTTTTCCACCGCAATGCGGGTATGTTCAACGAGCCGGGTAGCCACCAGATTTTCCTGAACTTCGCGCTGCTGTTCCTGATGAGCGACGAAACGCGCATGGGCATGAGCAAGAAGAAATACTGCTGGGCAATTGCGCTGCTGATCGTCACCATCCTCAGCACGCTGTCCACAACAGGCTTCATTTGTCTGGGCGTTGTGCTGCTGACGGTGGCATTCCGCAAAAAGGGCAGGAAAATGGCGCGCAGCATCAAGATGGCGGCGTTCGTTGGGCTGGTACTGCTGTTTGTCATCGAGTCCGTCACGGGCGTGGTGGAACGCAAGATTGTCGGACGAAATTCCGGCGGTTCGTTCTACACGCGGTGGAACGACACCTTCAGCGGCTTTGAAATCGGGCTGGAATCCCCCATTGCGGGACAGGGCGTTTTCTCGGAGCGAAAGGCGGAAATCCTGCTGAAACACAGGGTGCAGAATATTTCCAACGGCTTTGCCGCCTTCGTCATGGATACAGGGTTGATTCTCCCGGCAGTTTGGCTGTGGCTGACGTACCGCGGTATCCGCACCAAATTTGCCAAGGCGCGGCTGCTGTATGTGCTGGGCGTTTTCCTGCTGTATTTCCTGTGCATCAACACGGAGGGCGTTTTCCTGAACATACTGTTTCTGGGACTGCTGGGCAAGTGGCAGCCGGACGCGGAGGACACGCCTGATCAGCAGGCAAATGCGCGCAGCCAGAAGAAGCGCAGGTGGCGATGCACTGTGCCGCCGGAAAAACTGCGCCTGACGTTTAACCCGCAGCCGGGGGACGCGGCGCAGGAGCAGACGGGCGAAACAGGCGGAGAGGAATCATGAACACAGCATCAAGGAGCGAAAACGCGGCGCGCAACATCGGTGTAGGCGCAGTGCGGCAGGTGGTTACGCTGCTGCTGGCTTTTGCCGTGCGAACGGTGTTTGTGCGCCGGCTGGGCGCGGATTATACGGGCGTCAACGGGCTGTACAGCAACATTCTGGCCATGCTGTCACTGGCGGAGCTGGGCGTGGGCAACGTGCTGGTGTACAGCTTGTACGCACCGCTGCACCGGGGCGACACGGGCGAAATCCAGCACCTGCTGGGCTATTATCGTCGCATTTACCGCCTGATTGCGCTGGCGGTAGCGCTGCTGGGCGCGGCGGTAATCCCCTTCCTGCCGCTCATCATCAGCAGCGAGCTACCGATGGCGCAGCTGATCGTCTACTATGTGCTGTACCTGGCGAACTCCGTGGCATCCTATCTGGTCATCTACAAAACGACGCTGATTCAGGCTGACCAGAAGGCATATTTGCAGAACATGGTTTCCGCCGCGGCGCTGGTGTTGCAGTATGCGGCGCAGATCGCGTGCCTGCTGATTTGGGGCAGCTATCTGGGCTATTTGCTGATTCAGATTGCCTGCACCCTCCTGCAGAACGCGGTGTTGAGCCATTTAGCGGACAAGATGTACCCCTTCCTGCGGAAAAAGCAGAAATGTGCGCCGATGCACCGCAAGCAGGAGCTGAACGACAACATCCGCTCCATGTTTCTCTACAAGCTGGCGACAATACTCATCAACAACACGGACAACATTCTGATTTCCGTCATGCTGGGCACGGTGTTCGTCGGCTACTACTCCAACTACGCGTCGCTGACGACGTATGTGACGACGTTCGTTTCCATCGTGATTACCGGCATTTCCGCCAGCTTGGGAAATCTGAATGCCGAGAAGAATTCGGAAAAGTCGTACGCCATATTCCGCAACCTGATTGTCCTCTTCGGGGCGATTACGGGCTTCTGTGTCGCCGCGTACGGCACGGTTGTGCAGGATTTCATCCCGATTTGGGTGGGCGAAGAATACCTGATGGATACAGGGACAGTAGCAGCGGTGCTGTTCACGTTCTACCTGAGCACCATCGTCGCGCCTGTGTGGATGTACCGCGAAACGCTGGGGCTTTTTCGGCAAATGAAGTATGTTATGTTTATGACGGCGCTGGTCAACATCCTGCTGTCCATCCTGCTGGGGCACTTCTTCGGCGTAGCGGGCATCATCGGCGCAACAGGGCTGGCGCGGCTATGCACCATCTTCTGGTATGAGCCGAAAGTGCTGTTCCATCGCACCTTCGGGCGCAGCGCTGCCGCGTATTTCAAGGCGCAGGGCGGCTTGCTGCTGCTCAACGGCGCGGTGATGGCGCTGTCGCTGCTGCTGTGCGCGCGGATGGGGCATACGCTGATGTGGATTATCCTCAAGGGCATCACCTGCGCGGCGGTGACGGCGCTCCTGTACACGCTGGCGCTGGGACGGACGGCAGAATACCGCTGGATGCTTGAAAAAGGGCGGAGTTTCTTGCGCAAATGGAGGAAGAAGGCATGATCGATCAGGAAATGCAGCACTGCCGCAAAATTGTGCGTTTTGACCCTACCATTTCAACAGCGAATCAGGGAGATTTCATCATCCGCAACGCCTGCGAGCATGTGCTGCACGACTGCTTTCCTGTGCAGCTGTCCGTCGCCGTGCCGGTTCGGGACAGGCTGTCGAAAGTGTCGATGAAGCACGTCGGCAGTGCGGATTTCGCATTTGTCTGCGGGACAAACCTGCTTTCCTCAGACATGCGCCGCCAAAGGATGTGGAATATCCGCCTGCGGGACGCGGTGATGATGCGCTGCGGCGATTTGCACAAGCGGGAGCTGCTGAATTTCCGCCTGATTCGTGAGAAATTTCAGCGCACGCATGTCATTTTGCTGGGCGCGGGGTGGTATCAATACCAGGACAAGCCGACAGGATACACGAAGCGGATTCTAAAAACGCTGCTGGATGGGCAGTACCTGCACGCGGTGCGCGACGAATACACGCGCCAGCGCCTGCTGAAGCTGGGCATCACGAATGTGCTGAATACGGCGTGTCCGACAATGTGGGGGCTGACAGACGACAAATGCGCGCAGATTCCGACGCACAAGGCGGAGCGCGTCGTGACAACGCTGACAGACTACCGCAGCAGCACGGAGCAGGATGCGCAGATGCTGACCATGCTGCAAAAGCACTATCGCGAGGTGTATGTGTGGCTGCAAGCAGTCGAGGACTACGCCTGCCTGCGCCAAATGGATGCGCGCGTGACGCAGAATTTGCACCTGATTCAGCCGAATCTGCGAGATTACACAGCGCTTTTGGCATCAGGCGGGATTGACTACGTTGGCACGCGGCTGCACGGCGGCATCCACGCAATGAACATGGGCTGCCGAAGCCTGATTCTGGCGGTAGACAACCGCGCAAGCGAAATCGCGAAGGACACGAATCTGCCCGTCCTGCCCCGCGGCGGGAATTTGGATGTGCTGGAGGAGCGCATCTGTTCCGCATGGGAGACGCAAATTGATTTGCCGACCACGGCAATTCGGCAATGGAAAAATCAGTTCCGCGAGACAGATGCAGAGAAAGTGCCTTGATTTTCGTATAAAATGCGGCTTTCTGCGCGGTAAGTATTGACAGCCGACTTGTAATTTGTTACAATATAGCTGGAATTGGGAAAGAGATTGCTATATCCACCGGGAGCACTGCGGCTCGCCGCGAAAAGAAAGATGGAAAGCAGCAATCGCTTGCCATTGGCACAACCATACGTCGTGCCGGAAGATTGCACAGAACAAGGAGTGAGGACGATGAAGGACAAAAAGTGGATGCGAAAGGCATTGTCTTTCCTGCTGGCTGTATTCATGGTAACGGGCAGTATGGGAACAGTGCTGACGGCGGCTGCAGAAGAGCCGGAAACTCCGCCGGCGGAAACGGTTGATGTCGCGCCGACGGAAGCACCGGAAGCGACGGATGTTCCTGAAGCAACGGAAATCCCCGAAGCGACGGATGTTCCTGAAACAACGGAAATCCCCGAAGTGACGGATGTTCCCGAAGCAACGGAAGCGCCCGAAGCGACGGATGTTCCCGAAGCAACGGAAATCCCCGAAACAACGGAAGCGCCCGAAATCGTGGACGAAGCAGCCGTAGATTACAGCCGCTCCGTGCTGGATAACGAGTTCTTTGACTCCGGCTTTGCCGCGACGTTCAGCAGCGCACAGCTGTACCTGAATCCGACGGGCGATGAGCTGGTTGGTCGTGTAACCGGCGTAGTGTATGTGACGCATCGTCCGCAGAAGGGTCAGCTGAATGAACGGATTCCCGTCTGCGTGTATGACCAGACGGCTGGCGTTGCATATGGCTATCTGGCGGCGGATGCAGTGCATCCTGTGCCGGAAGAGGGCATTGAGAATCAACGTCACACCGGTGTTTTCGCGAGCGGCGTGGAAATGCCCAGTGCCCTGCTGGTGCTTGCGGCTGCGACGGAAGAACCCGTGCCGACCCCTGCACCCACGCCCGTGCCGACGGAAGAACCTGTAGTTGAGCCGACGGAAGAGCCCGTTGTCGTGCCGACCGAAGAGCCCGTTGTCGTGCCGACCGAAGAACCCGTTGTTGAGCCGACCGAAGAGCCCACTGTCGTGCCGACCGAGGAACCCGCTGTTGAGCCGACCGAAGAGCCCGCTGTCGTGCCGACCGAAGAACCTGTTGTCGTGCCGACCGAGGAACCCGCTGTCGTGCCGACCGAGGAACCCACGTCGACCCCCGCACCTACGGACGTGCCGGATGACCTCGAAAACATCGACCGCGCGGATGTGATTATTCCGGGCAAACCGACGTTCGAAATGGACAAGGCGACGGCGGAGCTGGGCGAGAATATCACCTTCACCATCCACACGAAGAACGCCACCAAAATTTTGATGTACATTGACGGCAGCGTCAACCGCTACATCTACGACGTGCCCACCGACACGTCGACGCTTACCATGTCCTTCTCCTCGATGGGGAGCAAGGGGGGCAAGCGCACCATCGCGTTCCAAGCCTACAACGGCAATACACCCGGCGAAAAGTCCGCTGAACAGACGATTACGCTGACAAAGCCGTCTGTCAAGCCGCAGGTAACGGTAAAGAATATCGACAAGACGACCGTGGGTCTGGGCGAGAACATCACCTTCACCCTGAGCGTCAAGAACGCCACGAAGGTGCTGATGTACATCGACGGCAGTGTCAACCGCCGCTTCGAGGACATCACCCCCGACATGACGGAATACACCTTCACCATGTCCTTCTCGTCGCTGGGAAGCAATGGGGGCAAGCGCGCCATTGCGTTCCAAGCCTATAACGGCACGACGGCGGGCGAAAAGACCTCCGAACGTGTTGTGACTGTCGCAAACGAAAGCCCGAACAAGCCGACCGTGACCAGCTGGAGTTTGGACAAATCCACAGTTGATTTGAACGAAACCATCACCTTCACCATCAACACCAAGAACGCGACGAAGGTCGTCCTGTATGTGGACGGCAAGGCAAATACCAGCTATCCGACGACTGGCGATGTGACGGTTATCGAGCGCGCCTTCGCTTCGCTGGGCAGCGGCAACGGTGTCCGCACGATTCAGTTCAAGCCCTACTACGGAACGACCGCTGGCGAACTTTCCCCGGCGCAGTCCCTGACGCTGTATGTGACCGACGATCCGCTGACCGTGACCGTTCCTGCCGCGAAGCAGGGCGAGGACCTGACGGTGACGTGGACGGCTGCTGGCGGCGCAACGAAGTATCAGCTGCTGCTGACCACGCCGGATGGCACGGCTGCGCTGCTGGGCGAAACGGCGGCGCTGAACTACACGGTGCCGGGTCTGAAGCTGCTGCAGCCGGGCGACTACACCATCACGATTAAGGCGCTGTCTGGCAATACGGAGTTGGAATCTGTCAACAAGGCATTCACGGTGACAGGCGACTTCGTGTTCGCGGTTCGTGACGACTCGACGGGCATTGTGGTCGTCAAGTACAACGGCACGGCATCGACGCTGACCGTTCCGAACACGGTGGCGGGTCTGCCGGTGGTGGAAATCGGCGCGCAGGCGTTTGAGGGCAACACGAAGCTCAAGAGCGTAACCCTGCCCGCGACGATTGAAATCATTGGCCGCCGCGCGTTCGCGGAATGCAAGAACCTGCTGGAAGTCAAGTAAGGGTTCATTGGGATTACGAAAGCCGGGGATTGCTGGTAAGGCAGTCCCCGGCTGTTTTGCTGCGAAAAAAACATACTTGCGATTGACGTTTCCCTGCCTATCTGCTATCATAAGATAAGCGCCCGCTATATGCCGCACACAAAAGGAGGTAGCCCGATGGAGCAGCTTGAATTTCTGACTGAAGTACAGGATTTGCGGAAGGTTTGGCCGCATGAGGCACTGGATTTTACGCCGTGGCTGGCGAAGGATGAGAACATCGCGATTTTGGCAAACGAAATCGGCATGGAAATTGCAGTCGATGGGACAGAATCCGCCGTGGGCGATTTCAGCGTGGATATTATCGCGACCGATATTGCAACAGGGCAGAAGGTTATCATCGAAAACCAGCTGGAAGATACCAACCACGACCATCTGGGCAAGCTCATCACTTACGCCGCCGGAAAAGATGCGCAGACGATTATCTGGGTGGTAAAGCACGCACGCGAGGAACACCGCGCGGCGATTGAGTGGCTGAATAACCACACGGATGATGACATCGGCTTCTTCCTGTGCGAAATCCACCTGTATAAAGTCGGCAGCTCCAATCCTGCGGTGAAGTTCAGCGTGATTGAGAAGCCGAATGACTGGATTAAGAGCGTCAAGAAAAATCAGCAGCAGACAGAAAGCCAGCAGTTCCGCTTGGATTACTGGACAGCCTTCAATGACTATGCGTATGCGAACGCGCAGTTCGCAAGGCAATTTGGCAAGCGAAAAGCATCAAACAAAATGTGGATGAACCTGAGCATTGGCTCATCTGTTTATGATATTTGCTTACGCGCGGTTAAAACAGAAAATCTGCTTGTTGTTGAACTGTATATTCGCGGCGACAAGGATCTTTATCATCAGTTATTTGAAAAACAGAATGCCATTGAGCAGGAATTGGGCGTTACGCTTGACTGGCGGGAACTTCCAGAAAAGAAAGCAAGCCGCATTATGCTGACACGACAGGTCGATTTTGACAATCGCAGCGCGTGGAATGCACAGTTTGACTGGATGATGGAGATGTCACTGAAATTCAAGAAAGTATTCAAGAAGTACCTATAATATGAAAATGCCCCCGGAAGCCATGCCTCCGGGGGCATTTTTCAATTTTCCTGCGTTATCTGCTTGCCCTTTTTCCTTTCTCCTTTTTCCACAATTCTTCCACCGAAAACTCCGCATGGCAGTTCGGACAGGAAAAATACGGATTGCGGAAGTCAACTGTGCCAATCATCTTGCCGTCTTCCGTGGAAAAATCGTAGTTCT
>OIWU01003417.1_pt1 | contig 12253 bp, 9 predicted proteins | sample 1587711 | NCBI WGS metagenome assembly OIWU01 (sample SAMEA3888909, study PRJEB22519) | human gut metagenome | biome: human gut; feature: human-associated habitat; material: faeces | place: Denmark | collected 2010 | reverse complement strand
GCGTAAAATTACCATCGACATCAGTCGCTGTTCCAGTCTTAGTTCCTACAATTCTAACTGATGCGCCAATTACTGGCTCACCATCTTCCTGAGAAATAACCTTACCTGTAACAGTAGTTTGAGCGAGGGCTATTCCTGTTGAAAGAATAAGCCCCCCCATGAGCATGGTCAATCTTTTTACCATAATTCTCTCTCTTAAAAATTAAACAACTTACAAATATCGGGTGCAAAGATACATACTTTTTGCTAATTAAACAAATTTTTAGCAAACAATTTGATATAAAATACCAACCTTATGGTACTTTATGTATATTTTTCGCATATTTTATTACTTTTCGTAAGCATTTTTGGTATTTATTCCCTCAAAAAGTAAATAACGAGAAGAAACTGGGTATAAAAGGGAAGTTTTGAAAACAGAAAGGCAAACACGCCATTTACCACAATAAATAACATGTTTGCCCTTATTATTTTATTAAAATGAAACTCGCCTATCAAAAAGGCTTCATCAGGATTACACCTTATTATATATAGGGAGTTATGAAAAAAAAGTCAATAACGCCGGAAATTTAAATCACGCCAAAATGGAGGAGCGCATTCTTAACACCATCTTCATCCACATGAGTCGTAATGTAATCGGCTATCTGCTTGAGATTATCTCCCGCATTGCCCATCGCAACACCGGTGCCTGCCTCCCGGACGATGGAAATATCATTGCCGCCATCGCCGAAAGCCATGGTTTCTTCTATGTTCAAACCCAGATAATCAGCCATTGCATGCAAGCCCTTGCCCTTATCAGCATCGGCTGCCGTAATATCCGTAAAGGCAGGATGCCATCTGCCCGAGGTGCAGTTGCGAAGCGTAGGCATCAGGAGCGCCTCCTGCTCTACCGAACAGAAAGGAGTAACCTGCAGAACCTGCTCATCCCCCAGTTCATTCACATCGGTCAGGAAGATTTCACAATCCACCCCCAGTCCCTTGGCAAAGATTTCATAAACCTCGTCAGTATAATGATGGATAGCGAGATGATGCTCTCCTACGACGATTGCCGGATAATCATCACGGTCGGCTGCCTCGATTATCTTCTTTACATCTTCAGGAAGGATGGCGTGCTGGCTCACCACCTTATCGCCTACAAAACAGCGGGCTCCATTGGTGGTGATGTAACCGTCGATGAGATGTTCTATCTGACCGAGGTTGTTGATGATGAGTTGCGGACGACCGGTAGAAATATACACCTCTACCCCATTCTTCTTAGCCTGCTCCAAGGCATCTACCGTGCTCTGCGGAATCTTGTGGGTCTTGAAACTCACCAGGGTGCCGTCAATATCGAAAAACAATGCTTTTATCTTCTTATCCATACCAATATCTTCTATACCTTATTATATATATAATGCAAAATCGGCTCTGTAAGTACAGAAAAACCGATGCAAAATTACGAAAAAACAGATAAATGACAAAAAATATAAAGATTTATTAGATTTTACTTGCATCGAAAAGAGAAAAAACGTATATTTGCCACATCTTTATGCCCGAGGAAACTCCGAGATAACGCATAGAGCAACTAGTAAATAAGAACGGTTATGAGTAAGAAGCCCTATCGGTTACTGGCATCCCTGTTGCTGATGCTCGTAGCGACGCTTACTTCATGCGAAAAGTTTTCGATTGACGAAACAACCGGAAAATCACGTGAGGCAAACGCCAATGTAACTATCCATGTGCAGAAAGTAGAAAACACCAATCTGCAGACAACCAAAGCTGCCGACAAGCAGATTGCCCTGGGCGATGTGTGCTCCAGACTGACACTTGCCATCTTTGACGGAGAGGAGAAACTGGAGACGGTGAACCAGCTTTCAACAGACAATGGCTTCGGAACAGCCTATGTAAGTCTAGACGAAGGAGAATACCGACTGGTGGTGATTGCCCATAACGGAAAGGGAAACTGCTCTATCAGCGCACCCGAGAAGGTGAAGTTTGCAAGCAACAAACTTACCGACACCTTTTATTATTACGGCAGGTTGAGCGTAAACGAAGAGGGCGCCACCACAGACATCAACCTGAGGCGAGCAGTTGGCGCCTTCAAGGTACATATTACCGACGAAACCATTCCCGAAGAAATCAGGAGCATCAAGTTCTATTATACCGGCGGCAGCAGCACCCTGGATGCAACCACCGGATTCGGCTGCGTGAACAGTCGTCAGACCGAGAATTTCAGTATGAAAGATGGCGGCAGAGACTTTACCGTCTACACCTTCCCACATGAAGAAGAGAAGAACATCAAGATGAGTATCAGCTTTCTGGATGCCGATGCAAAGGTGGTAAAGAGTTTTGAAAAAGCCGATTTGAAAATCCATCAGAACAAGGCAGCCTATACCGAGATTTCCATTGCTGACGGATTCGGTGGCGGAGACGACAGTACGGGTGGTGGAATAGGCATTACCGTAGACCCTACCTGGGGCGAGACAGAACGGGTGAATTTCTAAGAAACAGACGATTAAGGGATTACGGAAAACCAGAAGGTATGTTCTATTTTTCCACAATGCAATATATTTTTTGATTCTTAAAGATTTGATAAACAAAATTTCTTTGTCATTTAAGAATAATTCCATAATTTTGCATCCAATATTATATAATATTATAAACAAAGGATGAAAAAATATATAACTCTTATCATGCTGATGGGAGCATTGATTCCTGCCGGGGCTCAGGCACAAACGCTGAGCCTTGACAGTTGCCGTGCCATGGCGCTGCGCAACAACAAGCAGCTCAATGCCTCGAAGCTCAAGAAAGACGTGGCGTACAACATGAAGAAATCGGCACGTACCAAATATCTTCCTAAAGTAGATGCTTTAGGCGGTTACGAATGGTTCAGCAGGGAGATTTCGCTGCTGAACGACGGTCAGAAATCAACATTCAGCAATATCGGCTCTACCGTTACCGGAGGAATATCGGGAGGAGCCAGCAATCTGATGAGCCAACTTGTAAGTCAGGGAATGATTACCCCGGAGATAGCGCAGCAGATAGGCGGACTGCTGAATGAGAAACTGGGACCCCTGCAGCAGCAAGGCAATGCGCTGGGAGAGAAACTGGTAGATGCTTTCCGCACCGACACCCGCAATATCTGGGCTGGAAGCGTGATGGTTCGCCAACCTATCTATATGGGTGGAGCCATCATTGCAGCCAACAAGATTGCCGACATCGGAGAGCAGATTGCAGAGAATGATCTCGACCAGCAGACACAGAGCACGCTCTACAGCATAGACCAGGCTTACTGGCTCGCCGTTTCGCTGAAGCAGAAGCAGAAACTCGCCATCAGTTACCGCGACCTCGTAAAGAAACTGAACGAGGATGTTCATAAGATGATTCAGCAGGGAGTAGCCACCAAGGCAGACGGACTGAAGGTAGACGTGAAAGTGAACGAGGCTGAGATGCAGATTACCCAGGCAGAAGACGGACTCGCCCTGTCGAAGATGCTGCTCTGCCAGCTCTGCGGCATTCCAATGAACCAGGAAATCACACTTGCCGATGAAGATAAGGAAACCCTGGCTTTATCAGGAACTCCTGTTGACACCGAGCAGCAGAAAGTGGCAGCACAGGATTCGGCAATGAACACCCGTCCGGAACTCCGCATGCTGCAGAATGCGCTCGACATCTCTAAAGAAGCTACCAATATGGTTCGCGCCATCAATCTGCCTCACGTCATGCTGACAGGCGGCTACATGATTTCGAACCCGAACGTATTCAATGGTTTCCAGAAGAAGTTTACCGGTGTCTGGAACGTAGGCGTGATGGTTCATGTTCCGGTATGGAACTGGTTCGACGGCGCCTACAAGGTGAGAGCCGCCAAGGCTGCCAGCAATATCGCCCAGATGAACCTGGATGATACGAGAGAGAAGATTCATCTGCAGATTACCCAAAGCCAGTTTAAGGTAAAGGAAGCCCAGAAGAAGCTCAACATGGCAATGAAGAACATCGCCAGTGCAGATGAGAACCTGAGATGCGCCAACCTCGGTTTCAAGGAAGGCGTGATGGAGGTTACCGACGTGATGGCTGCACAGACTGCCTGGCAGAAAGCACAGAGCCAAAAGATTGATGCAGAAATCGACGTGAAGCTGACTCAGATTGGGCTGAACAAGGCGCTCGGTATCCTGCAGTAATAATAATAACAATTTTAAATTCAGATTAAGCAAAATGTCTAAGAAATCACAGCATAACAACATATTGCTCGCTGTAATCGGTTTTACAGCAGTAGTCATTCTCGTAGGCGTCATCGGTTTCTTCACTTTGGAACAGAAGGATGACACCATTCAGGGCGAGGTAGAAGTATCAGAATACAGAGTATCCTGCAAACTGCCGGGACGCATAGTAGAACTCCGCGTTCAGGAAGGCGATTACGTTCATGTGGGCGATACGCTCGCCATCCTCGAAGTGCCGGAAATGAAATCACAGGAACAGATGCTCCAGGCTACCAACGCTGCAGCCGAGGCGATGAAGGACCTGACGGATGCAGGTGCACGCAAGGAGCAGATTCAGGGCGCTTACCAGTTGGTTCAGCAGGCTGAAGCTGCCGCAACCATCGCCAAGAAGACCTACAACCGCATGCAGAACCTCTTCAACGAGGGTGTAATCAGCGGTCAGAAGCGCGATGAGGCTTACGCAGCCTATAAGGCTACAGAGGCTCAGGTGGCTGCTGCCAGAAGTCAGTACGATATGGCGAAGAATGGCGCCCGCGAGCAGGAGAAGCGCATGGCTGCCAACAACACCCAGGCTTCGAAGAGCGCTGTGGATGTAGTGAAGAATCTTCTGAAAGAGACCGTTCAGATTGCCCAGTGCGAGGGCGAGGTAAGCAATGTCTATCCTAAGGTAGGCGAGTTGGTAGGCCTCGGCTCTCCTATCATGAGCATCTCTATCATGAGCGATATGTGGGGAACCTTCAATGTTCGCGAAGATCATCTCAAGGGTCTGAACAAGGGCGATGAGTTCACCGCTTACGTTCCTGCCTTCAACAAGGACATCAAGATGAAGGTTTACTACCTGAAAGACCAGGGCTCTTACGCTACCTGGAAGGCAACCAAGGATAATGGCGACTACGACCGCAAGACATTCGAGGTGAAGGCCCGTCCTATCACAAAGATTGAGGGATTGCGCCCGGGAATGTCACTCATCATTAAATAACATCTATGTTTAAGAAATTATATCATATAGCCCTCAGAGAATGCGGCATCATGTGGAAGAATCCCATTTATCTCTTCTGCATGGTCATCTTCCCCATCGTGGTGGTGATTTTCTTCACCACGCTGATGAAGGGAGGAGTGCCTACCGACATGCCTGTGGGCATAGTAGATCAGGACAACTCCGCCACATCGCGCCAGCTGGTGCATAAGCTCGATGCCTTCCAGACCACCAAGGTAGTGGCTCATTACGAGAACATGGCAGAGGCAAGACATGCTATCCAGAAGAACGAAATCTATGCCTTCCTGCTGATTCCTGACGGAACGGAGGCAGGCCTGATGGCCCAGAAGCAGCCTAAGATTTCATTCTATTACAGCAGCGTATCGCTGGCAGCCGGCTCCCTGCTCTTCCGCGATCTGAAAACCATCTCTACCTTGGGAGGTGCGGCGGCAGGAATGGCGAAACTTTCGGCGCTGGGAAAGACGAACGATGAAATCATGACCTTCCTGCAGCCTATCGCCGTAGATCTGCACATGATAGGCAACCCATACGCCAACTACAACTATTATCTTTCGAGCGTAATGGTGCCGGGACTCATCATGCTGTTCATCTTCCTGATTACACCTTATTCTATAGGTACGGAACTGAAGTTCAACCGGGCAAGAGACTGGATGCGGATGGCAGGCAACAATCCTTATCTCGCCATTGCGGGTAAGATGCTGCCACAGACGCTCATCTTCCTGAGCATCTTCCTGCTGTTCGAATTCTACATCTATTATGTATTACAGTTTCCACATCCGGGCGGCGCGCTGCCTATCATCCTGTTAGGAATTCTGAGCGTACTCTCCTGCCAGTGTTTCGGCATCTTTGCCTTCGGGCTGATGCCTTCATTGCGCATGTCGATGAGTATCTGTTCGTTGTGGGGCGTGGTGAGTTTCTCCATCTGCGGAGCCACCTATCCGCTCTTCTCGATGGATTCTCCGATCCAGTCTATCGGCCAGCTCTTCCCGATGCGCCACTATTATATGATTTACCAGATAAACATCTTCAATGGTTTCCCTATGGGCGATGCTGTGCTCCACTGGGGCGCAATGGTGCTGTTCTGTGCCCTGCCGATGCTCACTATCTGGAACATCAAGAAGGCAATGCTGGTATATAAATACTTACCGTAATGAAGAAAAGTAGTTTATTATATAAGATTATCAATGGCATCTGGGATATGTGCTACATCTGGAAGACGGAAATGCGCAATGTTTTCCGCGATGAGGGTGTGCTCATCTTCTGCATTCTGGTGCCGCTGGGTTATCCGCTGCTCTACTCGTGGATTTACAACAACGAGGTGGTGAGAGAAGTGGATACGGCGATTGTGGACCTGAGCCACAGTCACAGTTCACGCGAGTTTATCCGCGATTATGATGCTTCACCAGACGCCAAGGCTACCTATTACTGCAACAGTCTGGACGAGGCGAAGGAACTGGTGCGCAGGCAGGCAGTTCACGGAATCCTTTACTTCCCTGCCGACTTCGATACGAAGCTGAACCGGGGCGAACAGGCGCATGTGGGAGTTTACTGCGATATGAGTCTGATGCTGACCTATAAAGCGATTTATCAGACCTCGCAGGCCGTAGCCAGCCAAATCAACTCGGGCATCCAGATAACACAGGCTGGAGGATTTACAGATAGAGACGATGAGATTACCACCGAGCCGCTCGCCTTTGATGAGGTTCCGATATTCAACACGACAGGAGGTTACGGAAATGCCATTCTGCCAGCTGTGCTGGTTCTTATCCTGCAGCAGACGATGCTGCTGGGCATAGGAATGTCAGCGGGAACATCAAGAGAACTCAACAGAAACCGCGAACTCATACCGGTAAGCGAGCATTATGGCGGTATTTTCCGCATTGTTTTCGGCAAGGCATTGGTTTATTTCATGGTTTATGCCGTGATGGGAATGTATCTTACGCTGGTAGTTCCTAAGCTATTCAGTTTTGTAAGTATGGTAACGTGGACCACCATTCTCGGTTTCCTCCTTCCTTACATTCTTTCGTGTGTTTTCTTCGGTCTGATGCTGTCGTGTCTGGTAAGATATCGTGAAAATGTGATGCTTCTGGTGGTATTTACCTCCGTTCCGTTGCTTTTTATGACGGGAGTTTCATGGCCATTGAGCAATATTCCGGGCTTTTGGCAAGGATTTTCGTGGGTTTTCCCATCCACTTTCGGCATCCGCGGGTTCCTCAGAATCAGCAGTATGGGTGCTTCGCTTTCAGATATTCTGCCGGAATTCAGAGCACTCTGGATTCAGACCGGTGTCTATTTCCTCGCTACCTGCCTGGTTTTCAGGCAGCAACTGAGATCGGCAAGACTCAAGGCAAACCTTACTGCCGAAGTAGCAGAAGAAGAGGATGAGGCGGAAGAAATAGTTGATAATTAAGAGTTTAGAGTTAAAAGTTTATAGCAATCTTGCTAACGGCTAAGCCCTATAAATTATAAACTTTCAACTATAAACTATAAAAAATGGGCTGTTAACTGTTAACCTGTTAACTCCTCTGATAAAAAAAAGCTAGGACTGCTTGAGGGCAATCCTAGCTTTTAATTTTATACCCTTATCAAATAGGATATTTACTACTTAGTGTGTACTTACAATCTTGGTTGGAGCCTTCTCAGCATTTCGGCGGTTTACCACGGTCACTACGCTCTGAGCAAGGCTGAGGAAAGCCTGACCGGTAATGGAATCAACCTTGGTAGCAGCAGGCGCACCATCATCACCACCCTCGCAGATGCTCTGAACGATAGGAATCTGGGCGAGCAGAGGCACATTCATTTCCTTGGCGAGGTTCTTGCAACCCTCCTTACCAAAGATATAATACTTGTTCTCAGGCAGCTCGGCAGGCGTAAAGTAAGCCATATTCTCGATAAGACCGAGGATAGGCACATTCACCTTATCATTCTGATACATGTCAATACCCTTTCTCGCATCGGCAAGCGCCACCTGCTGAGGCGTACTTACGATAACTGCACCCGTAATGGAAAGCGTCTGGAGCAGCGTAAGATGAATATCGCTTGTGCCAGGAGGCGTATCGAGGATAAAGTAATCCAACTCACCCCAGTCTGCATCAGCAATCAGCTGCTTCAGGGCAGAACAAGCCATTCCGCCGCGCCACAGAGTAGCCGTAGTAGGACTTACGAAGAAGCCGATACTCAGGAGCTTCACGCCATATTTCTCGACAGGTTCGATGAGGTCTCTGCCGTCCTTGTGAACAGAATAAGGACGCTCCTCCTCCACACCGAACATCTTAGGCATGGAAGGACCGAAGATATCCGTATCGAGCAAGCCCACCTTGTAGCCCAACTTAGCCAGAGCAATGGCGAGATTGGCAGAAACGGTGCTCTTGCCTACTCCACCCTTACCAGAACTTACAGCGATGACGTTCTTCACCTGTGGCAGCATCTTTCCCACCTCAGGACGAGGAGCCGACTTGAACTCAGTAACGATTTCCACCTCTACATCTTTCGAAATATGATAATGGATGGCAGCCTCAGCCGCCTTCACCGTACTCTTGAGGAAAGGATCCGTATCACGAGGAAAGAGAAGAACCACCTTCACCTTCATACCATTGATGCTAGGCGTATCTGCCAGCATTTCACTCTCTATAAGGTTCTTCTTGGTACCGGGATAGATGACGGTAGCAAGAGCCTCTTCAATTAATTTTGGATATAATGTCATAATTATTGTTTTGTTTGGTGCAAAAGTAACAATAAATAATGTAATAAGCAAATAAAAACTAAATAATTTCAGATATTAAACACTTTTATGTATCTTTGCAAATTGCAGAAATGTGTAGTTTCAGCAAAAAGCGAATCTACAACCGAACAGACAAAAACGGAAGAAAAATGAAATATAAAAAGATTATATTAGGCGTAGCCTTGGCTCTGGCCTGCTTCTCTAGCCTGAATGCCAACGCGCTGACCGAAACCAAAGTGAAGAAGACGGAAACTCAGACCGCAGCACCCAACGTTTACTGGACCGACGGCTACGGAAGAGTATCTTATACCACCAACTCTATCATTTCGCCGGTAGTGAAGATTGCCCTCAAGGAGTTTGCGGGCGATATGAAAGCCGTAACCGGATTCGATGCGAAAGAAAAATCAGGTGCTCCGATACAGATTTACCAGCTCGACCAGCTCACCAACAAGGAGTTTTCGGCAGTAGAAAAACTCGGTGCGCCGCTGCATCTTATTATCACCGCAAAGGATGCTTTCTACATCGGTACGAGGAAAGGGAAACTCATCGTTATCGGAAGCAACGCCCGCGGAACGGCTTACGCCATCATGAAACTCTCTGAGCTGGCTGGCGTCTCGCCTCTGGCGGCATGGAACGACCTGCAGCCTGCTCAGCGCAAGAGCCTCTATACACCCGTAGACCAGCAGTGGATAGAGGTTCCGAGAATAGAATTCAGAGGACTTGCCCTGAACAACAGCCAGTGGATGAAACCGCAGAACTACAGCCGCATCGCCCGATTGATGCTGCGCCTGAGAGCCAATACGCTGTGGCAGGTAGACGGGAGGCACGAGGCTGCTTACAACAAGGCTGTGGTAGACAGTTTCGACATCTGCGTGGCGGAAAACTACAAGGTGACGGAGTTCGTGGGCAAGAAGCACAAGAAGAAACACCGCAAAACCATCGAGAATGTGAAGCTAGTATGCTCGGATGCACAGATGGAGATGAGCAATCTCTCTCCGGGCCTGCTGCTCGAAATGCTCAACAGCAAGGATTATCTGGAGAGCAAGAATGCCCAGCACGGCAAATCACACCGCTCTGCCGCCCACAACGACGAAGACTGTGCCTGGATAGCCAACATTACCAATCCGAAGCAGTCAACCTTCCAGCTAGCCATGATGATGAACCTGGCGTGGAATAAAAACGCCCTGAAAGCAGGTTGCAAGACGTATATCCAGAACACTCTCAACGCATTCTTTGGTGCCATTACGGGCAAGAAAATCATGCCTCTGATGGAAGAATATTACCGCCTTACCAGCATCCGCCATTCCGCTTATATGGCGATGCCTTACGGCGATACTGAGTTTCATTCAGGCGAATTCGGCAACGAACTGGAGCGTTTCCTCTACCGCTACGACCTGCTGAAGGCGAAGACTGAATCCATCGAACGCATGCTGCCTCAGAACCAGAAAGACGGTTTCTTCGAGGTAGTGAAATATCCGATATTCCTGGCTGCCTTCGTAGCCGAAAAGGAGCTGGAGGCACAGGAAGCAAGACACATCGCCCGTCCGGGACTGTTTAATAAAGACGATGAGGCGAAGGCTGCAGCGGCTGTGAGCATCGATGCTTACAACAAACTGAAGCAGCTCAACGCCTACTACAGTCGCATCAGAAACGGCAAATGGAAGAATTTCATACTTACCAACGGTGCAGAAATGCAGGCTCCGCAGATTCCGGGCACACTGCCTGCTGCCGACATCAAGCGACTGAAAGCTGATGCCTTCGACCGCAGCAACGATCTCAAGCCGCTCTCTGTAGTTACCGGTGACATCATTGCCAAGAATGCCTACGAATGGAGCAAGGCTACCGAATCGCCGCTTGCCCAGGCTGCCGTAAAAGGAGCCGAGAAGATTACCGTCCGTCCGCTGTTAGGTCACAGCAGCAAGGCTGTGAAATTGCCGAAGGGAGCCAGTCTGAGCTATGATTTCTACTGCGACAAGAGCGGTGATGCGCGTTTCACCATCGCCATTATTCCTTGCTTCCTCAACGCTGTAAAGAATATGAGGGTGAGTGTGAGCATAGACCGTGGCGAACCGGTAATCTGCCAGCTGAAGGAGGTTTACAACTCAAAGGACTGGAAGTTTGACCTGTGGCGCGGACAGACGCTGAAGAGCTTCTACGTTACGCTGCCTGGCGGCAGTCACAACGTAACCATCAAGGCTTTAGACGATAATGTGATGATTGACCAGTGGGTTCTGGATTACGATGTAGACAGAGAATATTACGTATTCCCAGTTGCAAAATAAGAGGTTTTTCTGCAGTTTTTCAGGCTTAAATGAAGACCGGGCTGAGGCTTAAATGAAGACCGGGTTGAGGCTTAAATGAAGACCGGGTTGAGGCTTAAATGAAGACCGGGCTGAGGCTTAAATGAGGGCTGTCATGAGGTTCTCACGTAGCTTTTCATGAGGCTTTTATGATGCTGAAATGTGTTAAGAATCCTAACTCATAGCTTCTTCCCCTGCAACTCTATGACTTATGCCCCGCAAAGCACAGAGACGGGGAAAAAAGAGCGAGGGGTTAACAGGTTAACAGTTAACACCCCAAAAATGCATGGTTCCCCCCACACACATATAAAAATAAGTATATATATATTATATTATATTATATTATAATAAGGTACGCGCGAGGGGGAGTATCGAAAAAACAGCTGTTAACTGTTAACTCTGTTAACCCCCAGACATAAAAAGACATAAAAAAAGCACTCCAAGGAGCGTGAACTCCTCAAAGTGCCTTGATCATAATTATATTTCTAATATTGGTTTTTACGCAATAAAGAAGTTATTGATTACTCAATAACTACGGTTGTCCAACCATGCTTGTCCTCAATAGTACCATACTGGATTCCGCGAAGCGTATCATACAGGTGCTTAGAGATAGGACCTGGCTTCTCACCGAAGTTGTAGCGCTTGCCTGTATCCAAGTCATCAATGTAGCTGATAGGACTGATTACGGCAGCAGTACCGCAAGCACCAGCCTCCTCGAAAGTATCCAGCTCATCCTCAGGAATCTGACGGCGCTCCACCTTCAAACCAAGATCCTCAGCCAACTGCATCAGACTCTTGTTGGTGATAGAAGGGAGGATAGATGTACTCTTAGGAGTAACGTATGTATTATTCTTGATTCCGAAGAAGTTGGCAGCACCACACTCATCCATGTATTTCTTCTCCTTGGCGTCGAGATAGAACTCGCATGCATAACCCTTCTCGTGAGCGATATTGTTGGCTCTGAGAGAAGCAGCATAGTTTCCACCAACCTTATAGATACCTGTTCCGAGAGGAGCAGAGCGGTCGAAATCACGGATGATGA
>OIWU01003415.1_pt1 | contig 12269 bp, 10 predicted proteins | sample 1587711 | NCBI WGS metagenome assembly OIWU01 (sample SAMEA3888909, study PRJEB22519) | human gut metagenome | biome: human gut; feature: human-associated habitat; material: faeces | place: Denmark | collected 2010 | reverse complement strand
CCGATGCGTCACTTCCACGCATTCCTGGAGCCGTACCCGAACGAGGAGAAGTAATTTCATCCGTTCTCACGGCATAGCATAAAAAGAGAGAGGCACCGTGACCTTCGCGGCGCGGTGCCTTTTCCGTAACAATACGGACGTAACCTGCGTCGCGCGGAAAGAGCGCAGGACTCATGCACAAGTAGATACTGACTCGCAGAGGGTTCTGTGAGAAAGGCAAGACCGGCAGCGTCCGCGGAAAACTAAACAGTTTCTGCGGACGCTGCTTTTTTCTTTCAGCATCAGCAAAACATTTTACGCAATGACCCGGTATGTTCGAGATTTAGAGAACAGCTACACAAAAGAGGGGTGTAAAATATGAGTAAAGATACGAACACGGTAGAAAAACGAGATGGCTTCCAAAGTAAGTGGGGATTTATTTTAGCTTGTATCGGTTCTGCCGTCGGCATGGGCAATATCTGGCGTTTCCCAATCATGGTTCAGCAGTACGGAGGCATGACCTTCCTGCTGCCGTATTTCCTTTTCGTTATCCTGATCGGCTCTTCCGGTGTTATTGAAGAGTTCGCGCTCGGCCGCCGCGCAAAGGCAGGCCCGGTAGGCGCGTTCGGCATGTGCACCAAGGAGCGGACCGGCAGCGACAAGGCTGGCAAGGCCATCGGCGCTATCCCGATCATCGGCGCGCTGATGCTCGCGATCGGCTACACGGTCGTTCTCGGCTGGATCTTCAAGTACACATTCCTGTCGATCACCGGCGGCCTGTACAGCCTCGGCACCGACATGGGCGCGATCGGCGGTACGTTCGGCGTGACCGCACCGGAGACTGAGACCCTCGGCGAAGCCCTCAAGGCAATGGCGTCGGCCGGCTTCTTCGGCATCGGCAACGGCGTATGGCAGATCATCGCTCTGGTCGTTTCTCTCGCAATCATGGTAATGGGCATCGCAGGCGGCATTGAGAAGGCAAACAAGATCATGATGCCGGTTCTGTTCGGCCTGTTCCTCGTACTGGCAGTCTACATCGCGACCCTCCCGGGCGCACAGGAAGGCTACAAGTACATCCTGACGATCAATCCGGCCGGTCTTGCAGACCCGAAGGTATGGGTATTTGCATTCGGCCAGGCATTCTTCTCCCTGTCTGTTGCAGGCAACGGCTCGGTTATTTACGGTTCCTATCTGCCGGAAGGCGAGGATATCCCGAGCTCCGCTCGCAACGTAGCAGTCTTCGACACCATCGCAGCGCTGCTTGCAGCACTCGTTATCGTTCCGTCGATGGCAGCGGTTCTCGGCGCTGGCATCAGCGAAGTTCATGGCGGCCCTGGCCTGATGTTCGTTTACCTCGTAAACGTATTCAACGCAATGCCCGGCGGCCGTATCATCGGCGTGGTATTCTTCATCTGCGTTCTGTTTGCAGGCGTTTCCTCGATCGTCAACCTGTATGAGGCTCCGATCGCGTTCCTGCAGGAGCAGTTCAAGTTTAAGCGCGCAGCAGCCGTTGGCACCATCGGCGTCATCGGCCTGATCGTTTCGATCTCCATTCAGCCGTGGACCTCTCAGTGGATGGACGTTGTATCCATTTACATCTGCCCGCTGGGCGCAGCTCTCGCAGGCGTCATGTTCTTCTGGGTACTCAGCAAGAAGTCCGCTCTCGAGGAAGTCAACAACGGCGCAAAGAAGCCGATCGGTTCCTGGTTCTACCCGCTTGGCAAGTACGTCTACATTCCGCTTTCCCTCGCGGCTCTTGTACTTGGCATCATCTACGGCGGTATCGGCTGATACACAACAACACGACACCTCCTACCTGCCCCTTTCAGTAAGCGGAATATCCTGCCCGGATTCTTCCGCAAGTCTCCGGCAAGGCCCCCTTTCTATCGTGGAAGGGGGGTTTTGCTTTCTGGAGGAGGGGAGAAAGCATGAAAAAGCCTTAAACCTGTTGACGAAAAGGGATATAAAAGGTATCATATAATGGATGTCACGGGGGAACCCTGTGAAAGAGCATAAAAAAGAGGAGTAGTAATCACTATGGGGAAAATCGTTAAAAGTCTGCCGTTCAAGCTGCTGCTTGGCGTGATCGTCGGCATTCTGCTCGGTCTCGTGGCGAACGAGGCGGTCATGAATGTCGTCGTTACCATCAAGCAGGTGCTCGGCCAGATCATCACCTTCTGCGTGCCGCTGATCGTCATCGGCTTCATCGCGCCGTCCATCACCAAGCTCGGCCACAACGCTTCGCGCATGCTGGTCGTGGCGCTCGTTCTGGCGTACTGTTCGTCGGTCGGCGCGGCGCTCGTTTCCGCTGCGGCAGGCTATGCCATCATTCCGCACCTGTCCATCGTTTCGCAGGTCGAGGGTCTGAAGGAGCTGCCCGAGGTGCTGTTCCAGCTCGAGATCCCGGCAATCATGAACGTCATGAGCGCGCTCGCGCTGTCGCTGATGGTCGGTCTTGCGATCACCTGGACCAAATCCAAGCGCCTGGAGGCGCTGCTCGACGAAATCCAGAACGTCGTTCTTGCCATCGTCTCCAAGATCATCATCCCGCTGCTGCCGTTCTTCATCGCCTCCACCTTCTGCGGTCTGGCGTATGAGGGAACGATCACCAAGCAGTTCCCGGTGTTCCTCAAGGTCATCGTGATCGTCATGATCGGTCACTATCTGTGGATGCTGCTGCTGTACGCGCTCGCCGGCGTATACTCGGGCAAAAACCCGATCGAGGTCGTGCGGCACTACGGCCCGGCATACATCACCGCGGTCGGCACGATGTCCTCTGCGGCAACGCTTGCCGTCGCGCTGCGCTGCGCGAAGAAGTCCACTGTCCTGCGCAGGGACATGGTCGACTTCGGCATCCCGCTGTTCGCGAACATCCATCTGTGCGGCTCGGTCCTGACCGAGGTGTTCTTCGTCATGACGGTCTCGCAGATCCTTTACGGCAAGATCCCGTCGGTCGGCACGATGGTCCTGTTCTGCATGCTGCTCGGCATTTTCGCCATCGGCGCGCCCGGCGTTCCGGGCGGCACGGTCATGGCGTCGCTCGGCCTCATCACCGGCATCCTGCTGTTTGACGGCACGGGCACCGCGCTCATGCTGACCATCTTCGCGCTTCAGGACAGCTTCGGCACCGCCTGCAACGTCACCGGCGACGGCGCGCTGACGCTCATCCTCACCGGCTACGCGGATCGTCACAAGATCGCTGTGGCCGAAAGCACGGCCGAGGAATAAGGCTGTTTCGAATTTTAAATGTCCGCCTGCTGTGCAGGCGGACATTTTTGTTATGTTCCAGTTAAGATTTCTTGTGGGAAGTCACAAAAAAATTGGAACTATTTTATTACAAATGACGCTTGTAATTTGCTTCATATGAATTTGTACTATAGTTAAGCAAAGAGTAGAAAAACCAGGCACTTTTTATTTTTCAGTGTTTCGTGCACGTGCACGAATTATAAAAAAGCGGAACGGCTCTGCGCTTTGCATATTTTTAGCATTGTTTCGTGCACGTGCACGGAACGGAAAATGTTAAAATTGAGGCGACTTTGTACAATGAATTTTGTTTGCCTCGGGAACGTGTGTGGGTTTATAATAAAATTATGTCAAACCCTACACTAAAAATGTTCGAAAGGCTGATAAGACGACAAAAATGACAAACTTGGAATTGATCGCAAAGCTCGCAGGCGTGTCACGCGGCACAGTAGACCGCGTGCTCCACAATCGTGGTCAGGTCAGACCGGAGACCGAAGAAAAGGTTCGGGCGGTCATGCAGGAGCTGGATTTCCAGCCGAATGCGCTTGGACGGGCCTTCTACCTGTCACGAAAGAAAAACAAGATCGGTATTCTGGTCGCGTTCCGCGAACCGGATTTCCAGAAGCAGGTCATGCAGGGTGTGAACGAAGGCGTCGTTTACGCACAGCAGCATGGCGTGGAGGTGCTGATCGAATACGCGCATCCCGATGATACGGAGGGCTACCTCGCCTCGCTCCGGCGGCTGCTGGACGGAGGCGTTCGCGGACTCGCCATTCGAGGCGTCCTCTCCGACGAGATCGACCGGTGCCTCCGGGAGATTTCGCGGGAGCAGATGCAGATCGTTGTCTACAACGAGGACATCCGCGACAAAGGTCTGCGCGACTGCTTCGTCGGGCAGGACTCCTGCCGGGCAGGCGCCTGCGCCGCCTGTCTGATGGAACAGATCGCGGCGCCGGGCGGCGAGATGCTGCTCGTGGGCGTTGACGCCCGGCACGTTTCGAGCGAGGAACGCCTGAATGGATTTGCGGAGTACTTCCGTAAGCGAGGTACCGACGTATCTCATGTGATCTACGGCAAGGGCAGCCACGAGCTGACTTACCGGCAGACGCGCGACATGATCGCCGCGAGAGAGCACATCTCGGGCATCTTCGTCAGCGGCGCCGGTCTCAGCGGCGCCGCGCACGCCGTCGATGACGCCGGACTGACCGGCAGGATCAAAGTAGTAGGTTTTGACATAACCGAGTCCAATATGAGTTTTCTGAAAAAGGGCACCGTGCAGTTCCTCATCGATCAGGGACCGTACATGCAGGGCTACCGCTCTGTGCAGCTGCTCACGGAAGCGATCTTCCGCGACACGCCCGTAGAGACCTCGTTCGTGGACACCGGCATTCAAATCAAAAATCCGTACAACTGCTGAGCAATCGCTCGGCAGAAGTCAAAACCGCACTGCTCTATAAGGCGAAGGAACCGGAAAACGGTCCGCGCCGCGCGCCGAGATGATACCCCTCGGCTGCGCGGCCGGCTCTCCGGCCCTTCGCAGCATGGAACGGTGCGGTTTTTTCATACGGATTATTGAGATAACGCCCGTTCCGTATCTGCGGTGAACGGTGCGGGCAAAAAATTCTCACTTCACCTGAGGGGTGTGGTTGAAAGGAGAAAAGTCTATGAAAAAAATTATCCGCAGCACGAATGACCTCCTGCTGGCAGTGCTGATGGGCGGCCTGTCCATCTTCCTGCTGCTGAGCAAGAAGATCATCACCGGCGTGGAGAACGGTCTGGGCGGCATGTGGGCGCAGGCAAGCACCTACATTCATCTGCTCGCAGGCATCCTGCTGGCCATGGCCATTCTTCAGCTCATCTACGCAATCGACTTCCGAGGCGCCGCAGAGCACAAAAAGCTGTGCATTCCGGTGTCGAGGGAAATTGCGATCACCGCTGCGGCACTGGTGCTGTATGCGCTGCTGCTGCCCGTGCTCACCTTCTTCCCCTGCACGCTCGCGCTGAACATCGTGCTCTGTGCGACGTTCGCACGCAAGGAGAACGAGGGCAATGAGGAAGCGGAGGCCAAAAAGATGACCAAGAAGCAGTTCGGCGTCATCGTGCTCTACTCGGTCATTCTGACCATCGTCCTCTGGCTGCTGTTCACGCAGATCCTCAAATGCGTACTCCCCTGATACCCGGCAAAAAAGAAGAAAGAAATCAGTTTGAATTGGACAAAGGAAGGGAAAAGATTATGAAAAAGGCATTATCTCTCACTCTCGCAGGCGTTATGCTCGCCGGCGCACTCACCGGCTGCGGCAGCACCGGCTCCTCCTCCGCACAGGGCGGCTCTGACGGCGCTTCTCTCGACTATCCGAAGAACGACGTTCAGATCGTCATCCCCTACGCTCCGGGCGGCGGCTCGGACAACCTCGTCCGCGGCATGATGCAGTACCTCGACCTCGGCGCGACCACCGTTGCGGTCAACGTTGAGGGCGCGGCAGGCTACATCGGCGCTCTGCAGGGCTATAACAGCAAGAACGACGGCTACACCATCATGACCCACAACGAGATGGACCTCATCTCCTACACCATGAGCGGCCAGTCCGCAGAGCCGCTGTACGAGAACCTCGAGTACATCTGCGACGTAGTAACCGACTACAACCTGCTCTCCACCAGCCCGGACACCGGCTGGAAGACCGCGCAGGACGTTATTGATTATGTAAACGCAAACCCGGGCAAGGTTACCGTCGGCTGCACCGGCTCCAACAACGTAAACTACGGCACCACCATGGAGCTGCTCAAGGATATGGGCATCTACGACAAGGTTACGATCGTTCCGTATGACGGCGGCGCTGCGAGCGAGACCGCGCTTCAGGGCGGCCACATCCAGATCGAGGTAAACTCCCTGGCTGACACCTCCTCCTACATCGCAGCAGGCACCAACGTTCCGCTTCTGGTCTGCAACGACGAGCGCATCGACGCATGCCCGGACGTTCCGACCACCGTTGAGTCCGGCTATGACGTAACCTACGGCAAGCCGCGCGGCTTCTTCGCTCCGAAGGGCACCGACGAGGCAGTCCTCAAGTACATCTCCGAAAAGATGAGCGAAGTTTGCCAGAACGAGGACTTCGTAAAGGCAATGTCCAACCTCGGCTTCACTGTTGACTATGTTGACGGCGCGGCTGCAAAGGAGCGTACCATCAAGTGGGCAGAAGAGCTCAAGCCGGTATTCGAGGAAATGTCCAAGATCACCGCGTAAGCATCGCATTTTCACTGAAGTTATCCAAAAGAAAGGCAGGGAATTGAATTGCAGACAATTCTTCTCGGTTTCCAGTATGTATTCAGTGACCCGATGTGTATCGCGCTTCTTGCGCTGGGCGTATTCGTCGGCATCATCTTCGGCAGTATCCCCGGTCTGACCGCTACCCTCGGCGTTACACTGTTTATTCCTTTTACCTACACCATGCAGCCCGTACAGGGCCTCGTCATGCTGATCGCCGTCTATGTCGGCGGCATCAGCGGCGGTCTGATCACCGCAACCCTCATCAACATCCCCGGCACGCCTTCTTCCATCTACACCTGCTTCGACGGCTATCCGATGACGAAGAAGGGCAAGCCGGCTCAGGCGCTGGCCATCGGCGTTTTCTGTTCCCTCATCGGCGGTACGTTTTCCGCCTTTGCGCTGATGGCGATCGCTCCGCAGCTCGCGAAGGTTTCGCTGAGCTTCGGCAGCTGGGAGTATTTCGCTGTTGCCCTCATGGGTCTGTCGGTCGTCGTTGCCATGTGCTCCGACTCGCTGATCAAGGGCCTGATCGGCGCGGTGTTCGGCCTGCTCATCGGCACGGTCGGCATCGACTCCATCAGCGGCGTCTCCCGTCTGACCTTCGGCTTCTGGCAGCTTCAGGGCGGCATCTCCTCGACCGCCCTGATGATGGGCCTGTTCGCGATCACTGAGGTATTCAATCAGTCTCTCGAGCTGCACAAGCCCCGTCCGAAGATCGAGTTCAAAAAGACCACGCTCATCCCGCCGTTCTCCGAAATGAAGAGCTGCTGGAAGGCGATTGGCATCGGCTGCGTCATCGGCACCGGCATCGGCATCCTGCCGGGCATCGGTCAGAACGCCTCCACGCTGATCTCCTACAACCTCGCGCGCACCGTATCCAAGACACCGCAGGAATTCGGCCACGGCTGTCCGGAAGGCATCAGCGCATCCGAGACCTCGAACAACGCTACCAACGGCGGCGCACTTATCCCGCTGGTCTGCCTCGGCATCCCGGGCGACCTGACCACCTCCGCCCTGATCGGCGGCCTGATGATCCACGGCCTTCAGCCGGGCCCACTGCTCTACTCGCAGCACCCGGAGCTTGTCGGCGGCATCATGGTTGCCTACTTCATGGCTAACGTTGTCATGTACGTCATGGAGCTCGGCCTGATGAAGGCGTTCGTCCGCATGGTAAACGTCAAGCTGTCCTTCCTGTTCCCGGCGATCGTCGCCTGCTGCGTGCTCGGCGTTTACACGCTGAACAACCGCATGTTCGATGTCTGGGTCATGATCATCTTCGGCTTTGTCGGCTATCTGCTGATCTGTCTGGGCATCGACATGGCGCCGGTCATCCTCGGCTTCATTCTTGGCCCGCTGATCGAGAAATACATGCGAATGGCACTCATCTCTGCCAACGGCAACTGGGCAGATATGTTTAATCGTCCGGTATCCGTATTCTTTGTAGTGATTGCGATCCTGTTCGTTGTCGTCCCGGTCATCAAAAAGACTGTGACACACGGAAAGGAAAAGGCATAACCCTGCACCGCATCCGGCGGTGGACGGGCAAAGCCGAACACCGCTGCGGGCAGTCGGAGATGTGATGCAGCAAAGTGGACCCCTCCACGCATCACCTCTCCGCTGCCTGTTTTTTTATGGAGGTTTCTTCTGATGGATATGACCTATCGCGTAAGCAAAAACGCTTATATCGAGCTGCTGGCCGACATGGTCCGCCGCAACGACAGCCGTCCGGTCAAGCTGTTCACGACGTTCCTGCTGACCCTCGGCCAGATGGCGGCGGTCGCCGTGCTCTGCGCGACCCGGCTTGAGGGGCGCGAGCGGGTGTTTGCGATCGTCTGGTCGCTGCTGCTCGCCGGCATTACGCTGCTGCGCCGCAGAACGGTGCGCCAGCGCGCAAAGGGCACGCTGCAGCGCCTGGAATACGCAGGTCAGCTCCCGGAGGATTACTGGCGCGAGCACAGGCTGCGCACCGCAGGAAACGAGCTGCGCGTCAGCTACGGCGGCCAGCGCCTTTCCTGCCCGCTTCATGCGGTAGGCCCGGTAGAGGAGCGCGCAGACGCGCTCTACATCTACTGCGGCGGCACGATCTTCGACATCATTCCGGCTGAGGCGTTCAAAAACGCCGAGGCGATGCAGCGCTTTGCGCGCGACCTCCGCGCGGCGGCAGAGCAGGCCGAAATGCCCGGGGAAAAGGCGGACGCCGTTCCGACTGCGGCGGCCGACCTCACCTGGGAGATGGACGAAAAGCAGTTCCTCGACGGGCAGTTCATCGCGTTCCGCACGCTGTACTACCGCTATCGCTTTGTGCGCCGGGCGACGTTCATCCGCCTGGCGGCGAGCGTCGCGGCGGTCGTCAATCTGATGGCGAACCGCACGCCGCTGGGCATCGCGGCCTCGGCCGTCGTGCTGCTCGTGGCGAACCTCGAGAACATCTCGATGATCCCGGCGCTCAGCCGCCTGCGCATCCGCCGGGAGCTCGGCGCATGGGAGGGCAGCTGCGCGTTCCGCCTCAGCATGCAGCAGGATACGCTCCTGTTCGCGTCGGAGAAATCCGCCGTGACCATTCCGGTCGACAAGATCAACCTGTGCGAGAAGGTCGGAGCGTATTACATCATCGCGTGGAGCAGCTTCCCGGCGGTCATCCTGCCGGAGAGTGCGGCACAGTCGCCCGAAACGGCGGCTCTGCTCCGCAGGATCGAAGAGCGTCGCTCTTCCACATAAACCCATACGTCCCCGCAGAACAGCTGCGGGACAGGAGGAAGATAACAAAATGACAAATGCAATGATTATTGACGCAAAAGATAACGTTGCGGTAGCCATCGAGCCGATTGCCGCAGGAGAGACAGCAACGTTTCTCCTCGGCGGCAAGCCGGTGTCCGTTCCGGTCACGGAGGACATCACCATCTACCACAAGTTCGCCATTCGCGACATCGCAGAGGGCGAGCCTGTCGTAAAATACGGCGAACACATCGGACAGGCAACAGCATTCATTCCGGCCGGTGCGCATGTTCACGTTCACAACGTCGTGAGCATGAAGGAAGACCGGCGCGGAAAAGAGTAAGAAAGGCAGCATGATATGACATTTTACGGCTATCGCCGTCCAGACGGGCGCGTCGGCGTGCGGAACAAGGTACTTATCCTTCCCACGAGCGTGTGCGCCTCGGATACGGCACGCATCATTTCCCAGCAGGTCGAAGGCTCCGTAACCTTCAACAATCAGCAGGGCTGCTCGCAGGTCGCGGTCGACCAGCAGCTTACCATGGATGTCATGGCGGGCTATGCGGCCAACCCGAATATCTACGGCACGGTCCTCGTATCGCTCGGCTGCGAAAACTGCCAGATGGATCTGGTCGCGCAGGCAATCTCCGAGCGCACCTGCAAGCCCATGCAGCGCGTGATCATTCAGGAGGCGGGCGGCACGCTCAAGGCCGTCGAGCAGGCGGTCCGCTACGCCAAGCAGATGGTCGCCGAGGCGAGCCTGCTCCAGAGAGAGGAATTCCCGATCTCCGAGCTGATCGTCGGAACGGAATGCGGCGGTTCGGACCCGACGAGCGGTCTGGCGGCCAACCCGGCCATCGGCGCGATGAGCGATCTGGTTGTCGCGGCGGGCGGCACGAGCATTCTCTCCGAGACCTCGGAGTTCATCGGCGCAGAGCACATTCTGGCGCGCCGCGCGGCGAACAAGCGCGTGCACGACCGCATTTACGAGATCACGACCCGCTTCGAGGAGCATTTCCACGCCGTAGGCGAGGACGTGCGCCAGGGCAACCCGTCGCCCGGCAACAAGGCCGGCGGCATCACCACCCTCGAGGAAAAATCGCTTGGCTGCATCCACAAGGGCGGCCACAGCATCATCAACGAGGTCTATGACTACGGCAAGCAGGTCAAGGCGCGCGAGGGTCTGGTCATCATGGACACCCCGGGCAATGACCCGGCCTCGGTTGCGGCCATGGCGGCAGGCGGCGCGCAGGTCGTCGTATTCTCGAGCGGCCGTGGCTCGCCGATCGGCAGCCCGATCGTGCCGGTCATCAAGATCACCGGCAACAAGATTACCTTCGCCAATATGGAGGACAACATCGACTTCAACGCCGCGCCGCTCATCTACGGCGAGCGCACGGTAGAAGAGCTCGGTCAGGATCTGCTCGCAATGGTCGTGGAGACCGCGAACGGCCGCCAGACCAAAGCAGAAGCGCTCGGCTACACCGAAACCGCTATCGCGCGTCTGTGCAACTACGTATAACCGCTGGCGCTCGTCCGCAGGGAGCGGAGTATGTAGACGAGACCACCACGGAATACACGATCTGGGTCGATGACAACTATAAAAAGGAGATCGAGCTGTTCTCGGATGCTGTGCTGAACGGCTCCGCGCTCACCGTCTCCGAGGAGGAGTCGCTGCGCACCGCGCGTGTGTGCGACTCGATCCGCCGGGCGGGCGGCATCGACTGACGCAGATATACACGTTTTTCACAAGGGAAAGAAGGATATAAATTGCAGAAAAAGAACTATGCTGTTATGGACGGCAACACGGCGGCGGCGTACAGCGCCTATGCGTTCACCGAGGTAGCGGCGATCTACCCGATCACGCCGTCCTCGCCGATGGCGGAAAAGGTCGACGAATGGTCCGCAAAGGGCAAGAAAAACCTGTTCGGCACGACGGTCGACGTCATTCAGATGCAGTCCGAGGCCGGCGCGGCCGGCACCTGCCACGGCTCGCTGCAGGCGGGCGCGCTCACCACGACCTTCACCTCCTCGCAGGGCCTGATGCTGATGATCCCGGCGATGTACGCCATGGGCGGCCAGTTCCTGCCGAGCGTCATGCACATCGCGTCCCGCGTCGTCACGAGCAACCACCACTCGATCTTCGGCGACCACACCGACTTCATGACCTGCCGCACCACCGGCTACGGCATGCTGATGTCCTCCTCGCCTCAGGAGGCGATGGACCTGGCCGCCGTCGCGCATCTGTCCGCCATCAAGGCGCGCTATGCGTTCATGCACTGCTTCGACGGCTTCCGCACCTCGCACGAGATGCAGCGCATCGAGACCCTCGATTATGAGGATCTGCGCGGCCTCGTCGACCAGAAGGCGCTCCAGGAGTTCCGCCGTCAGTCGCTCAACCCGGAGCACCCGACCAACCGCGGCAACAACGTAAACCCCGACATCTACTTCCAGTGCAAGGAGGGCGCGAACGTCAAGGCTGAGATCGTGCCCGACACCATCCAGCACTACATGGACGAGATCAACAAGCTGACCGGCCGCGACTACAAGCTGTTCAACTACTACGGCGCGCCGGACGCAGAGGAAGTCATCGTCGTCATGTGCTCGGCTTCCGAGGCGGTCAAGGAGACCGTTGACTATCTGAACGCGCAGGGCCGCAAGGTCGGCATGGTGCAGATCCACCTGTACCGCCCGTTCTCGGTCAAGCACTTCGCTGCTGCCATCCCGGCGAGCGTCAAGAAGATCGCTGTTCTCGACCGCAGCAAGGAGACCGGTTCGGTCGGCGAGCCGGTATACCTCGACGTCGTGACCGCCCTCAATCAGGCAGGCCGGAACGACATCACGGTCGTCGGCGGCCGCTACGGCCTGTCCTCCAAGGACACCACCCCGGGCCAGTTCATCGCGGTTTACGACAACCTCGCGAAGGAGCAGCCGAAGAACAACTTCACCATCGGCATCAACGACGACGTTACCCATACCTCGCTCGACTACACCGAGATCGAGCTTCCGCATCCGGGCCAGATCAGCTGCAAGCTGTGGGGTCTCGGCGGCGACGGCACGGTCGGCG
>OIWU01003404.1_pt1 | contig 12293 bp, 8 predicted proteins | sample 1587711 | NCBI WGS metagenome assembly OIWU01 (sample SAMEA3888909, study PRJEB22519) | human gut metagenome | biome: human gut; feature: human-associated habitat; material: faeces | place: Denmark | collected 2010 | reverse complement strand
CCGCCGCGCCGTCCCGGCTGCCGCAATCCGCCCGTGCCGCCGTCCCCCGCACCGCCGTGTCCGATTTCGCCGCCATGCCTTCCCCTCCTTAGCCGCCGCACAGTCTAGCAGAGGGGGCGGTGAGACGCAATGAGATTTCACTGCGTAATAATCTTGCTTGAAACCCGTCGCGTCGCGCGGCGTGATCAGTTCGGCAATTGCGGCCCTCCCCAGGCCTGTCTCGGCAGCATCAGGCGCGACGAGAAGCAGGAAAATCGGGATAAAGGTGGAAGATGTCCCGGTAATGGGTTGCGTGGTGTCGTTCCGCGCCGCGAGCCGACCAGCCCGCAATAGGGGTGCGCTTCGCTGGGTGTGTGTGTGGGGGGGGGGGGCGGACGTCCGCATTGTGGTTGCGGGCGAGAGCGCCACGTTGCGGCCCTCCCGCTGCGGGCACGGCGTCCGAGACGGGGCGTCCCGGTTACGTTGGAGGCTGCCCAGGGATGACCTTGTCATCGACCGTTGAAACGAGGGGACGGCATGGACGAACAAGCGGATCGCGTGGATTGCTGCGGCCCGCAGATCAGTTCCCGAAGCCCGCGTGTGGTACAGCAAGGGGTTATAGGTTGGTCTGCTTGGAATGCTGCGCGCGCCATTCACGCATTGAACAGCCAAAACGCTTCTTGAAGACGTATTTGAGCCGTTGAACGTTTGCGTAGCCACAGAGTTTTGAAATCTTGTTAATGGCAATGCGTGAAGAAAGAAGCTTGTCCTTTACGAGGTCAAGCCTCTGTTTTTCAATGGCGCCACGGATGCTCGTCCCAGTCGATTGACGGAACCGCAGATTCGCGAGACTGCGAGAGACGCCGACATGGTTCAGGACATCGTCAACATGTATTGGTTCCGTTATGTGCGCATTGATGAAGTCGGTGATTCGATTTACCAGTACAGTTCCCGGGGAGGTGAATTTTGTGGAGTTGCGCTCGGTGATTCCGACAGCTGGAACGAGGATTTTGTGTATCGGGAGACGGTGTTTACGTGTCGCCATGACCCTGTCCAGCTCCGCAGCGGCAAGATATCCAAAGCGCTCGTGGTCAATGCGGATGGACGAGAGCGCGGGCTGGGCATTGTCACAGACGATTTCATCGTTGTCAATTCCAAGGACCGACACTTCGTCTGGGACAGCGATCTTCTGCTGACGACAGGCGTCCAGTACGTCCTTGGCGCGAAAATCGTGAGAGGCGAGCAGGGCTGACGGTTTAGGCAGACGGCATAGCCAGTGCGTGAGATCGTCGTGTGCCACCGAGAACGAATATACCTTCCCTCCAGATTGACGAAGGCGTTGCTTGAACCCACGTTCCCGTAGCCGCGACCACCCGCGTTGCTCGACGTCAGGCACGAACGCGAATGAGGAAAATCTACCCAGTCTGGTGAAATAGTCCGCAGCCATTGCGCCGATCCGCTCATCGTCGTCGACCATGATCGAACAGGGGCGACCATTCCTGAGAAGCGTAGGTGGAGGGTAGTCGATGAGAACCGAGGGGATCTTCCAGTTCGACATCGCCAATGCGGATTCTGAGATGGCATGCCCAATAAAGCCGTCAAACGTCTTGCGAACCTTTGCCTCGTTGATTATGCTTTCGTTGAGATCCCGCGGATCGCTGATTAAACGCAGATTCCAGGTACACGCCTCGTTCACATAGCGGAGAAGGCCTGCGAGTTGTTTGCGCCCCGCCGACCCTGCAAGCCATAGAACAACGAGAATGCTTCGTTGTCTCAAGTTATGCTTCATGACAGGCGCAGTATAGCACACGTCAGGCCTGGTTGGCCATAACGGTATAAAATTGTTGGCCGAAACGATATCGAGCATATGGTATCATTCTGCTGTGGACAATAGGGCCCAACATGAGGAGAAAAGAAATGAATCGTCGTAGTTTCATGAGAACGTTTGCCGCCGCAGGTCTTGCTACCCCTCTGGCGACCATGCGTGCCAAGGCGGCGCCTGTGCAGGACAAGCTGCCTGTCCCTGCCGGGAAGATCTTTGAGGGAATGGGGGGGGCCGTTTCCGCGATGTACACACCTTACTACCGCACGGGGAGCAAGGCCGGGCGCGTGAATGAGGAAATGATTGAAAAGCTGGTCGAATATGGCGTGAAGTGCGGTCTGGTCGGCCTCTTCGTCACAGGTTCCACCGGAGAGAGCTTCCTGCTCTCGGACGAGGAACGCAAACAGGTCTTTGCGCGGGTTGCGAAGGCCGCAAGGGGCCGCCTTAAGCTCATTGCACACGTTGGCCATCCCAGTTCCGAAAAGGCGGCCGAGTACGCCCGCCACGCGGCGAGTGTGGGATTCGACTGGACGGCGTCGATTGGGCCGATCTATTTCGGCCAGGACCACGAGGCGGCGGGAGACCACTACAAGACCATCTCGGAAGCGACGGATCTCCCCTTCATGATCTACCAGCATGGGAAGATGGATTCCGAAAAGGCGGCGCGCTGGTTTGATCTCAAAAATGTCTGTGGCATGAAATACACTGACCGAGACTACTACGAGCTTGGAAAGCTGAAGCGCAGATTGGGTAAGCCGGCGATTTTCTACACTGGTTATGACGAACAGGTCCTGAACGCGCTTGCCACAGGCGAGTATTCCGGTTGCATCGGCATGACAGACAACCACATCCCGCGCCACTTCGTGAAGATATGTTCGCTTGTGGCGCAGAATCGGCTTAAGGAGGCACAGCCGGTACAACGGGATGTGTGCCGGTTTGTGCAGCTGATGATTGAGAGCGCGAACATGTCGCTCTGCAAGAGCGTGATGCGCCATATCGGCCTTGATTGCGGATATTCTCGTCGGCCCGAGGGGCGTCCGCTTTCTGAGAGCGAATATTCCGCGTTCATCGCTCGGGTCGAAAAGCTGGGCATCGTTCGCAAGAACGAGGCGTTAGAGGCGCTGGGAGGCTAACCATGCGAATTGAGATTCTGAATGCGGTTCTTCCCTGCGTGGTCTGCGCGACCGTCACCTCGTTCGGGGGCTTGACGGTTCGTGAGTCCCCGGATGTCTACAATGCGTTACGCGCGGATGGCATGGGACTTGTCCCCCAGCCCGAGAAAGGGAGGACGATACGAGGGGCGGATGGCGTCTCACTGTCGGGAACGGATGTCGTATTCTGGGCGGATGGAGTTCCCGCAGGCGGCGAGGATGCCGTGGCGGAACTGCGACTATCCATCGCGGATGCGCGCAGGGCGAACGCGCGCATTCATTTCGGGGACCTCTATCTCGGGCTCTGCGGCGCGAACGGGAAGATGTACGTGAAGGGGGGGCTTATTTTCTGCGATGCAGCGCGGCATATCGCCAGAATGGACGCCCCGACCGCAGTGCGTGAGGGGTGCCCCTTCGACGTAAGGATTGAACGCCAGAATGGGATGGTGAGCGCCGAGGTGGCGGGGAAGTGGCTCTTCAACGTGCGCGACTTCCGCCCGTCCCTTGGAGCCGTCGGGATCGAGCCCGGCCGGGGGACGGTTAAGGTGGAGCGCTTTGAACTTGGGGCGCAGAAGTTCGCTTCGCGTCGCGCGGAAATACGCGGCAACGAGGCTCTCAGGGCCTTCGCCGCCGCATATCCCGTCGTGGATCTCTCGGCCGACAAGTCTCTCGACCACATCGTGGCGGCGGGGACGCCGGAAGTCTACCAAGGGCATCCCTCATCCGTTGTGACGGGTGATGGGCGCATCATAACCGTGTGGTCGATTGAGCATGGCGGGCCGGCAGGGCAAGGGGCCGAGTCGGCGGACGGCGGCCGCACGTGGACGCGCATCGACGAGCGTTTCCCGGCGGGGTTCAAGCTTCACGTGGACTGTCCGAGCATCTACCGGCTGATCGGACCCGACGGCAAGGCGCGGCTGTGGGTGTGGAGTCAAAGCAAGATGTTCCCCGGCACGACGGCGCGCAACCACTACAACCGCGACTATTCCCAGAGCATGCCCTCGATCATGAGCGAGGACGAGGGTTTGACCTGGAAGGAGATGCCGCCGCTCGGCGGCGAGCGTTTCCGCTGCAAGATGGCCTTCACGTCGGTCGTTCGGCTGAAGGACGGTTCGTACATGGCGGTTTTCCACCGCGACCCGCCGAATCGGGAGCGTTCGCCGCTCGTCGTCCTTTCCACGATCTCGAAGGACGGCGGTTTCACCTGGAGCGATCCGGCGGTCATCTGCCAGAAGAAGTTCCGCGATCCATGCGAACCGTACGTTTTCAGGAGCCCGGACGGCGAAGAGCTCTGCTGCATCATGCGGGAGAATCTCCATGTCGGGAATTCGCTGATGATCTTCTCGCACGACGAGGGGCGCACGTGGAGCGAACCGGAGGAGACGCCGTGGGCGCTGACCGGCGACCGCCACCAGGGGATCGTCCTCCGTGACGGCCGGTTGATGATCGTCTTCCGCGACACCGCGTACGCTTCGCCCACGTGGGGTCATTTTCTCGCGTGGGTGGGGCCATACGGGGCCCTTCGTACCAAACGCGCGAAAGGCACGTACCGCATCAAGCTGATGCACAGCCACGACGGCAGCGACTGCGGCTATCCGGGGATCGCGCAACTGCCGGACGGCAAGATCATGGTGCTTACGTACGTCAAGTACGAACCGGGGCGGAACCGTCAGTCGGTCGTCGCGAAGACATTCGATTTGCCGCGTTAATCCGAAAGGAGGCAGGACAATGACCCACGGAAGCATGACGTGCAAAACGACACTGGCGCTCGGGACGGCGCTGACGGCGGCAGTCATCCACGGAGGCGAACTCGCGGTCCAGTACCGTGCGAGCGCCGGCGGCTACGAAATGGGCCCCGGCGAGAAGGTGACGAAAATCGTCAATCAGGGAACGCTCGGAGCCGCGGGCGATCTGTTCCTGCCGAATCAGACGCCGACCACGACGGTGGCGCGAAACGCGATGGGCTCGGGGGCGGCGTTCCGGTTTGCGGGCGACAACGAATTCCGGTCCGCGTCTTCTGTGAGCGTGTATCCGAACGGGCACCTCGGCATGGGCGGCGTCTACTTCGTAGTGAGCCGCTCGAATCTGTCCGGCAGCTCCGGGATCGACCATGCGCCGTTCGCACATGGCACGGACGCTTCCCGCCACGGCTATTTCGTGGGCAAAAACGGGTTCTCGCCGTATTTCTACGGTCAGCTGCCGCTCAATGCGGGCGGCTTCACAAACGAGGCCTACGACACCGATCCAGACCTCGTGGCGGTTGGGTATTGCAAGAGCCAGCCGTCCGACACGACGTACACGATCACGGCATGGCGGAAGGGGCGCGTGATCGGGTCGCGTTCAGGATGCGGCGCCGTCAACTCAGGCGGCGTGCTAGCGCTCGGGTCGTTCTGCTCAGACATCACGTGGGACCGCCCCTGGAATGGCGACATCGCGGAAGTACGACTATACACGGGCGGGATGACGCCATCGGAATACTTCAAGGTGACGTGCGAACTCGCGGCGACCTACAACCTCTCCGTTTCCGACGACACGCATTATGCGTTCTCGGCGGCGATGCTGAACGGCTTCAAGAACGATCCGGCGGCGATGGGCGTCCTGACGGGCGTCCTCAACGCCGAGACGCCGGCGGCGGGGGCGACGAGCGGCGCGCTGACGGCGGAGGCTCTCGACGCGACGGGGGCGGAGGATAGGCTTGTCTACGTCGCGCATGACGGTGCGGAGGGGGCGTTGCGCAAGTGGGTGGTGGCGCGGTCCGACGGCGCGGCGGAGTCGCGGTTGCGGCTAACCTTCTCCGGCGCGGCGTTCACGGCGATGACGGATCCGGTGCTGGCGTGCCGGACGGATTCGGGGGCGTCCTCGTGGATCGCCTCCGACGCGCCGGTCGCCGGCGACGGCACGATTGCGTTCACGCTGGAGGCCGGGTGGCGTTCCGGGCAGTACCGCGTGGCCGAGCGCGACGATCTCGTTGCCGCGGATTGCCCGATCTGGTTCCGCGCCGACAGGGGCGTGGTCACCGACGACGCCGGAAACGTGACGGGGTGGTGCAACTCCGGCTCGCTGGGCGGCGCCTACGACGTCACGAACGCGCTGCTGCTGGAAGTCGCCGGCAGAACCTCCTCGATCCAATACGAGAACGCGGCGCCTTCGTTCAACGGGCGTCCGGCGGTGCGGTTCACGGACGGCAAGGACTGTACGGGCGACGCCAGGAAGCAGTATCTGACGACGCCGGACAACGTGCCGCATCCTTTCAATGCGGACGGTTGCACGATCTTCGCGGTCGTCGAGATGAGCGACAGCTCCGCAAGCGAGTCGTTCTTCGGTTTCGACGACGATGGCGAGCACAGGTTCGGGATGCAGACCTCCGTGACCTGGACGCCCCGCTACTGGAGTTGCTGCTATTACTCATCCGGCACGGCGAGGGTACACAAGCGCCCGAATGACGCCGGCAGCTGGGAACGGCGGTACGTGCTGGCGATGTCGGTCGCGGATTTGGGCAGTTTCGCTCCGGGCAAGCTGTCGGTGGCGCTGAGCGACAACGGCAATTCGCAGTATGAACTGGCGGGCGCGGTCGGGACAAACCCGTTCGCGGCGAACGGGTGCAGGATGACGGTGGGAACCTTTATCGGTGGCTGGGGGCCGGGAATCCACGGGCGGATCGCCGAAATCCGATACTACGACCGTCCGTTCACGGTACGGGAAATCGCGCGGACCGAGCTCGAGCTCTCGGCGCGTTACGGACTGCCGGTGGCGACGGCGGGAGCGACGGACCCCGCGCTAATCGCCTCGCACGCATGCAGCCTGGACATTCTCGGCGGCGAATACGCCCGCGGCAAGGCGGCGGATCCGGTGACGGGCTGGACGGACGGCATGCTCACGGCGACGATCGGAGAGGTCACGTTGGGCCCCTCCGCCTCGAACACAATCGCGGTGGTGGCGCACGACGGAGGGGCGACGGCGTTCACGCAGGTCACTGCGAGCAGAAAGGCCATGGCACGCACCTATCTCGTGTCTTCCCAGACGGAGATGCCGGTCTCCCTCAGATTTGCAACCGGTGCGCCTGCGGGCGGCGAGACGTATCAGCTCGCGTTCAAGGCGAACGGCGGCACGTCGTTCGTGCAGCTTCCGCTCGAAGGCGAAGTGGAAGGCAATGACGTGGTCTTCACCTTCCCGAGCGGAATCGCCGGCGGCGTCTACCAGCTGCGCAAATTCGAACCGTGCGGAACCGCGATCCTGCTCCGCTGAAGCGGCCTTGGCAAGGCCGCTCAATGGCGTTTGAGGCATGAAGAGACGATGAAGAAGACGGCGGTTACCGCGTTGGCGGCGTTGACGGCGGCGGCTTTCGCCGCGCCAATGACGATGGAGGAGGCGAACGCGCCGATGCCGGCGAAGGTGAACGGGTATTTGCCCGACGCCGCGCCGGAATCGCAGGGCGTCCCCTCCGCGGCGATCGCGGACTGGCTGGGGATGCTCGACCGCGAGGTGAGGCATGTTCACGCCTTTACGATCCTCAAGAACGGTTATCGGATCGCCGAGGGCGCCTGGGCCCCGTATGCGAGCGTAGACCGCCATTCACTTTACGGGCTGAGCGGTCTTTTCTTCGCCGATCTGATCGGACGCAACCTCGTTTGCGCCAAAATCGAATCGCTGCCGGACGCGAAGGTGGTCGAAGCGCTTCGAGTGAAGGTCGCGGCGCATCCAAACAGGGAGACCGAGGCGTTCTGGAGGCTTGCGAGCAACGGCGATCGCGTGCTGGACCGTAATCTCCTCTGGATGAATCGCAATTTCACCACGTTCCTCGGATTCAGCTGGGAGGGCGGTTGTTCGGCGGGCGACGGGCTCGGGCGGCGGACGGCGGTGCGCCATCTCGCGTTGATGGGCGAGCTGCATCTTCGCGGCGGCACATGGTACGGCGAGAAGCTGCTCAACGCGAATTTCGCCGCGCAGTACTATCGCTTCACGACGCGGCCTTCCGGGCTGAAGGTCGCCTACGGTGAACGCGGCCAGCTGCTGATGGTTTCGCCGAAGGAACACCTTGTTGTCGCGATGACGGCCGACACGGATCAGAGCGAACGGATGGTCGCGATCACGGAAGAGAACCTGCTGGAGGATGGAGAACGGAAAACCGAGACCGGGAAATGCGGAGAGGGCACATGCGATCTGAAGAAGGTGATTGCGTCGCTTCGGCTCGAGACCTGCGACGAGACGGCGGTGCCGGACGGAGCGGTACCGTTCAACGCGACCTTTAATCTTGCGGGCAACCGCTACGGCTTCAAGACGCTGCGCCTGGCAAAGACGGGCGCGAAGACCTACGTGCTCGAACTCGGCGGAAGGGAGACCCAAATTCTGAGGTTTGCGTCCGCCCCGAACCTGCTTGACGTCACGTTCGCCGACGGCTCGAAAGCGCTGACGGCGCTGAACGGGAAATACCGGGTTTCGATGACGGGCGGTTTTACGGCGCCAAAAAAGTTCAGGGCAGTCCTGTACGCGGTGGACACGGCGGCGAAATTCGAGTGGGCGATCGACTTTGCGGATACGTCGAGGCCGGTCTTCACGATCGTTCGCCACGGCGAGGTGAAGCCCGAGATCGTTGCCGGAAAGCCGGCGGAGACGATCTGCGGGGTGAAGCGCGACCAGACGCGGGCAGAGATCCTCTGGACGCATCCGATCCACAAACGCCGCTACATCGGCTGGCCGACCGTGTGCCGCCGGAAGAACGGCGAGGTGCTGGCGTCGTTTTCAGGAAACCGCGAAGGGCACGTGTGCCCGTACGGACGGAGCGAACTGGTGCGCTCAAGCGACAACGGCGAGACGTGGTCGACGCGTTCGACGATCATCCACAACGACATCGTCGACGACCGGGACACCGCGATTCTCGAGCTGGCGAACGGCGATCTGGTGGCCCGGTGGTTCGGGTCCACCTGCTATGCCGGCAACTACGACCAGCTCTTCTGCAAGCAGCCGAGGGATCTCGTCGACGCCGCGCGCGGCGAATGGACCAAGCGGTCGACGGACGGCGGAAGGACCTGGAAAGATCTCGCGCCGATGATTGGGCACGCGCCGCACGGGCCGATTCAGCTCCGCGACGGGCGGCTGCTTCAGTTCGGCGTTGCCGCAACGCGGCACGACGTCTGGAACGCAAGGAACTATCCCGAACGCAGGGACGGTTTCGTGGTCGAGGAATCGACGGACAACGCGAAGAGCTGGCATCGCATCGCCTTCGTCCCGTTCGGGAAGAAGGAGATCTATCAGGAGCCGCATCTCATCGAATGTCGGGACGGTCGCCTTCTCGTGATGATCCGCACGCAGATCCTGGGGGGCACGTGGATGACCGAATCGAGGGACGGCGGCCGCACGTGGGACAAGGTCCGCGAGACGCCGTTCCGCATCAGCGGCCATCCGCCACATCTGAGCCATACCTCATCCGGAAAGATTCTGCTGACGCACTGCAAACGGGCACAGCACCTGAACGTCGTCTACGTCTCCGACGACGACGGACGCACCTGGGACCTGAAGAACGAGATCCGGCTTTCAAAGGGCTTCTCCGACGACATGGGCTACACGACGACGGCGGAACTTGCGGACGGCACGTTCCTCTCGGTCTACTACGGACCGGAGAATCGCGGCGAGCCTCCATGCCTGATGGCCACGAAATGGCGGTTGAAGGACGTAGAAGATAAGGAAAGGTGACGATGGTGAAGAAGACGGGAATGCTGTTTGCGGCCTTCGCGGCCTGTTTGCTTGTAGGCGGAGTGACTGCGAAGGGAGCGGATGGGACGATCCTGGAGCGGACCGCCTCCAAGGCGTCCCTCGACGAGCCGCCGATGACGCTGCCGGAAGGCCCGGTCGCGAAGGCGACGGTGAACGGCGTGACGGGGCGCGAGCCGAAGGCGGGGACGGGTCCGTTCCTCGACCGCGAGTACCTGTTGGCCGAGATGCCCGCGCCGCTGAACACCCTGGACATCCTCCCCGTCGACATGGACGGCGAGAAGACGCTTGAGGTGACGACGGACGGCAACCTCTACATGCTCACGCCGCAGAACCCAGACAATTGCGGCGTGGATCTTGCGAAACAGGGATTCCGGAGACTTTCCGGCAACGGCAGCGAGTTTGCGCTGTTCGTCCGAAAGAAGGACCTGAAGCCGCGGAACTGGGGCACGTTCCATCCCACGCAGGAGCAGGCGATGGAACAGCGCCAGATCGTCGAGACGTGGGTCTGTTCGTGCCGGGCGGGGGACAAGGTGAAATTCGCGAAGTGGGCGCTGCCGCTCGTCCGACGGGAGAAGACGTTCGTGCCGTCACGCCCGCTTGCGCCGCCATATGACGGTGCCGCGTCGCGGATAAGGCCGAAGCACGTGATTGTGGTCGGCCTCGACGGTTTCGCGGGCGTGCATTTCGACAAGGGGCGGCTGCCGAATCTCAAAGCGATGAAAAAGGAGGGCGCGTGGTCGCTGAACAGCCGTTCGATCCTTCCGACCTCCAGCTCGTGCAACTGGCATTCGTTCTTCACCTGCTGCGGATTCGAGCAGCACGGATACAATTCCTGGGATACGCAGGTGCCGGCGCGGAGGCCGAAGGCGGTGAACGCGCGCGGTTACACGCCAGATTTCGTGAGCGAGTTCCGGGCGACACGGCCGGAGGCGAAGATCGACTACGTCTTCGAATGGATCGGCATGGACTTCACGGCGGACTGCGCGGCGGCGACGCTTGCGACGAACGTGCCTTACGCGGCACATGCGACGACGGACGTGGTGGTAAAGCGGATCCTTCAGGAGAAGCCTGATTTTCTCTATGTCCACTACGACAATCCCGACGCGGCGGGGCACAGGCACGGCTGGGGGACGCCGGAGTACATCACAGGATGCGAGGAAGTGGACGCCTGCCTTGGACGGATCCGCGAGGCGATAAAGGCGGCGGGCATCGCGGACGAGACCGTGCTCGCGGTTGTCTCAGATCACGGCGGCATCGGCAAGAGGCATGGCGGCACGAGCGAAGACGAGTTCCGCGGAATATTCTTCCTGTCCGGGAAGGGAGTTAAGGCGGGGATGGAAATGTCGAGTGTGAACATCTACGACGTGGGTGCAACGGTGGCGGCGCTTCTGGGGGTCACGCCGCCGGCGGTCTGGATTGGCAGGCCGTGTGACGGAGCATTCGACCGATAGGATCCCTTCGGACGCGCCGCCACTAGCCCCAACCGCATACGGATCGTTTCCGTGAGGGCGACGGCGGCGGCGTGGGTTTCCGTTGTGGGGACGGCGGGAGAAACGCAGCCTGCTACGTCCGCCGGGGCGGGAATCGGCTCGCCCTCGTGGCCGATCGCGGCCGTGCCGGGGAACACCAGCTTCGGATTGCCGCGCACGCCGTAGGCGGCGTTCATCCAGTGGTAGTACGGCTGCGGCAGGTTCGACGTGTTCATCCACGTCGTGCGCGTCTCGAAGGCGTCCGCGTCCGGCGCGAGGCGCACCTCCACCTGCCAGGCCGTGCGCGTGATGTACTCGTTGGCGGCGACGAAGCAGCTGACGCTCGCGTCCGCGTTCGTGCGCACGCACCAGTCGACGGGCGTCGCGCTCGACGGCGCGTGGCCGATGATGCCGAAGTTGAACTCGATGCCGCCCGAGAGCCAGGGCCCGCGCATGGCGATGTCGCGGAACTTCAGCACGCGGTTGCAGTAGAGGAAGTCGCGCCCGGCGACCTTGTCGAACGCCCGGTAGACCTTGCCGCCGACCTGCGGCAGAAGCTCGACGCGCAGGCGCGCGTTCTCAAGCGCGACGACCTGCCAGGCCTGCGTGCAGGGCCGCGCCGTCGAGCCGTCGTAGCGGAAGTAGGGGTAGCGCCGCTCGGCCGTGCAGGGCACGGGGTCCGGGTCGCCGAACGGATACGTCGTGAACGCGCGCGTCCCGACCGTGACCTCGGCCCCCTGCGCGGCCGCGCACGCCGCCAGCCACGCGAAGGCCGCCCGCGCCGCCTTCAGCCCTGCCATGTTCCTGCTCCCATGCCGTCACCTCTTTTCGCTTTCGTCGCGGCGGGGACCGATCCCGCGCCCGCTGCACGAGAGTATAGCACAAAACCGGCCGCGCCCGCCGAAGATGCGCCCTTCTCCCCTTCTCCCGATTTCTCGCCAGACCCCAATCGACACGGGGCAAGAAACATTCTCGGGCCTCCCGCTACAGGCACGGCGGCACAGGCCCGGCGCGCGAAGTACCCGCGCCGCCCTCGGCGCGTGGCGTCTGAGCGGGCCCGGCGCACGATTTCACTTCGGAACGGCCGTACATGTCCCGCCCCCGCCATCGGATGCCCCCCCTCTTCCCCAATGCGCGCAGCCTCCCCTTCGAACGCGGCTT
>OIWU01003403.1_pt1 | contig 12294 bp, 10 predicted proteins | sample 1587711 | NCBI WGS metagenome assembly OIWU01 (sample SAMEA3888909, study PRJEB22519) | human gut metagenome | biome: human gut; feature: human-associated habitat; material: faeces | place: Denmark | collected 2010 | reverse complement strand
TGCATTTGATAAAACAGGCTCTCTAGTTGGACAACTTTATACTTTTGAAAGTGATAGGGTTAAAGAGTATAGTCCTAAATTAGTAATGTGCAAGATAAACGAAAAATATTTTTTATATAATTTCTTGACAGAAGAAAGAACTGATTTAGATGGTTATCTTGTAGGAAATTATAATAATCTTCATTTTGATGGTAAAAAATGTTATGATACAGAAGGAAATTTGAAATTTATCTATCCTCAGAAAATTTTATGTGCAACAGCGGGGTATTCTGGAGGTTTTTTGTTAGTCTGTGATAAGAATACTTTTTATTATATAGATGAGTTTGGAAAAAAACTCATCAATTCAGAATTTCATTTTTCTAACGATAAAGCAAAAGAACTATTTTCAAGTGGATTTAGAAAACCTTTTTCAGAGGGATTTGGCTTGATTATGAAAAATGGGAAATGGGGATTGATAGATAGGTTTGGAAATACAACATTTGATTACCTGTAAGTGAGAACTTTTCAGATTATGTATTGATATTTAGTGAACGACTTAAAATGTTCGTATAAAAATGAGAAAACTCATAGCAATCATATTGTTGCTCTTAATCGTGGGGCGAGTGGAAGGGCAAGATTTAGCTGTTAAGTATTTCACCCTTGTTCCTTCTGATTTGTCGGTCCAAATTCAACCGCGCAAAGACTTAAACGGCAAAAATTGTGCGTTAGTAAAAGTTGGTATAGGATTGCAAGGTGTTCAATTTGAAGGTAATATAATGGGGGAGATTGCAAATAAGGTGGGTGAATATTGGGTATATATGCCACGAGGCTGTCGTATGCTGAAAGTAAAACATCCAAATTGTTCCCCAATTATGGTGACATTTGCGAATTTTGGCATTGAGAAATTGGAGAGTAATCGAACTTATCAATTGACATTGAAGGTATCTAATGTTCCACAAACTGTTCAACAACAAACTTTGACTATCAGGTATTCTCCTAGTTCGGCCATGGTACTCATTGATAGTAAACTTATTAAAGGTTCAAATGGCATAGTAAAGACAACATTGCCTATAGGACAGCATTCTTATATGGTTATTTGTGATGGTTATGAATCGGAAGAAGGAACAGTTAAGTTGAAAGGTTCATCCCCAAGTAACCTTCAAGTTGCATTGAACAAGGAAATACTTTCAACTGGTAAAAACGAAAGCACTTTTACCAAAGAAGAGCAACAAACAGCCCAAACAGACGTAACGTCTTTAGGGGAAAGTACTTCTATACAAAATATAGCACATCAAATAAATCCAACAACATCTTCTTTTACAGAAGAGCGAATAACTATTCCCGTAAAAGAGGGAGTTTGTATAGAAATGGTAAAGGTTGAAAAAGGAACAATATCCTTTGGCAAAGGGATTAAAGGGATTACAAAATTTGTGGCAAATGTCTCTAATGACTATTATATAGGAAAATTTGAGGTGACACAAGCTTTATGGCAAGCTGTTATGGGTAGTAATCCTGCAAAAAACAAGGGGGATAACTTGCCAGTGGAAAAAGTAACATGGACAGAGTGTCAGGATTTTATAAAGAAACTGAATGAGTTGACAGGTAAAAACTTCAGGCTCCCTACTGCTTTAGAATGGGTATATGCAGCAAGAGGTGGAAGTAAAAGTAGTGGTTATAAATATAGTGGAAGTAATAAACTTTCTGAGGTTGCATGGTTTGATAGTAATAGTAAAGATAAAACGCATCCTGTCGGTACAAAGATGCCAAATGAATTAGGACTATATGATATGTCAGGAAATGTATGGGAGTGGTGTCAAGATTTAGGTAAGTCGACAAAGAAATCCAGTAAATCGTTGCATGGGGCATCTCGCATACTTTGTGGAGGAAGCTGGAGCGACAATGCTAAATATTGTACTTCTTTATATTTGGATGAAAAGCCAGAAGGTTTTTATAGCATATACACGGGAATGCGTTTAGCTCTTTCAGAATAGAATGTTCAGAAAAATAATGAAAAGATATTTAATTGTTTTCGCCGTATTTTTTCTTGTTGTAAGTTCTGTTTATTCACAAGAACTTACGATAAAATCGTTTAAGGTTATAACTGGTGACCTTTCTGCTCAAACTCAGCCTCGTAAGGATTTGAACGACAGGAATTGCGCATTGGTGAAAGTGCAGTTCGTGGGTACAATTTCCGAGGTGGAAGGTAATGTTGTCAAGCCTTTGATGAAGCATGGTAATGAGACCTGGGTGTATATGCCTCAAGGTTCAAGGCAGCTGAAGATTCTTACTCAAAGCTATCTCCCAGCAATGGTGACTTTTGCTGATTATGGGGTCGAGAAACTTGAGAGCAATCGAACTTATGTTCTAGTTCTCGTCAAGCCAAGTGCTCAGAATGAACCAGTAGATGCTGGAGGTAATTTCTATGCGATTAGTGTGCAGCCGAAGGATGCTAAGGTTACGGTTGATGGTGTATTGCAAGAAAGTTCATCCGACGGTGAATATTCTGCCATGCTCCCTTATGGCACTCATACTTATAAGGTAGAGGCAGGTGGCTACATCAGCAAGAGTGGCTCCTTCTCAATGAGCAGTGGAGATATGGCTCCTATTAATGTCAGTTTGGTGTCTGCCTTAGCAGCCGTCTCTGTAACCTGTCCTACTCCAGCCGTATCGCTCTATGTAGATAAAAAGTCAGTAGGTAATGTTCCTTGGAGTGGTAGTTTGAAGGAAGGAATGCACCTGATAGAAGTTAAGAAGAACGGCTATCGCAGTCAGCAGAAAACCATCCAACTGTCGCAGCAGCAGAAACTCGATGTTGCCTTTGGCGAGCTAGTGTCAATCCTTGGCAATCTGTCAGTGAACTACAAGCCCTTTGGTGCTGATGTCTATGTAGATGGCAAGAAGTTGGGGCAAAGCCCTCGTGTTTTCAATGGCTTGCTGGTGGGTAATCATCAAGTGGAGGTGAGAAAGGATGGTTATACAACAGATAAAAAGTCTGTCACGATATCTGAGGGGCAGACTGCTAGCATCTCTGGCACTTTGGCTTCAAACACAGCCTCTTCCTCTAATGGCTATGCCTCCAGCTCTTCTGTTTCCTCTGACGGTAATGATATTTCTATCCCAGTGAAGAACGGCATTAGTATAGAAATGGTGAAGGTTGAGGCCGGTACATTTATGATGGGTGCTACTTCCGAGATGGAAGAAGGAATAGCAACTGATAATGAAAAACCTGTTCATCAGGTTACCTTGACCAAAGACTACTATATGGGTAAGTACGAGGTAACCCAAGCTCTGTGGAAAGCAGTGATGGGTAGGAAACCTTCTTTTTTCGAGGGTGATAACCTTCCTGTAGAGTGGGTAAGTTGGAATGATTGCCAAAAATTCATTTCCAAACTGAACAAGATGACTGGTAGAAGATTCCGCTTGCCAACAGAGGCGGAATGGGAATATGCAGCTCGTGGCGGCAAAAAGAGCCGTGGCTACCAGTATAGTGGTAGTTCTAATATCTCTGATGTGGCATGGTATGATGGAAATAGTGGCAGCAAGACTCATCCTGTTGGTACGAAGCAAGCCAATGAGTTAGGAATTTATGACATGAGTGGTAATGTTTATGAATGGTGTCAGGATAGTTATGTCTCTTATGTAAGTGCATCCCAGACGAATCCTACAGGTGCTGTTAGTGGGGCGTTCCGCGTGGGGCGAGGTGGTGGCTGGAATTGCATTGCGAGAGGCTGTCGTTCGGCGTTCCGTTACGGTTACGCGCCGGATGATCGCGACAGCTACCTTGGGCTCCGCTTGGTTCTCTCCGAGTAACGACATCTTTTCGGAGAAAACCATCTCGACAGACATCGAATCAATAACTATCGGCGTAGCCGATTTTTTTTCAGAAGAAATTGTGCAGGTAAAGATAGGAATGAATAAATCTCTATTCTTGTTTTTGTTTTTTGTGCTTCATGTATTTGAAATATGTGCACAAGAACTTATGGTCAAATCCTTCAAACTGGCAGAAAATGATATTTCTGCCCAGACTCAGTCTCGTAAGGATTTGAACGACAGGAATTGTGCATTGGTAAAAGTACAGTTTGTGGGTATGATTTCCGAGGTGGAAGGGAACGTTGTCAAGCCTTTGGTGAAGCATGGCAATGAGACCTGGGTGTATATGCCTCAAGGTTCAAGGCAGCTGAAGCTCCTTACTCAAAGCTATCTCCCAGTGATGGTAACATTCGCTGATTATGGGGTGGAGAAACTGGAGAGTAACCGAACGTATGTCTTGGTAATGACAAAACCTATGGCTAATGTCGGACAGCAGAAGCAAACGCTTACCATCAGATATACTCCATCTTCAGCTACTGTGCTTGTAGATAACAAGATGGTGAGAGGAAGTAATGGCGTTGCTAGGATAACCTTGCCGGTAGGTCAGCATACTTATATTGTTGCAAGTGATGGCTATGAATCTGAGGAGGGTATGGTGAAATTGAAGGCTTCTGCTCCAAGTAATCTTCAGATAACATTGTCAAAAGAAGCAAAAACTGCTCTTGCATCTACAATGGGTAAGGAAGCTACAAATCAAAATTCTGTCAATTCGCAAAATGTAAAATTCTTTGGCAAGGTTGTAGATGTTAATGGTGAGCCAATTATTGGTGCCGCAATTAAAGAAAATGGGACGGACAATTGGGCGATAACAGATATGGAAGGAAACTTCTTTATTGATGCTAAATCACCAACAGTAACTATAACTGTATTATATGTTGGGTGGCAATCTAAGCAAGTAGAACTAACCGCAGGACATAAAGAACAAATAACTTTAATAGAGAATAAAAAGAAAGAATCTGAAACGGCAAATTCTATTTCAATTCCAGTAAAAGATGGCATTAACATAGAGATGATAAAGGTTGAGGCTGGTACGTTTATGATGGGGGCAACAAAAGAGGTAAAAGAACCTTATAAAATTGAACTTCCTGCACATGAGGTCTTGTTGACAGAAGATTATTATATAGGTAAATATGAAGTGACACAAGCTTTATGGAATGTAGTGATGGATAGTAAACATTCAACAAATGATGGAGACCTGTTACCCAAAAATTATGTAAGTTGGAATGATTGTCAAGAGTTTATTGAAAAACTGAATAAAATAACAGGATTAAAATTTCGTTTACCAACCGAAGCGGAATGGGAATATGCTGCTCGTGGAGGCAAAAAAAGTAAAAGATACCTTTATAGTGGGAGTAATAATGTTTTGGATGTAGCTTGGTATGATGGTAATAGTTCAAATAAAAGACATCCTGTTGGCACTAAACAGGCGAACGAATTAGGTATTTTTGATATGGGAGGGAATGTTTCGGAGTGGTGTCAAGATTTGTGGGGACAATATCAGAATGATTCTCAAATTAATCCTCTTGGCTCTTCTGCTGGTACTAAGCACGTACTTCGTGGTGGAAACTATTTTTTTGATATTAGGATTTGCTATTTATCTTATCGTATGTTTGCAGAATCTAATTATAAAGATGCATTCAGTGGGTTTCGCTTAGCCCTTTCTGAATAATTTAAAATAAAGACTTATGAGACGATATTTGTTGATAATTATTTTATTTTTATTCTTAATACCATCAAGCTTTGCTCAAAAGCTGAAGGTTGAATCTTTCGCCATTTCTGAGGGTGACTTATCGGCAGTAACTCCTGCAAGGCTAGATGAAAATGATAGAAATTGTGCTTTGATAAAGGTCGGAATAGCTCTTGATGGAGTACAGTTTGAGGGTAATGTCATGGGAAATGTGATACCGAAGTTAGGGGAATATTGGGTATATATGCCACAAGGTAATTCTATGTTACGTATTTCGCATAAAGACTATACGCCAATCATGATAAATTTCTATGATTATGGAATAGGAAAGCTGGAAAGTGGAAAAACGTATATACTTACTTTGGCTAAACCTAATAATGCTACTGGTCAAAAGTATTCCCAAAAGCAAACTCGGATGTATAATGTAATAGTAGAGAGTAGCTTAAAGACAACATTGTTTGGCGGATACCCAAGCCCTTTGAAAGGGTTAAAGGCTTATGTAAATAAAAATGGCAGTTCTTACGAATATGTGGTAGATGCTAACAAAGGTTCTGATTCCTGGTTGGATAATAAAGGGCAGTATAAAATACCAATTCCTGCAGCTGTCGGTGACAAGTTGACAATAGAATGTTATGGATACCAAACTGCAACTATTAATGTTTCTGATTCAAAGAATACTACATTCTATATTACAATGCTGCCCCAAACGCTTCAGCCTCGATTCGAAGTAATAGACTCTGTTACAAAACTACCATTACCAGGAACTTTGATATATAAGAATTTGAAAAAATATGAACCTTACAAGGTTAGGATGCCTTGTAATAGTGAAGAGTATAAGCGAAAAATATATGGTGAAGAAAAAGAAACCAATAGTCAAGGTATTGCGCAATTCTCTAGTTATAGCAACATCGAAGATGTGTTCACGATAGTATGCCCTAAATATAAAATTCGGAAAGGTCATCTACAAGGTCAATCACCTTGCAGAATAGAGCTAGTTCCTTATGACGATGAAAGAATATATAATGTCGTAATAAGAATTCGGGGAGTGGATGAGAAAAATATATTTGCAGTCGTGAACAAGCAATCGGGCGAATCTAAAGAAATCAAAAGAGCTGAATCTTGTGCCCTCATGGTAAAGTTGGGAGATACAATTGAGATAACCCGAAAAGGCTTTCGTACAATTTCCTTGTCATTTAATAATCATATCAATGAGGACATTTTGGTTTCTCCACAAAAAGGAAAGCTTAGCGATAAGCAAGTTGTTGAATTTTAGTGGTTTATGGCTTTGCGTTATTGGAAGGAGAAACAATTATGATAATTTCTATAACTAAGCCCTGTTCATTCTCCCAGCTTGGCAATCGGGAAAGCCAAGAGGATTGCTTATGTCCTGTAGATGCCAACAAGCAAACTTCGTATTTCGTGGTTTGTGATGGCGTGGGGGGAAGAGACCATGGGGAGGTGGCAAGCAAACTTGTATGTCAATCAATAGAAGGGTATCTGGCTAACGAAAGTTGTTCGGAACTGAAGGCAGAAGATATATTGCAGCTCGTAGAACATGCCTATTATACCTTATATAATAATAGAGCGATATGCCCAACCATGGCTACAACTCTTGCCTTTATGGCGAAAACCAGCGAGGGAATGTTGCTGGCACATCTAGGCGATAGTCGTATTTATCAGATACGTAAGGAGGAAGGGATTATATTCCAAACCAAAGACCATTCGTTGGTAAATGATTTGATAGAGGAAGGGGTAATAACTCCTGCTGAGGCTATCGACCATCCAAAAAGAAATGTCATAACAAAATGTCTTTTTGTAACGAATAATCCCGCAGATTATCAAACTCCATCTATCACTTTGATACGTAACATACAACCTCATGATGTTTTTATGCTTTGTACAGATGGTGTTTATACCAAAGTGAAGGATAAAGATATTGCAGAAATTCTAACTTCGGATGCTCCTTTGGATGAAAAAGCAAAAGAACTAGCTATGATATGTAGGGATAGTGATGATAATAATACGGCATATCTTATAGAGATAGATAAAGTGGATGGGGTGAATGAACGACTAGAGAACATATCTTATATTGTTCCTAAATCTAACAGAAAAACTAAACTTTATCGTATTTGGGACTTCGTCAGAGAAACTTTAGGTTTCGTCAAAGAACCTTAGTGGTTGGAGTAACATGGCTGAAAAAACTTGATAGTACCGCTAAAAACAAGTATCTTTGCATCAGAAAATAAGTATAAATCATTTAAAAACAAACAATTATGGATACTCAGGTTATTAATAAGAATGCAAAGAATGGAAATGCTAAGGAAACTTTCAAGAAAGGTGCAGCCTTGGCTGGTGCAGCTGGTTTAGGTGCAGGTGCGGTGGTGTCGGCTGATATTGTAAGAGGCGATGAAGAGCTTGCCATCGTGGAACCTATTAGTCCTATGGACGAGGAGGTTATCGGTCAGAATGCTGAGGAGGTTGTGACTGCGGAAGAAAATAAAGACTCGGAAACGCAGAATGCCACTGTAACCCCAGCGGAGAATGAGTCTCATGTTACAGAGCCTCAGCCGCAGGTGTCTGATAATGCGACACAACCACAAGGAATTTCTACTACCCATGTGCAGCCAGCTACAGAGAATACCGTTCATGCTGGCGAGATAGATACAAATGATATTCCGGACGTAGACCCTCGTTTGGTAGCACAAGATATTACGAATGATGTTATTATGGTGGACCCAACCGATAATGACATGGGAAATCTTGACATTGCAGCTGTTGGTACTGTGGAAACGGTTGATGGGCAAGTCTTGTCAGCCGCACAATTCACTGGCGATAATGGAGAAACTCTTTATGCCGTGGATGTGGATGGTGACAATACCTATGATGTCGTTACCGATGAATCGGGTAATGTTCTAGCAGATGTGCCTTCTACCCTGACTGTAAGCGATTCGGAAAGTATTGTTAGTGTCAATAACGGTGAGACTGGTTATCTGGCACAGAATGAGCATGATAATGTTTCGGATAGCGACTTGGATAACCCAATGGATGATGTCGTTGACCTTGGATAAAAAGTTATTTTGGTAATATTCAGTAAAATTCATAGTTATGAGAAATAAACATATATTATTTGTCCTGTTAATGGCTTTTTGTTTGGTTCTTCCTGTTTCCGCACAGAAGAAAACGGCAAAAGTAAAGAAGGCAAAGACTTCGGTCAATGTGGATTCTCTTGAGGTTAGAAAACTGATAGATGAGGCAAAGAAAGGAGATGCAGAGTCGCAAAACACATTGGGAACCTATTACTATACAGGTAAAAAGGTAAAGCAAAACTACGATGTAGCTTTGAAATGGTTTAGTATGGCTGGTAAGCAGAAGCATGTCAAGGCGATTGCCAATATGGGACTTTGTTATCAGTTGGGACATGGTGTCAAGAAAGATTCTGTCATGGCGGTGAAACTCTACAAGGAGTCTGTCAAGGCTGGAAATTCAGAACTCGTCAAACAGCGTGAGGAGAACCTAGCAAAGTCTCACTCCGCTTTTGATATGCATCTATTGGCTGATTTGTACGAGAATGGTTGTGGTAATACCGTCAAGAAGAATCCAGAATTGGCGTTAAAGTATTATAAGATGGCAGCAGACTACAATTCTCTTGATGCAATCGTCAAGGTGGCTACTACCTACGACCATGCCAAGAAGTATGCCGAGGCTTTACCTTATTTCCAAAAGGCTGCTGACTTGAACAATGGATTTGCAGCTTATAAATTGGGCGCTTATCTATGCAATGGTAAGGGAACCAAGGTTGATAAAGCTAAGGCTGTTGGCTATCTTGACAAGGCTGCGAAGCAAAATATACCGAGTGCAATGATGTTGTTGGGCGACCTTTTATACAAAGGTGATGGCGTTCAGCAAGATTATTCAAAGGCTATGAGTCTTTACAAGCAAGCTGCGGTGAAAAACAATCCTGTGGCTCTGTGGAATATTGGCATCATGTATAAGAAAGGATTGGGAGTAAAACAAAACTATCTCATAGCCTTGCAATGGTTAGCGAATGCTTCTGCTAAAGGCATGAAGGCGAACTTCATGAAGCAACTGGCTGATGATAATGTGGAAATCAATAATGGTTGGAAAGGAACGGATTTCTATACTTTTATACACGCTATGGCTTGTATGGAAGCAACTACTCCTGATTATGCCACGGCTGTAAAGGAACTGACAGCGCTTGAAAAGAAAAAAATACCAGTGGCTTCGGCTCTTTTGGGTCTCTGCTATGCAGACAAAGAATGGAAAAAGGCTAACGAAAAGAAGATGTTGGCATATTATGAGAAAGGTGTAAGCCTTGGTGAACCATACGCTTGTTTCCTCCTAGCTCAATTACATCTTTCTGGCAGTAAAACGGTCAAGGTAGATAAAAACAAGGTGGTGACATATCTTGAAAAGGCTGCCGATGGAGATTATGCTCCAGCGATGTGTGAGCTTGGTGATTTGTATTTCACAGGAAAGCTTGTAAATAAAAATATCACGAAAGCCATCGCTTGCTATAATAAAGCGTTGGTCAATGGCTATCTCTCTAAGGCGGCTGCAGCCAATCTTGCTTCTTGTTATCAACAAGGACTAGGCGGTTTGCCGAAAAATGCGGAAATCGCCAAGGAAATAATGAAACGAGGACAGGAAGGCAATTCGTGGACTGGGCTTCTTCGTGAATTTACATTCTGATAATCCTATATGATAGCAGGTGCCAATGGGCATCTGCTATCGCTAAAAACAATAGCATAACATGAAAAGAATTCTATCATCAATAATATCCTTGATGTTCGTCGCTCTTGCTGCTGAGGCTCAGAATAACCTCTCTTTCAAAACGGAAGAATTGAAAAAGGTGGCTGCTGAGTTAAAGCTAGAGGGTCTCGATACACTCAAGATAGGGTATACTTTCATACAGAAGAACAATCATCAACTGGTAGTTAGAAAAGCCGAAAATGGTATGGTGGAACATATTGGCATACAACTATTCCCTGAGGCTTATCGGCAGCAAGCGAATGGTGCCGTGCTTGATTTCTTGGAGAGTGGACTGCTATGTAATACCTACAAAGAATCAATTAAAGTATATGGATGCCAAATTCGTCAAGGGAAACTGGAGCCTGATGCTGTCTCTTCCAAAATCGGTATCTTGCTCTGTAGCAATGGTCAATAACAAAGCGTACCAAATTATATGGAAAGATGGTAAAAACGAGAAAATTAATCTTCTTCTTCCGATTAAGTATGATTTCTTGATGAATGCTCCACGTAAGGAATTGGAAGCCAACTTTGTGAGAGACTTAAAGGCTTATAAGTTGAAGCATAGCCCTGCTGATTGTAATGTGGATGTTGCGAGGCTGAATATTGTGAAGGATGGTACGGATACTCTGTACACTTTGCCAGGAAAACATTATGGCTTGGAAACGATAACCAACACAACATTCTTTAAGTTGAAAGATAGCGTGGATTATATTCCTGTTGTAGATGCAAAGTTCCCAGTTCAAACAGTAGCCAATACGTTGTTGTTGGATTGCGATGCCATTCCAGCGGCAAAGATTTCACTTACCGTAATAGGTAGTGATAAGAAAAAAACAACAGTTGTAGTGCCAGTCAGACAGTTGGTTGCTTTTGCAAGGAGTATGGGATGCGTGCCATATTTTGGCTATGAAGAAACTAAGAACGGCAAGTTGCAAGGTGGCTTGTTCCTATATAATAAGGAACTTGGCTATGACCATGTGTTGAGTTTGTCGTGTGATGTGAAAGATATTGCAACAAGCAAATTTTTGTTCACATCGTATGCGTATCTATATACACCAACAACCAATGTGAAGAATCTCTATAATGACATCAAATCAAGAAAATAAAAAATGAAACGAATTTTAGGTTACTTAGTCCTTTGGGCTTTTCCTTTATTTTGTTTTGGGCAGGATGGCATAGATGCTATCAATGACATCAAACTTTCAGGCAAGTATTTCACGGCAGAGGCAACTGCCTCTACTGAAGATGATGCCAAGAAATTGGCTTTGATGGGACTGATGGAGAGACTTTCTGCCTATTGTGAGGAAATGGAAATCGCGGAAATCGGAGAGGATAGGGTTCGGGAAGCCTTATTGTCTAAAAATGTTAAGCGTGGTGAGTCGGCTCTTGTCATGGTGTATGTAGCAAAAGACATTGTCAATAAAAGTACCATGAAGTTTACTCCAAATAGTTCAAGTGAAATTACAGCTTCTGTTTCTCATACGTCTGGTAGCTCTGCTTTGCCAAATATCATCAAGCAAATAAATGAAATAGACACTTATGCCAGTATGCAATACTTATTGGAAAAGGCAATGGACAACGGATTGGTTGAAGATTGGGGAAAACTTCGCACGATGTCTGATCCCAATGCTTGCTATCTGATAATGTTGAATATCGACCGTCAAATTGTTGGTGTGCTTTCTCCAATGCAGAATGGAGCGAGGATCAATGTTAAAACAGGAGCGGTGATGGATACGGAAAGTATGAATAAGTTTACTAATTGTATACCAATAGGTATACTGCTAAAATGAGATATATGAAGAAGTTAATTTTGATATTGTGTACTGCGTTTGCTTGTGCTCAATTTGCTTTGGCACAGGTGACGTTCCGATTTTCTGATGGAATCTATAACCAAACGCTAAAATCGCAAGTTGAGAGAAATGTGTCTGCTTTGTTGACGGAGATTAACAGAGCTGAGCGAAATAGGGTAGGGCTCTTGAACTTAGGAGGAG
>OIWU01003387.1_pt1 | contig 12333 bp, 10 predicted proteins | sample 1587711 | NCBI WGS metagenome assembly OIWU01 (sample SAMEA3888909, study PRJEB22519) | human gut metagenome | biome: human gut; feature: human-associated habitat; material: faeces | place: Denmark | collected 2010 | reverse complement strand
CGACCTGCATATTTTAGCATATGCAGGCCGTTTTTTCAACGAGTTTTTTTATTTTGCCTTACGGAACTTTATCTTAATCGACTGCTTAGCCATATTCGGCAGGATATACTTAAGTTTTTCCTCCGAGGTCCTCATTGTGGAGCATCCCGGATTGTCTCTGTAAAGCTTGATTGCGTCAAATTCGCACCTTGTTGTACAGAGTCCGCAGCCTATACACTTGTTCGTGTCAACAACCGATGCACCGCATGAAAGACACCTGTGTGCCTCGAGCTTTATCTGTGTTTCTGTAAGCGGCTTTATCGGATCTTTGAAGGACTTAAGGTTTGCTATGGACTCATCCATTGTCGGCTTCTGTCTGTCGGAATTGTCATAGTTTTTAACACTGATATTCTCTTTGTCAAGTTCAATAAAGTCACGTCTGTTACGGCCTATCGTGAGCGAAGAATGAGGCTGCACGTATCTGTGGATAGAGATTGCTCCCTCTCTTCCTGCCGCAATTGCGTCTATGGCAAATTTCGGACCTGTGTATACATCGCCTCCGACAAAGATGTCCGGCTCTGCTGTCTGATATGTAAGCTTGTTTGCGACAGCGCCGTTTCCTCTGCCGAGTTCAACCTTTGTGCCGTCGATAAGGTTACCCCATTCTATGGACTGACCGATAGAGAGAATAACATGTGAGCAAGGAACGGTGATAAGGTCATTTTCGTCATATCTCGGAGCAAATCTGTGATTTTCGTCAAATACACTTACGCACTTTTTGAACACGACGCCCGTAACCCTGCCGTCCTCAACAAGGATTTCCTTCGGGCCGTATCCGTTGCTTATGGAGATGCCCTCTGCCTCCGCCTCTTCGATTTCCTCGTCACTTGCTGGCATTTCGTTACGTGCTTCAAGACAGAACATGGATACCTTTTTCGCACCGACTCTTGTTGACACTCTTGCTGCATCAATTGCAACATTACCGCCGCCGACAACCACAACGTCTCCCGAAAGCGGGAACGCCTCGTCCTCTCCTGCCCTGCGAAGGAAGTCAACTGCGGTATAAACGTCGGCGGAATCCTCACCCGGAATTCCTGCCTTCTTTCCGCCCTGGCATCCGATGGCGATGTAAAACGCCTTATAACCGAGCTCTCGAAGCTGCGCAATTGTGAAATCCTTGCCTATCTCAACTCCGCACCTTATCTCAACGCCGAGTGATTTTATAACCTCAATCTCTGCGTCTATAACGTCCTTTTCGAGTTTAAATGACGGAATACCGTATCTGAGCATTCCGCCCGGCTTCTCACTCTTTTCAAAGATAACCGGCTTGTAGCCTGTAAGGGCAAGGAAGTATGCGCAGGAAAGACCTGCGGGGCCTGCTCCGATTATGGCAACCTTTTCGTCAAAACCACCCTTGGTTGACGGAACGGTCTTCTTCGGTATATACCTTGTTTTCGCATTAAGGTCACGCTCTGCTATAAACTTCTTTATCTCATCTATCGCAACAGGCTTGTCAATTGTTCCGCGTGTACATGCATCCTCACAGCGCCTGTTACATACGCGTCCGCAGATTGCAGGAAGCGGATTGTCTTTTTTGATGAGAGCGAGAGCCTCTTCATATCTGCCCTCTTTTGCCATCTGGATATATCCCTGAATGGCGATATGAGCGGGACATGCCGTCTTACAGGGTGCCGTACCTGTGTCATAGCAGTTTATACGGTTAAGATCCCTGTAGTTCGGGCTCCACATGTGCTCGCCCCACTTTTGGTCTGACGGAAGCGGTATCTTCTTGTACTCAACCTTCTTGCCGTCCTTAGTGCAAAGCTTCTGTCCGAGCTTTACAGCACCCGCAGGACACACCTCAACACACTTGCCGCAGGCAACACAGTTCTGCTCCGTGACCTTTGCAACATATGCGGAGCGCGACATATTCGGAGTATTGTAAAGCTGAGAGGTGCGGAGTGCGTAACATACATTGACGTTACAGTTGCAGATTGCAAAAATCTTGTCCTGACCGTCGATATTGGTTATCTGGTGAACAAATCCGTTTTCTTCGGCTTTTTTCAGTATTTCAAGAGCCTCTTCCTTTGTGATATAATGGCCGCCCTTATTTGTCTCGACAACATAGTCAGCCATGTCTCCGACAGCTATACACCAGTCATCAGGGTCATCGGCACAGCCCTCGTCAAAAATCTTTCTCGAGCGACGACAGGAGCAGGGAGACGCTGCATACTTGCCCTCATACTTGTCGAGCCAGTGAGAGATATGCTCTATGGATACCGAATGGTTTTCCATTGAGATTGCCTCTTCAACCGGAATAACGTGCATACCGATTCCGGCTCCGCCCTCGGGTACGAATTTTGTTATTTTATCAAGGGGAAGTCTTGTCATTCTTTCAAAGAAAATACCTACCTCAGGATGCTCCTCCAAAAGGTCGGCATTCATGTTTGAAAACTCGGCGCTGCCCGGTACAAACATCGGAAGAACATACTGCTTTTCATGCTGCAGGTTCTCCCAGTTGTACTCAATAACACCGTTTACAGCCATCTGCTGGAGTATAGGCTCAAGCTCCTCGGCACTTCTTCCGGTAAGCTCAACCATCTCTGCAAGAGTCTTCGGCTTTCTTACACCCATTTTGAGCGCGATTTCAGCCATCTCATCAGTACACATTGCGGCAAGACCCCAGTATTCGGGATCTTCCTTCGTCACCTTTTTAAGTCCGAGCTTCTGCGGAATTCTGTCCGTAACAGCCTTTGCAAGCTCTGCAATAACAGGTCGGAACGGCTCATCGCTTCCGTTGTACTCCGGATACTTTATCTCGGGATAAAGTTCTCTGTCGTTAAGATCTGCTTTACTCATTGACTATACTCCCTTTCATCAATTATTCATTTGTATCCATTAACAAGACAAAAATTGGTCAGACCAATTATATACACATATATTTTATCAAAACGATGATGAATTTTCAAGAGAAAACACCTCAAAACTTTCGCAATTTTGAGGTGTTTGTAGCATTTACAGATATTTTTCTTTCAAAATATCAAGCAGCATGTTAACATATTTGCTTTCGGCTATGTGAAAATCTTTTTCATACATAATTTTTTCGTTCTTTTCATCAATATATACTATCATTGAAAACTGCACTATACCTATTAAAATGGACATACGTCATATATGGTGCAACTTTTGTAGCATCACAACTAAATTAAACTTTGACATGGAGAAAATTAAAAATGACATAACGAAGCACATCAAAAGTTATCATTGATTTTGATGTGCTTCAGTTGATAAAAGGTTTATATAAAAGAACTATTTATATAAACCTTGGGGTAAATAGAACTTATCAATAATCATATCTGTATTTTTTATATTTTGCATATATACATATACAACTCTTTTTTCTTTTTCGTCCACTAAGGCATACTGATAACAACTAAATTTATTCCAGGTTTCAATATACACAGTCATATTAAACAAACTACTCATATCATTAGTTTTATCACAATCGGATAATTTTTTTATGCGGTACAGTTCATCTTCAAAGGCTATATCATCACTATATTCTATAATAAGTTCCATTTGCCATGAAGGAATACTTTTTCCTGTAATGTATTCACATATATATTTTTTTACATTTAAGGAATCTATATCTTTTGGAAAAAAATCTACACAATTTTCACCACCAATTAGCATCACATTTTCGTATGATGATTCAAGGTCACTTTTTTCTGCATATTCTATCAAATCATTCAATTTTTTGCCTTTACCAAGTATAAAAAAGTAAATAAAATACACAATCCAAATAACAGACGCGACAAAAACTCCGAAAATTTTAGGAATTAGATAGATAGTACCCGCCATCTCTACTTCCATAGTTAGCCATATCCACAGTAATAAACATATAGTAGTTAACTCGACTAATAACGAATACCTTTTTATATTTTTTTTCATTTATCTTAATCCTCACTGCTTTCAGTTTAAAATATAACCATTACTTCTCTTATATCCCCACCAACTGTCAATATAATCTAAAGCTTTTGCAATCATCTCACCAATGCTTGTTCCAAATAAAGTTAAAGCAATTTCAATAACAGTTGGTAAAACACGTACAATAGACCATCCGAAATATTCTAAAATTTTTCCACGTATTTGATATACGACCCTGTTTTTATTCACTTTTAGAAATTGTTTCAATGCTTTATAACTCATATATGTTCTTCCAAGTGACACAGCAATGATAATTACATCTATAATCCTTGAAACCCATTTAACACTATTCCACCAATACCGTCCCAAATAACCACATTCATCAATTGCATTCACCGGGTCATTCTCACAGTATGCAAATGGGTTGTAGGATATCTCGGATTCTGTTGTTCCTATGAAGTTTACGTCATCGGAATTTAAGAATCTGCCGGTTTCAGGGTCATAGTATCTTGACTGAAGGTAGTAAAGGTTTGTATCTGTGTCATAGTAGTAACCACGGTAACGGAATGGATTAAGATTTCCGAGTGCAGAATTTGTTCCGGTTACCGAAAGAACTTTACCCCATGGATCATAAGTATACTCAGCTACAACATTGCCGGAGTCGTCAGAGATAGCAACGATATCTCCCTGCATATTCTTTACGTAAAAATATACGTCTCCGTTATGCTCAAAGCCTGTGAGGTTATCATCTCTGTCATAGAAGAAATAAAGCGTATCCGTTCCGTCTGACTGTCTGATGATATTGGAACCGTCAAGATAGAACTCCGTAGTTTTATTTCCGATAATCTTTTTGGTTCTTATTCCATCCTCATTGTAAGTATACGAAATATTTCCAAAACTTGCAAGTCTTCTTCCGAAATTCCATGTAAGGGCATTTCCTCTATATGTCAGAGGGTTACCCACATCATCATACGCTATAGTCTGTCCGTTAAAGGATGTCAGCTTATCAGCCCACACGGTATCATAACCGAAAGAAGATGTTTCGTTTTCTTTCAGTGTATATGGTTTTGTTCCGTCATCCGCTGTAGAGACAGTATATTCCTTTTTTATGAGAATATTTCCACGGACATCATACGTATACTCCCACTTGGTATCGTTATTTTCTACCGCTGTGAGCTGACCCTTTGAGTCATATGTATAAGCCGTGTTATTTGTCGTTACCTGCGTTTCTCCCTGACTTCCTCTGCCCTGTCTTGTAAGAGTTTCGGAAATAAGCTTTCCTGAAGAATTATAAGAATAACCGTATGTAAGTCCATAGTTATTAAGAAGATTCTGAACCTGCGTTACATTGTTATTTGAGTTATAACCGTAGTTTGTGGTAAATGACGAATTAATAGATGTGCTTGTGACATTTCCGTTGACATCCTTGTTGGTACTCTTGCAAAACAGTTCTCCGCTATTCTTATAGAATCCGTCTTCATCACCGTATTTATTCAACCTGTAAATATCCGTTCCGACTGTTATAATTTTATCATCGGACAGATTTTCATCACGGTTACTTTGCACGCCGTTCTCTATTGAATACAGAAAATCATTACTGTTCATGTTTTTGAACGTGACTTTATTGTTTTCTGTTTCCTTAAGATAGAGTGATTCTGTATCACCTGTAATTGTTTTTTCAGGATTTTGATTATAAGAATAATAATATTTTGTTTCTTCATTAAGCTGCGTTTCGGCAAGTTTTTCATTCGTATACAGAAATGTTACTTCGTCACCATTCGAATAGTTTATTTCCGTAACTTTTTGTTCCTGATCATCTGAATACGTATAAGCAGCAAGTATCTGATTTCCTATCTTTGCCGTAAGAATACTTCCGAGCGTATTATAGGTAAACGTATATCCCTTATACGAATGAGAAGCAAGATTTCCGAAATCATCATAGGTATAGGAAGCCGTATCACCGCTTGGATCCGTTCTGCTTGAAATCAGACCATTGGTATAAATATACGTTGTATTTCCGCTGCCATCTGTTTTTGTAATTATGTTTCCATAGTTGTCATACACATATGACAATGTTTCACTACCGCTTGTTATACTCTTCTGTCTTCCTAGAGTATCATATGTCACAGAAACACTTTGCTGTGACGGAAGGTCATAATCGTACACGGTAGATGTACATTGATTCCACATATTGTATGAGTAATGTATTTCTTTTGTTACGGTATTTGCGGTATATTGTCCGCTTCCCTGAACAGGTGTATACGTAGTTTCTGATATTACTTTTTTTGTAAGACTGCCAAGAGCATTGTACTCGTATTCTTCGCCGTATACCTGACGCCAAAGAATCAGTTTTGTACATTGTGGTCAATATCATCGGTATCTGTGTTCTCCCCAACAGATACATCTTCCATGCTTGATATTCCCTGAACTAAATTGTCCCGGGCAGAAGTACGGTTTAACTCTGCCTTTGAGTCGTTGTTATTTATTTCATCATACTCAACAATGTTGAGAGCGTCTTTTGTGTCTACTATTTCTTTCAGATACCCTGAAAGTGCTGAATTAAAATATGCTTTTCTTACTTGACTGTCAGTAAGGTCTTTCGCCCACACAGACATAGGCAATACCTGAATAATGAAAATCATAGTCAGAAAAACCGACAGGATTCTGCATGCTTTTTTAAATGTTCTCTTCATTAAATTTCCTCCAAAATAAATATTTGAGATAGCACTTTAATTCTCAAATATATTATAATGGACAAAGTTTAAGAATTATATATACATTTATCAAAAATACCAAATTCATGTCATTTTCTAAAAAGTTGATTGTCATTTTGTGGAAATTGTACAAAAAAGCTCATACACCGACAAAGTGTATGAGCCTCATTTTATTTTGATATATATCTTAAATATTTGTCAATTCCGTCGTTCATAAGAGCACAGGCACGGTCTCCGTCCTTTTTTTCGATACAGTCTGTAAAGTCGTTGAGAAGCTTCACGGCACCGTCGGGCCCGCACATCTTGAAATAGGTAATCCAAAAAGGTATTGAGATATCATGCAGAGCGTTTATGAAAAGCGGCAGCATCTCACTCTTACTGCGAATAAATACCTCTCTGTGCCATTTAAAGAAATCCTCAGAAAGTTCTTCCGGGGAGATTCCGTTCTTAATTCTTTCGGCAATCCCCGCAACCTTTGACTTCAGGAACTCCAAGTCCTCGTCCGTTCGCCTTTCACATATACGGCGAAAAGCCATACCCTCTATGGCAATACGTATGTCAAGTATCGCAAGCAAGCGTTCAAAGTCAAGAGAGGATATACCGTACCTCGCAATGGCTTCAAGGGTTCTTGCGTCCCCGGTTTTGAGATAGTCCGCAACAAAACTGCCGGACTGTGGATAAACATCTATAAGTCCCATTTGAGAAAGCTGTTCAAGCGCGGAATGAGCGGCAGTCTTACTTATGCCGAACGATGAGGCTATCTCCCTCTCCGTCGGTATCCTCTCTCCCGTTTTCATCTCGCCCGAGAGAATTTTATCGACAAAATATTCAATTAGCCTTGTCTTGTTATCTGTAGCCAATTTTTATCCTCCGGTAAGTTTTTAATCAAGAACCGTCACGAGGTTTAAGTCATACTTTAAGACGAGCTCCGATGCTTTGTCAAAGCCATAGGTTATAGCGTCCCTGCTGTGGGCATCAGACGAAAGAATAACCGGTGTTCCCTTTTCGGAAAGGTACTTAAGCACTCTTTCCGACGGATACGGCTTATCGCATATTCCTCTTGCCATACCGCCCGTATTTATCTCAAAAATAACGGGTGTATCCGTAAGCTTTTCAAGAGCCTTTTTCTCTGCGGCGATATACCTCTCGTCCTCCGTATCAATATACGGCTTTCCGGTTTCAGCTTCAAACTGCTTGTTGAACTTTGTAACGGTGTCAAAGTGCGATTATTCTGCAATGTGTCTTTTCATAAAGGTTTCCCACGAGTTCAAAATACTTTTCAACAGCGGTCATTTTGTCACCGTCACAGTAAAGCTCAATGCACCTTTCAAAGTTTTCGATTTTATAATCAACGGACGACCAGGTCGTGTCATCTCCGTTTAAACTGTGAACTGCACCTATAACATACTCATAATCGGAAAGTCCGTCCGTGTCGGACCAATAGTCCTGCTCTATTCCGAGGCGAATATTTATCTTATCCTTATACTTTTCTTTGAGTGCGAGCACGGTTTCTCTGTACTCCTTCGTGCCCTCAACGCTCATCGTCCAGTCAGGCTCGCCTTCAATGTGCGAATGTCCCGAAAATCCAAGCTCGGGCAGACCTGCGTCGATTGCGGCAAGCACCATCTCCTCGGGTGAATTTTCACCGTCGCAGAAAGTCGTGTGCGTGTGATAGTTGCTGTGTTTCTTTACACCCTTGCTGAAAATCTTCTTTGTTTTGATGTATGCGTTTATCGGCAATGCAATCGCGTAGATGACTATAACAGCTATAAGTAAATATTTCATTATCGTTAGGAAATCCATTAAACCATCTTCTCCTGTTTTACTTTATGGTCAATAACGTGACGGGACGCAAGCTCATCTCGCACCTCATCCGGTGTTATCCCCATCTCCGTCATGAGCACCATTACATGATACATTAAATCTGCAATTTCGTAAATAGTTTCTCTCTTATCATTTGATTTTGCGGCAATAATCACCTCGGTAGACTCCTCGCCCACCTTTTTAAGAATCTTATCTATTCCCTTTTCAAAGAGATAAGAGGTATACGAATTTTCCGGCAATGTATTTTTTCTTTCACAGAGAAGCTTATACAATTCATCCGCTTTAAAATCTGACATGGTTATTCTCCTCTCTCATATATCCTGTTGAAAAAGCACGACTGCTCGCCTGTGTGACAGGCGGGCCCGTCTTTTTCAACCATGACGACGAGCGCGTCGCGGTCGCAGTCGGCTGTTATGCTGACTATGTGCTGATAGTTGCCGCTGGTCTCGCCCTTCAGCCACAGCTCCTGCCGACTGCGACTGAAGAAGCAGGTGAGCCCCTTTTCAAGCGAGATATCAAGACTTTCCCTGCTCATGTACGCAAGGGTCAGCACCTGCTTCGTTTCATTATCCACGACAACGGCGGGGATAAGGCCGCGCTCGTCAAATTTCAACAAATCAATATCCTTAATTTCCGCCAATTAAAACACTCCCACAACTAAAATCAATTAACACTGATACAAAGCATGGATAATATCACACTCTGCCGTTTATTTTTTTCGACCTCTGATACGTAACTGCAGGTGCACGTTTAAACGTTATGCGTTTAAACAATGTGCTCAGCAAACGTCGAAAATATAATCTCCGAAAAAATGCGTAAACGAAAAAAATATGATATTATCCGAGGCTTCATGTCACACTCTGACATTTATGCCGGCGGCGCTGAGGGTTGACTTTAATTCTTTTATGTCAACCTCACCAAAATGGAAAACGGAGGCCGCAAGACCTGCATCCACCTTGGGAAGTTCCCTGAAAAGATCAATAAAATCCTGAGCCTTTCCCGCTCCGCCGGACGCTATCACGGGTACGGATACCGCGTCACATACGGCGCGAAGCATCTCGATATCAAATCCGTTTTTCACACCGTCGGTATCAATGGAATTTACAACAACCTCGCCCGCCCCGTTTTCAACACATCGTCTAATCCAGGCGATGCCCTCCATTCCGGTATCAATCCTTCCGCCGTTTTTGAAAACGCGGAACTGTCCGTCAACACGCTTTATGTCAGCGGAAATAACCACGCACTGATCTCCGTATTTTTCAGCGGCTTCTCTGATAAGCTCCGGATTGCTTATAGCCCCGCTGTTGACGGACACCTTGTCGGCGCCGGCTGTCAGAACACGTTCAAAATCTTCAAGCGTATTTATGCCGCCGCCGACGGTGAGCGGTATAAACACATTTTCCGCAACCCTTGAAAGTATATCGGTAAAAAGTTTTCGTTCCTCGGCGGATGCGGTTATGTCATAAAATACAAGCTCATCAGCGCCGCAGCCCGAATAATATTTTGCAAGCTCTACAGGTGAATTCACATCTGAGAGTCCCTCAAAATTCACACCCTTTACAACACGTCCGTCCTTTACATCAAGGCATGGAATTATCCTTTTAGTAATCATCTCTTGCTCTCCGTTATCTTTATTGCCTCTCTGAGATTTATGTCTCCCGTGTAGTACGCCTTACCTATTATCGCACCGTAAAGCTTCATCTCATTCAGTGCGTATATGTCCGCAAGTGAAGACACGCCTCCCGAAGCCGTTATGTTCATACTGTAGTTTTCACTCAGCGTTTTATACATCTCTCTGTTTGTACCGTTCATGGCACCGTCCTTTGAGATATCGGTGCATATCAAATACGAAACGCCGGTATCCTGCATCTTTTTGCAAAAATCGTAAAGAGTATACCCGGACCTTTCCGTCCAGCCCTTGATAGCGACAAATCCGTCCTTAATGTCCGCTCCGACCGCAATTTTATCACCGTATAAGGACACGGCTTTTTTCAAAAACATTTCATCATTAACGGCAGCTGTTCCGAGTATAACCCTGCCGACACCTGCATTCAGATACTTTTCTATAGTATCAAGGTTTCGTATACCGCCGCCAATCTCAACAAAAAGATTCGTACCGTTCACAACATCACATACAACGGAATAGTTCGGTAAGGTTCCGTATTTTGCACCCTCAAGATCTACCATATGTATATGCGATGCACCGCATTTTTCAAAATCCAGTGCAAGCTCTATGGGGTTGTCTGAATAAACGGTCATCTTATCATAGTCTCCTTTAAAGAGACGCACCGCTTTTTTTTCGTATAAATCTATCGCAGGAAAAATAATCATTGTTTAAACCTCACAGAAGCCTTTAAGAATTTTAAGCCCGACATCTCCGCTCTTCTCCGGGTGGAATTGACACCCCACAAACCACGGGTGTCCCGGCTCCTCCACGATCTCCACCAGCTGCCGGTCCGGGGACAGACCCGAGAGCCTGAGCCCCGCCTCCTCCAGCTCCGTGCGGAACTGGTTGTTGAACTCGTAGCGATGGCGGTGCCGCTCAAAGACCTCCGCCGTGCCATAGGCTGCCCGGGCCCGGCTCCCCTCTGCCAGTACACAGGGATAGCGTCCCAGGCGCATGGTGCCGCCCTTGGCGGTCACGCCCACCTGGTCCGGCATCAGGTCGATGACCGGATGTGCCGTCACGGCGCTGAACTCTGCGCTGTGGGCATCCGCCCACCCGGCTGCGTGCCGCGCAAATTCGATGACCGCGATCTGCATCCCCAGGCAGATGCCCAGATAGGGGATACCCTTCTCCCGCGCGTACTGTGCCGCCAGGATCATCCCCTCAATGCCCCGGTCACCGAAGCCGCCGGGCACCAATATGCCGCTGCACCCGCAGAGCGTTTCCGTGAGGTTTTCCGCCGTCAGGTGCTGTGAGTCCACCCACTGGATGTCCACCTGTGCGCCGCAGGCGGTCCCCGCGTGGAACAGCGACTCCGCTACGCTGAGATAGGCGTCGTGCAGCTCCGTGTATTTGCCCACCAGCGCGATGGTCACATGACGCTGCTCCGCCGCGTGTATCTGCGTTACCAGCTCTTGCCAGTGCCGCATATCCGGCTCGCCGGCGCCCAGTCCCAGCTTGCGGCACACCACCCGGCACAGCCCCTCCCGCTCCAGCAGCAGGGGCACCTCATACAGGGTGGACGCCGTCAGGTTGGGGATGACGCAGTCCTCACTGACATTGCAGAACAGTGCGATCTTCTTCCGCATGTCCTCCGGCAGCGGGCTGTCGGCGTTCTCCGGTTTCTTCTTCTTCTTCCGGATGGGAGCTGCGACGTGCTCCGGATGGAGCGGAAAGATTTCCAGCGACTGCACTTCGTTGACCACACAGCCCAGCAGCTGCACACCGGACTTGTTCAGCTTTTCAATGGCATCCTGTATGACAGACAGCGGGGTGGCATCGTGACGCACAACGAACAGCGCATGGTCTGCCAGCTTGTTCAGGCGCAGCACATCCGAGGAACGTCCCACCGAGGAAGCATCAATGATGACATACTCGTAGGGCTCCATGATCGGTTTCAAAAAGTCGAACAGGGCGGCATCCAGCGGCACCGCATCGGGTTCCAGCACCATCGGCAGAAGGTCCAGATAGCCGGTCAGCGAAATAACCGCTTCCGGCTCGGCAGATTCGCCTTTGTACAGGGCATTCAGCGTCCGGCTGTACGGCAGATCCTGCAAAAACATTCCGCCCAGGCGGGGAGCACGGGTGTTCAGATCCAGCAGCAGGGTGCGCTTTTCCATATCGGACAGCTGTACTGCCAGATTGGCAGCAACTGTACTCTTTCCTTCCCCTTCTTCTGCGGATGTTACATAAAAACTGCAGGTCTCATCTTTCAGACCCAGA
>OIWU01003384.1_pt1 | contig 12339 bp, 9 predicted proteins | sample 1587711 | NCBI WGS metagenome assembly OIWU01 (sample SAMEA3888909, study PRJEB22519) | human gut metagenome | biome: human gut; feature: human-associated habitat; material: faeces | place: Denmark | collected 2010 | reverse complement strand
GCCCGACCACTCTCGCGGCTCAAAATTCCCGGCATCCGTCCAGAGCAGGTTCTGAGGCAAGCGGAAAAGGAATTCTCCCGCGACCTGCATAATCATGTTGATCACATAAGTAAAAGGAGTGGCGCCAAGAATGAGCACCGCAAAGAGCAAGCCAAGGGTAATGTATCCATTGGATTCGCTGAGATACCGCATACCGCGCGCAAGGCCGGTGGACGTGCTGATGATGTAGGTGAGGATGAAGCAAAGCATGATCGAGAACTTGCCTGTCGCGCCCAATTCAATGCCGAAGAGGATCTGAAAAGCGTAGCTGATGGAGGCTACCCCAAGGCCGATCATCATGGATACGCCGCCGATAGTGCCGATGGCGGCGAGTACGTCCACAGCCTTGCTGGCCAGGGTATCGTTGCAGCGCTCGCCAAGAAGGCCGTAGAGCCCCGTGGAAGTACGGAGAGGTTTATTATGGCGATAGGCCGCATACCCGATAGCCCATCCACCGACGGCGAACAGCGGCCAGCCGAATAGGCCCCAGTTCACTACGGAGAGCCGGATGGCCTCGGGGACGCCCCGAACGGCCCCAGCGCTCCCGGCATCCATGACCGTGGGGGCGGTGAACAGGTGATAGAGCGGCTCGGCAGCCCCGAAGATGACGAAACCTGTGCCGAGGGCTGCGCAAAACAGCATGGCGACCCATGCAAAGAAAGAGAATTCCGGCTTTTCGTCCGCCGCACCGAGCTTCACTGTTGCAAAACGGCTGCTGCAAGCCATCCAGACCGAGAAAAAGATGGCACTCGCTCCGGTAAGCAGGATGAGCCAGCTGAAATGCGCAATGATGAAACGCTGGATGGAACTGAAGGTCGCCCCGGCTCCGGAGGGATCGATGATGGCATAGGCGATAATGCATCCGTACAAGATGGCCACTGGCCAAAAAATCTTGTTGTCGTAGTTGCCAAGAATGCTGAACTTCTTTGGATCGTTGGCGCTTTCCATAAAAACTGCTCCTCAATTTTTGGGGGAATGCGTGGAACCTCCTTGAACGGCGTTGGTTGGGTCATGTGCGGAATCGCATAAAGCGATGCATGGAAACCTCCTTCGTACTGCGTAAAGGTGTTCATCAGGGGACAAGCAAAACATGTGTACACATAAATTTATTCAATAATTCTATCTTATTGGCTATTGATGCGGTGTCATATATGAATGGAATTGATTTATATATGTACGCACGATAAATATATCACTATCTCTTTTTTTGCAAGCATACCTCACCCGAAAAAGAGTTTTCCTTAGGGAGGATGCATATTAATATTTTTATATTTCAAATGATTAAATAAAATTTTAAAAAGAACTTGCTCTTGGCCCATCGTTAGGCTAGCATAGGCACATCACAAACAGAAATATCTTTCATATTTTAAATATATCTTTTAACATATTATAAAATAATACTTTTTCAGTTTAGCCGTTCCCGCATACCACTGTTTGCGGAAGGCTTCACAGTCCAGCAAGGAGGTCATATGGCACAGCGTTGGAAAAAAGCAGGTAGCCTCACCACCGGCGGGATGAGTCTCAACGTCTTCACGCAGGACGAGATCGACGCTATCCACCGGGCTACCCTTGAAGTGCTGGAGCATACGGGAGTGCTTATCGGCTCGCCCGAAGCCCGTGCGCTGCTTGTCGAGGCAGGTGCTTCCGTCATCGACGAGGACATCGTCAGATTCCCTCAGTGGATGGTTGCGGATGCCGTATCATGTGCGCCCGAAACCCTGCTCCTCGCAGGGCGCACCCCGGACCGTGACGTGGTGCTCGACAGCACGCGCGTCATGTTCACAAATTTCGGCGAGGCGGTGTACCTTATCGATCCCGATACCGGCGAGGTACGCAACACCACCAAAAAAGACGTCGAGAAGCTCACCCGTGTTGTGGACGCTCTCGACGTCATCCCGGTTTGTGAACGTATGGCAGGGGCGCAGGACTACCCCGAGCAGGTGGCTGAACTGCATAACTACGAAGCCCTGCTGATGAACACGACCAAGCATGTGTTCACAGGCGGCGGCAACGGAAAACTCACCCAATACATGATCGATATGGCGAAGGCCGCTGTGGGGGAGGAAAACTTTGAGGAACGCTGCCCAGTGACCTTCAATACCTGTCCGATCAGCCCGCTCAAACTGACGGCGGACGTATGCGAAGTCATCATGACGGCGGCCAGGAACGGCGCGACGGTCAACGTGCTCTCAATGGGAATGGCGGGGGGCTCCACTCCGGTGAACCTCGCCGGGGCATTGGTCGTGCACAACTGCGAAGCCCTCGCCGGGCTTGTCCTTGCGCAAACCACTCGGCGGGGCGCCAAGTTCATCTATGGAAGCTCCTCAACGGCAATGGATTTGCGCTACGGCGCGGCTGTAGTGGGTACGCCGGAACTGGCCGTGCTCAACGCCGGGGTCGCGGCTATGGCCCGCTATTACAAGCTGCCCTCCTGGGCGGCGGGCGGATAGGGGGACAGCAAATGCGGGGATGCCCAGAGCGGACATGAAAAGACGCTGACCGGACTGTTGCCGATGCTGGCAGGTGCCAACATCATTTATGGTCTCGGTATGCTGGAGATGGGAATGACCATCAGCTACAGCCAGCTCTTGATGGACGCCGAAATGGCAGAGATGATGCTTTTCAGCATGGATGGCATTGTTGTGAACGATGAAACGCTTTCCGTGGACGTGATCAAGGAGGTCGGCCCGCGCAGTGATTTCCTCGCGCATATGAATACCTTTGAAAACATGTATATCCAATCAAAGCCCAAACTCATTGACCGCCTTACCCGTGACCGCTGGAACGAAGCGGGGCACCTCGACATGGAAAGCCGCGCTCTCATTGCCGCGAAGGAACTCCTCGCCACATGGGAACCGGAACCCCTCTCTGAGGAGGCATGCGCCCGTGTCAGGGCAGTGCTCAACGCCGCCGAACGTGACTACGGCGTGCCGGAAAGCCTGGAGTAAAAACAAAGAAGGAGAAGGCAACAGGCAATATTGTCTTCTCCTTCTTCGCGTACTGGGGCATACTTCTGTTTCCGCCACTTCCCCTGCCATCTCCGGTGTCCTCGACAAGCGCGCACCTGAGGATCCTTCCTTCTTCCAGTCATGGCTTAGGGCTCAATCCCCCCCTCATTCCTCAATACTTCACCCGCCCTATTTCCGTTACCTGCCGGAGCTTTTTTCTTCCGGTAGAAAAGACGGTACCGGACAGGAAGCACCCAACACCCACCCAGATGAACAGGAACACCAGCAGCTTGCTCGCCGATATGGGTTCGCGCATGACGAATGCGCCGAGCATGAAAACCGTAGTCGGCAAAATGTATTGCATGATGCCCAGCGAGATCATCGGCACGCTGCGGATGCCGAGGCTCAGGCCCAATTGGGGAATGGCGGAGACGAATCCGCAGCCGATGAGCAGCAGATCCATGTATGCGCCTCCTGTGAGGAAATGCCCTTCCCCTCTTTCTCCCAGCCAGATCAGGTAACCCCACAGGAACGGCGCGGAAAACAGCAGCTCCATGAGCATACCGGGAGCGGCTCCGACCGTGGCGCGTTTGCGAAAGAACGCAAACAACGCCGCGGAAAGGGCCACATTCAGTGAGGCCCACGGGACGGCTCCATATCCCATCAGCAGAATAAGCACGCCGATCCCTGCGAAGATGATGCCCATCCATTGCAGGCGGCCCGGACGCTCCCTGAAAAACAGAAAGCCCAGTATCGTGCTGATCATAGGAACGATGTAGTGTCCCATGCTGCATTCGAGCACCTTGCCGTTGGTGACGGCCCATATGTATATCCACCAGTTCCAGAGATGGGCGAGGCTGCACAAACCGATAAGCGCGATCTCGCGCCGATCCCTGATCGCGCGGAAAAACGCGGGAAACTGCCCCTTCCACACCATGAAGGCGGCGATGATCAGGCTTCCCCAAAGCGAGCGGTGGCTGACCATTTCGAGGGCCGAAACCCCGTGCAGCAGATTCCAGTACAGCGGGCTCAGGCCGAAGGCCAGGTACACGCCGAAAAGGATGCCCATGCCTTGCCTTTGAGAGAGGCCGCCCGCAGCAGTGCGGGGTGAACGGTGTTCCATCGTTCCCTCCTTTGAAGGCAAATCCGGGCCGTGCGTTCCGAAAACGACGGCCCGGCGGACAAAAAGAGAGCCAGCGGGGGAAACCAGCCCTCTTTCCGTTGGGGACAAGATCAGACGTTGCGGATTCCGGCGTATTTGGCGAAAAGGGCCTCGGTTTTTTTCACGTCGGTCAACGACAACAGATCAAAAAGATCGTCCGCAGCCTCATGCGAAAGCAGGTGTTCCCGTTCGGCGGCTTCACGGCAGGTAATATTGTGTTCGTACGCCAGATTGGCCACACGGCTGCCGATCTTGTAACCGAAGAGCGCACTTACCATCGTCGCCAGCGAGGTCGAGCGTTCGGCCGTATGGAGGCATTTTTCGGCATTGGCGGAAAGGCCCTTCACACACTTGTCCGCGAAGAGCACCATGCTGCGGCTCAGGATGTCGATACTGTTGAGGATGCTGCGGATCGGCACGGCGGAGGAGGCGCCGAGGTCCAGTTCCCCGGAGAAGGCTCCGAAGCCCACGCCCGCCTGATTGCCCGCTACGCGGTGGCAGGCCAGAATCATCACTTCCGTCATGACCGGGTTGATCTTGCCGGGCATGATGGATGAGCCGGGCTGCACTGCGGGGATGACGATGTCCCCGAATCCCGCGCGCGGGCCGGAACCCATCAGGCGGATATCGAGGGCCGCCTTCGCCGCCACGGTGGCGAGAGCTTGCAGGTGCGCGTGCAGGATGATGAAGGAGTCGGAAGCCTGAAGGCCGTCGAACAGATTGGCGTCACGGCGAATCTCACGCCCGCAGACGGCTGAAAGGTTCTTGTAGATATGCTCCGAGAAGCCGGGCATACATCCCATGCCCGTACCCACGGCAGTGGCGCCGAGCACGCCGGTGCACCAGCGCGCCCGTTCCCTTTCCAGCAACAGCCGATTCCGACGTATTCCCGCAGCATAACCGGAAAATTCTTGCCCCAGCGTGATCGGTACGGCATCCTGCAAACAGGTACGTCCCATCTTGACCACATCGGCGAACTCCGCGGCCTTGGCGTCCAGAGCCGCCTCAAGGTGCGCAGCGGCCTTGAGAACCCGGCCCACTTCATTATGGATGGCGATCCCCTTGGCGGTCGGCACCACATCGTTGGAGGACTGGCACATGTTGACGTGGGTATTGGGATGAACCTGATCAGAGCCCTTGTATCCGGTAAGAATCTCATTGGCCCGGTTCGCCAGCACTTCGTTGGCGGCCATATTGAAGGGGGTACCCGATCCCCGGAAAATACACAGGGGAAAATCGGCATTGAAGGCTCCGTCCGCCATTTCGTCGCAGGCCCGCATGATGGCATCCGCCTTGCCCGCATCGAGCGCTCCGATTTCCTTATTGGTCAGGGCGCACGCCTTCTTCACTTGGGCGACGGCCTTGATGAAGGCCGGATAAGCTGACAGCGGATCATCAGTAATGGCAAGACATTGTCGGTTACGTTCCGTCTGAATGCCGTAATAGACGTCATCGGGCAGCAGCATTTCACCGAGCGCGTCGGTTTCCTTACGCATGAACGTTCTCCTCAAGTGGCAAATAATCGTTGAGGCTCCGTCAGCCGATGGAGCGCATCCCGCCATATTTTTTCAGCAGGGCAACGCTCCCGGCACGGTGTGCGAGCGCTTCCACGTCGAAAAGCTCCTCCGCCGCATCCTCGGGGATGAGTTTTTCGCGAAGGGCCGCTTCCTTGCAGGTGATGCCCTCCCTGTAGGCTATCCCGGCGATGCGGCTTCCGGTTTCATAGCCATACAACGTGCTGACGATGGTGGCGAGAGATGTGGATTCCTCGGCGTAACGGCGGCACACCGCCTCGTTGGCGACAATACCCTCGACGCATTTTTCGCTGAACAGGGCGAAGCCGTTGCCGATCATTTCCAGAGACTGCAACAAGGCGAAGAAGCTGACCGTGGCGTTGCTGGCCAGATCGAGATCGCTTGCGGAGGCGTTCATAGTGATCGCCCAGTCGTTTGCCGCCACCTGATGCATGATCTGGACGACAAGGTCGCACATGAAGGGATTGATCTTGCCGGGCATGATGGAAGAACCGGGGGCCACGGCAGGCAGACGGATTTCGCCGAACCCCGACCGGGGACCAGAGGACAGCAGGCGGAAATCGTTGGCGATCTTTCCGGCGGAACAGGCGAGTACCTTGAGTGCGCCTGACAATGTGAGAAGGCCGTCGGCATTCTGCATGGCGTCGAACAGCCCCGCATCGGAGACGGGGCTCCCCTCCGGCGTATCCGGCAAGCGCATTTCGAAGCCGACAATGGCGCTCAGGTGCGGATAGACGGCCTCCACATAGCCGGGCAGCACGCCGAGCCCCGTTCCGATGACCGTACCGCCGAGCACGCCGACGCGGAAGCCCTCGCGCAAGGCTTCAAGGCGTTCCCGGCTGCGTCGGATGACCCCGTGGAACCCGGCGAACACCTGGCCGAGCGTCATGGGCACGCCGTCCTGAAGGCAGGTCCGGCCCAGACGCACCACGCCTCCGAACTCTTTGGACTTGCGGGCGAAGCTGTTTTCGAGCGCGGCCACGCCTTCCAGCGCGCGGCCCGTCTCGCGGTACAGAACGATGTTCTCCGCCGTGGGGTAGACGTCGTTGGAGGACTGGCACATGTTGACGTGCGTATTGGGATGGACCTGCTCGTATCCCTTGTGCCCCGTGAGCAGTTCGTTGGCCCTGTTGGCGATGACCTCGTTGAGGTTCATGTTGATGGAAGTGCCGCCGCCGCGCCAGATGTTGACGGGAAACTGCCCTTCCATCCGGCCTTCAAGGATGTCGTCGCAGGCGCGGGCAATGGCGCCGGCCTTATCTGCGCCGAGCGCGCCGATGTCCCGGTTCGCCAGCGCGCAGGCCTTCTTGATTTCCGCCAGCGCGCGAACCACGGCGGGATAGTCGTTGAAGGTTTTGTCCGTCACATCGAAATTCGAGAGGGAACGGAACGCCTGAATGCCGTAATACGCCCCGTCCGGCAACGGCATTTCGCCAAGGGCATCTTTTTCTATACGCATGGGCTTGGTATCCTGCTGAAAGGGAATGAAGGGGGCACCCCCTGCACATTAGAGCACAAAAGGCTCGTCCCACATCTTGACGGTGGTCCCGAGGCCCTTTTCCCGCGCATTGGCAAGGAGAAGGGAACCGAGGGCCACATCCTGCACGCCGAGGCCGACGGTGTTCACGTAAATGATCTCGTCGTCCGATTCGCGGCCGGGGCGGTCGCCGACGACCACAGCCCCGATCTCGGCGGTGATGTCCTCATCCTTGAGCTTCCCGGCGAAAAACATGTGCGCGAGGCTCGACACGTCGCGGTGCTTGATCTGTTCCCAATCGTCGACATACCGCTTGTCCGCCGCTGAAATGACCTCATACTCGCATTCGTTGCCGCCCACGTGGATGTAAAGCATCCCCGGCTCCAGATGGCGCCGCAACAGCAGGGGCTCGGTGCTTCCCGTGGCGGTCACGACGATGTCCGCGCCCTTGACGGTTTCGTCGACCGTGGCGCAGACGGCAACCTTCCTGCCCGTGCGTTTTTCCATATGCCGGGCGAAGTTCTCGGCCTGTGCGCGATTCACATCGTAGATGCGGATTTCCCGCGTCTGCGGGCGGGCCACGAGCAGCGCCATGAGCTGCGTCCGTCCCTGGAACCCGCCGCCTACGATGGCGATCGTCCGGGTATCCTCCTTGGCGAGGTGCAGGGCCGCCGCCCCCATGTTGGCCCCGGTGCGGATGGCGCTCAGAAGCACGCCGTCCATGATCGCCACCGGGTAGAGCGTGACGGGATCGTTGATGATCACCAGTGCCGCCACTTTGGGCATACCCGGCGCGCGGACGCCTTCGGGGGAGACGGCGATCCACTTGATGCCCCCAGTGCGGATGTCCCCTCCTATCCAGCCGGGCAAGGCGTTGATGCGGCCCTTTTCCCATTCCGTTTCCACGCCGCCCCAGCGGATGACCCCCTTGCTCGGAAGCACGGTTTCCCCGCGCCAGTGAAGCCCATAGACTTTTTCCATGAGCGGCACGACCTGTTCCATGTTCAGGACGCCCGCTTCGATGACTTCACGCTGGGAAAGGAACAGCAGGGAATGCGAAGTGTCAGCCATTGTCGTTTCTCCAATTACTTGAAAGAAAGGTGAGGGTTACCCGCGACGGGACCCGAGCCACTGCCAGAGGAGTGCGCAAGCCACAAGGCCGACGCCGATGAGATCCGTAACAAGGCCCGGTTGGATGAGAGCCAGCGAACCGAGCAGAAACAACCCCCGCTGCCCCATGTTGAGCACGCGATCCCGGAACGCGCCCTGAAGCGCCGAGCCGAGGAAGAAAACCCCGCAAAGCGAGGTTGCAAGCGTACCCAGGATTTCGGGAAGGCTGCCCTGCCAGAGCAGCGACGGCGCGTACACGAACATGAACGGGACGATGAAGGCCACGATGCCGAGGCGCACGGCGGTCAGGGCCACGCCCATCGGCTTCGTCTTGCCGAGCGAGGCTGCGGTGAACGCCGCGAGCGCAACGGGCGGCGTGATCGCGGACAGGCAGGCGAAATAGAAAATGAACAGATGCCCGGTAAGGGCGGGTACGCCGAGCCCGGTCAATGCGGGAACGATGACCGCGGCGCAAATGAGATAGGCCGCGGCGGTCGGCAGGCCCATGCCGAGGATCAGCGACGAACCCATGGTCAGGATGAGGGCTATGGGCAGGATGCCGCCGGAGAGCGCGATGATCCCGCTGGCGAACTTCAGCCCCGTCCCGGTGAGGTTCAGGACGCCGATGATGATGCCCGCGGTGGCACAGGCGGCGATAAGCCCCACGGCCTGCTTGGCCCCGCCCGCCACAAACTGCTCGGGCGTGAGCCGGGTGCTCTTACGCAGGAACGTGCAGAGAATCGTGGAATAGATGGCCCAGATGGCCGCCTTGATGACCGAGGCGTTCAAGCCGATGAGCACGAAGATCAACACAAAGATCGGGATGACCAGATGCCCCCTCTCCAACAGCACCTTGCGGGCGTCGGGCAACTCGTCCTTGGCGTAGCCGTGCAGCCCTTCCTTATAGGCTTCAAGGTCGATCATGTAGAAGATCGAGACGAAATAGAGGATCGCCGGAATGACTGTGGCGAGGGCCACGTCGAGATACGGGGTGCCCGTCAGCTCGGCGATGATGAACGCCGCCGCCCCGAGGATGGGAGGCGTCATCTGCCCGCCCGTGGAGGCCACGGCTTCCACGGCGGAGGCGAATCGCGGCGAGTAGCCGACCTTGATCATCATGGGGATGGTGAACGTCCCGGAGGCCACCACGTTGGCCGCCGAGTTGCCGGAAATCGTACCGAACAGGGCACTGCCGATGACGGCCACCTTGGCCGGCCCGCCGCGCTTGCCGCCGGCAGCGGCCATGGCGATGTCGATGAAGAACTGCCCTGCCCCGGTGCTGGCGAGGAACGCGCTGAACAGGAAAAAGAGGAATACGAACGAGGCCGACGTCGCCAGCGGTGTGGACAACATACCGTCCATTCCGGTGATGTAGCTGAAAACACGCGCGAAGCTGTAGCCCCGGTGCCCGCCAAGGCTATAGGGAAGGTATTTTCCGAGCAGCGCATAGGCGAGGAAAAAGATGGCGATGGAGGGAAGAATCCAGCCGTTGGTGCGCCGGGTCATCTCGAGGATCAGGACGACGATAACCGTGGAAAAGAACAGGTCAAGGCTGGTGGGGGCCACGCCGACGCGGTAGATGATCGTATCCAGCTCAAGGATGAAATAGATGCACGCCGACGCCGCCAGCAACATGCAGGCCCAGTCGCCCAGCGTGGGCATCCTCTTGTTGGAGCGCCGGGAAAAGGGGTACAGGAAATAGGCCAGCACAACCCCGAAGCAGATGTGGGAATAATAGAGCGCCCAAGGCTCCATTGAGCTGTACCCCAGGAACCAGATGTGGAAGGCGGCCATGCCGAGGCCGATGGCATAATACAGATATTTGAGGGCTCCGGTCGGTTTCCGGGATGTGTACCCCTCCTCGCTCAACGTTTCCAGAGTGTCGTCATCGGGCAGATCCGTGGTGCTCATGGCTGTCTCCAAAAAGAATCTTGGGGCAAGCACCGGGGCGGGCGGCCGTCCCGGTGCGGCAACAGTGCCTTACTTCGCTTCGGCGGGAATCAGCTTGTCGGGAATGGTCAGCCCGATTTCACGGTAGTACTTGATGGCGCCCTTATGGAGAGGCACGCTGCTGTACAGGATGTCCTCGGGCTTGGTTTTGGCCATGTCCTTCACCGCGTTGGCGAGCTGAGGCAACACTTCAAAGGTAGCCTTGGTCATGTCGTAGACGAGATCTTCGGGGAGATCCTTATGGGCCACGGCGAAGTTCCACAAGGAAATGACGTGGATGTCCTCCTTGGCGGCCTTGTAGGTGCCCTTGGGGATAACGCCCTGCGTCCAGTAGGGATAAGCCTTGAGCAGCTTGCTGAAGTCTTCCTGCGTCATGGTCAGCAGATTGATCTCGTTGGATGCTTCCATTTCCATGATGACGGGAGCGGGGACGCCCATAACGGAAAAGGACGCCTGCGTCTGGCCGTCACGCAGGGTATTGAGCTGCTGGCTGGCGGGCATCCCGCTGACCTTGGCGGGCTTCAGGCCAAGGGTTTCGATGATCGCCCGCGCGGCGAGGAAACTGCTCGAACCGGCGGAAGAAGAGGCGACATGCTTGCCGTCGATATCATGGATGGTCTTGAGGCCGGAGTCCGCCAAGGCATAAATCTGGAGGTAGCTGGGGTACAACGGAATGAAGGAGCGCATGGCCTGGAATTTCTGAGGAACTTTTCCCTTGCCATTGTACATGTCCCCAGCCTGCCACGCAGTCACCATGCCGAGGTCCATTTCCTTGTTTTCGATGAGCATGATGTTCGTTTCAGGACCGCCGGTCACTTCGATGGAGAGATCCACCTTGTCGCCGAGCCTGCCGTTCAGCGCGTTGCTCCATGTGCCTCCGAGAACGTAATAGGAGCCCCCTCCGGTGGACGTGCCCATAAGCAGACGCTGCTTGGCGTGAGAGACCGGAGCGGAAACGGCCAGAGCCATAACGGCGACGCCCACGAATTTCCAAAACGTTCTGAACATAACCCTACTCCTCGGTTAAACTGTTCCCTGCACGAAACACCGAACCGGAACGCCGGATCAGCGCATGTCTATGACTATGAGCCACGCCTTGGGGGCGGCGGCCAGAGACACCGTTTCGGGCCCGGAGGCACGCACGTGATCGCCGGGTTGGAGGATTTGCCGATCCATGCGGATGCGGCCGCTGACCACATAGATGAACGTCTTGGAGCCAGCGGGAACGAAATGCTCAAGCGGCGTCTGCTCCAGAGAGGCAAGATAGACGTCGGCATCCACATCGAAGGGAAGCGGAAGGCCCTTCGAGGGCGACTCAGCCCTGCCGGAGACGACATTGAGGAGATGATCCGCCATGAGCGAAGGCGAAAACGTCCTCATTTCGTGATAGGGATGGGTGTGCAGGCAACGGGGCTGAAAGCGCACGCTCATGAAACGCAGCATGGAGTTGCCGTAGTTGGCCGTTTCCCGGGCATAGCCGGTCCCGGCCGTAACGCGCTGCACGGTCACAGGCTTGAGCACAAGCGAATTGTTCAGGGTATCTACGCACTTCTGCGTCCCCTCGACGACGAAGAAAAGCTGCTCGCAGTTATGATGGGGATGCATCTTGAACCCGGCCGCCGGGGGAACCCGGTAGTCATTGAACACGAGCAGAGAACCGAACGCGGCATTGCGGGGATCGAAGTAGTTGTTGAAAGACAGAAGGCTCGTCACGCTGATGGTGCCGTACTGTTCCGTATGACATGCGGATAGGGGAATGACATCAATCATCGTCGGCCTCCCGAATGCGCTCCAGCATGTCGCTGTCCAGATAGCTCCTCCAGATGGAGACGACCTTGCCGATCAGCGGGACGAAAAGGATTTTGTTCATGTCCAGAATGACCGGGGAGTATTTCACATTGTTCGAATAAAAGATGAGCAGGTTGCTCTGGACGCAGCACCGCTTCAGGGACGTACCCACGGCATCGCCCGCATCAAGGCGCACGCCAAACAGATCCCTGCCCAAGTTCTGTTCCATGAACGGATGGTAGATGAAACACGGCTGAATGTAGGCAATGTCACCGGGCATGATTTCCGGGGCCATGCTGTCGTCACCGACGATGATGGCGTAGGGCTGGC
>OIWU01003382.1_pt1 | contig 12341 bp, 9 predicted proteins | sample 1587711 | NCBI WGS metagenome assembly OIWU01 (sample SAMEA3888909, study PRJEB22519) | human gut metagenome | biome: human gut; feature: human-associated habitat; material: faeces | place: Denmark | collected 2010 | reverse complement strand
GTCGATCAGGCGGATGCCAGGTTTAACGGCACGTAGCGCGGCGTCGTTCTTCACATGCGCGCCTGCACTGGTGGCGTCAAACACGATGTCGATATCGGCGAATTCCGGCATGGCGATAAGCCCTGTCACCCCTTCATGGGTGGTGGCAACGTCCATGCGTCGAGCACGCGCCAGGCCATCAGATTCTGGATCGATACCAACCATCACAGCCATTTCCAGATGCACGCCGTGACGCAGAATTTTTATCATCAAATCGGTACCGATGTTGCCGGAGCCGATAATGGCGGCTTTACGCTTACTCATGACTGACTTCCTTTTGTAACCGCCGCTGAAAAGGTGGCGGCGACTGAACCAATACCGTCGATATGGGCTTCGAAACGATCGCCCGCATTCACCGCCACCATCGGACCTAACGCTCCGGTGAGAATAATGTCTCCGGCACGCAGCGGCTCGCCGAGGCTGGCCATTTTGCGCGCCAGCCAGACGGCGGCGTTGATCGGATGTCCCAGGCATTCGCTGCCGCGCCCGCTGGAGACCTCTTCGTTGTTGCGCGTCATTTTCATCGCGCAGTTTTTCAGATCTAATCCTGCCGGACGCTGTGCCGGACCGCCGACCACATACACGCCACAGGAGGCGTTATCCGCCACGGTATCAACAAATTTGATCGACCAGTCGCGGATACGGCTGCCGACCACTTCCAGCGCGGGAAGTACCCACTCTATGGCGTTGTAAAGCTCGTCAAAAGTGGTGTCGGTATTGGGCAGATCGCGGTTCAGCACCAGCGCAATTTCGGCTTCAATACGCGGTTGCAGCACACGGGAAAACGGGATGGTTTCGTTATCGCCATAACACATATCAGCAAACAGCGTACCGAAGTCCGGTTGATCGACACCCAGCTGTTGCTGCACTTTCGGGTGCGTCAGCCCCACTTTGCGCCCGACCACGCGACGGCCGCGCGCCACGTCGTACTGCACGTTGATGCGCTGAATGGCGTAGGCCGCTTCGGCGTTATCCACACCAATCAATTCACGCAGTGGGGCGATGGCTTCACCAAGGACGATTACAAGGCTCTGGTGGCTGATATGTTCGGTGGCAAGATCACCGTCTCCAACGACCCAGGTCTGGGCATCCATGGCATTCAAGGGATTCGCTATCTGGCAGACTGATACCATTTCTGTGTTGTCTGCGTTTTACAAGGTGCGCCCAATTGATTCTACCAGCATAGTCAAGTAAAGAAAACGCAGAACCATAAGGAATACTATAATTGATGCAAAGATCGGTCCGACAGTAGGCGTATCTATTTGTTGGACCGATTTTTACTTTGAGATTTGGCGGAATATACAATCTCAAGATATACGAGGTAGACATTAGGTAAGCTGATAGAAAGGCGACTGTAAAATTGTTTGTCATATATATTGTGCTTGTGATCTAATTAAAAATTGTTTGATATACACGATATCATAGTATGTATATTTATGATTCAGACAAAAAACAAAAGAGAAATAAAATTTTTATTGAGATTATTGCTGAAAAGATGTATAATAACTTCAGCAAAACTGGAAACGATTCCAGGAACATTTCCAGAATAAAGTCAATGCAAAATTATTAGGAGGTCAATGGAAATGAAAAGAAGACTCTTTGCACTCGGTTTAGCCGCTACATTGTCTTTGTCACTGCTGAGTGGTTGTGGTACAAAACCATCCACGCCCAGCGACACAGGAAGCTCTGGCAACGATTCCGCCGGCGGAAAAGTGTACTACCTGAATTTTAAGCCTGAGCAGGATGCTCAGTGGCAGGAACTGGCCGACCTGTACACCAAGGAGACCGGCGTGGAGGTCACCGTCCTTACCGCCGCTTCTGGCAGCTATGAGACCACTCTGAAGTCCGAGATGGCCAAGACCGATGCTCCCACCCTGTTCCAGGTCAACGGCCCCGTGGGCCTGGCCGCTTGGAAGGACTACTGCTATGACCTGACCGGCTCTGACATTGCCAGCCAGCTCACCAGCGAGGAGTTCGCCCTGATGGACGGGGACAAGATGGCGGGCATCGGCTACGTTATCGAGACCTACGGCATCATCTACAACAAGGCTCTGCTGGAGCAGGCCGGCTACTCCGCCGACGACATCAAGAGCTTTGCCGATCTGAAGAAGGTGGCCGAGGACATCACCGCCCGCAAGGACGAGCTGGGCTTCTCCGCCTTCACCTCCGCCGGCATGGATGGCTCCTCCGACTGGCGCTTCAAGACCCACCTGGCCAACCTGCCCATCTACTATGAGTACAAGGCTGACGGCATCAGCTCCACCGACGCCATCAAGGGCACCTACCTGGACAACTACCGCCAGATCTGGGACCTGTACATCAACAACGCCACCTGTGAGCCCACTCTGCTGTCCACCAAGACCGGCGACGACGCCGTGGCCGAGTTTGTGACCAACAAGGCCGTGTTCTATCAGAACGGCACCTGGGCCTACAACGACGTGGCCGAGCTGGGCGACGACAACCTGGGCATGCTGCCCATCTACATCGGCGTGGACGGCGAGGAGAAGCAGGGCCTGTGCACCGGCACCGAGAACTACTGGTGCGTCAACGCCAAGGCCTCCGAGGCCGACATCCAGGCCACCCTGGACTTCATGAACTGGTGTGTCACCTCTGAGGTGGGCACCACCGCCATGTGCGGCGGCGAGGGCGCCATGCCCTCCGGCCAGCCTGGCATGGGCTTTGTGATCCCCTTCCAGGGCAACCTGGAGTCCAGCAACCCCCTGGTGAACATCGGCAACCAGTATGTGGCCGACGGCTATGAGCCCGTGTCCTGGAACTTCGCCACCATGCCCTCTGAGGAGTGGAAGAACGGCGTGGGCTCCGCTCTCACCACCTATGCCGCCGACCAGACCGATGCCAACTGGGACGCCGTGGTGACCGCCTTCGTGGACGGCTGGGCCGCCGAGGCGGCTGCCGTCAACGGCTGATTGGAACCCTATCTCTGAAAACAACGCTTTGACAGCGGGCGGGCGTTTGCCTGCCCGCTGTCTCCATTTCATCCTACTGACTGATTTATGTAAGGAGGCTTTTCTTTGGAAAAGGCAATCAAGCGGTATTTTCCCATCTTCCTCCTGCCCACCCTGGCCGCGTTCACCATCGGCTTCATCGTGCCCTTCCTCATGGGCATCTGGCTGTCCTTCTGCAAGTTTACCACGGTGACCGACGCCACCTTCAACGGGGTGGAAAACTATGTCCGGGCCTTTCAGGACACCATATTCCGTCACGCCTTCTGGTATACCGCCCTGTTTGCGGTGGTTTCCCTGGTGGTCATCAACATCATCGCCTTCCTGATCGCCCTGGCCCTGACCCAGAAGATGCGGGGTACCAACATTTTTCGCACCGTGTTCTTCATGCCCAACCTCATCGGCGGCATCGTGCTGGGCTACATCTGGCAGCTTATCTTCAACGGCATCCTGGCAGCCTACTCCACCGCCCTCAATCTCAACGAGTGGTACGGCTTTGCCGGATTGGTCATCCTGGTGTCCTGGCAGCAGATCGGCTATATGATGATCATTTACATCGCCGGGCTCCAGTCCATCCCCGGCGATGTGATCGAGGCCGCCCAGATCGACGGCGCCAGCGGCCCTAAGCGGCTGTTTAAGGTGACCATCCCCATGATGATGCCCTCCATCACCATCTGCACCTTCCTTTCCCTGGTCAACGGCTTCAAGCTCTTTGACCAGAATCTGTCCCTAACCGCCGGCGAGCCCGCCAAGATGTCCGAGCTGCTGGCTCTGAACATCTTCAACACCTTCTACGGCCGTACCGGCTGGGAGGGCGTGGGCCAGGCCAAGGCCGTGATCTTCTTTATTCTGGTGGTTGGCATCGGTCTGCTTCAGCTCCGGGCCACCCGCTCCAAGGAGGTACAGCAATGAAACAAAAACAAGCCCATCTCAGCCGCTTGGGCACCGGCCTGTTCTCCTTTTTGTGCATCGTCTATGTGCTGCCCATCGTGGTGGTGCTAATGAACTCCTTTAAGAAAAAGTCCTACATCAGCCTGGAGCCCTTCCAGCTGCCCAATGAGACCACCCTCACAGGCCTAGACAACTACACCGCCGCCATCGACCAGTACGGCTTTCTGGATGCGGTGGGCTGGACGGTGTTCATCACCGTGGGCTCGGTGCTGGTCATCCTCATCTGCACCTCCATGTGCGCCTGGTATATTACCCGGGTGAAGACCCGGGTCACCAAAGCCATCTACATCCTGTGCGTCTTCTCCATGGTGGTCCCCTTCCAGATGGTCATGTTCACTCTCTCCCTGGTCACCGACCGGCTGGGTCTGGGCACCCCCTGGGGTCTCATCATCATCTACTTGGGCTTTGGCGCGGGGCTGGCGGTGTTCATGTTCTGCGGCTTTGTCAAGTCCATCCCCATTGAGATCGAGGAGGCCGCCATGATCGACGGCTGTTCACCCATCCGTACCTTCTTCTCGGTGGTTCTGCCCATCATGAAGCCCACCTACATCTCCGTGGGCATCTTGGAGACCATGTGGATCTGGAACGACTTCCTGTTGCCCTACCTGACCCTGGATCTGAAAAAGTACAAAACCATCTCTATTGTGATACAATATATGAAAGGCTCCTACGGCCGGGTTGACATGGGTGCCATTATGGCCGCCCTCATCATGGCGGTAATCCCTGTGATCGTATTTTACCTGTCCTGCCAGAAGTACATTATCAAAGGCGTGGCCGCGGGTGCGGTCAAGGGGTAACGGGGCTGTATCACATGGAATATTGGAAGTGAGGCTATGACGATAAAAGATATTGCGCGTCTTTCGGGATATGGGTTAGGTACTGTATCCCGGGTTCTGAATAATCATCCAGATGTCAGTAAGAAGGCTCGAGAACGTATTCTGGCTGTAGTACATGAGCAGGGATTTGAGCCAAACGCTAATGCAAAGTATCTGAAGACGCAGGCACAATCGTCCGTTGCCGTATTGGTAAAAGGATCTCAAAACTTCTTGTTTGCTGGAATTTTGGAACGTGTGCAGGATCTTTTTCGAAACAACGGTGAAGAGATTTATGTGGCCTATCTGGATGAGGAGGCCGACGAAGTACAGTATGCAGTGCAGTTAGTCAAGCTCCGTCGGCCCAAAGGAATTATTTTCCTTGGAGGGGACTTGGACTGTTTTCGACGAGAATTTCATCCAATTACGGTTCCTTGTGTGTTGCTGACCAATGACGCCCATGCTTTAGGTTTTGAAAATCTATCTAGCTTCTCCACAGATGACACCGCATCTGCAGAGGCTGTTATTGAGTACCTATACCGTCATGGACATCAGAAGATCGGTGTGTTGGGAGGAAACCTGGCGGTTGAGCAAATTAGTGTTAAACGACTCCGGGGTGTTGAGGCTTGTATGAGGCGGTTAGGGTTGCCTTTTGCCCCTAAAGCTAACCATGTCCCATGTCGGTTCTCCATGGCAGATGGATATGCGGCGGCAAAAGAGCTACTGGGGCGAGAGCCGGATATCACTGCCCTGTTTGCACTGGGCGATGTTATTGCTTTAGGGGCTATGCGTGCCATATGCGATTTGGGACTGAGGATTCCGGATGATATCTCGATCGTAGGTTATGATGGAATTGATACTGCTAACTTCTGTATCCCCCGACTGACAACCGTTAGACAGGATGCCGCGGAGCTGGCAGCCCGGGGAGTACAAACCTTACTCCAGGCGATTCATTACAAAACAACTCCGGTTTATGAAACAATTGATTTTGAATTAGTGGAACGTGAAAGCGTTTCTTTTGTGGAAACAAGATAACAGAGTCACAGAAAGGTTGGTGTTGATATGCGAAGTGCCGGCGTTTTGATGCCAATCACTTCATTACCCTCACCGTGGGGAATCGGAACTTTGGGGAGATCTGCCAGAGAGTTTTTAGACTTTTTGGCAGAAAGTGGTCAGACTTATTGGCAGTTATTGCCCATTGGACCTACTGGCTATGGCGACTCTCCATACCAACCTTTTTCCTCCTATGCAGGGAACCCCTATTTGATTGATCTAGATGATTTGGCCAAGGTGGGATTATTATTGCCCGAAGAGTACCAAGGCATCCAGTGGAGTACAAATCCCGCCCGTGTAGACTATGGATTGTTGTATCAAAAACGTTTCCAGGTACTCAAAAAAGCAGTGGATCGGCTTTGGGCCAATAACAAACAAGCGGTGCAGTGTTTTTGCGATAAAGAAAGTTATTGGCTGGAAGATTACTCCCTTTTCATGTCTTTAAAAAGTTATTTTGGAGGAAGACCTTGGAAAGAGTGGCCGGAAGAACTTCGACACAGGGAAAGAGAATCAATGTCACAGGCCAAGGCAGAGATGGAATCTGATATTCTCTTTTGGAAAGGCGTACAGTTTTTGTTTTTTGAGCAGTGGGAACGGCTGAAAAGTCTGGCGGAAGCCAAAGGGATATCTATCATTGGCGATATTCCTATTTATGTGGCGGAAGACAGTTCGGATGTATGGGCACATCCGGATCAGTTCCAGATGGACGCTGATCTGCATCCTACCCGGGTGGCTGGTTGCCCACCGGATGGCTTTTCTGCAGATGGCCAGTTGTGGGGCAATCCTCTTTTTAATTGGGAGCAGATGCGGGCAGATGGCTATCACTGGTGGTTGCACCGTATTTCTTTCCAGTTTAGGTTTTATGATGTGCTTCGTATCGATCATTTCCGGGGCTTTGATGCTTACTATGCTATTCCGGCTTCTGCTGAGACAGCCAAAGAAGGTACATGGGAAGCTGGGCCTGGGTTGGACTTTTTCCGTGCAGTGGAGAAGGTAGTTGGTCAGCGGCCCATCATTGCAGAGAATCTTGGCTTTCTTACCCCCTCGGTACATCAACTTTTGAAGAACACCGGCTATCCTGGAATGAAGGTGCTGGAGTTTGCCTTTGATAGCCGGGATGGGGGAGGGCGAACATATCAGCCCCATAATTACCCTACCAATTGTGTTGCCTATGTCGGTACCCACGACAACGACACTGCTTTAGGGTGGATTAGTACCGCAAACCCAGAAGATGTAGCATTGGCTCGCGAATATTTGCATCTTGATTCTATTGAAGGAGAAAATTGGGGAATGATGCGAGCTATTTGGAGTAGTACTGCCGATTACGCCATTGTTCAAATGCAGGATCTGCTAGGGCTTAGCTCAGAGGGGCGGATCAACACCCCCTCTACGCTGGGGGGTAACTGGCAGTGGCGGGCGCTGCCCGGCTTTGATAGCCCGGCTCTGGCCAAACGCCTGCTGCGGCAGATGAAGCTCTATGAGCGCCTGCCCCAGGAAAGGAAGGGAGAAAAGTCATGAGCATCCAACCTTATTTGGATACCTATTTGACAAGGCATGGGGTCAGCCTGGACACGAGCTCCGACCGGGAGCTGATGTACGCCCTGACCGCCGCGGTGCGTGATCTACAAAAGCCCATGGGCCACGCCCAGGGGAAGCGGAAACTGTACTATTTTTCCGCGGAATTTCTGGTGGGGCGGCTGCTGAGGGCCAACCTCATCAACCTGGGCCTACTAGAGGATGTGGAGGCTCTACTGGCCGCTCACGGCCGCTCCTTGGCCCAGATTGAGGATCAGGAACCGGAGCCTTCCCTGGGTAACGGCGGGCTGGGCCGCCTGGCCGCCTGCTTTCTGGACTCCATCGCCTCCCTGGGAATCAACGGGGACGGTGTGGGCCTCAATTACCACTATGGCCTGTTCCGTCAGCGGTTGGACACTGGCCGGCAGACTGAGATGCCCGACCCCTGGATTGCGCCGGAGTCCTGGCTGCTGGATACCGGGGTGTCCTACCCGGTAAAGTTCGGGAGCTTCTCTCTGAACGCCAGACTGTACGACCTGGAGATTCCCGGCTATGAGAATGGCATTTGCAACCGATTGCACCTCTTTGACGTGGAGCAACCCGCCCACCCCCCCAAGGATGGCATCCAGTTTGACAAAACGGACATCTCCCACCACCTGACCTCCTTCCTCTACCCCGATGACAGCGACGAGACGGGGCGGCTGCTGCGACTATACCAGCAGTACTTCATGGTTTCCGCTGGTGCCCAACTGATTCTGCAGGAACTGGAGGAGCGGGGGCACGCCCTGGAAGAGCTGGACAAGTACGCCGTTGTCCACATCAACGACACCCACCCATCCATGGTGATTCCGGAGCTCATTCGTCTGCTAACCGAGCGGGGGGTGGAGCTAGAGCGGGCCATGGATCTGGTAGAGCGTACCTGTGCCTACACCAACCACACCATCCTGGCCGAGGCCCTGGAGAAATGGCCTGCCTCCTATCTGGAACAGGTGACCCCCCAGCTACTGCCTTTTATCCGTGCCCTGGATGAGCGGGCCCGGAAACGCAGCGATGCCCCCAAGCTTGCCATCTGGGATGCGCACGATGTCATCCACATGGCCCACATGGATATCCACAGCAGCGCCAAGGTCAACGGTGTGGCCGAGTTGCACACCGAAATCCTGAAAAATACGGAGTTGCACTCCTTCTATGTGCTCTACCCAGAGAAGTTCAACAATAAAACAAACGGTATCACCTTCCGCCGCTGGCTGATGGGCTGCAACCCTGCTCTCTCCGATCTCATCACCCAGGCCATTGGCCCGGAGTGGAAGCGGGATGCGGGGAAGCTGGAGGGGCTGATGGACCACATGGAGGACAGCGCTCTCCGTGAGCAGTTGCTGTCCGTCAAGGGGGAAAACAAGACGAAACTGGCCCGGTGGCTGAAGGGGCGCGGGACGGAGATTACCCCCGATAGCATCCTGGACATCCAGATCAAGCGGCTGCACCAGTATAAGCGCCAGCAGATGAATGCTTTGTATGCAATCTGGAAGTATCTGCAGATCAAGGAGGGCCGTACCCCAACCCGGCCGGTGACTATGGTGTTCGGTGCCAAAGCCGCCCCTGCCTATACCCTAGCCAAGGACACCATCCACCTGCTTTTGTGCCTGAGCAGGCTCATCGACCAGGACCCTCAGGTGTCCCCCTGGCTGAAGCTGGTGATGGTGGAAAACTACAATGTCTCCTCCGCCGAGCTCCTGGTGCCCGCCTGCGATGTGTCCGAGCAGATCTCCTTGGCATCCAAGGAGGCCAGTGGTACCGGCAACATGAAGCTCATGGCCAACGGTGCTGTCACCCTGGGTACGTTGGACGGGGCCAATGTGGAGATCTCCCGGCTGGTGGGGGAGGAGAACATCTACATCTTCGGCCGCTCGGCTGATGAGGTCATTGACCTCTATCAGAATAGCGCCTACCGTAGCAGCGACTACTGGCAGAAGCCAGAGGTGGAGCGTCTGGTGGACTTCATCATCAGCCCCCAGCTGCTGACCATGGGTGATGCCCAGAGCCTTAGCCGGCTCTACAAGGACTTTATTTCCAAAGACTACTTTATGGCCCTTTTAGACCTGGAGGACTATATTGCGGTGAAGGAGCGTTGCCTAACCGACTACGAGGACCGGGACGCCTGGAGCCGCAGGATGCTGGTCAATATTGCCCGCTCTGGATTCTTTTCCTCCGATCGTACTATCGCGGAATATGACCAGGATATCTGGCATTTAAAATGAAAGCCATCTCAGAAAGGGGTGCTTATTATGTCTGAAGTCAGTTTACAGCATATTGAAAAAGTATATCCACACAGCGAGAAAAAGAAAAGTAATCTCAAGGTAACGGACGAAGGCGTTCTCGCGGTGCAGGACTTCAACCTGAATATCAGTGATCGGGAATTCATTGTATTAGTCGGGCCCTCCGGTTGCGGAAAATCTACCACGCTGAGGATGGTGGCAGGGTTGGAGGAGATCACCAGGGGTGAGCTCTATATTGACGGAAAACTGGTCAACGATGTGGAGCCTAAGGATCGAGACATCGCTATGGTGTTTCAAAGCTATGCCCTATATCCCCACATGACGGTGCGGGGCAATATGGAATTTCCACTGAAACTCCGCAAGTTACCTAAGGAGGAGATCGACCGTCGTGTGAATCAGGCGGCGGAGATCCTGGGAATTACGGAATATCTAGAGCGCAAGCCTAAGGCGCTGTCAGGTGGCCAGAGGCAGCGGGTGGCCATTGGCCGAGCTATTGTACGAGAGCCCAAAGTTCTACTCATGGACGAACCCTTATCTAATTTGGATGCCAAGTTGCGTAACCAGATGCGCGCTGAGATCATCAAGCTACGCCAGCGTATCAATGCCACATTCATCTATGTTACCCACGATCAGACCGAGGCAATGACCTTAGGTGACCGCATTGTTATCATGAAAGACGGTGTTATCCAGCAAATTGGAACACCTCAAGAGGTTTTCGATCACCCGGTCAACCTCTTTGTAGCAGGTTTTATAGGGGTCCCACAGATGAACTTCTACGATGCGGAGTTGAAGAGGGATGAAGACGGCGTATATTCTGTTTTGATGGGCGGTATTCGAGTAGTGCCTACCGTCGAGAAACAAGAAAGGTTGCATCAAGCTAGTGTACCCCCCCAAGAGATTATTCTCGGTGTCCGGCCTGAGCACATTATGCTGTTGGAGAATGGTGAACATGGGGTGCATGGCAAGGTAGAAGTCTCAGAGATGATGGGGAGTGCGGTCCATCTTCATGTGGATATCAATGGTCGGGATAGCATTATTGTTGCCCAGGCCTCGGGTATGGATGGAGCCCAGTATATCCCTTCGGAAAGTGGCACTTCCATTTCGTTTATTTTTGGCGGAAATGTGGTCCACCTATTTTCTAAAAAAGACGGTCATAATTTGGAATTTTAATTACACAACAGATATAACAAATATGGGGCAGGAGACAACAAAAGCGTTGGATCCTGCCCCATATAGCACCGAGAATTACTTTTTAAGGTAAACTATGATCCAATCTCAACCATTCTTTTTCATTTGCTTAATAGTATCGTATAGCGCTGCAAAACGGCTGCTGAGCCGATCTTCTTCATAATTACTGATTTCTTTTTTCAAAAGACAAACTGTCCGGGCAGTTTCTTTGCGGTTGTATTTCTTTGGCCACCGCTCGTACCCCGTTGATTAACCTTCTGCCATTTTCGCCTGAATATCGGCCAGCAAATTAATCATAGTCATTTGTTGCAAAGATTGAAAGCCAAACCCGGGCTTTCGGTGTGTCCATGGAAATCATGCTTAAGGTTGCGGAAGTGCTGGAAATTCCAGTCTCCAAACTGTTTGAAGATTAAAAAATCTCACGGCGAGACCTGATTCCGACAGAAATTGTGTCTCACCGCGAGATTTATTTTATTCCCCGTAATACAAGGGATGTCCAATGGAGGTAAAGCCCTCCAGGCCGGTGATCACCACATTATTTTGGCTGAACGCACAGTGGATGATGAGCATGTTTCCGCTTTCATCTCTGCCACCTACGATTCCCACATGCTCATCAGCGGGATAGAACACCAGATCGCCGGGCTGGGCCTCATTCCACGAGATGGGGGTACAGTAGGTGTGCTGCATGTGGGCACCGCCGCCGTGGCCTATGACGTACTCTCCATCCGTGACATTGTAAAATACCCAATCGACAAATCCGCTGCAGTCCAATCCATAGGGTCGATATGTGTCGGTGGTGGAGTTGCTGTCCGCCCATACCTTGGTGAGCTGGCCCCAGCGGGAGTCCCAGCCAATCACTAGAGATTTCATAGCGATAGGTAATCCACCGCTTTTATCCCGGTGTTACCGGGACAGTCAGGGTGGATTTTCCCCCGCTTCACACCGTGCTTGCGACTTTCACCGCACACGGCGCACCATCAATGCAGATTATTTGTTGCGTGTATGTGAAGTAACCAGTTTATTCCTAAAACCTTTGATTTTCTTTTGCGCTTCGTTGTCGAACTCGCTGATATCCTGATTAGGGTTGTTCACAGCTTCAAGGCATTTTCTGTGCATAGAGATCAGATTGTTGACACGGTTCACTTGATTCAATGGGAGATAAGGGTTGACTCTGTGAGCACAAGGCTCAGTTGATATTAACCAACCACCGCAGACCCGGCATTTCAGCCTGTCACGGTTAAGCGCATAGGCTCTATTCATAATAAACTCGAAATTGTTGAGTCGTCCCCATTTGCTGTAACAGACAGCGCGGGATGTACTCTCTGAGTACATCTCATCCAGCCGCGCGTTCATGCGTTTCTTTTTTGTGCGTTTGAAATAGTGCTGTCTGCCATCTTCCGAATATGGCGTTTCTGCCTGCGCTTTCACAGGCGTCATTTCCCACTGGCAAAAGGAGAGAGCAGTAAAGCCAACATAGATATCGCGATATTTTATCGAGGGTATTTTCTGCTGATGCTTTTGATGCACATGGGGTAGATTTTGCG
>OIWU01003381.1_pt1 | contig 12352 bp, 10 predicted proteins | sample 1587711 | NCBI WGS metagenome assembly OIWU01 (sample SAMEA3888909, study PRJEB22519) | human gut metagenome | biome: human gut; feature: human-associated habitat; material: faeces | place: Denmark | collected 2010 | reverse complement strand
CGGCGTCCGTCGGGCAGTTCGAGGCTCTCGTGGCGGACCGTGAACCACGGTTCGCGCGCGAGGTATTCGCTCGTGAGGATGTCGGTCATGATGTCGGAGAGGGCGTTCTCCTTGAGGTCGTAGAAGACGGCGGGCACTCCTTTTTCCTGGAAGGATTCGGTGATGGTGCGGGCCATCTGCTCGGTGGAGTGCCACATGGTGTCGTAGATGATGACAGCGCGCTTGCGGGGTTTCTGTTCGGCCATGGTCTCGTAGAGATCAATGATTTCTTTGACGCTTTCATTGCGGGAGATCAGACCGTGGTCAGGAGCGATCATGTCGATGTCCAGGGATCTGACAACGGGCAGCGTTTTCAGCACCTGGGGAGAATAGGGCAGGACGATGTTGAAGTAATATTCCTTCGCACGGCGGATGAAATCACCGTGTTCGTGCTCGTCGACGAAACGTTCGGTGCCGGCGATATTCTGGCCGAAAGCGTCCTGGGAGAAAAGAATTTTGGCTTCAGGGCAGTAGGTCACCATGCTGTCAGGCCAGTGCAGCATACGGGTTTCCTGAAAGACCAGTGTGTGCTTGCCAATGGAGATCTTATCTCCGCTTTTTACCGCCTGCACGGGCCAGTCTTTCATTTTATCGCCGTAGTAGCCGGCCATGGACTTGAGGGCCATGGTGGAGCAGAAAATTTTTTCCGGCTTGCAGGCGCTGATGACTTCACAGAGAGAGCCTTCATGGTCGAGTTCCATGTGGTTGATGACCAGGTAGTCGACCTGTTCGGGCTTAATGACGTGGCCGAGGCGGCAGAGAAGCGTGCCGGCCTTCCCGGGAGCTACGGTATCAATAAGGGTGTTTTTTTCATCCTTGATAAAATAGGCGTTGTACGTAGTGCCTTCTGGGCTCTTGGAATAGCCGTGAAAGTCGTAATGATCGTAGTCGACGCATCCGACCCAGTAGATATCTTTAAGAATTTCGACAGCGTTCATAAACCCTCCGCGGTTCTGTACGCGCAAATAAACGCAAAAACCGCCGGCGTATTAAGGCCGGCGGTTTACAATCATGAAAGATTAGTCCTCAACCTTGGTGAATTCGTCCTTGCCGGCGCCGCAGACGGGGCAGACCCAGTCATCAGGCAGCTTGTCGAAAGGAACGTTGTCGTTTTCGGCGGGATCATAAACGTAACCGCAGACGCTGCATTCGTATTTATCCATAATTGACTCCTCATGAGGTTTCCGGAAGCCAGAGAAGGCAGCCGGGAAAAAAGTTTGGATATATCAGCCGATTGGGGAAGGCTGCCTCAGCAGCCTGAAGGGCTAGTTTTCGCTCTTCCAGTGTCCGTGCAGGTTGCAGTAAGCCCTGGCGGTTACCTTGCCGGCATCGGTCATGAAGACGGCCTCGGGCTTGTCACCGGGCTGCAGGAAACAGGTCAGGCTCTGGTTGCCGGCGATGAGTTCGATCCACTGGATGTAGTGTTTTTCTTCCATGGGATGGGCGACAGAGCCCACGGAGACTTTATATCCGCCATCGATCTTGGTGATGACGGGAACATGCTTCTCAAGAGCACCGTCAGTGGCGCCTTCTTTCATGAGCTTCATGGGCTCGCCGCAGCAGGTAGGAACGCACTGCCCGGCCTGATAGATTTCAATAATGTTGCCGCAACGGTTGCATTTGTAGATTTCTAATTTCTGGGGCACGGTTTCATCCTCCGGAAATGTGTTCAGAAACCCCGGCGGGTCCCGTCGGGTTTAATACTTGTATAGACTGATCCCAAGAAAGTAAAGGCTTTTAGAGAGTTTATTAATAATTTTTCTTAATAAGAAGTCAGATCATTATCAGGGGGAAGGAAGAGCTCTTCAATCTCGGGAACCGGGTTCGGATCATTTTTCTGAAGGCCTTTGGCCTGAACGGGTGCACCTTCCTCCGGCCCGGGCGAAGGGATAGTAATGTGCCTTCTGGCTCCGATGACATTTGGCAGGCGGACTCTGAGTCGTCCGGTAATGAAATACGCGGCACTCCGCCCCTGAACTTCTCTGCTCAGCGCTTCAGAATGGATGAGCAGACCGGCCTGGGATCCGCCCTCCACATACATGACAGTGTGGATGTCTAAGGGAAGCTGGAGAAGCTGCTGGGCGAAAACATAGGCCTCAATGCGGTCACGGCTGTGAAGAAACAGGATCCGTCCCTTTCCGTCCTGGGCTATGGCGGAGATGGAGTACAGCGGCCCCCCCGGTGACCAGAGTATGCGGCGCTGGGAATTGATCATCCGGTAATTCTGGACGACCATACGGTAGTGAGAAATTTTTTCCTTCCAGTCAGGGTCATCCTTCTCGATGATGGCTGCCCGGGGCAGGTTCGGTGTGTCCGGGCCGGCGGTGAGAAAAGCGCCGAAGCGGCCAACTATGCGTCCGTTGTTGATATAGGTTCCGCTACGCATGTAGCCTGTGCTCTTCAGGCCGTCAGGCAGGTACATACTTGCGTTGATGGCTGCAGAGAGATTGAATTTTTCACCCCATTCGCCAAGGGTGCGCGGCTGGGAATCTTCCCGGAGACTGGAACACAGGAGGAGATCGAAGTTCTCGGGGTTTATGCGGACAGCGGTGATGTGTTTTGATCCGCCGTCCGTGACAAATTCTCCGTATTCAAGACCGGGTTCCAGCAGTGCCATGCCCTGGTCATGAGGCAGGTTTTTCGTCCTGTCGGTGGTATTAGTCTGGGCAGCAGAGTCCGGTTCGTCCGGCTTTAGGGCTGTGGCGTCGTCCGGCTGGGATGTCCGGCTGTTATCCAGCGGCTTATCATGCATGGAAGGCATCCCTGCACTGGACGAGGTGACGGAGTCCAGAAAGTCACCGATGCCCACTCTGAGCCGGTGTATCGTGGAATTCACACTTGGAGAGAGGAAGGAGAGTCCTCCGTATGATGCAGGAGAAGGCGTGGGATTGTGGAGCCAGAGATAGAGAATAAACGCACACAGAAGTGGCGCCAGAATTCCGCAGAGAACAGCGGTTTTATGGAGCAGGTTGCGTATTCTCATGGCAACAGCCTAAAGATATTGTATATTTTTGGCAAGAAAGAGAGCCTCTTTCCATGCGATGGCGGCAGCGGGTATTCCTTAATGGAGTGCTTTAAATATGAGGGGAGAGAGCCGTGAGATATAGGATGCGGAAATCGGACGTTCCGGGAAAATTATTAGAAATATATTTGTATATATTGATATAAAGATATATACATATCACCAATCAAATAAGGCCGCCACTGCGCAAACCCGGGTTGCGCGATCGGGGTTCCTGCCCTACCTTTGGGAAAAGGCTGGAAAAACAGTCCGTACCGGGGCGGGTGACGATGGTGCCGCTCAGAAACAGTTTGCAATGCTTGTCTCCATCCGGGACAGAGCGTTACGGGAAAGCAGATATGAAAATTGGCAATGCTCTCAAAGATCTGAAAAAACCATGTATTTCCTTCGAATTCTTTCCGCCCTCGGATGATTCGGAACTTCCCGCTTTCTACAATGTGGCAGAAAAGCTTGCGGGTGCTTCTCCCCTTTTCGCCTCGGTGACCTATGGTGCTGGTGGCAGCAAGCAGGGACGCACGCTCAGCGTTGCGAAGGCCCTCGCCGGCATGGGGCTTACCGTTATGAGCCACCTGACGTGTGTCGGTGCTTCACCTCTCAGGCTGATGAATTATATGTACGATCTGCGTGAGGCCGGAGTGAACAATATTCTGGCCCTGCGGGGAGATCCGCCGAAGGACAAACCTTTTTCGTGGGACGGTCCCTTCCGTCACGCTTCCGATCTTGTGTCCTATATTCATAGGCAGCAGCCTGATTTTTCCATAGGCGTGGCCGGCTACCCGTGTCCGCATCCTGAGTCCGTTTCCTATGAGGAGGATCGCTCTTACCTTCTGCGTAAGATTCAGGCAGGAGGGGATTTTGTGGTGACACAGCTCTTCTTTGACGCGCGTTCCTATTTTGAGCTCGTGGGCTGGCTCCGTGATCATGGTTGTGACTGCCCGGTGATTCCGGGTATCCTTCCAATTCAGAGTTTCAAGTCTCTGAGGCGGGTACTTTCCATGTGTGGAGCCTCCATTCCTGCCAGAATGTTTCTCGAACTCGAGGATGCAGACAGGCGTGGCGGCAACGATGAGGTGCGCAGAGTCGGCATTGACTATGCCGTGCAGCAGATCACAAGGCTTCTCGTTGGTGGAGCGCCGGGTATCCACCTGTATTCCCTGAATAAGGCTGATCTCTGTCTGCAGATTGCCAGGGAAGCAGGCCTTGTCTGATCCGCTTTTGCGGACTGCCCCTAAAGTTTTCCTGTATGCGGGACGAACAGAGGGGTAAATGACGGAAACAGGGGTTGGGTCTTTTCCCGTCCTATAAAAGGCGTCCTGACTGCGGATAACGTGTATGCATACAGGGAAATATGATTCAGATGCTGCTGTGGCTGGAGCTGCAGCCGGGCTCCGGGGACATCGCCCTGCCGGGGACGCCGGACTTCGTCTTCAGCGGGTGCGCAAGCTGGAAAAGCTTGTGCAGTCGGGCGCGTACCATGTGGACTGTGCGCAGCTTATCGAAAGCCTGCTGAAGAAGGAACCGGCCCTGTTCCGTCCGGCTGGAAGAGCCGGTTCCGGGAATTCTTCTGAATCTTCCTGAATCCGCTGAAAGAAAAAAGAGGGACTGCCGTGTGAAAGATTCGCGGCAGTCCTTTTTTTGAGCCCCGTGGGGCTGTGGCGCAAAGTTCCGCAGAGCTGGCCGCCGGTGGATGCTTCATGGAGAATAGTGAGCGGGGTTCCATCCCTTCTCGTTCCGTCCGGATGGCGCAATACGCAGGGGATATTGCACACAGCTGAACGGCTCTCCGGACGGAAATATGGCTGTCCATTGAACCTCTCCCGCTTATAGAAGCGGGAGATTCTTGAGAAGTTTGATACACGGACTAACGCCTGACAACATATCCCGAGGGAGTTAGTTGTCAGGATACCCTTATTCTCAAGGGGCTGCCCAAAAGCCCTTTACACAGTTCCTCGAAGTCGAAGTTCTGCTTACTTTTTCTGAGTATGTTGGCTGCACCGTTTACGTCGGCGTTAGCAATCCTGCCATCAGCAAACTGGTACAGTCCACGATGGACACGTTTTCCGCTGAAGGCTCCAGTATACGGCTGTCCCGGATTGTAGACAGGAATATCGTCCAAGTCCAGGCAGCTTGCCTTGGAGGTGTAAGATTCTTCCTGCCCGATGTACCTCATGCCGTAACGCCCGCAAAGCCCTTCCAATGTTTCACGCAGGCTGCCGAAGCTGATTTGTGTGAACTGCTGGTTGGTAATCTTACCAAGATTCATACTGCGCTTGAAGTCACCATTGTAGCCGCATACTACGGTTCCGATGTGGTGCTCAATGCAGTAGTTGATGATGTAGCGGGCAACCTTGCGGATGTAGTCCTGTGTCCGGTTATTGCGTTTCCTGGCCAAGGCATTAAGCCTGTGCGTTTTCTTCTGCCTCTGTTTGTCGGCTATGCCTTGGTAATAGGCTTTCTGCTTATTCCAATACTGGTTAATAGATTTCAGTTTACGCCCGTCCATGATGAACGCCGTCCCGGTATTAGTTACACATGCTGCCAGATTTTCAAGGCCGATGTCGATAGCAGGCACATTGTCGACGGAAACGTCCTGAGGTTCTTCCTCTTGGAGATAGCAATACTGAATCTTGAAATATCTGCCATGATATATGGGGCAGATACGGACTTCCTTGATGGTCTTGTTTTCAAGCCTTTCAGGAAATGGAATCTTGACTTGCCTGCCACCATGCAGCTTGGAGAACTTCCTGCTCATAGGCACAGTCAGAAATCCATTCTTGATATTTATGGCATTGGTGGACAGGATCAGGTTGAACATACCGCCTTTTTCCTGATAGCGGGGCATCTTGATGTCCTTGAAGCGATATTCACCTGATTTTGCTTTCTTTATGAGATTGAAGAATGATTTGAAGCTGCGGTCAGCAACCTTCAATGTCTGTTGAGATACGCCGGCCTGTAACAGGCCATAGTTTTCATTTTCTTTGCAGACATGGTAGTTCTCCTCGTATTTCAGAAACTTTTTATCTTGGAAATAGTATTGCCTGATATTATAGAGAGCCACGTTGTAGAGATTGTTGCTATATTGGCACGTTTCCCGCAGGATGGAATATTCTTCTTTGGAAAGACCTCTTATGACATTTGATTGAGTTAGATACATCTTGTTCACCTCCTTTTTTATATGCTAATTATATACCAAACAAAGACATATTAGCTAGACCATCTACGTGAATTGTGGCTTTCATGGGCATCGAGCCCACTCAGCCACCCACCATTCATCTCCCACCTAAGAGGAAGGAGTCTTCTGGTGGGTTAAGATAAAAACCTTAGATATGGTAACGCCAGATGTACCATCCTGCAGCGGCGGCAAGGCCGAGCAGAGTCAGAATGAGGATGATGGATGAGGCGCGCATGCAGCGTATGGAGAGACCGAGTTCGGAAAGGAAATTGCCGAAGGTGCGGTTTTTGCCGAAGCGCAGCACCGGGGCGTATTCCGGATTCACGGGAATGGGGGCCCTGAAGGCTGTGTGCAGGATTTTCGTAGCCAGGGGCACTGTCGTGTCAAACTGGCCAAAACTGATATGGCCCGCGTCATCGGAAAGGGATATGTCAGTGGTACGCACGCCGAGGGCTCCGGAAAGGCCATCGAACTTCAGCCAGGCCCGGATGCCGTCCGGGTCGATTTTCATTTTCGTTATCCGGCAGCCGTACTCCTCAAGCCGCAGGTTGCAGGCTGGAATGAGGGACTTCCGTGCGGTGATTTCCCTGAGGGTGGCAAACATCACTTCCTCCCTTTCTGTGTATTGATGAGGCCGAGCCAGCGGGCGCTGCGCAGCACTGCGGCCGTTTTCCCATCGGCGACGGAGACAGGTCCGTTCTCCACGGCAAGGAGTTCGAGCCCTCTGGCGACGGCAGGAACTGTGCTGGCAAAGTCGCTGAAGGAGAGCGTTCTGCCATCAGGGCTCATTATGACGGTGCCGACAGAAACGGGCACAATCTCACGGATACCCGAGATCTTCATCCCGAGCGCCAGCGTGCCATCCCTGAATTCGATACTCCTCACCTTGCCGTAATGCCGGAAGGTCTGATTCAGCAGCCCCTCAAGGGCGGGAAGGGCGGCTTTGTTGGTGAGGCCGTTGGCGGCCATGGAACCGAGCGCGTGGCTCATGTCCGCGAGATCAGCGGCGCCATGGCTGATGCCCCTGGCCAGCCGTCCTATGGCCTGGATGCCCCTGTTGCCGGACTGATAGGGAGCAGCCGGTTTCCTGCGGAGTTTCTCCTGAAGAGAACCCATCCGGCCGAGCACGCCTCTCACATTCTCCCGTACGGTCTCGCCGGAAGGAATGCGTTCAGCGGCTTCCCTGATGTCCTCTTCAGCCCTGCCCGCGGCGTTCCTGATCCTGTTCCCCGCCGCTTCGGCAGATTTTCTGATCTCTTCCGCCGGATGGATTTTTTCTCTGAGAGAACGGAACCTGCCTCTGAGGAAACCGGCTCCTTCTCTGGCTTTTTCGGCGAAATTGATGTCCGCCGCGTCTCCGGCCTTTTTCTTCAGCCCCTCCGCGGCGGAAGAGAGTTTTTCTCTCGCGTCCCGGACGGCTCCCTTCATGGCACCGGCGATGGCCTCCCTGTCGGGAAGCCTGTCAGCCACGGCTCCCAGTTCTTCTTTCACGATGCTGCCGGCTTGCCCGGCCGTATATCCCACAACCTCGCGTACAGGTTTCAGATGCTTCGCCCTGCCGCTGACGCGGTTTTTCAGACGGCCGAAAAAGCCTGGCGCGGCTTCCTTTCCTGAGTCGGAGGATTCAGGCTTCTCCTCCGGCGCGGTTTCTGCTGCCTGGTGACCGCCTGCGGCTTCTTCTTCCGGCTGAGCGGATTCGGAAGGCGCGGCTTCAGCCACGGTTTCAGCCGCGTCCTGCGTCGGGGCGGCTTCTTTCTCAGGCTGAGCGGATTCGGCCGGTGTCACCTCAGACACGGACTCTGCTATGGGCTCCGGCGCGGTTTGATCCTGCGCTTTGCCGGAGGAAACGTTGTTCGAGGGCTGCTCTGTTATGAGAAGAGAATCCGCCTCGATGACATCGCTTCCCGGAGTCTGCCCGGGGGTAGCTGTCTCTTCCTTTGCCGGAGACGACGTAACCTCAGATTTCCCGAGAAGCCAGATGTCCTCGGCGCTGGGACCGGAACTCTGTCCGTCCTGCTTTTTATTTTGAAATTTTTTCAGCAGCGGAATGCGGCCTTCCACATTGCGCAGGCCCTCTCTGGCCTTGTCAGCGACGGTTCTGCAGGCTGCCGCCACCTTCCTGTTTTCGCAGATTCTTTCAGCTGCCGCGGAGACAGATGAGGATCCTTCCTTAAGGAGCTGGCCGGCCTTCTGTGCTGCCGCGCTGACGTCTTCACCGTGGGGAATCTTCTTCGTGACGGCCTGCCAGCCGTACTTCAGCGGATTGGCCACCCATTTCAGACGGCCGAGCTCGGCTTCCTGCTGTTCAGCCGTGGGCTGTCCCCCTTCAGGGGCGGCTCCCTTCTCCACGTTCCTCCCGGTCTCCGCGGACTGCGTGGTTCCGTCAGCAGATGTGCCGGACGTTCCGGGAACGTCCTTCTCCTCAGGCCGGCTTTTCTTCTTTTTTATATAGAGGATATCTCTGAGTTCATCGACGCGCTCTCTGAGAGAAGGACCGCTCTGCTCCTCCCCGTTTTTCGCGCTAGCGGAGCGGATTTTGCCGGATACAGCCCTGAATCCCTCCCTGGCTTTCTCGCCGGCCCGGCTGAAGGCTTCAGAAAAGTCTTCTCTGCGGGGCAGGTTGGCCGCGAGGATTCCAGCCTGTTTCTTCAGAAACGACCCGGCCCGGTCCATTTTTTCTTCAACTTTTTCTTTGGGCGGCATTTTGTCGGAGAGGGCGTCCCAGCCGCTCTTCAGCGGATTTGCTACCCATTTCATACGGCCTGTGATTTCTCCGTCCTTCTGCTCAGTGCCGGCTTTGGGCTGAGTGGCCGTTTTTTCTTCCGGCGCTGCGCCGGAAGCGGCGCTCTGGGCTGATGCAGGGCTCTCAGGCTCTCCGGGTTTTCTGCCTGTGAAGGGGAAATGCGGCATATGGAAACGTCCGGACGTGCTTTTCGTTTCCGCCGTTCCCTGTTCCGCGTCTGCGTCAGCCGCTCCCGCGTTTTCCTTATGTATTCCTTTCACGTGCAGGGAAGTAAGCTTCTCCCTGAGGGGTGCGGCTTTCCCGCGCACGTCTCCGGCAGCCTCACGCAGCTTTTTCGATGCTGAAGAGAGTTTTTCGCGAAATGAAATTCCCAAGACTGTACTCCTTGGTATTGGCACTCGCGGAGGACACTGGAAACAGATTCCCAGTGTCCTCCGCGTAACAGAAATGTATGTTTTTTTCCCAGCATTGCCACGTCTTTTGGTATGAAAAGGAAAAATTTCCCGAAAAATTTTCCACCTTCTCCGAATATCGCGATTCATGATGCGCTGCCGATATGGCGGACAGTGTCTCCCAATGGCTTTCTGGCCGGAAGCGGTGCCGCAGTTCATGAGAGGGAGAGGCAGGGCACAGAATCAGGAACTTCAGATGGCAGACGTTCGTCCGTTCTGTTATCGACACTGGTACATGTATTTTCTTCCTTCTCCTGTGGCGGAGCCTTCTCCAGGCTCCTCAGGTCCATGGCGTCCTTTTCCGTTTTCAGGGAAGGGTAGCGGAGCGTGGCTGCTCCGGGAAGAACGCCATCGTTTTCTCAGCCCGTGATTGAAAGACGCTCATGAAATCCGGACTGTGGCCAGCGGGAGCGCACGGGCGAAAGAAACGCACTGCCGGAGACCGCCTTCTGGGAAATTCCCGGTGTGCATGTGATCGTGCGTGTGTGTAAGAAACGCTGAACCATTCGTACCCGCGCGGCCCGGCGGGGAGGAGCAGTGTGATTCATTTCTGCAGAATGTGCTCTCCCAGGGGGAGGTCTCCGGGATCAAAATATTCCCATCCTGGCATTTTTTCGCTTTTTTCATCCGGCAAAATGAAATACAAGGGGCAAATCCCGCCGGAGGAACATGTGGGAAAAAATGACGCCTGCTTGACATTGATCACATGCCCGAGCCTGCCATGCAGGTATAACTTCTCCCACAGATAAAACATTTCAGGGGTGGGATCCCTTAATCTCTTTCCTAAGGAGTATGATTATGTTCTGCAATCAGTGTGAACAGACCGCCAAAGGAACCGGCTGCACCATCAGAGGTGTCTGCGGCAAGCTCGATATTGTGGCCGGCGCTCAGGACGCCCTTGTTCAGAGCCTGCGCCTCCTCGCGGCTGAGATTCTCAAATCCGGGAAGGCTGACCAGAAGGCGGACGATTTGCTCCTGGCCGGACTTTTCTCAACGCTGACCAATGTCAACTTCGATGCCGTTTCCCTGAAGAAGCTCATCGGCCAGGTCCTGGATGAGAGGAATGCGCTGAAGGGTGTGACCTCCGATACGGCCGCCGAGACAGAGAAGCTGCTCGCCACCGCCCCGTCTCCCGACAAGTTTGCTGAAGACGCCGATGTGCGCTCCGCCATGCAGATTATCCTCTTCGGCCTCAAGGGCGTTTCCGCGTACGCCTATCATGCCGCCCGTCTCGGGAAGCGTGACCATGACATGGTGCTCGATATGTGCCGTCTGCTCACCGCTGCCGCGGATGATGGCACGAACCGCGGCCTTAACGATTGGCTGGGGCTCGCTCTCGACTGCGGCAAGGCCAACGTGCGCGCTATGCAGCTTCTTGACGCCGGCAATACGGAGACCTTCGGCGATCCCGAACCGACCACCGTTTCCACCGGGCACCGCAAGGGCCACTGCATTCTCGTTTCCGGCCATGACCTCCCGGATCTCTATGAGATTCTGAAGCAGACCGAAGGGAAGGGCATCAACGTGTACACCCACGGCGAGATGCTCCCCGCCCACGCTTATCCGAAGCTGAAGGCTTTCCCTCATTTCGCGGGCAACTTTGGCACGGCCTGGCAGAATCAGCAGAAGGAACTGCCTGACTTCCCCGGCGCCGTGGTTTTCACCACGAACTGCATCCAGGATCCGAAGACGTATTCCGATAAGATTTTCACCACTGATATCGTGGAATGGCCTGGCTGCCGCCACATCAAGAACAATGATTTCTCCCCGCTCATCGAAAAGGCCCTTGAGCTTCCCGGCTTCGCCGAAGACGAGGAAGGAAAGGAAATCACCGTCGGTTTCGGCCGTAAGACCCTCCTCGACGCTGTGCCCGCCATCCTTGATGCCGTGAAGTCCGGCGCTGTCCGTCATGTGTTCCTCGTGGGTGGCTGCGATGGCATCCGCCCCGCCCGCAAGTACTACACTGAATTCGTACAGCAGACCCCGAAGGACACTCTGGTTCTTACCCTGGCCTGCGGCAAATACCGTTTCAACACCCTCGATCTCGGCAAGATCGGACCGTTCCCGAGGCTTCTCGACTGCGGACAGTGCAACGACGCCTATTCCGCCGTCGCCCTGGCTCTCAAGCTTTCCGAGACGCTCAAGTGCACGGTCAATGACCTCCCCCTGAGCCTTGTTCTTTCCTGGTACGAGCAGAAAGCCGTGGCCATCCTCCTGGCCCTGCTGTACCTCGGTGTGAAGAATATCCGCCTTGGCCCGACGCTGCCAGCTTTTGTCAGCCCCAACATCCTCAAGGCCCTCGTGGATACCTTCGGCATCAGCCCCGTCACGACTCCTGAAGCGGACATCAAAGCCTGCCTCGAGCCCCATGCCTAAGAGGTAACTCTGTAATAACGCCCCCGGTTCGTTTCGCGGACCGGGGGACTTCGTCTATACAGGAATCGGAACCAATCATCTGACAAAGAGAGGAGGAAATATGCGGATTCTCAGCTGTCCTGAAGAAACTCTGCGGCTCCAGTGCAAACGCTGTCCTATTTTCAAGAAGCTCAGCGATGAGGAATTCGCCACGTTCCTTCCCGGCGTGACCCTTGTGGAATACGCGAAGCAGGATCTCATTATGGATGAGGATGCGGACGCGGACTGCTGTTTCATGGTTATCAGCGGGCATGCCAGGCTTTTTCACAACATGCCTGACGGCCACGAGCGCCTTGTGCATATCGTGGGCGCGCCTGATACTTTCGGTATCGCCACCATGTTCCGTCAGAGGACATATTCCTGTTCGGCGAGCGCCCAGGGGACCTGCCGCATTCTCCGCATTCCCCGCGAGAATCTCATCGCTCTCACACAGAAGAGCCACGCCTTCGCTCTGGAGGTCATCGTGATCCTTGGCATGCGTATCCGCATGCTGGAAAAGAAGCTGGGTA
>OIWU01003373.1_pt1 | contig 12370 bp, 11 predicted proteins | sample 1587711 | NCBI WGS metagenome assembly OIWU01 (sample SAMEA3888909, study PRJEB22519) | human gut metagenome | biome: human gut; feature: human-associated habitat; material: faeces | place: Denmark | collected 2010 | reverse complement strand
CAGCCGTTGCCCCTGTTGAGCGGTCGGAACGTCCATTGGCCGCAGCGGGGGCACTGCCTGCGCTTGCGGAGTGAGAGTCCGCACTTCCGCGCCATATGCTTCACTGAGTCGATGGAGCGCCCGAGGTCCTTGGCTACCTGCTTGGCGCCGTCTCCAGCGTGCTCTTCGAGGTATCTGAGTTCACGTGTAGACCACTGCTTCACGCCTTCGCTTCTCCCTTCTGCTGGCGTTCCCACTCGCGGTATGCCTGACGGATCGTCGAGCACATGCCGTCAAAGGCAACTTCGCGGGCGGTCTTGGGCTTCTCTTCCTTCTGTTTGGCCTCTTCGGCTGACATTTAGACCGCTACGCCTTTTGATGTGCGCTCCTCGACTAACCCGGCGAGGTAGTCAACAGAGCATCCGTAGAGCTTTGCCAAGTTGATTGCGTCTGGAACCAGTAGCGGTGAACTCTCGCCACGCTCCCACTTGCCGATAACGTATTCGGAGCGGTTGATCTTTTCACCGACTTCTTCTCTGGTCAGGCCTGCCCGCTTACGCTCGGACACAAGATTGTTGAGCATTGTTTCCTCCTTTGCACTAGTTTCTTGTGCCTGAATGGCACTATATACAAGATTCTTGTATCTGTAAACCCTAAAAGTTTGCTATTCGTACAAGTTTCTTGTATGCTTCAACTATCCTAAGTTAGGGGTGAGATATGAGCCTTAAAGACCTACGGCAGCGTTCAGGGCTGACCCAGAAAGAAGCTGCTAGCGTGTTCGGCCTTAAATACCGCACGTACCAAAACTACGAGCTTGGAAATACAAGTCCTGATATGGATACTGCGGCAGAGTTCGCCCGGTATTTCAAATGCACAATTGGTGAACTGTTCGATCTCGAAGAGGGCGATGGCGAACAGATGGGAAGCGCCGAGCGCGAATTACTAACGCTCTTTAACGCCATGAATAAAGAGGGCCGCAAGGCATTACTTGCGGCAGCAAACGGAGTCGCCGAAGCTTTCCCGGCGACAAGGAAGGAGTAGCCGTGGCATTGAAAGATATGATGAAGGACATGGCAAATGCAGCTGTGTCGCAGGCGCAGAGCGCTGTACAAGATGCAATCGACCGTGACCAGCAAACCATAAATGGTCAAGGCACTAGTGGCGTTGTGCAGGGTGTGATGGGGCACTACTCTGAGCTTTCGGCCGAATCCGCTCAGCAGCAATATGGCATGTATCTCATGCGTGGAGAGTCGTTCACGCGCTGCTTTGCGCTCGTGCGTGACAAGATGCTGTTCACGGACCGCAGAATCGTCTTCATCGACCACCAGGGCATGACTGGCGCCAAGGCAGCGGCCGTGTCCATCGACCTCCAAAGCATCGTCGGGGTGCGCCTTGAGACGGCCGGTATGGGCTTCGACCACGCCGAGCTGTCGTTCGCGTACATCACAAGCCCGTACTACAAGGTCCAAGGCGTGCAGACGGAGACCAAGACGCTTGAGTTCCCGAAGGGCTTCGACGTCCAGGGTCTCTACTCGCTGCTCTCGGAGCTCGCATACGAGAACGTGCGCCGCATCAACGCATAGAAAAGAAGAAGCCCCACGGGGTCATAGCGCTGCAACGCTGCCCGCGGGGCTTTCCTAAAGAACCTCTGAAAGGAGGCCGTTTCTAATTATGCCAAAAACTGCGGTGATATACGCCCGCTTTTCATGCAACAAGCAGCGCGAGGCCTCAATAGATGATCAGCTGCGCATCTGCCGCCAGTGGTGCCAGCGCGAGAGGTACGCCATCGTGGCGGAATACTGCGACTATGCCATAAGCGGTCGTACCGATGACCGCCCCGAGTTCCAGCGCATGGTAGCCAACGCGGGTGAGAGCGACATAGTGCTTGTGTACATGATGGATCGCTTCAGCCGTGGGGAGTACGACGCGCCCATATACAAGCGCGAGCTTGCCCAGCACGGCGTGAAGCTCGTCTCGGCGCTTGAACAGATACCAGATTCGCCCGAGGGCATCATTTACGAGAAGCTGCTTGAGGGCCTTGCGGCATGCGAGTCGAAGAAGACCGCGATCCGCACGAGGCGCGGCATGGAGGGCAACGCGCTCAAGTGCAAGACCAACGGCGTGCGCGTGTTCGGCTACGCCAGCAACGAGGCCGACGAGTACGTGATCGACGAGGACGAGGCCGCTTTCGTGCGCGAGGCGTTCAAGCGGCGCATAGCAAAGGAGACCACCAACTCGATAGCTCGCGACTTCGCGGCACGCGGGGTCAAGACCTCGCAGGGAAACCCGTGCGGCTACTCGATGGTCGAGCGGATGGTGAAGAACCGGAAGTACACGGGGCGCTACGAGTGGGGCGGCGTTGTCAAAGAGGGCGGCATGCCCGCGATCATCGACGAGGTGACGTTCATGGAGGCACAGGGCATACGCGCGGCCAAGGAGCGCAGCGCGGAGAGCTGGGGCGACTTCGCCCTTTCTGGCAAGGCGATCTGCGCGGGCTGCGGGCGCAACCTGCAAGGCGTAAGCGGGCGCGGGCGCGGCAACCGCAAGTACGAGTACTACCGCTGCCACGACGGATGCGTTAAGCCCGTCAGGCGCGAGGAGCTTGAGGGCGAGATCGTCAAGGCGCTGCGGGCTCTTCTGCAAGACCGCGAGGAGGCCTTGAGGATAGCCCGCATGGTTGCGGAAAGCTCGGACGGGGCAGAGGTGGCGGCGAGGCGCAAGCAGGCCGCCCAATCGCTCTCGGCCGCCGAGCGCGGCCTGAAGAACATCCTGAACGCCATCGAACAGGGCATAATCGCCCCGGGCGCGAAGGAGCGCATAGCGGAGCTTGAGCATCAGCGCGACCGCGCCAAGCTCGACCTTGAGGCGATCAGGGACGATCAGATAGACCCCGAGCGGCTGGCCGACTTCCTTCAATGCGGTTCCGCCCTGGACGACGCGACTCTGTTGAAGGCGTTCGTATACCAGGTGAGCGTGAGCGACGAAGAGTGCATAGTGACGCTGAACTACGACGTGGAAAGCAACGAACCCGCCAGACTTGACGTCCAACGGGTTCGTACAAAATGCAAATGGTGCCCCCAGCGGGATTCGAACCCGCGATACCCTTTTGAGGTATACACACTTTCCAGGCGTGCTCCTTCGACCGCTCGGACACTTCTCCTTTTCCTTATCCCCCGGAAAAACTCGTCCTCAGACCATATCTTTCGAAAGGCGCGGCAATGTACGAATTTTTTCCGAATTTTTCCCTATTTCGCTCCGTAAAATCTTTTTTTTGACTTTTATACGATCCGACAGCCGCTTTTTACTCAATCCTGTCTCCAAATATCCGAATGGTATTTCGGGTTGTCCGCTCCGCTATCTCTTCCGGGGACACTCCGTATAACTCTGCAATCCGGTTACAGATCAGTACCAAACGACTACTTTCGTTTCGTTTGCCTCGATATGGAACCGGAGACAAATAGGGCGAATCAGTCTCTAACACCAAATCATCCAACGACATCGAACTCAAGAAATTCGCCACCGGAGATTTTTTATATGTTATGGGACCGCCTATCCCGAAACAAAACGTTCCGATCTCCCGAAGAAAACGGTAGTGCTCGAGTGTTCCACTGAAACTGTGTACGATTCCGCGCAGCCCCGTACCACGATAGGCTTCCAACAAAGCACACATCTCCTCCCATGCCTCTCGGGTGTGCAACACAACCGGCAAATCGTACTGTAACGCCAAATCGATCTGATACCTGAGTGCATACTCCTGCTCCGCTCGATAATCTCTGTTCCAATACAGATCCAACCCGATCTCTCCCACTCCACAAAAGACGATACCTTCGGGAGGGCACTTCAAATAATCGGCAACCAGCTGAAGATCCTCTTTGTAACGGGGATTTTCGTTCACCGAGGTGGGATGGAGCCCCATCATCGGTCGACACAACTCCGGATAGTGACGGGACAGGGCAAACATCGCTTCGTAAGACTCTCGGTCGATCGCCGGCAATAAAATTTTTCCGACACCCGCTTCACGAGCCCGAGAGACCGTTTCGTCCCGATCCTCATCGAACTGTTCGTCGTAGATGTGCGAATGGGTATCGATCATCATATTATACTTTGCTTCTGACATAAAAACCTCCATGATGGGACCGAACCGCACCCGACAACTCCAGATCGAGCAACAGCACAACCAATTTTTGGACCGGAATTCCGGTTGTAATACTCAACTCTTCTACGGATACCGGGTCATCTGCCCCGATACATGACAACAGATGTTCCTGCTCGGTCTGTGGACGAGAAGCGGACGACGATGAAGCTACGGATGCTTTCGTTTCCGATCGAAAATCTGTTTCCGGTTGGCCGAAAGGTTCGGAAGAGTGAAGAGTTTCCGAAAGCTGAAAAGATTCGGGGGCAAGGAGAGACTCCGACGACTGTGAGGGTTTGGACAGATAACGAGATTCCAACGGTAGAAAAGACGCTGACGGTTGAAAAAGTTCTTGCTCTGAGGCTGTGGAAACTGCTGCTGTTGGCTCCCATCCCAAGGCGTCCAACACATCCTTCCCGCTGCAGACCATGCAGGCCTTCAGACTTCGGATCAAATGGTTGGTTCCTTCCGAAAACGAATCATCGATTCGGCCGGGAACCGCCATTACCGTCCGATGGTAGCCATCGGCCATATCCGCCGTAATCAACGAACCACCTTTCCGCGGCGACTCAACGATCAACGTTCCGTCACTCATTCCGGCAATTATCCGGTTGCGTTGAACGAAATTGGAACGCTCCATCCGGCATCCGGAATGATATTCGCTGATCAGTGCCCCACCCGTTTCGATCATCCGTCGGGCGCTCCCGGTGTGAGGGGCAGGATAGATCCGGTTCAACGGATGTGCAACGACTCCGACGGTCGTCAGCCCGGCATCCATCGCAGCACGGTGCGCTGTAATATCCACACCATAAGCCAAACCGCTGACCACCACAGTATCGGGACACAGGGAAGCCACTTCGCCGATGATTTTTTCGCATGCCCGTCGGCCGTAATGAGTCATCTTGCGCGTACCGACAAACGAAATCCATTTTCCGGCATTCAGATCAGCCGTACCCCGAACATAAAGTACATGCGGATAGTCCGGGCACTCTTTCAACCGTTCCGGATAGAGCGGATCATCCGATGCCAAAACCCGTATGCCGTATTCGGACACAAATTGCAATTCTCGATCGGCCGCGGGATGATACTCCCTCCGGCTCAGACTTCGCGCCACGGCCGGACGAATCCCTGCACGTTCGATGAGCTCCTGTTCGGTCGCCGCAAAGATCCGTTCGGCCGATCCGAAGCATTCAAGCAAATGGATGGCCGTCCGAGGCCCCACCTCAGGATGCATCGTAAGCGCTATGTCATCGATTATCATTTTTTCACTTTTATTTCGGAGTGATACCCATCTTTCACGGAAGCGGATCGACTTTTCCTTTTTCGCGATCTTCCCCGATCCGCATCGACTCAATCTGCCTGAACCGGTTAGAATAAAGCTTCAAACGAATAGTCTCCGGAACCCACTTCATAAAGTGCCTTTCCCTGCTCCATACCCAAATACTTGATTCCGGAAGACGAAGCAACCGGACGTCCCGACTCCGTTACGGAATCCGGATCCAACGTAGGCACATGGATGACCGCCGTCGTGTTGACCGGCACAGAAACCTGCATCGACAGACGATTCCCCTCACGCTGCCATTCGCTGCGGATGCGTCCATACATCGAATCGTGCCATGCCTCGACAAAAGTCAGGTCGCCGACGACCGACGGATCGATCACGAACCGCTTGAAGCCCGGAGCATCCGCCACATAACGGATTCCCGCCAAATATTTATAGAAATAGCCGCTGATCAGACAGAACGGAGGATGATTCCTCGAAGCAGATCCATCCCATGTCTCCCACATCGTATTGGCTCCGCTCTTCACCATAAAACCCCATCCGGGGTATTCGGGCTGCGTTGCTATCCGATAGGCGCGTTCCGGATCGAGCTGTGGAATCAGATCCATCATCGCCATCGTACCGACAAAACCTGTTCCGATCCGGTCATTCTTCTGATCCAAATCGGCGTACAGGCCTTCCAATACGTCAGCATACATCGAATCGGGCACCAAACCATACTCCAACGGAACGACATTCGCCGCCTGTCGGTAACCGGTCGGAATATCTCCATGATAGATATTCCGTTCCGGATCGAAGAACTCCTGATTGAACCGTTCGGCAATACCTGCAGCCCAACGTTCCAGATGTTCCGCCTCGTCCTTCTTGTCCAAAACCCGTGCAATGCGTGCCAGATATTTTACAGCTCGGTAGTAGGAGGCTGTTCCGTACAGCGTCAACCCTTCGGGCGGAGCCATATCGTACGAGATCAAATCTTCGGACAGGGTCATGTGAGGCGAAACCCAATCGCCGAGTACCTCCCGTATGATTTCGGGTTTACCCTCGACATGGCGTCGCGAGGAGTGCTCCACAAAACGTTTCATCGTCTCGTAATGCTGCTCCATTACCCTCTTGTCTCCATAATAGGTGTACAGATCCCAAGGGACAAAGACAATAGCTGCCGGCCACACCGTCGACATGCTCTGGTCATAACCGGTCGACGGAGCCACCGTACACAATCCACCCTCGGCATCGGCCGTACCCGCCAAATCTTCTGCCCACTTCGCGTAAAATGCCGCCATGTCGAAGTTGTAGATCGCCGTCTGGTCGGTCATGTAGGTATCGGCCGTCCAGCCCTGTTTCTCGCGATGGGGACAATCGGTCGGTATGCTATGAAAATTATTCAACATCGTCGTCCGGGACATCGACTGCAAGCGGTTGACCGTCTCGTTCGAACAGGTAAACGAGCCGGCATCCTGCACGTCGGTATGCACCGGTATGCCCTCAACCTTTTCAATCTTCACACCCGGATCGGCCGTCACTCGAACATACTGGAACCCTTTATACGAGAAACGGCATTCGAACGTTTCGTTGCCCGAGCCCTTCAGAATGTAGCCATTTTGTTGACGGAGATTGATCGCCTTGTCGTAGAACGAGGCGTAATCCGGATCGGAGATCTCGAACCGCATTTTCGAAGGGTACAGATCGGGAACCAACTGTGGATCGGACGGCAACTCGCAATACTCGACCGTCACCCGTGCTCCGGCAGGGCCACTCACCTTTACCCGAGCCCAACCCGCAATGTTACGACCGAGATCGTACACCTTGCGATTCTCGCCTTTATCGACTGCACGAACAGGGGTAATGGGTTCGAAACGACGTACCGGAGGCATCATCTGTGCCCGCAACGGACCGCTGCCCGCAACGACAGCAACCGCTTTCCAATCCGAATCGTCGTAGGCCGGCGAGCTCCAACCCTCTCGGTCGAGCCGGGCATCATACAGCTCACCTTGACGCGTATCATCGAAAATGACCGGACCACCGATCGTTTTCCAACTTCCGTCCGTCACCACACACGCTGTCGTACCGTCCGAATATTCGATCCGGAGCTGGGCAATAGCCTTGGGTTGTCCGACCCACCGCGACTGATTCAGCCGCCATATATCGTTACAAAGCGGATTATACTGTCCCCGACCCACCATGATACCGATCGCATTTTCACCCTTTTTCACCTGTCGAGTCACGTCATAGGTCACATAAAAGGTCCGGAGATGGTAGTTCGTCCACGCCGGATCCAGCACATGATCACCGACCCGGTCTCCGTTCAGATAGGCCTCATAGTAACCTACACCCGTAATATAGAGCATGGCTCGCTTCACCTTACGCGCCACCTCGAACTCCTTACGGAACAACGGCGACGGATCGTAATGCGGAGAGGCCATGTCGTACAGCTCCCAAATCGACTTTCCCATTCCATTATACCAAGGCCACTCCAATTTGGCCGTACGGGACTCTGCCTCCTTATGGGCCTGCCACTCGGATTTCCACAGAGGATCCTCCTTGTAGGCAATCCATTGGGCTCCATTCCATGCCGCTTCGTCCAGCAAGCCCATGCTCCACACGGCCGGATCGCTCCATGCACTCGCTCGGCCCGCAGCATCCCACACCTGCACCTTCCAATAGTACGGTTTTCCAGATTGTAAAGATTTTCCCTCATATTCGACCTGAACGGAGCGGTCCGTTTCGACCTTTCCGCTGTCCCACACATCGCCGGTTCCCCGCTTCAACAGCTCCGCAGACGAGGCAACCAGAATGCGGTAGGCCGTCTGCAGGTCTCCCCGTTTATTTGAAGTGAGCGTCCAGCTCAGACGCGGTTCCGTCACATCGATCCCCAACGGATCGCTCATATATTCGCAACGCAGATTCTCCACATCGATCGCATACGAACCGGACGTAACGATCAACGACAAGGTAAGCAACAAAAAACGTTTCATGAAGGTATTTTTATGGGTTAGTAGTCTCTCCATTTTTCAAACGGGTCTCGACCCAATTGGTCAGATCGACAAAGCGGTCGACTCCGAGCACTTCCGGACGCAGCGGGAAGGTATCGTGTTCCTCGCCTCCAAGATCTCCGAACACCGCCCGCAGCGAATTTCGCACCGTCTTGCGGCGTTGGTTGAAAACCGCCTTCACCACCTTGATGAACAGCTGCTCGTCGCAATCGAGCCGCTCCACCCCGTTACGGACCAACCGGATCACGGCACTTTTAACCTTCGGCGGCGGATTGAACACCCCCTCGCTGACGGTAAACAGGTACTCTATGTCGTAGTATGCCTGCAAAAAGACGCTCAGTATTCCGTAATCCTTCGTTCCCGGTTTTTCGGCAATCCGTACGGCAACCTCTCGTTGCACCATTCCGACCACTTCCGGAACCAGATCCCGGTAGGCCAATATCCGGAAAAAGATCTGCGACGAAATGTTATATGGAAAATTTCCGATGACGTTCACCCCCTCCGGAAACCGTTGTTTCAAGTCCATCTTCAGAAAGTCGCCCTCGATCAGCCGGTCCGAGAACTGGGGGTAGTTCTCATGCAGATAGGCCACACTTTCCCGATCCACCTCCGCTCCGTAGAGCGTAATATCCTTCCGCTGCAAAAGAAACTGCGTCAGCACTCCCGTTCCGCACCCCACCTCGAGTACCGAACGACAACGATCTGCCTTCAAACTATCGGCAATTCTGCGAGCCACAGACAGATCGGTCAAAAAATGCTGTCCCAAATGTTTTTTCGGTCTGACGTACATGATACCTCCTGTGTTGTGAGCTATTTTGTCCACTCGATCCGTCCCTTCGAATCGGTCTGCACACTACCGTAATTGATCGACGGAATATAGGTCCGGGCTTCGTCCAGATCGATTACACCATAGTAGGGCTCTTTCGCCCCTATATTAGGCATAATCTCCTCATACTCGCGACGTGCCGCATCCATGGCCTCCTTGAAATTGGCTTTGCTGGCTTCCCACTTCTCCTCGTCGGTCGAATAGGTATCCAAATCGATATTTCCGATCATCGTCGTCTCCAGAAAATAGGTCAGCTCACCTTGGGCATTACCTATCCCTAAAAACATGTGGTCCGGACGCACGATAATAAACGGATAGAGGTTGAACCGCTGATAAATCGAGGCCAACAGACACGTTCCCTCCACACAATTTGCCTGAGCCGCAGCCATTACCTGATCGAAAAAACGAACGTTCTGTACCCGTACCCCCCAAGCATGTCCCGGCACATCGGTGGCATTGCTGTAACGGATCTTCGATTTCTGCAAGACATACCATATTGCACACATCTGCTGAAACAGATAGCCTTCATCTCCTGAAAGATAACCAACAAACCCTCCGGGCAGATAACACTCCTTCAGAGCTTGATTCATAATTCCGTCGATCGCTGAATTCTCCTCCTCGACGTAGCCGGCAAACATTTCGGTAATCTCGACAGCACCGTCCCCATTCAACATCAGACCCTCGGGCCGTTCGGACGGAGACACCAACAAAGCATTCACACACTGACTGATTGAACGGCAAGAGAATGTCCGCTCGATCGTACAGACCTCCGCCCCATCCGACGAAATGGTCCATCGGAAGGCCATATTTTTGGTTTTATCGAACTTCCGCAAGGCATCGTATTTCCAGACCATTTGGGGCTGCATCCACAACGTATCTCCGCCCCCCGGCAATACGTACCGTTCGGTCACCTCCTCGTTGAGCTCCGTCTCGTGCATCTTCAATTCGATAGCAACACCTCGCCGCTCACTCACTAACGACAGTCGGAACAGATCCTTCGTCAACAAACCTTCCATATTCGCACCCCGATATTGTGTCACGAACGGAATCAGATACAGATATGACGTATAGATCTGATTCTCAAAGCTACGTGGAGTCAAAACCACATCTGTCTTCACATCGGATTCCGTAAGCGGCGAATAGGTCTCCTCCTTACTGCATCCACTCAACAACAGGATCATGCACATCCCTACCCAAAGACTTGTTCTCATACTCTTTTTCCCCTTTATTGTTCTAAACTAAATACACCTGTATTCAAACGACAGTGTGCCGGTCCCCTCGAGACAAGGGCCGGCACATATCTTTCAAAAATTTCGGCTACGATACATTAATTTCCCATTTCACTCATGAACTGAATCCGGACGAGCCGAATCTCCTCCTCCGTAAAATCGGGTCCCAGCTCCTTGATCGCCTCCTCGAGCGAATCGGTCTCGGCATCCTCCTTGAAATAGAGATAGATCTCCTCCGCCTTATCCTCATCGACCGTCTCGTCGATATAATATTTGATGTTCAACTTCGTACCCGAATGAACGATCGCCTCGATCTCGGTCAGCAACTCGTCGAAATCCATATCGCGGGCCTTCGCAATATCCTCGAAATCCATCTGCCGGTCGATACTCTGGATAATGAAGACCTTGTTCACGCTCTTGTTGACCACGCTCTTGACCACCATATCCTGCGGCCGGATGATATCTTTCTCCTCAACGTATTTTTTGATCAATTCGATGAAGGGTTTCCCGAATTTACGGGCCTTACCGGCTCCCACTCCGGTTATGTTCTGCATCTCTTCGAGCGTGATCGGATATTGAATGGACATATCCTCAAGCGACGGATCCTGAAAGATCACGAAAGGTGGCAGCTCCATCTGACGGGCCACTTTCTTTCGTAAATCCTTCAGCATGGCATACAACTCTTCGTCGGCGGCTCCGCCCTTTCCGGCCGGAGGCGAAACCGTTTCATCGTCATCGCCATCCTCATACTCGTGGTCGGCCGTCATCATCACCGAATAGGGATGCTCCAGATACTCTTCGCCCGTCTTATTGATCGAAAGCAGACCGTAATTCTCGATATTCTTATCGATCAGTCCCATAATCAGGGCCTGACGGATCACGGCTCCCCAGAATCGGTCATTGTGATCATCACCCGCACCGAACCATTCGCTCTTGTGGTGGTTATACGACTTGATCAACGCATTGTTCCGTCCGACCAGCATGTTTACCAGATAGTCCGACTTGAATTTATCTCCAATCGCCTTAAGCACTTTCAACATCAGCAGGATATGCTCCATGCCCTCGAAGCGGGGCTTCGGATGGACGCAGTTGTCGCAACATCCGCAGTTATCCTCATTGAACTCCTCACCGAAGTAGTGTAACAGGGTCTTGCGCCGACACACCGAACTCTCGGCATAGGATACCGTCTCCTGCAACAACAGCTTTCCGATCTCTTGCTCGGCCAACGGTTTTCCCTGCATGAACTTTTCGAGCTTCTGGATATCCTTATAGCTATAAAAAGCGATACAGTGTCCGCCTCGTCCGTCCCGACCGGCCCGACCCGTCTCCTGATAATATCCCTCCAGACTCTTCGGAATGTCGTAATGGATCACATAACGCACATCCGGCTTGTCGATACCCATTCCGAACGCAATCGTCGCCACGATCACATCCACCTGTTCGTGCAGAAACTTATCCTGATTCGCAGCCCGGGTCACCGCATCCATTCCGGCATGGTAGGGTGCAACCTTGATGTTGTTCGCAGCCAACAGTTCCGCCAACTCCTCCACCTTCTTGCGGCTCAGGCAGTAGATGATGCCGCTCTTGCCCTCGTTCTGCTTGATGAAGCGGATGATGTCGTGATCGACGTTGCGCTTGGGACGGATCTCGTAGTAGAGGTTCGGACGGTTGAACGACGACTTGAAGACCGAAGCGTCGGACATCCCGAGGTTCTTCTGGATGTCCATCTGCACCTTGGGCGTGGCCGTGGCCGTGAGGGCGATCAGCGGCGCCGTGCCGATCTCGTTGATGATCGGTCGGATACGGCGGTACTCGGGGCGGAAATCGTGGCCCCACTCCGAGATGCAGTGCGCCTCGTCGATGGCGTAGAACGACACCTTTATTTTATGCAGGAACGCCACGTTGTCCTCCTTGGTGAGCGACTCGGGGGCG
>OIWU01003372.1_pt1 | contig 12370 bp, 10 predicted proteins | sample 1587711 | NCBI WGS metagenome assembly OIWU01 (sample SAMEA3888909, study PRJEB22519) | human gut metagenome | biome: human gut; feature: human-associated habitat; material: faeces | place: Denmark | collected 2010 | reverse complement strand
GCGCAGCGCCGGTAATCATGTTCTTAACGTAGTCGGCGTGGCCGGGGCAGTCAACGTGAGCGTAGTGACGTTTATCGGTCTTATACTCAACGTGAGCGGTGTTAATCGTAATACCTCTTGCTTTTTCTTCGGGCGCTTTATCGATCTGATCGTATCTCATCTTCTCTGCGTCACCCTTGCAAGCCATAACCATCGTGATTGCAGCGGTCAAAGTAGTCTTGCCGTGGTCAACGTGTCCGATGGTACCGATGTTTACGTGCGGTAAACTTCTGTCAAATTTTGCTTTTGCCATAGTTGTTTTCCTCCAATTTAATTAAATTTGGTTGTTTTTTTATTTTTTATTTTTTGTATTATATACCTTTCGGTATGATAACCTTGATAATATTTTCTTCGCGGGATTTCCGCGGAAGAACCGAACGAATAACGTTTTCTTCGCGGGGCTGCCCCGCGTAAGAATGATAACCGTTAAGAATACGGATTAGTCGTCGTGCTTAACCGATCTTTCGCCGACAATCTTCTCGGCAATGGACTTCGGACATTCGTTGAAGTGGTCGAACTGCATCGTGAACTGACCTCTTCCCTGAGTTCTCGAACGAAGTTCCGTTGCGTAACCGAACATCTCCGAAAGCGGAATGTAGGAATCGATGACCTTCGAGCCGTTTCTGTCTTCCGTTCCGAGAATAGTACCTCTTCTCGACGATACGTTACCCATAAGGTCGCCGAAGTAATCTTCGGGAGTTACGATTTCAACCTTCATGATAGGCTCTAAAAGAACGGGGTTAGCTCTCTTCATACCGTCCTTGAAAGCAAGCGAACCTGCGATCTTGAACGCCATTTCGGACGAGTCGACTTCGTGATAAGATCCGTCGTATACGGTAGCTTTGAAATCGACCATTTCGTATCCCGCAAGGAAACCGTTCTTGGCAGCTTCTTCGATACCCTTTCTGACGGGTTCGATATATTCCTTCGGAATAGAGCCGCCGACCGTTTCGTCGACGAACTGGAAGCCCTGACCGGGTTCCAAAGGCTCGAATCTGACTTTACAATGACCGTACTGACCTTTACCGCCGGACTGTCTTTTGTACATTCCTTCGGCGTCGACGGCTTTCCTGAACGTTTCCTTATAAGAAACTTGCGGCTTACCGACGGTCGCTTCGACCTTGAATTCTCTGAGAAGTCTGTCGACGATTATTTCAAGGTGAAGTTCGCCCATTCCGGCGATTATCGTCTGTCCCGTTTCTTTATCGGTATAGAATTTGAAAGTGGGATCTTCCTCGGCGAGTTTAAGAAGAGCGAGCGTCATTTTTTCCTGACCTGCTTTTGTCTTAGGCTCGATGGCTACCTGAATAACCGGTTCGGGGAATTCCATCTTTTCAAGGATTATCGGATGATTTTCATCGCAGAGCGTGTCGCCCGTCGTGGTTTCTTTAAGTCCTACGATAGCGCAGATATCTCCGGAATAAATCTTGTCGATTTCCTCTCTGTGGTTAGCGTGCATAAGAAGAAGTCTTCCGACTCTTTCCTTTTTGCCTTTCGTAGCGTTGTATACGTAAGAGCCTGCGGATAAAGTACCCGAATAAACTCTGAAGTACGCAAGTTTACCTACGAACGGATCGGCTACCATCTTGAACGCAAGACCTGCGAACGGTTCTTCGTCGTCGGTCTTTCTGATTTCTTCTACGTCCGTATCGGGGTTGACGCCTTTAACGTGGTCGACGTCGATCGGGCTGGGAAGATAATCCACGATTGCGTCGAGAAGATGCTGAACGCCTCTGTTCTTATAACTCGATCCGCAAAGGACGGGGTTAATCTTCATCGCAAGAGTTCCCTTTCTGATGGCTGCCTTCATCTCTTCGGGAGAAAGTTCGCCCGTTTCGAAGAATTTTTCCATTAAAGCGTCGTCCTGCTCCGCGCAAACCTCCATAAGGGCTTGTCTGGCTTCGGCGGCTTTGTCGGCGTATTCCGCGGGGATAGGTCCTACCGTGAAATCTTTACCGAGGTCGTCGTGATAAATTATCGAGTCGTTGGCGACAAGGTCGATAATTCCGCAGAAAGTGTCTTCTTTGCCGATGGGAAGGCAGATGGGAACGGCGTTGGCCTTCAATCTGTCTTTCATCATCTGTACGGCGTTGTCGAAATTAGCGCCGTTGATATCCATTTTGTTTACGTACGCGATACGCGGAACGTGATATTTGTCCGCCTGACGCCATACGGTTTCGGACTGAGGCTCAACGCCGCCCTTGGCGCAGAAAGTCGCCACGGCTCCGTCGAGAACTCTCAGAGATCTTTCAACTTCGACGGTGAAGTCAACGTGTCCCGGAGTATCGATGATGTTAATTCTGTTGCCTTTCCAGAAACAAGTGGTAGCGGCAGAACAAATCGTTATACCTCTTTCCTGCTCCTGTACCATGAAGTCCATCGTTGCGGCTCCGTCGTGAACTTCGCCGAGTTTATGAGTCTTTCCCGTGTAGAAAAGAATACGCTCGGTCGTAGTAGTCTTACCCGCGTCGATGTGCGCCATGATACCGATGTTTCTGGTATGTTGTAAGTCGTATTGTCTTGGCATATTTGTAAAATTACTCCTTCATATAAAAAACTCTTTCCGGCTTCGTCGCCGCGGAAACGACAATCGCTCCGCGACTTTTCCGCCGATAAAGAATTACCAGCGGTAATGAGCAAACGCCTTGTTTGCTTCCGCCATTCTGTGAGTATCTTCCTTCTTCTTTACGGCTCCGCCGGCGTTGTTATAAGCGTCCATCAGTTCGGATGCAAGTTTGTTGCACATTTCGCGGTCGCTTCTCTTTCTCGCGCTCGCGACTATCCAACGGATCGCGAGAGTTTGTCTTCTCTCCGGTCTGATTTCGATAGGAACCTGATAGTTCGAACCGCCGACTCTTCTCGCTTTAACTTCGAGAACGGGCATAACGTTATTCATCGCCTGATTGAATACGTCCATCGGCTCAACGCCGAGTTTTTCGGACGATTTCTTCAAAGCGTCGTATACGATCGTCTGCGCAGTACCTTTCTTTCCGTCAAGCATTACCTGATTGATAAGTTTGGTAAGCACTTTATTGCCGTATATAGGATCGGGTAAAACGTCCCTTTTGGGTACATTACCTCTTCTTGGCATAATGGTTGTCCTCCTTTAAATTTTTTAGGGTATAATAAATATAACCCGTGTACAGCTATCGCTCTTAAACCTTCGGCTTTTTGTTTTTCGCCTCGGGGAGCGAACCTTCCGACGTCCGTGACGTCGTACTGCCTACTTTTCGGGCGTTTCAGAATCTCCGCCATAAGTAGGAATTGTGTTTAAGCAAAACGAAAATAATTATCTGTTAATTATTTGGGGCGTTTAGCGCCGTATTTGCTTCTTGCTTGCTTTCTCTTCGCAACGCCTGCGGTATCGAGCGTGCCGCGGATGATATGATATCTTACGCCGGGCAAATCTCTTACTCTTCCGCCGCGGATAAGCACGGAACTGTGTTCCTGAAGGTTGTGTCCTTCGCCGGGAATGTAAACCGTTCCTTCCTGCTTATTCGTAAGACGTACTCTCGCGATCTTACGAAGCGCCGAGTTAGGCTTTTTGGGAGAAGTGGTGGTTACCGAAAGGCAAACGCCTCTTTTCTGCGGACAATGATTCATGATAGGAGTCTTACACTTGTCCTTTGCCGTTACTCTGCCTTGCTTGATGAGTTGGTTGATAGTTGGCATTTTTTACCTCCTTATAGATTTGGATATTCTGAAAACGGACCCTAACCCGTTTAAAGAAAGCATTTTAAACGAATATCCGTACCGATTTGCATACCTTTACGGATAATCACTTAGCGATTATATCATCTTTTATTCTCTCCGTCAACTTTTTTTATGCATTTTGAGAGATGATTTTATAATATTTCGCAAAACCGGGGCTTTTCAGCCCTCGTTTTTCTCTTTGTTTCCGCCGGCTCCGAGAATCGCCCTCGCAACCGATTCCGCAAGGCGCGCGCTGCCCTTTTCGTCGTAATGCGTTCCGTCCTCCAGCCTGTATTCGTTGGGGATGTTCGCGCTCACGGCGTAAAGGTCGTCCATAGCGTAACCGTTTCTCGCGGCGATTTTCTCCATAACCCGATTTCTGCGGAGAACTATACCCGTCTGACGATAATCTATCCTCGCGTTGCCCTTTTCCTTGACGAGCGTGGACGTTGCCAGAACGACTTTTTTGCCTTTGCCGATATCGGCGAGCAATTTTTCGACGCCTTCGCCGTAAACTCTGTCCGTCATATGCAATCCGTGCAGACCGTGATTGAAATAAATCAGCGCGTAATCCGAATCTTTGGCGAAAGCCGTTATAAGATTAACGTAAATCGGCTGATCTATCGCGTAAGAAGTCGCGATATAATCGACGTAATATTTACCGCGGAGCAATTCCCCGACTTTTTCCCGATATGCGCGCGTAATACTGTCGCCGACAAGCAGAACTCTCGGCAAATCGTTTTTATCCGCGTGGTCGCACCAGGACTGTATCCATTCGAAAGTTTCTTTCATAATTACCCTCAAGCCGCCGGCTTTTGCGTTAAAACGACCGCCCGCGGTCCCCTTGTTTTTTTAAATTATTTCCATTCCTTTGAGAAGAACTTTATACGGTCCGCCGTAATATCCGCGGACTTTCGTCTTATCGGAAAGCCTTATACCCGCAAGGACTTCGGAGAGTTTGCCGCTCATCGAAATTCCGGTGACCGGCTCGACCAGCCCGTCGTGACGATAATACGCGAGCCTTATTTCGCCGCCGATATAGTCGTTATAAAGGTCTATTTGCAAGCCGGAGAGCGAAACGCACTCGAGATACGGCTTTTCGGCGAGTTCTTTATCCGTAAGGCTGCCCTTTTCCACGCTCACGCATTTAAGATCGCCCGTGGGTTTCTCGCCGAGATAGGAAGCAAACCTGTTCGTGCCGAAATACCCCTCGACTTTTCCGCCCGATATTATTTTTTTATCGGCGAGCGAAACGCCGTCCGCATCGAACGCCGCGGAATATTCGCTGCCCTTCATCGCGCCTTTCATTTCGAGCGTGATTTTGTCGCCGTCGCCGTTTTGCAGATCGTCGCCGATTTTATGGAGATTATAATGCGAATAAACAGACGCGTAAGTTAAATCGGAAGCGAGTTCGGAGAAAAGTTCGCCCGCCTCTTTCACGTTCAAAACGACGTCCGCTTCGATTTTTTCCGCGGGTTTGACGGCGTGTTTTCTGTCGCGTACTTCTCTCATCTTTTCGTCTGTTTCCGCCGTTATTTCGTCCGCGTCGAATTCCGTGAAACGATAGGCCTCGTAAAGTTCTACGGATTCGCCGTTTTCGTTCCATGTGGGTATGGCCTCGATCATAGCGTCGTATTTGACTTCCGTCACGTCGACGCCCTTGCTGTTCACGACTGTTTTTACGTGTTTATAAACGAAAACTTCCAGCGCGTTTATCGAGCCGTTTTCGTAACGATCGGCTTTGAAAGCGGCTTCGGCGATTTTCGCCGCGAGTTCCTTAGGTTCGTAATCGCGGAAATTCGATGGAACTTCCCTTTCCGTTTTTTCGCCGCCGGGGATATCGTAAGGCTCGTTGAAAACGAGTTTTGCCCGCGCCGCCGCCTCGGCTATTTTAAGTTTCAGGTCGGTTTCCGTCATAGATTCGTAAACGGCGAAAGCCGATTCGCCTTTCTTTCCGTCGTGATCGACGTAAACGGTCACGCCGGTATCGCAAACGTCGGTCGCGCGCGAAGTTTCGAGAGTTCTGTGAACGAAGAACAATTCGCTCGACAAAGTGTTCGTCCGATTGATTTTGTAATCGGATACGTCTTTATTTTCTTCAAGAAGTTTTTTAAGCAATTCGATTCGATTATTCATGCAAGTTTAGCCCTCACTTTGAGCGCGGGTCCGCCGTCGGTAACCCTCACCCATTCTTTATAACCTTTTCCGCACATTCCCGCGCCGATTATCTTCTTTCCGTCCGAAACCATCGTTATCGACTTGAGAAGTTCGGGAACGCTTCCGCTGATGACTACCGGCGAAACGTAATTGTCGGTGAGTTTGCCGTCGATTATCTCGATTCCGTATTCCGCGGTGCATTGTATCTGCCAGTTTTTGGGATCTTCCATTCCGTTGTTCGTTTCAAAAAGCATATATCCGCGCTTAACCGAAGCGATCATGTCTTCGAGTTTATCTTTCCCCGGTTCAAAGAAGGTGTTAGTCATTCTCGTATAAGCCTTTCTCTTATAACTCTCTCTTCTGCCGTTGCCCGTGGGGAGAACGCCGAGCTGACTTGCCGAAACGTTGTCGCACATTCCGGCGACGAGTACGCCGTCTTTTATTATCCGGGTATCGCCCGCAAGGACGCCTTCGTCGTCGAAGAAGAACGACGCCGCCGAAACGACCGCCGCCGCTCCGTCGCGCATATTCGTGACGGGCGAAGCGACGTATTTGCCCACGTATTCCTTGGCGAGCGCTCTGTCCTTTACGAACTGATCCATTTCCACGCCGTGACCGAACGCCTCGTGAGCGATGAGTCCGCTTATGGAACTGTCCGTTATAACGTCGTAAACGCCCGGTTTAATCGGTTTCGCTTTGGCAAGTTTTTCCGCTTTTGCGATAAGCGCGTCGATTTTGGTCGGCAATTCCGCCATTACGTCGGCTATCTTCGTGGAATAAGCGTCCTCTCTCGCGCGGACGATTTTTCCGTCGTTATAAATAGCGATAACCATCGCGTTCACCCAGCCGTAATACTGGTCGAGTTCTCTGTTTTTTGAAACGAAAAGTTTTGAAACCGTGAACGGCTGAAGATATCCCGTCGCGTTGACGACTTTGTCGCTCTTCGCTTTTGCCATATCCCTTACTTTTTTGCAGAAAGCAAGGCGTTCTTCGTCGGAATAATCGTCGAAGTCGTTTTCTCTCACGAAAGATTGAACGAGGGGTTCGTCGAGCGGTTCGCCCGGTTTGATTTCTTTATCCGTAAGGGTTTTCGACGGAACCGCCTCTTTGACGATTTTTTTCGCCAAGTCGCGGATATTGCCCGAGATATCGTCGAGCGAATACTCGAAATACGCTCCGCCGTTCCACATTCTCAGCGCGAAACCGCACTCTCCCGCGCCGTCGCGCGCGTTGGACGATTTGAAGTCGGCGGTATACAGCGAGGCTCTCACGTCCGTTCCTAAAACGCTGACGTAAGAGAAACTGTTGCCGAGTTCTTTAACGAGTTCCTTTGCGGCGTTGCGTCTGCCGTCAAGAAATTCAGAAAATGCCATATTATTTCTCTCCTGTTTTGTATTGATGATTTTATGTTTCAATTATATAATAGGATTTCGGAAAAGTCAAACGGATTATCCACAAAAATGCCGATGAATTATGTTCTTTGGTAAAAAATTGCCTTGTGGCAAATTGACGAACGACGGCAAACCTCGTTTGCCGCGTAGATTCCAAAAACTTTTTGTTTGTAATCATATGCGGAATTTGCCTTATGGCAAATTGACGAACGACGAAACAGATTGCCGCGTAGATTTCAAATGCTTTTTGTTTGTAATCATTTGCGGAATTTGCCGTTTCCCGCAAGCGGGAATCCCTCGGCAAGATTCGCTGACGCGGAAATAATACGAACGACGGCAACAAGTTGCCACGTACGTTCCAAATACTTTTTGTTTGTAATCATTTGCGGAATTTGCCGTTTCCCGCAAGCGGGAACCCCTCGGCAAGATTCGCTACGCGAATGCGAACGACGGCAAACCTCGTTTGCCGCGTAGATTCCGCTCAGGGGCAACAAAAAACGCGAAGCCAACACCTGATGTGTTGGCTTCGCGTTTTTTTGGTAGCCCCATGCGGAATCGAACCGCAGATTCTGCCGTGAGAGGGCAGCGTCTTAACCGCTTGACCATGAGGCCGTAAGTCGATTTCTGATTCAAGCCTGTTAATGATAGCATATTTTTTTCGTTATTGCAACCGTTTATCCGCCTTTCCCGAAAAAAATTTTTCCGATTAAGTTCCCAAACGTCTTGATTGTTGCGATTTCTCGGTTATACTTGCACCAAATTCAACTGCTTCGGGGGTGATCGAAAAGAGGAATCGGGATTTTATCAAGCCCGGGAATCCGGCTAAGACATTCTCGGCTCCTTAGAAATATGGACGAGAAAACAAGACAGAAAATCGAAAAGGCGCTCGTTAAACGCGCTATCGGCTACGACACGACGGAAACGATAGAAGAGTTTGCGGAAACGGAGGACGAACTTAAACTCACCAAACGAAAAGTGACGAAAAAATCCGTTCCGCCGGACATTTCCGCCGCAAAACTCCTGTTCGGCATAACCGCGGACGACGGGGATATCGCGGAAATTTCCGACGACGACCTTGAAAAAGAAAAATCAAGACTACTAAAATTATTGGAGGACAAACCGAAAAATGACAATCGGCGAACAGATCAAAAAGCGAAAGATATCGGAAAAAGATAAAACGTACGACGAAATTCTGCGCGACGTTTTCTCCGATTTCTACAAAAGGCAGGAAGAAAGACGAGATCTCGAGCGACAATGGGAACTCGACCTCGAATATCTTCACGGCAATCAGTATTGCGAAATAACTCCGCGCGGCGAGGTGGAAGAAGAGGAAAAATTCTATTATTGGCAGAACAGAAGCGTGTTCAATCACATCGCGCCGATAATCGACTCCCGAATCGCAAGGCTCACGAGAATACGCCCCGTTATGAGCGTGAGAGCCGCCGGCGCGGAAGAAAGCGACATCAAAAACGCCAAACTTTCAACCGAACTCGTGAATTCGACTTATCAGAGACTGAAACTCGAGGACGTGATTTCAAAGACGACGGGCTGGAGCGAATCGTGCGGAACGGGATTTTACTTCGTGGGGTGGAACCCGAACGCGGGCAAACTGCTCGGCGAAGTGAACGGAACTCACGTTTACGAGGGCGATATAACGGTGGAATCCGTTTCTCCGTTCGAGATTTACCCCGATTCGCTCTGCTACGAAACGGTTGAACAATGCGAGAGTATCATAAGGGCGAGAGCGATGCAAGTTGCGGACATCGAACGGCTTTACGGCATAAAAACCGAAGGCTCGGACGTGGACGTTTACGGCGCGTATAAAGGCGTTGCGGGAAAATCCGTCGCGCACGACAGCGCGCTCGTCGTCGAAAAATACGAACGCCCCTCTTCGGAATTCCCGAACGGCAGACTTATCATCGCCTGCGAAAAGGCAATTTTGTTCATGGGCGAACTCCCCTACGCGAACGGCGTGGAAGGAAGAAGAACTTTCCCATTCGTAAAACAGAATTCGATAGACAAATCGGGCTGCTTTTTCGGCATTTCGATGGTGGAAAGACTTATCCCCGTTCAGAAAGCCTACAACGCCGTGAAAAACCGCAAACAGGAATTTCTCAACAGGCTCACGATGGGCGTCGTCGCCGTGGAGGACGGCTCGGTGGACACCGACGAACTCGCGGAAGAAGGACTTTCGCCCGGAAAAATCATCGTTTACAGACAGGGTTCTACCCCGCCGTCGCTTATGGGAATGGGCGCGATCCCGACCGATCTCAACAGAGAGGAAGACAGACTTTTAAGCGAATTCATTCTCTTAAGCGGCGTGAGCGAATTCACAAGGTCGGCTGACTTCGCCGCGGGAACTTCCGGCGTGGCGTTGCAACTTCTCATCGAACAGGAGGACGCAAGGCTTAATTCCGTTACGGAAAATATCCGCGCCGCCGAAAAAGAAACGGCAAAGCATATAATAAGGCTTTTCAAACAATTCGCGACCGACACGAGGCTTATGCGAACGGCGGGCGATCACGGCAAAGTGGAACTGCACTATTTCAACTCTTCCGACATAGGTTCGGACGACGTGGTTTTCGACACCGAAAGCGAACTTTCGTTTACGCCCGCTCAGAAGAAAAGCGCGGTTTACGAACTTATAGGCGCGGGTTTGCTTTCCGATGCCAGCGGAAAAATGTCCGAAAGAACGAAGGCGAAAGTGCTTGAAATTCTCGGCTTCGGTTCGATAGACAACACGCTCGACATAGAGAGCCTGCACATAAACAAAGCCGCGGAAGAAAACCTTACCGGCTTTAAGCAGCCCATGGACGCAGACGAATACGACGACCACAAACTGCACGTTGCGGAACACACGAGGTTTTTGCTCTCCGCCGAAAGCGAAGCGGTGAGAAAAAACGAAACGACGAAGAAAAACGCCGTGGAACATTTAAGACGGCATAAACTTGCCCTGGCGGCGGAAGAAAACGCCGTCGAAATCGGCAACGAAATAAACATCAAATAAACTACACGAGGTGAAACGGGAATATGGAGCGAAACGATATTAAACAAACAGGTAACGAACAAACGGAGGTTGCGGCGCAAGTCGCGGAGGCGAAAAAAGACGAAGGCGCGGCGGCAACCGAAATCTCGTTGGGAAAATTTAAGGACGTGAAGTCGCTTCTTAAGGCGTACGGGAATCTTGAGTCCGAATTTACCAGACGCAGCATAAGACTCAGGGAACTCGAGGGAGAAATTTTAAAGAAGAACGAGGAAATAACGCGGCTTTGCGCTTCCTCCGGAAAGGATAAAATTTCAGGGGACGGCTCTGCGGCGCAGATAGCCGCGACAGACAAAGAATTTGCGGCGAATACAGCCGCCGCGGACAAGAAAGTTACGGCAAACAACGCCGCAACAAACGACGCGGACGCGACGATAAACCCGGCGGAAAAAGAATTTGCCGCCGAAACCGACGCGACGGAAAAACTTACCGCGGAGAACGCCGCGAAAAAAGAAAAAGACGTTTATGAAATTCTTACGGGCGGCGACGAGGACGCAATCCCGCCCGAAGAAAATAACCGGACCCCGCCCGCCGAAGCGAAAACAAGCGACGGCGGCGAGGTCCGGAAACAAAACCCGACGAGCGAAAAGACGGAAACCATCGACGCCGAAGAAGCCGTTAAAGCGTATCTTCTGCGCGTGTTCAAAAACAGACCGATCGCGCCGCCGGTGTTCGGAACGGCGGTGACCGCGCCGCCGAAAAAGCCGAGAACGTTCGAAGAAGCCGGAAGGCTCGTTAAAACAAATCTCGGGCTATAAATCGATAAATGCTATAAATCTATTATTAATCGGAGGAATAAAACATGGTAACAATCAGCAGCGCAGACAAAGCGCTTAAAACACTCTATCTCGACGTGGTTGCAGAGCAACTCAACACCGAAATCAACCCCTTCCTCGCAAGGATCAAGCAGACCTCTTCGGACGTTTGGGGCAAGGAAGTAAGAAAACTCGCGCAGTACGGCGTTAACGGCGGTATCGGCGCAGGCACGGAGGACGGCGATCTGCCTATTTCCGCGGGGAATAACTACGAGCAACTCGTCTGTACCCTTAAAAACCTTTACGGCACGATCGAAATTTCGGATAAAGCGATGAGGGCGTCGGCATCGGACGCGGGCGCGTTCGTCAACCTTCTCAACGCCGAAATGGAAGGACTCGTCAAATCTTCCGCGCTCAACATGGGCAGAATGCTCTTCGGCGACGGAACGGGCGTAATCGCCAAGGTGTCTTCCGTTAAGGACAACACGATCACCTGCGCCGACGTCAAATCCGTCGTACCCGGCATGATGATCGACTTCTACAGCGCGGACGGCGCGAAACTCACCGTCGGCACGAGAAGAGTTAAGGACGTGGACAAAGCAAACAACACCTTCACCATCGACGGCGCGGGCGTAACTTCCACCACCGTTCCCGCAAACTCGCTCGTAACCGTTCAGGGTTCTTACAAGCAGGAACTCACCGGTCTTAAAGCGATTTTCGCCTCCACGGGCAACATTTACGGACTGAACAGAGCGAACAACAAATGGCTCGTTCCCTACATGAAAACTTCCGTCGGCGACATAAGCGAAACCGCGATCCAGGAAGCGATAGACTACGTCGACGAAAACACCGGCAGCAAAATCAACTTCATCATCTGCTCCGCCGGCGTTAAGAGAGCGTTTATGAAGCACCTCGCCACATACAAGAGAAACCTCGACGTGGAAAACCTCAAAGGCGGCTTCAAAGCCCTCACTTACAACGGTATTCCCATCGTTTCGGACAGATTCTGCCCGAGCGGAACGATGTACCTTTTGAACACCGACGACTTTGCTCTTCATCAGCTTTGCGACTGGCAGTGGCTCGAGGGCGACGACGGAAAGGTTATCAAACAGGTTGCGGGCAAAGCCACTTACACCGCCACGCTCGTCAAATACGCCGAACTCATCTGCTCCAGACCGTGCGGTCAGGCGATGCTCTCCGGCATAACCGAAGCGTAAAACCGCCGGAAAATCACTCATCAAACGGCATAAGTTGCCGTATAAGCCGATAAACGACGATTTGTGACAATCATT
>OIWU01003367.1_pt1 | contig 12388 bp, 9 predicted proteins | sample 1587711 | NCBI WGS metagenome assembly OIWU01 (sample SAMEA3888909, study PRJEB22519) | human gut metagenome | biome: human gut; feature: human-associated habitat; material: faeces | place: Denmark | collected 2010 | reverse complement strand
CGCCGGTAGGGTTCAGCGCGGAGCGCGGTAGGATTCTTCAATGCTTCGTATGCTCCAATGTGCCATGTCGTTTCTTCGCCGCCGCGTTCTCCTTTTGTCTGGCGACGCGGCTCCCTGCGGCGGGAAGATAGCGCGTGCCTCGTTCAAGATATCTCCAACAAGGCACCGCTAAGAGCCCGTACTGAAATACCAAGAACGGGCACGCAGAACAGGCATACCTATGGCAAGGGCATGAGATGCCCCGGTATGCAAGCCTGCGCAGCCACATTCTTCGCTTCAGTACGTCAATTTAGCGGATTTTCGTTGGAAGCAAAAAATGCGCTTGCGCACATTTGATGATGACGGCGAAATTGCCTGTAGGCGCATCGCCGCCGATATCAAGGATCGATCATCATCCGTAAATCACTTCACGGATAAGGAGAAGTATAGCACACTTCGGAGAGTCCGTGGGCAACGGAATACGGAATGGGAAGAAACCTCCTCTGAATCATGTTCCGACAAGGTTGCTCCAGAACGTCATGCGCCGAGGCGGCGCGGGTACAACGCGCGCCGCCTCCGTGCGGTCACGACGGCGTATGGCACTCTAGAGCATGGCCCTGTACTCCGTGCGGATGACGTCGTCCGCGCGGGCGAGGACTTCGTTGAGCGTGCCGGTCTTGACGCGGTGCCAGAGCTTGAGGTCGTCGAGGTCGGCGACGTTCACGCCGTGGCCCCAGTCGTCGTAGAACGGATCGACGTTGCGCGGCACGCCGAGGTCCACGAAGAGGACGTTGCGGTCCGCGACCGCCGCGCACATCTCCCGCGTGACGACGGGGCGCGATGCATCGACGGCGGAAAGGACAATGTCCGCCTCCTTCAGCGTCTCTCCGATCTGCGCAAGCTGCACCACGTCCACCGCCTTCGCGAGGCCCGCGGTCTGCGGCTCATGGACGTGGTAGACCCACGTGACCTGCGCCTCCGTGCGCGCGAGCGCCTCCACCGCGCCGCGCCCCACCATGCCGGTACCGATCACAACGACATGCGTCTTCGCGTCAAGGCCCCCGTGGACGCTGAGATAGCGCACGGCGACCTGGTCGATCTCCGAGACGCGCAGCATCCCCTCCACGGCATGGCGCACGGCCTTCGAGACGCGCAGCACCTCCGCGCCCGTGAAGCGGATTGCGCCCGCGCTCCAGGCGTTCGCCTCCGCCTCCGCAAGCGCCTCCTTCATCTGGGAAACGATGTGAAACTCGCCGAGGAGCGACGATTCAAGCCCGCTCGCCACGCGCGTGAGGTGCTTGAACGCCTCGAAGCCGCGCAGCTCGAAGCGCTCCTCCGGCAACAGGCGGTCGAAGCCCGTGAGGCGCCGCAGCACGGCCGCGACGCCCGGGTCGTGGGAGGCGACGACAACGAGCTCCACGCGGTTGCAGGTGTTGAGGATGAAGAACTCGCGCACGCCCCGCACGCGTGTGAGGAGCGCGCCGAGGGCCGCGCGTTCGGCGGAGGGAAGGTGGTAGGGGGCGCGCTTGCGGCTGGGGAGGAGCGCGTCGCTCGTCCCCAGGACGAGCAGTTCGAGGTCGCGCCGTTCGCCGAGGGCCGCGACGATCTCCTTCTTCGCGTCGCGCGCCGCGCGGCAGTTCTGGCCGCTCGTCGAGACGGCGACGACGAGGTCGCCGAGGCGCGCCGTCGCCGGGGTCGTGAAGTCGCCGTCGCTCCAGTTGAGGTCCGCGCAGCAACACGGCACGCGCGCGAGGCGCGCCTCGTCGAGAATCGCGCGGTTGACGTGCTTGTCGTCCGTGCAGGCGAAGACGAGGAGATGCCCGGCGACGTCGCCGGGGCGGAACGCGCGCCGCGTCCAGCGGATGCGCCCCTCCGCCGCGAGCGCCCGCAGCTCCTCCACGGCTTCGGGGCAGACGAGTTCAACCTGCGCGCCCGCCTCCAGGAGGGTCCGCGTCTTGCGTCGCCCAACCTGCCCGCCGCCGACCACGAGGCCCTTGCGGTCGTCGATGATGAGGTTCAGCGGAACCGTGCGCCGAACCGGCCGTCCATCCCGGTACATCAGTCCCGCACTCCGTTCCACCCCTCGAACCGTTTCTGCGCAAGCGCGCGGTACTTCGCGCCCGTGCCACCGTTCACGAACGGATCGATGGAGATGCCGCCGCGCGCGGCGAACTTCCCATACACCTCCAGGTACCTGGGCTTCAGAAGACGCGCGAGGTCGTCATAGATGACGTTGACCACGTCCTCGTGGAAGTCGCCGTGGTTGCGGAAACCGAAGAGGTAGAGTTTGAGGGACTTCGATTCGACGAGGCGCTTCGCGGGGATGTAGCGGATCGTGAGCGTCGCGAAGTCGGGCTGCCCCGTCTTCGGGCAGAGCGTCGTGAACTCCGGGCACGTAAACGTCACCCAGTAGTCACGCTCCGGGTGCCGGTTCCCGAATGCGTCCAGCATCGACGGATCGTAGTCCGCCGCCGCCGTCACGGTCTTCCCAAGCGCCTTCAATTCTTCCAGATCTTCTCTCATCGTCTTCGCTCCAATTCCCTCAATTCTCGAAATAGACGGCCTTCGCCAGGTCCGGCACAAGCCGCACGCGCTCGCCATGCCGCCATGCCGCGTCACCCGCCACGCGCGCGGTCATCGGCACGTTCCGCTGGTCCAGGACCGCATGCACGATCGTCTCCGCACCCAGCGGCTCGACGAGATCGACCGTCGCGGACAATCCGCCCTTCCCGGCGTCCCCACCAGCCTCCATCCTCTCCACCCGAACCGCCTCCGGCCGCACGCCGACGGTGCGGCCAAGGTCGAGGATGCCGGGCGGCACGAGGTTCATCGGGGGCGTGCCGATGAAGGAGGCGACGAAGCGGTTCGCCGGGCGGTGGTAGACCTCCAGCGGCGCGGCGGCCTGCTGGATGCGTCCGCCGCTCATCACGACGATGCGCTCGCCCATCGTCATCGCCTCCACCTGGTCGTGCGTGACGTAGATCATCGTCGCGCCGAGGCGTTGGTGGAGACGCACGATCTCGGCGCGCATCTCGACGCGCATCTTCGCGTCGAGGTTGGAAAGGGGTTCGTCGAAGAGGAAGACCGCCGGCTCGCGCACGATCGCGCGACCGAGCGCCACGCGCTGGCGCTGTCCGCCCGAAAGCGCCTTCGGCAGGCGGTCCAGGTAGGGGACAAGCCCCAGCGTCCCGGCGGCGGCGACGCGGCGCGCGATCTCGTCCTTCGGCACGTGGCGGAGCCGCAACGCGAACCCCATGTTCTCGCGCACCGTCATGTGCGGATAGAGGGCGTAGTTCTGGAAGACCATCGCGATGTCGCGGTCCTTGGGCGGCAGATAGGTGACGTCGCGCCCGCCAATCGAAACCGTGCCGCCCGTGGGAAGCTCCAGGCCGGCCACCATGCGCAGCGTCGTCGACTTGCCGCAACCGGACGGCCCCACCAGCACGAGGAACTCGCCAGGCCTCACGTCGAGGGTAAAATCGTCCACCGCCGGCGGTTGCCCCGCAGCGTAGACCTTCTCGACGTGACGGAACGAGACGCCCGCCGGTTCATGTTCTGTCGCCATGCCGATAGTGTACCACATTCACGGGTTTCAGTCCGCACGGATGATGCCACGGGAGGGACGCGCTTCTGCGCGCCCCTCCCTGCCCCCCGCCGCCTCATTTTCCGTAGAAATGTGGACCCGAGCGGCCTCACCGCGAGGGGGGCAGAACGAACGTCGTGACCGAACCGCCGAGAACCTGGAGGGGGTAGTAGCGTGCATCGGCCTTGACCTGAACTTGACGACGATGATAGCGTCCCGCGCGGCAGGCCAGGACAACGACCCGGGATCCGTCGGGGTTGCGGAACGCCACGGAACGGACGTCGGCGGCCCCCATCCGTCCCCGTCCCTCGACCAGCGGCGCCGCAAGAACGCGCGCCCCGCGCTTCACGAACGGGCCGATGTGACGGAACAGGCGGAACTGGGACGATTCAAAGAGTTCGCCCGTGCGCGAATCGACCTCAAGAAGCCCCGCGCAGGGATGCCCCATCGAAACGTTCGGCTGCCCTTCTTCATCCAGCAGGAAACACCAGCTCACGAATGCACCGCAACCCGCGTTGAACGAACCGAACACGAGGTCGGCCCACCAGAGCAGGTCGCGCTGTGACCGGTCAAGGTGCGGCCCCATTTCCGTGACGTACATCGGCATGTCCGGGAAAGCCGCGCACACGGGTGCGAGATTCGTGGGCGAACCGGCATAGGGATGCCAGGCCACGGCGGCGGTCACCGCGCGGAAACGGGCATCGGAAAGCTGATGCGTGACGTAGGCGACGCCTTTCGCGTCGAAGTTGTGGTCATACGCCCAGATCTGCGTCGACAGCCCATTCCGCGCCAGCGTCGGCGCGAGGAAGTCGACGACGAACGTCTTGGCGTCTTCCGCCGACCAGAGGCAGGTGGGGCTGTTCAGCCCCTGATCGGTCTCGGGCTCGTTCTGCACCGTCACGGCCGCGACCCGGATGCCTTCGCGGGCGTAGGCCTGGAGGAACCGGGGAAAATAGTTCGCGAGCGCCGGATAGGCCGCCGGCTTCACCCGTCCGCCGAAGAGCGTGCCGTTCGTTTTCATCCAGCCGGGCGGACTCCAGGGCGAGGCGAAGAAAAAGAGGTTCGTGTTGAAGGTCCGGGCGGCCTGGATGGCCGGCAGAACGAAGCGCCGGTCCTCGTCAATCGAGAAATGCGTCAACCCCTCGTCGTCCGGCGTATCGTCATACGAATAGAAACGCATGGAATAGTCGCTCGACCCCATGTGGATCCGCCCAATCGAAAGCCCCGCCCCCTTTTCCGTCCACAGCCGTTCCATGACGTCGCGCCGCCGCGCCTCGGGCATCTTCGCCCACAGGTAGGCCGAAGCCTCGGCGAAGGAAACGCCAAGCCCGAGAAAGGGGTGACGCGGCGTGGCGGCGTCCAGGTCGATGACATTGGCCCCCTCCCCCACCTGGTTCGAGGGCAGCGGACAGTCCCGTTCGCGAAATGCATCCGTCCCCGTCGTCCGATAGAGCCGGACCTCGCCGCCCTGTACAACCGCCAACCCCAGGATTCCTGATAGCGCAAAGACAAGCTTCATTTGCATGATTCGTTTTCCTTTATCTGATTTGGTTCGTCCAGACCTCCAGAATTAGGTCTGACCTAATTCTGGAGGTCGGTGAAGACGTGGCGGCCCGGGCCGAGGCGTTTCGCCGTCGCGCCCCAGGCGAAATCGGCCGTCGTGCCGGGCGGAACGGTCAACGTGACGGAAAGACCGTGTGCAAGGCGGTCCCAGCGCAGGGCAATGTCGCCGTGCGGCGTGGGGACCACGCCCTCGGCCCAGGCGAGGTCCGCCGGCTGAGGGCGCACCGAGAACGTCCGGAATCCCGGTTCCGTCGGCACAATGCCGAGAATGTAGGACGAGAAGAGCCCGGCAATCGCCGTGTCGGGGTGCGACTCGTCGCCCCAGCCTCTGCGGGTGAGGTTCATGCACTCCGTCACCGTCTGCGCTCCCTGCCAGGACGGGTCGAGGAGACGGTACCAATCGTGGTCCGCAATCGCCTTCAGGCCCCCCGCCGCGTCTCCGTACTCGAACTTGCCGCGCGCCGCAAGCGCCTGGAACTTGCCGTGCCGGATGCGGACCAGCTGCGGACGGATACGCGCCGCCTCGTCCACTGTCGCGAACCGCGTTGCAAGTGCGAGCGCGTTCGCCTCGAACCCCATCGCGCGGTCTTCGGCGGAACGGACGAAACACCCCTTCCCGGCGTCCCAGAACGCCGAGCGGACAACCGGGGCCAGGCGGTCCGCCTCCGCCGCCCACGCCGCCGCCTCGCTAGGATGGCCCAGCGCGTGCGCGAGGTTCGCCGCATCGACGAACGTCTTCCAGAGGAGGATGTTCATGTAGGCGCGGTGGTGGAGCGACGTACCGCCGAAGACAAGCCCCGCCGCGTGCTTGCTCGTCTCCCTCCTCTGCTCGAAGAGGCCGTCCGCACGGCGGTGCGCGTTCAGGTAGCCGACGAGCGCGACGACATCCGGCCACACGCCCGCCAGCGTCGCATCGTCGCCCGTGTAGAGGAGGTGGTCCCAGGCGACGGGGATGAACCAGGCCGCGAACTCATCCGAGCCGAACGGGCCGTAGTCGCCGTCCGGCGGCCGCACGCTCCGCTCCGCATACGGCGAGGCGTGGACGTAGCCCGCCGGCGTACGGTTGAACGCAAGCATCTTCACGCTTCCCCCCATGTAGGGGCTCTGCGGACCAAACCCGTAGTAGCAGTTCCGCGCGGCCCACCAGAGGTCGCCGCTCCAGATCAGCCGGTCGCGCTTCGCGCCGTCCGCCACGTAGGGGAACGTACGCGCGAAGTCCCAGTCCGCAAGATCCATGAGGTCCCTTCCCGCGACGGCAAGCGACACGAGGACGGGCCAGCTCTCCTTCGGCACCGAGAGGCCCACGCGCTCCCCCTTCCGCACGGGGACACGCACCGTGCGGAACACGTTCGTCGCATCCTGGACGACCGGCACGCGCCGGTCGCCGGCCAGCAGCTCGAAGCGTCCGGCGGGGAAGTGGGGGTTCGCGTCGAACTCGTAGACGACCTCGAACATCCCGTCGGCGGGCGCGGCCTTCCGGCACCACACGTCCGCCGCCGCCTGTTCAAGCCTGCGCGGGAGGAGCCGCCCGGCGACCCGCTTCCAGGCGTCGTGGTTCGGAAAGCTCGCGAGCTGGCAGGTCCACACGCTGATGTCCCAGAGGCGCGTGATGCGGTCGTCCGAACACGCGAAGGAGCCCCGGCGCGGCTCCGTGGAGAACACCTCTGCGTTCTCGATGCCGAGCACGTCGATCGACACCGTCCCGGGCGTGTCGAGCTGCACACGCACGTAGCGCTCCTGGCCCTGGATGAGCGGGGCGACGAACGTGCCCGTGCGGCCGACGCGGTAGAGTTCATGGCGGTTGATGTTGCCGGGCAGCACGGGGATGTCGAAGTCGGGTCCCAGATAGCGGGCGCTCGTCTCGCGCGTGAAGCAGCCCGTCTCGCCGAGGCCGTCCGGATGGTTCGCGTAGGCGAGCCGCAGGACCGGCATGCGTCCGTCGGCGGCGGCCACCTCGAAGACGGCGTAGCCCCCCACGCTCGGCGCGCCGAAGTCGAGCGCGAGGACCGGTCTCTCGCCCGTCCCGTCCCACGCGAGCGTGCAGACCTTCCCGTCGCCCTTCGCGAACAGCCCCTCCGGACACGTCACCGCGCCCTTCGCGTACAGGACGGACACCGGCATGGCGCCCTGCGCCACCGCACACGCAAGCCCCACGCACATCCATGCGATTCCTCTCGCCATGTTCCACTTCCTTTCAAGAACCGATAACCGCCCACGTCATGTCGCCTTGCCGTTGAATTCGCCCATCGTCGCCTCGCCGGCGGCGGAAATGCCGGAACGGCGGAAGACGGCGGCCAGGGTGAGGACGAGGATCCGGAGGTCGAGCGCGAGCGAGCGGTGGTCGACGTACCAGACGTCGAGGCGGAACTTCTCGTCCCAGGAGAGGCGGTTGCGTCCGTTGACCTGCGCCCACCCCGTGATCCCCGGCCGCACCTCGTGCCGCCGGGCCTGCTCGGGGGAATAACGCGGCAGGTAGGCGGTGGGCAGGGGGCGCGGCCCGACAAGCGACAGCGTGCCGCGCAGCACGAGGAGCAGTTCGGGCAGCTCGTCGAGCGAGGAGGCGCGGAGGAAGCGACCGAACGGCGTCAGCCGCTCGGCGTCCGTGCCGGGCCCCGTGCGCATCGAGCGGAACTTGAAGAGGCGGAACGGCCTGCCGCCGCGTCCCGCCCGCTCCTGCACGAAGAAGACGGGCGATCCAAGCGCCACCCGCACGGCACACGCGACGAGCGCCATGAGCGGCAGCCACACGGGCGCCGTGGCGATTGTCAGGACAAGATCAAGCACGCGCTTCAACGGTTACGCCACGCCCCCGGACAGCCCTACTGGATGCCGAGGCGCTTTTCGATGTCCTCGATCGTGCCGCCCTTCGTCTCCGGCATGAAGAAGACCGCCCAGACGAGCTGGACCGCCATCATGCAGGCGAAGAAGGCGAACGCCCAGGTGCCGGCCCGTTCGGCCACGGCGGGGAAGGCCCAGGAGATGAGCGTACACAGGAACCAGTGCGTGAAGCAGCCGAGAGCCTGCCCCTTCGCACGCACGGCGTTCGGGAAAACCTCCGAGATGTAGACCCAGATGACCGCGCCCGACGAGCAGGCGAAGAACGCGATGAAACCGAGGATGCCCGCCACCGCGATCGCCGCGTTCGGCTGCGGCTGGGAGAGCTGCCAGGCAACGAGCGCGTGCATGAGGATCATGAGCGCGGAACCGCCGATGATCATCGCCTTGCGCCCGAACTTGTCGATGACGAAGAACGCAAGGATCGTGAAGATGAGGTTCACCGTCCCCACGCCCATCGTCCCGACGAGCGAGGCCATCTCGCTGCCCTGCCCGAAGATCATGTCGAAGATGCGCGGCGCGTAGTAGTTGATCGCGTTGATGCCGGAGACCTGGTTGAAGAACGCGATGAAGAACGCGAGGAGGATCGGCTTGAGGTACTTCCGCTGGAAGAGCGCGGGCGCCGCGTCCGCCGAGACGCCGGCGAGCGACGCCTCGATCTCGCCCACCACCTGTTCCGTCGTCTTCCCCTCCTCCGCGAAGCCGATGCGCGCGAGGACGCGCGCCGCCGCCGCCTTCCGGCCGACGCGCACGAGCCAGCGCGGCGACTCGGGGATCGTCGTCAGGAGGGCCATGAAGAGGAGGATCGGCAGACACTCCATGCCGAGCATGACGCGCCACTTGACCATCTCGACCGTCATCGGGCTGGAGGCGAAGAGGTCCGCGAGCCACGTGCAGAGCGAGCAGAACCAACCGCCCTCGACGGCCATCCAGCGCGCGACGAAGTAGTTCGAGACGTAGGAGATCAGGATGCCGAAGACGATGTTGAGCTGGTTCGTCGCGACGAGGCGCCCGCGCAGACGGCCGGGCGAGATTTCCACGATGTAGAGCGGCACGACGACCGAGACGCCGCCGATCGCGAGCCCGCCGATGAAGCGGAACCACCCCAGGAGGTGCGGCCCGAGCGCCTTCGACGTGGGCGTGAACGCGCAGCCGGCCGCGGAGACGAGGAAGAGCACGCCCATGAGCCACAGCGTCGGGCGGCGCCCCCACCGGTCGGACGGCGCGCCCGCCCCGAAGACGCCGATCACCGTGCCGATGAGCGCAACGGAGACGATGAACCCGTGCCAGAAGGCGCTCAGGCCGAACTCCGCCTGGATGGCCTTCTCGCACCCAGAGATGACCCCCGAGTCGAAGCCGAAGAGGAAGCCGCCGAGCGCGGCGACGATCACGATGTAGAGGAGCGAGCGTTTCATGTCGTTTCTATCGTTTCCGGGTAGGGTTGTTCGGGCATCTCGGCGGCGGGCGCGCCCGCCGCGCGCTCGGCGCGGTCGAGCAGGTCTTCGTAGAAGGCGGCACAGGCCGCGTCGATGTAGGGCGTGAGCAGAAGCTGCGTCAGACCGCCGAAGAAATAGGACGTCACCGCCGCGAGGAGCGTCCAGCCGAGGAAACTGACATTGAGGCAGAAATAACGCCAACGATGCCCTTCCATCATCCGCTTCGATTCTGCGATGCATCGGCGCGGCGTCCAGTCGGGATGGTCGACGAGCAGATACGGCGTCATCGCATAGGAAAAGAACGCGCGAACGCCCGGCACCACGAGGAGAAGCGCCCAGAGGAAAACGAACGTCTGCCGCCAGAGGATGAGCGAGACCATGCGCCAGCCGTTCCCCCACCCGGAAAGGCCGTGGCGCGCCGTCAGGCCGCCGCGCACGAGGGCGACCGCCAGCGCCGTCTGCCCCCAGCTCGCGAAGCCGACCACGTAGAGGAAGAGGATCACGGCAACTGCCGAAACGCCGAACGCGGCGACGTAGGTCCCCACCGTCGGCGCCTCGCTCGCCACGCCCTTCAGGTAGGCGTAGAGACCGGCAAACGCGCCGAAGAAGAGAACGGTGATGAGGAGGATGACGACGAAGACGACAAGCACGTTCAGGAGAAGTCCGAAAACGTACGTCCCATAGCCCGCCGCACCGTTCGCCCCCGCGAGAAGCGCCCACGCGCGGCGACGCAGATCCTTGGCTGTCAACTCGTTCATGGTTACGCCCCGAAGCACATGATCTGGCGCTCGAAGCCGAACGTCATCGCGATGAGCGCGGAACGGATCCACATGCCGTTGCGCATTTGCCGCCAGTACATCGCGCGCGGGTCGCGGTCGCAGCAGGGGGCGATCTCGTCGCGGCGGGGCAGGGGGTGCATGATGATGCCGTCCTTTGGCAGCAGCTTCAGCTCCTCGGCGCCGAACTTGAAGTGGGAGGTGTCGATGCGCGCGCTCTCGCCTCGGGCGGTGTCCCACTCGTCCTGGATGCGCGTCATGTAGACGGCGTCGGAGAGCGACACGGCCTCGCGCAGATTGTCCGAGACGGCGTACTCGACGCCCTTCGCCTTCAGGATCTCCAGCACGTCGGCGGGAACCTGCAGCTGGGGCGGCGCCACGAACACCTGGCGGACGTGCGGGAAGTTCGTGAGCAGGTAGCTGAGCGAGCGCACCGTGCGGCCGCGCAGGAGGTCGCCGCAGAACGTCACGGTGCGGTTCGCGAGCCCGCCCTTCGTCTCGAACGAGCGGAGGAGGGTGTAGACGTCGAGGAGGGCCTGGGTCGGGTGCTGGTCCTTGCCCGAACCGGCGTTGATGATCGGAATCGGACGGTCCGCGTTCGAGAGCTCCCACGCCATCTGCTCGGCGAGGCCCTTCTCGGGGCAGCGCATGATGATCATGTCCACGTAGGAGGAGAACGTGCGGATCGTGTCCGTCTTCGACTCGCCCTTCGCCTCGGAGCTTGTGCTCTGGTCGCGCACGGAGCTTGTCGTGAGACCGAGGATCTGGCAGGCGTTCAGGTGCGAGAGGAACGTGCGCGAGCTCGGCTGCGAGAAGTAGAGCATCGCGCGTTTGTGCGGCAGGAGGCTCTTGAGGTAGAGCGCGCCCTCCTTCGACTTCGCCATGAAGCGGATGCGGTTGGCGAGCGCGGCGAGGCGTTCGAGGAGCGACCGGTCGAACTGCTGCGCAATGAGCGTATGGTAGGGCGTTTCCGGGGTGGTGTCGGGATGCGCGAGATAGGGCCGCTTCGCCTCCAGCGGCAGATCCCTGAACGCCTCCCAGCCGATGTCCGTCAAACGCGCCATGACCATCCTCCTTTTCTTACTGCTTCTCCGGGTCGGCGAGGGCCGAGACGAAGAGCGCCTTGATTGTATGCATGCGGTTCTCGCTCTCGTCGAAGACCTTGGAGTACTTCGACTCGAACACCTCGTCCGTCACCTCCAGGGCGCCGGAATCCTTCGTGACCTCGGTGTTGAAGTCGTGGAACGCGGGGAGGCAGTGGAGGAACATGAGCCGGCCGTCGAGGTTGCCCGTCGCGCGCATGAGGTCCATGTTGATCTGGTAGGGGCGCAGCATCCGGATGCGCTCGGAGGTCTTCGCTTCCTCGCCCATCGAGACCCAGACGTCGGTGTAGAGGACGTTCGCGCCCCGCACGCCCTTTACGGGGTCGTCGAAGACGCGGATGTCGACGCCGTTGCGCTTCGCGACCGCCTCGGCCTCGGCCAGCACCTGCTCGTCCGGCCACAGTTCGCGCGGCGTGCAGCAGACGTACCGCACGCCCGCCTTCGCACAGCCCATCATGAGGGAGTTCGCGACGTTGTTGCGTCCGTCGCCCACGTAGGTGACCGTGCAGTCCCGGAGTGTGCCGAACGTCTCCTTCACCGTCAGGAGGTCCGCGAAGATCTGCGTGGGGTGGTAGTCGTCCGTCAGGCCGTTCCACACGGGCACGCCCGACCACTTCGCCAGCTCCTCGACCGTCTTCTGGCTGAAGCCCCGGAAGAGGATGCCGTCGTAGATGCGCCCCAAAACGCGCGCCGTGTCCTTCACGCTCTCCTTCTTGCCGAAGTGGATGTCGGGGCGCGTGAGGTACTCGGCGCCGCCGCCCTCGTCGCGCGCGGCGATGACGGACGAGTTGCGCGTGCGCGTGGACGACTTCTCGAAAATGAGCGCAATGTTCTTGCGGTGGAGCAGATCGCCGCGTACGCCCGCCCTGCGCCGCGCCTTCAGCTGCGCCGCGAGGTCGATCAGGTTCATCATCTCTTCATCGGTGAAGGAGGTCATCCGCATGAGCGAACGGCCCTTCAGTTCAGGCATCCAGGTGATCATCGTTGACCTTTCGTACAGGAAACATGGCGTGTATTGTACCATAAATTCGGCACAACGACTTGCCCGGACAAGAAGCCACCCTTATCCCGATTTTTTCGGGACAGCTTATCCCGATTTCTCTCCGAACCCCA
>OIWU01003362.1_pt1 | contig 12395 bp, 16 predicted proteins | sample 1587711 | NCBI WGS metagenome assembly OIWU01 (sample SAMEA3888909, study PRJEB22519) | human gut metagenome | biome: human gut; feature: human-associated habitat; material: faeces | place: Denmark | collected 2010 | reverse complement strand
ATTGGACGTGCAACAACATCTATTCGCTTGCCAAGAACATCGTTTACGACGTGGTCCGAAAACTGACGCCGCTTGTCCGAAATGTCCCTTTACATGTGACAAGAGCAAAACCGAGGCAAGAGCCTATTTCCTGGGCCGGGCTCTTGCCGTTAATTCTCTGGGTCGTCGGTGCGATTCTCGGCGTTCTTTCAAGCACGCAGTTTGCTATGTTCGGCGGAATGGTGCGTCGAATTTTGGAATTGACTGCCGGTGCCTTTTACGTTGCAAGCGTTCTTGTGTGCCTTATTCAGGGCGCCAAGCTTTTGACCGTTCGCAGGCGAGGCCTTTTTGCGCTCTTTATTCTTTTCCTGTGCGTCAATTGCCTGTGGTATTGGTACAAGGGAACGTTCGTGCGCGCTCGGGTGTTCTTCACGTTCCTCACGGGGCTTTTGAGCCTGATTCCGGTTTTGTCACTCACGCTCGATCGCTATCGACCCGAGCTGTGGCTTTATCCTAAGTCCGATCCCTCGTCGCTTTACACCCCGAGCGCATTCTGGCTCGTTATTCTTCTTTGTAATTACCTACCGGTACAGGCCTACTGTACGGCTCCCGAAATTTTTTCTTCGCCCGACGTGGTGCTCGCTAAGCTCTTACTTTCGTCGGCTGTTTTCGGAGCACTCCTTTACGTGGTCGGTCGTCTTTGGGTCTTTCTCGGAGTGATGCGCACGGCGGCTGTTCTCACGGCGTTTGTGGCATTCTGGCTGACGCTTTACGCGTTTGTCTTGCCGCTTGATGTCGGATCGATTGACGGCTTCCAGATTGAATCGCCCGCTCGACTTTATAGGCCCGTGAACGTGGCAACCGACGTGTTGGTTTTAATGGGACTCGGCACGGTGCTCTATCAGTGTCTCAAGCGCAGGGCCGTTGCCGTATTTCGTGTGGCGCTCACATGTGCCTGTGTTTTAAGTTTGGTTGCCGGTATCGAGCAGCTTTGGTCGACCCGGGGTCGCTGGCAGCAAGATACGCAGTCGCGGCGCACGGAACTTCCGGCGTATAACGAATCGATGCTCGGATTTACCAAACACGGTAAGAACACGCTTGTTTTTGTCCTGGATATGTTCTCCGGACGCCATATGACCGAAATCATGCAGGACAATCCGGACATCAAAGAAAATCTGACGGGTTTCGTTTGGTATCCGGATACCCTGGCGCAGGGACGGCGTACCACAACGAGTATTGCGACGCTTCTTTGCGGCGAGGCCTGCACGGTCGGCGGATTAAATCAGGGGGAGAAGGATTCGCTCGTTGAGAAAATTAACCGCCGCTATGCCGAGGCATTAAGTGTTTTCGGCGAAAAAACAGAACTATTTATCAACGAACATACCTGGCTTGAGCCGCAGCGCTTTTCTCGGTATGCAGGTAAAAACGCGCTGGCCGTACGGTTTTTAAGTTCGGCGTATTTAAATCGCTACGCTCAAAAGCACGGAATGGAAATCTCGGTGGGCGGAAGCGATGACTTTTTAACGGCCGTCAGTCTTTTCAGCGCCTCGCCTTGGTCCTTTAAATCCGTGATTTATTTTGACGGGCATTGGGTTACACAGGCGATCGGATATTGGACAAGCGACCGCGTGGCCAATCGCTTGCAGGAATGGGCATTTCTAGATCAACTCAGTGAAATTTCCAACGCGCGTGCGGCTCATGACACCTATAAGTTCTTTCATTCGGAAATCACCCATAACCCGTGGCTGATGGTCCCTGGCAAGTGCGGCATTATCCGCGAGCTCGCTCCGGGAAAAAACTATCCGCAGCAGGTCGTCGAAACCTGTGCATTAAAAGCGCTTGCCGCGTGGTTTGATTGGATGAAAAAGGCCGGGGTTTACGACAATACGACGATTGTGATTGCCAGCGATCACGGTGCGTACGGGATGCGGTTGAATCCGCTTTTAATGGTAAAGCCGAGAAACGCGGCGTCCGAACCGCTACGAAGCGAAAATGTGCCGATGAATCTGACGGATGTTCCGGCCTTGGCCGCCGGAACGTTTGTCGCGCCGAAGGCAAACCGTGTTCGTCACACTTACGAGATGGACAAGAACGCCGAAGATCGCTACAAGGGAGCCCGAGAATATCGGGTCACAGGTCCTGTTTTAGATCCGAAAAGTTGGCCGGCGGACTTTCCGCGTGAGGACATCCCTCGGTAAAGCACTCGGTGCCAGCCGCCAGGTAGACCACAAGATGTTGATTTGTGTGCTCTAATCCCTTGACAGAATTCAAAAAAGAGGCGAGAATCACAGTCTTTTCCGGCTCCTGTGATGCACAGGAGACGGGGTACGGCTGTGCGTCGCGCCCCGTTTTTGTGTGTCCGAAGAGGCGGGAAAGAAAAACTTTTTATTCACCAGCAACTTATCTCCCTTTCGGACACTTGTCCGAATCGGATGGCTTTACCTTATAGGGACGCTATGCCCACTATTAATCAGCTTGTTCGCAAGCCTCGTGAGAACACTCACGACAAATCCAAGAGCCCCGCTCTTAAAAACTGCCCGCAAAAGCGCGGCGTCTGCACCAAGGTCTACACCACGACCCCGAAAAAGCCGAACTCGGCTTTGCGTAAGGTTGCTAAGGTGCGTTTGACCAACGGCTTTGAAGTCATTTCCTACATCGGCGGCGAAGGTCATAACCTGCAGGAACACTCTGTGGTTCTGATTCGCGGCGGCCGTGTCAAGGACCTGCCCGGTGTCCGTTACCACATCGTTCGTGGTTCTCTGGACACGCAAGGCGTTCAGGACCGCAAGCAGGCTCGCTCCAAGTACGGCGCCAAGCGCCCGAAGAAAGCGTAATTCGCGACGGCTCTTATCAGCCGTGCGAAATGGCGGCCCCGCTGTAAGAGGGCCGAGTAAGTCGCAATCCGGATAATGCGGATTGCAGTGTTTTTAGACTGAAGACAACGAAGAGAGGAAAAATATGCCCCGTCGTCGCGAAGTACCAAAGCGTGAGATTCTTCCCGATCCGAAGTTCGGAAACGTGGAAGTCTCCAAATTTATCAATGTCGTCATGCTTGACGGCAAAAAGGCTGTTGCCGAACGCATCGTTTACGGTGCTCTGCAGCAGATTGAAGAAAAAACAGGAAAGAACCCCATCGAAGTGTTTACGGCTGCCGTCAACAACGTGCGCCCGCTCGTGGAAGTCAAGAGCCGCCGCATCGGCGGTGCGAACTATCAGGTTCCGTGTGAAGTGCGTCCTGTGCGTCGCACGGCTCTGGCGATGCGCTGGTTGCGTGAATGTGCGAAAGCCCGCTCGGAAAAATCGATGCCCCAACGTTTGGCTGGTGAGTTGTTGGAGGCTTCCGAAGGCCGCGGCGCCGCGATGAAAAAGCGTGACGAAGTCCACCGCATGGCAGAGGCCAACAAGGCCTTCTCGCACTTCAGGTTCTAGTTGTTGAGGGGATACAATGGCTCGTACTACACCGATTGCTCAGTATCGCAATATTGGTATCTCTGCCCACATTGACGCGGGCAAGACCACAACAACGGAACGCATTCTGTTCTTTACGGGAGTCAACCACAAACTCGGCGAAGTGCATGACGGCGCTGCGACGATGGACTGGATGGACCAGGAACAGGAACGCGGTATCACAATTACCTCTGCTGCGACAACGTGTTTCTGGCGCGGCATGGATATGCAACACAAGCCCTATCGCTTCAACATCATCGATACACCGGGGCACGTGGACTTTACAGTGGAAGTCGAACGCTCTATGCGTGTTCTCGACGGTGCCGTGATGGTCTATTGTGCTGTCGGCGGCGTTCAGCCGCAGTCCGAGACCGTTTGGCGTCAGGCGAACAAGTACAAGGTCCCTCGTATTGCATTCGTCAACAAGATGGACCGCACGGGCGCTGACTTTTACCGCGTCATCACTCAGATGGAAAAGCGTCTTAAGGGACACCCCGTTCCCATCGTTTTGCCGATCGGAGCAGAAGATACCTTCCAAGGCGTCGTCGACCTGATTCGCATGCAGTCCATTATTTGGGATGAAGCGAGTTTGGGCGTTAAGTTCGCGTTCGGCGAGATTCCCGAGAACATGAAAGAGCTTGCCAAGGAATGGCACGAAAAACTCATTGAGAATGCGGCCGAAGCCAACGAGGAACTGATGAATCAGTACCTGGAAACCGGGGAGCTTTCTCAGGAACAAATCATCAAGGGCATTCGTATTCGTACGATTGCCGGTGAGATTCAGCCGATGTTCTGCGGCTCGTCCTTTAAGAACAAGGGCGTGCAGCGCATGCTCGACGGCGTGATTGATTTCTTGCCGAGTCCGATTGATATTCCGCCGGTTTCCGGCTTTGACTTGGACGGCAATCCTGCGACGCGCGATGCCGACGATAAGGCTCCGTTCTCGGCATTGGCTTTTAAGATCATGACCGACCCGTATGTCGGTCAGCTCACGTTCTTGCGCGTTTACTCCGGCATTTTGAAGTCCGGTGAGACGGTTCTCAACTCCAACAAGGACAAGAAAGAACGTATCGGGCGTCTGTTGCAGATGCATGCCAACGAACGTAAAGAAATCACCGAATCGGAAGCCGGCGACATCGCCGCTGCCGTGGGTCTGAAGGATGTGACGACCGGTGAGACGCTTTGCGACGTCGACAATCCCATCATTCTCGAACGCATGGAGTTCCCGGAACCCGTGATCAGTCAGGCTGTCGAACCGCGTACCAAGGCCGACCAGGAAAAGATGGCTTTGGCCCTGCAGCGCTTAGCGAAAGAAGATCCTTCCTTCCGTGTTCGCACGGACGAAGAATCCGGCCAGACGATTATTTCCGGTATGGGTGAGTTGCACTTAGAAATTCTCGTCGAACGTATGCGCCGCGAATTCGGCGTCGATGCGACGGTCGGTCGTCCCCAGGTGGCTTATCGCGAAACGATTCGTTCCGTGGTCGAAAATGCCGAATGCAAATTCGTCAAGCAGTCCGGCGGTCGCGGTCAGTACGGTCACGTTGTCCTTAAGCTCGAACCCTTGCCGCCCGGAGGTGGTTTTGAGTTCGTCGATGCGATTAAGGGCGGTGTCGTTCCGCGTGAATACATCCCGGCCGTCCAAAAGGGTGTCGAAGATACGCTCAAAGCGGGCGTTTTGGCCGGCTATCCGGTTGTGGACGTGAAGGTGACACTGCACTTCGGTTCTTACCACGAAGTCGACTCGAACGAAAACGCGTTCAGAATGGCCGCGTCCATGGCGTTCAAAGACGGCATGCGCAAGGCGGACCCAGTCTTGCTCGAACCGATTATGAAGGTCGAAGTCGAAACGCCCGAAGAGAAGATGGGCGATGTGATGGGGGACCTGTCGAGTCGTCGCGGTATGATTCAGGGTATGGACGATCTGGTGGGCGGCGGCAAAGCGATTCGTTGCGAAGTGCCGCTCGCGGAGATGTTCGGTTATTCGACGGCATTGCGTTCTTTGACGCAGGGTCGTGCGACGTACGTGATGGAATTCGGTCATTACGCGGAAGCTCCGAAGAATGTGGCCGAAGCCGTCATCGAAGAAAAGAAGAAGTAATTTTTTGAGTGAAGGAAGTCTTCCGAAGCGGGAGGACTTCCTTCGTTTAACCTAAATTCATCAGACATTAGAGGACCATAAAATGGCCAAGGAAAAATACGAACGCAAGAAGCCCCACGTAAACGTGGGCACGATTGGTCACGTTGACCATGGCAAGACGACGCTCACAGCGGCGCTGTGCACGATTTTGGCGGCCAAGTACGGCGGCGAAGCCAAGGGGTACGATCAGATTGACGCGGCGCCCGAAGAAAAGGCTCGCGGCATTACGATTAACACGGCGCACGTTGAGTACGAGACGGAACACCGTCACTACGCGCACGTTGACTGCCCGGGGCACGCCGACTACGTTAAGAACATGATTACGGGAGCGGCCCAGATGGACGGCGCGATTTTGGTTGTGAGCGCGGCCGACGGTCCCATGCCCCAGACACGAGAACACATTCTTCTGGCGCGCCAGGTCGGAGTTCCGTACATCATTGTGTATTTGAACAAGTGCGACCAGGTTGACGATCCGGAACTGTTGGAACTTGTTGAAATGGAAGTTCGTGAACTGCTCAGCAGCTACGAATTTCCGGGCGACACGATTCCGATTATCAAGGGATCGGCGAAGCTTGCGTTGGAAGGCGACAAGGGGGAACTCGGCGAACAGAGCATTCTGAAGTTGGCCGAGACGCTCGATAGCTACATTCCGACGCCGCAGCGCGCTTTGGATCAGCCGTTCTTGATGCCGATTGAAGACGTCTTTACGATTTCCGGCCGCGGTACCGTTGTGACGGGCCGTGTCGAACGCGGTATCGTTCGCGTCGGTGACGATGTGGAAATTGTCGGTATTCGTCCGACAGCCAAGACGACGTGCACGGGCGTTGAAATGTTCCGTAAGCTTCTTGATGAAGGCGAAGCCGGTGACAACATCGGTCTTTTGCTCCGCGGCACGAAGCGTGAAGACGTCGAACGCGGCCAAGTTGTTGCTAAGCCCGGATCGATCACTCCGCACAAGAAGTTCGTCGGTCAGGTGTACGTGTTGACGAAGGAAGAAGGCGGTCGTCATACGCCGTTCTTCAAGGGCTATCGTCCGCAGTTTTACTTCCGTACGACGGACGTGACGGGAACGATTGAGCTTCCGGAAGGCGTGGAAATGGTCATGCCCGGCGACAACGTCGAGATGGGCGTGCAGCTGATTTGCCCGATTGCCATGCAGGAAGGTTTGCGCTTTGCTATTCGTGAAGGCGGCCACACGGTCGGTGCCGGCGTCGTTGCGAAGATCATTGAGTAATTGACAGCCTTAAAGGGGCGTGGTATACTGCGCCCCTTAGTTCTTTTTTCGTTCTTTTTAGGATAAAAAAACAAATGCAATCCCAACGCATTCGTATTCGCCTTAAAGCGTTTGACTACAAGCTTATCGATCAGTCGGCTCTTGAGATTGTCGATACGGCCAAACGCACCGGTGCGGTCGTTCGCGGTCCGGTTCCGTTGCCCACCCGTATTCAACGCTTTGATATCTTGCGTTCGCCCCATGTCAACAAGACAAGCCGCGATCAGCTCGAAATTCGTACACATCAGCGTCTGATGGACATCATCGATCCGACGGACAAGACCGTCGATGCGCTGATGAAGCTCGATTTGCCGGCCGGTGTCGATGTCAAGATTAAGGTGCAGTAATCGGTAAAAGTTTTTTGTAACCGTGGTTTCACGGTTACACACGTGTCGCTTCTGGCTTTAGAGACAATCGATCGGTGTTCGCGCCCCTTGCAAGAGAGGTCGCAACCTCCCGTCGTGAAGCGATTTTTATAAAGTACGGTCCCGGCCAATCGTAGCCGGGGTGGAGATAATAATGAGTGATAAGCTCGGCTTAGTCGGTCGCAAAGTCGGCATGACGCGTATCTTCACGGATGACGGTCTTTCCGTTCCCGTGACGGTTTTGGACATGTCCGACAATCGCGTTGTCTGTGTTAAGACACAGGAAACCGACGGCTATAACGCCATTCAAGTCGCGTTCGGCTCCAAGAAGCCTTCGCGCGTTAATAAGGCACTCGCGGGTCAGTTTGCAAAAGCCGGCGTGCAGGCTGCCAAGACGTTAAAAGAGTTCCATGTCGATGCGGACAAAATCGCCGAATTCAAACCCGGTACGGTTTTGAGCGCGACGATGTTTACCGCCGGTCAGAAGGTTGACGTGACGGGAACGACAATCGGTAAGGGATTCTCCGGTGTCATCAAACGTCATCATTTCAGTTCCAACCGCGCCAGCCACGGTAACTCGGTCACAACAAACGCTCCGGGTTCCATCGGTAATCGCCAGGATCCGGGTCGTGTTTTCCCGGGCAAGCGTATGGCCGGACATTTGGGTGATTGCCAAAGGACCACACAGAACCTCGTTGTCGCGCGTGTCGACGCCGAACGCGGTCTTCTTCTGATCCGTGGCGCCGTCCCCGGCAGCAAGGGTGGTCAAGTGATTGTGCGCGCCGCTGTCAAGGCCTAATAGGAGCGAACCATGGAATTGAATTTAGTCAACGAGCAGGGACAGGAAACGGCCAAGGTGCCGGCTTCCGATGCCGTGTTCGCACGCCAATACAATGAAGCGTTGGTCCATCAGTTGGTTGTGGCCTACATGGCTAACGCCCGTCAGGGAACCCGCGCGCAGTTAAACCGCGAGTTCGTGCATCACACGACCAAGAAACCCTTCCGTCAGAAGGGCACGGGGCGTGCGCGTGCCGGTATGTCGTCCTCCCCGCTTTGGCGCGGCGGCGGTCGTACTTTCCCGAGCACACCGAACGAAAACTTTTCTAAGAAGATGAACAAGAAGGCCTATCGCGCTGCGATGGCGACGATTTTTTCGAAACTCGTCGCGGACGGTCGTCTTGTTGTTGTCGAATCGATTGGTGCGGAAACGCCCAAGACGAAGGCATTTGCCGCCAAGTTAAAGACCATGGGTCTTACGAGCGCGATGCTGATTGCCGAAACGGTCGATGACAATCTTTTCCTGGCTTCCCGCAACATCAAGAATGTTACGGTTGTTGAGCCGCGTTATATCGATCCGCTCTCCTTGATTCACTACGAGAAGATTGTCGTGGCCAAGGGTGCGCTTTCTAAGATCGAGGAGATGCTCGGATGAATCAAGACCGTTTATTGAAAGTGCTCGTCGGGCCCGTCATCTCTGAAAAGAGCACGATGGTTGCCGATAAGGCCCGTCAGTACACGTTTGAAGTGGTTCCGGATGCGACAGAGGCCGAAGTTAAAGCGGCTGTTGAACTGTGCTTTAAGGTGCAGGTTCAGGGCGTCCAGATGGTCAACATCAAGGGCAAAGTCAAGCGCACGGGTCGTACGCCCGGTGTGCGCAAGTCCGTCCGTAAGGCTTATGTGAGCCTGAAAGAAGGACAGGAAATTAACTTTGCGCAGGAGGGTAAGTAATGGCTCTCGTTAAAATGAAGCCCACCTCGGCCGGGTGCCGTCACACCGTTAAGGTCGTGACGCCGGGCCTGCACAAGGGCAGCCCTTTTGCGGCTCTGACGGAAAAGAAGAACCGCGGATCGGGTCGTAACAACAACGGCCATATTACGTGTCGCCACAAGGGCGGCGGTTCTAAGCGCCACTATCGTGTAATCGATTTCTTGCGTGACAAAGACGGCGTTGCCGGACGCGTCGAGCGCATCGAATACGATCCGAACCGTTCTTCTCATATCGCCTTGGTTCTTTATGCCGACGGCGAACGTCGCTACATCATCGCCCCGAAGGGTCTTAATGTCGGTGACACGATTATGAGCGGTCCGGAAGCGGCCATTAAGGTCGGTAACGCTCTTCCGCTTCGCAACATCCCGGTCGGCTCGACGATTCACTGCATCGAAATGTTGCCGGGCAAAGGTGCACAGCTTGTGCGCGCTGCCGGTGCGTTCGCTCAGCTTATTGCCCGTGAAGGCGATTACGCTCAGGTTCGCATGCGTTCCGGTGAAGTTCGCCGCATTCTCATCGGATGCCGTGCGACGATCGGCACGGTCGGTAACGAAGAAAACAGCCTGCGTGAGCTCGGCAAGGCCGGTGCGAAGCGTTGGCGCGGTATCCGTCCGACGGTTCGCGGAAAGGTGATGAACCCGGTCGATCACCCGCACGGCGGCGGCGAAGGCCGTACCGGTACGGGTCGCGCTCCGATGTCTCCGTGGGGACAGCTCACCAAGGGTTACCGTACTCGCAATTCCAAGCGCACGGACAGAATGATTGTCCAGCGCCGTTATGACAAGTAAGGGGGTCTGAAGAATGTCTCGTTCGTTAAAGAAGGGGCCGTTTGTAGACGGATCCCTGATGAAGAAAGTGGAGGCCGCACAGTCTAGCCGTGACAAGCGTCCGATTAAGACCTGGTCGCGTCGTTCCACGATTCTTCCGGAGTTTGTCGGTTTGACAATCGCCGTGCACAACGGTCGTCAGCATGTTCCCGTTTATATCAACGAGAACATGGTCGGCCATAAACTCGGCGAGTTCGCGATGACGCGTACCTTCCGTGGTCATGCGGTAAACGCTGATAAGAAGGTCAAGGGGTAATCAAATGGAAACTACTGCAATCGTTCGCGGTGTGCGCCTGTCGGCTCAAAAGGGTCGCCTGGTTGCCGACCTGGTTCGCGGTAAGCCCGTGGACAAGGCCCTTAACATTCTGAAGTTCACGCGTCGCCGTGCGGCCGGTATTGTTCTGAAGGCACTTGAGAGCGCCATCGCCAATGCCGAGCACAATGACGGTGCCGACATTGATGAGCTTCGCGTCACAAAGATTTACGTGGAAAAGGCTACGACGTTGCGCCGCTTCGGTGCCCGCGCCAAGGGCCGCGGTACGCGTATCGGTAAGCAGACGTCTCACATCTATGTGACCGTCGGCGACAAGTAAAGGTGAACCATGGGTCAGAAAATTAATCCTACCGGCTTCCGCCTTCCCGTGACGCGCAATTGGACGTCGCGTTGGTACGCGGTTGGTCGCAACTTCTCTCGTACACTGTGTGAAGATCTTAAGGTTCGCGCCTTCCTGATGGAAAAACTGAAGGCGGCGAGCGTCTCGCGCATTGTCATTGAGCGTCCTGCCAACAATGCTCGCATTACGATTTACTCGGCTCGTCCCGGTGTTGTAATCGGTAAGCAGGGTGCTTATATCGAAGAGCTCAAGGCCGATGTTCAGAAGATTATCGGTGTTCCTGCACACATTTCTATTGAAGAAGTGCGTCGTCCGGAACTCGATGCCCAGCTTATTGCCGACGGCATCACGCAGCAGCTCGAAAAGCGCATTATGTTCCGTCGTGCGATGAAGCGCGCGATGCAAAACGCCATGCGCTTGGGTGCCAAGGGCATCAAGATTATGAGCGCCGGCCGTTTGAACGGTGCGGAAATCGCGCGTACCGAATGGTACCGTGAAGGCCGCGTTCCGCTTCATACATTGCGTGCCGATATCGACTATGGTTTTTCCGAAGCGCATACGACCTACGGCGTCGTGGGCGTGAAGGTTTGGGTCTACAAGGGTGACAACCTTGAACGGGGTGAAGCGGTTGAAGCGGCTCCGGCGCCTGCCGATCGCGAAGATCGTCGTCGCCGTCCGGTTCGTCGTGTCCGTAAAGCTGAAGAAGGGGATGACAAGGCGGATAAGAAACCCGCACGTCGTCCTCGGAAAGCTCCGGTCGCCGCCCCTGCCGCCACTGAAACAAAAGACGGAGAATAAGCGATGCTGCAACCGAATCGTACAAAATACCGTAAGGACCAAAAGGGTCGTAACTACGGTATGGCCCAGCGTGGCGCCGACGTCTCCTTCGGAGATTTCGGCTTGAAGGTACTCGAACGCGGTCGTCTGACGGCTCGTCAGATCGAAGCCGCACGTCGAGCACTGACCCGCCATATCAAACGTGGCGGCCATGTCTGGATTCGTGTCTTCCCGGACAAGCCCATTTCGAGCAAACCTGCCGAAGTGCGTATGGGTAACGGTAAGGGCAACCCGGAGTACTGGGTCGCTCTCGTGCAACCTGGTCGGGTGCTTTATGAAATGGACGGCGTCGATGAGTCACTTGCCCGCGAAGCCTTTGCGCTTGCGGCGGCCAAGTTACCTTTGAAGACAAAGTTCGTTGTCCGCCAAGTTGGCAAGTAAGGAGACGGACATGAAAGCTAAAGAATTGCGCGCCATGGATCAGGCCGCGCTTACCAAGGAGTTGAATGAACTTCAGACCGCACACTTCAAACTGCGCGTTCAGAAGGCTACGCAGCAACTCCAGAATTCGAATCTGTTGCGCACGACGCGTCGAGATATCGCGCGCGTTCGCACGGTTCTCGCTCAGAAGGCGGCCGCGAAATGACGGATACTGTTGAAACCAAGAAGCTGACACGCACCCTCGTCGGTGTCGTGACAAGCGATAAGATGGACAAGACCGTGACGGTTCTCGTGGAACGTCGCGTCAAACACCCGCTTTACGGCAAGATTGTCGTGCGCAGCAAGAAGTACCATGTGCATGACGCTTCCAATACGGCCGGTGTCGGTGACAAGGTCGAAATCGCGGAAGGACGTCCTGTTTCCAAGACCGTGTCTTGGACGCTGACCAAAATCCTCGAGAAGGCTGTTGTTGTCTAGTTTGTTGTAATCGGCTTGCAAGCGTGACGGCTTTTCGTTAAACTTGCGAGCTCGCGCGGATGCCGACCGAGCTACGGTCGGCGTTCGTGTCGATTTTTCATGATTGGGCATCAAAAGTGTGCGCCCGCCGGTTTCTCAGGCGGTGTTTCTCGGATGCTTTTGAGTGTGCTGATCGTTCTCCCGTACGGGACCAATACTATCTGTGTAACGCAGAATAAGTTGGAAATTTACAACCATGATTCAGATGCAAAGCAGACTGGACGTGGCCGACAATACCGGCGCTCGTTC
>OIWU01003361.1_pt1 | contig 12396 bp, 8 predicted proteins | sample 1587711 | NCBI WGS metagenome assembly OIWU01 (sample SAMEA3888909, study PRJEB22519) | human gut metagenome | biome: human gut; feature: human-associated habitat; material: faeces | place: Denmark | collected 2010 | reverse complement strand
ACCGCCCCCGCACCCGCCGTGGAGCCGCCGCCCGCCGTGCGCGGCCTCGACCTCTTCGACCAGCCCGCGCCGGCCCCTGTTCCGCCCGTGCCGGCCCCTGCGCGGACCACGCCCCCCGTCTACGAGGAATCCCCCTTCCTTCCGCCCACCTACGAGGACGACCGTCCGAGCGCATCGGACCGCTTCCGCAGCAGCCTCTCGTCCGTCTCGCACGGCGTCGTGCAGTCGATGCGCGGCATTCCCCGCAGCACCTGGCGCAAGGCCCTGCTCGCCGTGGGCGCGCTCGTGGTGCTGGCCCTGCTCGTCTTCGGCTGCGTCAAGCTCTACCAGATGACGACACCTGCCGCGTCTGATCCGTCCTGCGCGGGCGGCGTCTGCACGTTCGAGCCTCCAGCCCCGACGCCGCAGGCCGCCGCGCCGAAACAGGCCACCCCGGCGAAGACCGACGCGTCCCCCTCGAAACCGGCGGCGAAGACCGCCCCCGTCAAGCTCCGTTCCACGGGGCAGAAGATCCCCCCGCTCTACATCGATTGACATGAAGTGTGAACGCTGCCATCAGGCCGACGCCACCACCGCCGTCACCGTCAAGAAGGACGGCGCGGAAAAGGAACTCTACGTCTGCGCGGCGTGCGCGGCCGCCATCCGAAACGGCGGACGGAAGAAGAAGACGTCCGCCGATTCCTCCAAATCAACTGTCATCAAGACGTCCGGCGAGGAGCCCCCGCCCTTCGTGGAGGAACTGGTGAAGGCCACGCTCGGCTTCATGAAGGGCGTCGCCGAGGCCGAGGAGAACGAGCGGCGCGTCTGCCCCGTCTGCCACGCGAAGTGGGACAAGCTCAAGGAGGCCGGTCGGCTCGGCTGCCCCGCCTGCTGGCGCACCTTCGCACGGCAGATCCGGCGGGAATTCCTGTCCGCCGAGTTCGGCCGCGCCCACATCGGCGCGGCCCCGGCCATCGACCGTCTGCCGGACGCCAGAGCCGTGCGCGCCGTCCTCGAACGCGACCTCAAGGCCGCCATCGCCCGCGAGGACTTCCACCGGGCCGCCGCCCTCAAGCGGCAACTCGACGCCCTCGACCACGGAAAGGAGTCCGCCTCGTGAACGCACGACGCAAATCCGGCGAATCCCCCAGCTACCGCCTTTCCGACATCCTCTCCGGCGGCACGCTCCTCCTGTGGCGCAACCCCGCCGGGAAGCCCTTCGGCGACGACGACGCCTGGACGCTCTCCTCGGACTGGTCCACCACCAAGGACATTCCCGACGCCTACGCCCGCCTCGCCGCCGACGAGGCGCAGCTCGCCGCACAGCACGCCTTCGCCTGGGATACGGACTTCGGCTACCTCTCCCCCCATCCCCTGCACTGCGGCACGGCGCTCTGCGTGGACGGCGAGTTCCACCTGGAGGCCCTTCACCTCATCGGCGACCTCTCCCCCGTCCTCAACGCGCTGGAGGCCGTCCGCTTCCAGTCCTCCGGCATTCTGGAGGACGGCATCCGCCAGGCGGCGCACATCTTCCACGTGCGCAACACCGCCACGCTCGGCGTCACCGAACACGACCTGCTCGCCCGCGCCCGCCGCCTCTTCGACGACCTCGCCCGGCAGGAGTACAACGCCCGCAAGGCCCTCGTCGAGGACACCCCGCGCATCCTCGCGGACGCCCTCTCCCGCGCCCTCGCCATCCTCCGCAGCGCCCGCCTCATCGCCCCCGGCGAACTGCTCGACCTGCTTTCGCCCATCCGGCTTGCCGCCTCGATGGGCTTCCTCGACGGCATCACGCGCGCCGAAACGCTCAAGCTCATGCGCGAGCAGATCGACACGCCCGAACTTCCCCCTCCCCGTTCCGCCGAAGACGACCGCGTGCGCGACGCCCGCGATGCCCGCCTCGCCGACCGCATCAACGCCCGCTTCGCCACCGTCCACTTCAATTCGTTGGCAAAAAAATGGCTGAACTGACACCGGAATTGGTTAAGTGATTAAGTAGTTAAGTAGTTAAGTAGTTAAGTTAAGCCTCATGGTTTGACGCACGACTTAACGCGAAGCGACTTAACTACTTAACTACTTAAAGCGAAGCAACTTAATTTTACAAAAGCGAAGCGACTTAATTTAACATGAGCATCGACTACACGCCCAATGCCGAACGCGCCCTTGAGGGTGCCGTTGCCGCGGCCTGCCACTTCAACCACCCCTATGTCGGGACCGAGCACATCCTCTGCTCGATCCTCGCCATTCCCACCTGCGAGGCGTGCCGCCGTTTCGAACGGCTCGACCTCGACCCCGACCAGCTCCGCCTCCAGCTCGAAACGATGATCGGGCGCGGCGAGGCCGTGCGCGTCGTGGGCGACATCCCCTTCACTGCCCGGACGAAGAAGATCCTGGAACTCGCCAAGATCGAGGCCACGCACCTTTCCAGCGAACTTGTCGGCACCGAACACATGGTGCTCGCCATGCTGCGCGAGGGCGAGTCCGTCGGCGCGCAGATCCTCTATGGACACGACCTCACGCCCGAGAAATTCATCGCCGCCGGCTCCGGCGCGCCAAACGCCGACGAGGAGGCCGCCCCGTCGGACGATGAGGACGGCGAGGCCGGACCGGGCGACGACGTGCCCGAGAATCCCCTCGCGGCGGGCCAGAAGGGCAAGAAGGGCAAGAACAAGACGCCCGCCCTCGACACGTTCGGGCGCGACCTCACCGCCCTCGCGCGCAAGGGCGAGCTCGATCCCGTCATCGGACGCAAGACCGAACTCCAGCGCATCGTCCAGGTCCTCTGCCGCCGCACGAAGAACAACGCCGTCCTCATCGGCGAGGCCGGCGTCGGCAAGACCGCCGTCGTCGAGGGCCTTGCCCAGGCCATCGCCGTCGGCGACGTCCCCGAGCGCATGCGCGACCGCCGCGTCATCTCCCTCGACATGGCCCGCGTCGTCGCCGGCACGCAGTACCGCGGCCAGTTCGAGGAACGCCTCAAGCAGCTCATCGAGGAGACGAAGCGCGTGAAGAACGTGATCCTCTTCCTCGACGAGATCCACACCCTCGTCGGCGCCGGCGGCGCCGAGGGCGCGATGGATGCCGCCAACATCCTGAAGCCCACCCTCGCGCGCGGCGAGCTGCAGGTCGTGGGCGCGACGACGCTCAAGGAATACCACAAGTCCATCGAGAAGGACGCCGCGCTCGAACGCCGGTTCCAGTCCATCCTCGTCAACGAGCCCTCCGTCGACGACACCGTCGCCATCCTCGCCGGCATCGCGCCGCGCTACGAGGAACACCACAACGTCACGTTCTCCCCCGAGGCCCTGCGCGCCGCCGTCACCCTCACGAACCGCTATCTGCCCGCGCGCCTCCTCCCGGACAAGGCCATCGACGCCCTCGACGAGACCGGCTCGCGCGTGCGCCTCAAGACGGCGGTGCGTCCGCCGGACTTCAAGGCGGACGAGGCGGCCATCGCCGACTGCCACGCGAAGAAGGACGCCGCCGTGCAGGCAAGTGCCTTCGAGGAGGCCGCCCGCTGGCGCGACGCCGAGCTCGCGGCCCGCGCCGCCCTGGAGGAGAAGATCAAGGCCTGGCGCGCCGAGCACGCCGAGAAGACGGTGGACGTGACGGCGGACGACATCGCCGCCACCGTCGCCTCGATCTCCGGCGTCCCCGTCGAGCGCATGACCGAGTCGACCGCCGGCAAGCTCCTCAACATCGAGAAGGAGCTGAACGCCTCCGTCGTCGGCCAGGCCGCCGCCATCGAGTCCATCGCCCGTGCCCTGCGCCGCTCCCGCGCGAACCTCGGCGATCCGAAGCGCCCCATCGGCTCGTTCCTCTTCCTCGGCCCCACCGGCGTCGGCAAGACCCTCCTCGCGAAGATGCTCGCGGAGAAGGTCTACGGCGACCCGAAGGCGCTCATCGCCCTCGACATGACGGAGTTCTCCTCCGCCTTCACGAGTTCGCGCCTCGTCGGCGCGCCTCCCGGCTACGTCGGCTACGACGAAGGCGGCCAGCTCACCGAGCGCGTCCGGCGCCGCCCCTACTCGGTCGTCCTCTTCGACGAGTTCGAGAAGGCCTCCCCGGACGTCATGAACATGATGCTGCAGCTGCTGGACGACGGCCGCCTCACCGACGGACAGGGCCGCCAGGTCGACTTCCGCAACACGATCGTGATCGCCACCGCAAACCTCGGCTTCGACTTCGCCCGCGAGGGCAAGTCCTTCGGCTTCTCCCAGGAGACGGCCAACTCCTCCTACGAGGCCCTGCGCGACAAGCTCCTCGACGAGGCGAAGCGTACCTTCCGCCCCGAACTCCTCAACCGTTTCGACGAGACCGTCGTCTTCAAGAAGCTCGACCGCGACGACGTCGCCCGCATCCTCGACCTCGAACTCGCCAAGCTCCGCGCCCGCCTCTCCGAGCGGGACATGACGCTCGAACTCGACAAGAAGGCCGTGGACTTCCTCTGCACCAAGGGCGCGGACGACGCGCTGGGCGCCCGCCCGCTCCGCCGCGCCGTGCAGCACTGGGTGGAGGATCCCCTTGCCGACCTGCTGCTGCGCGAGTCCTTCGGACCGGGCCGCATCAGGGCCACCGTCGAGAAGGACGGCTCCGCCCTCGTCTTCAGGCAGACGAAGAAGGAGCGGTGAGCCACGTGGACTGACGTCCCGTGGCCGGCGGACACGGGACGGTTCTCAGGGCCGGGAACGCCAGACGCCGCCGCTGCGCGTTTCGTAGAGCGCTTCGCCGACGCGGCGGGCGGCGCGGGTGAGTTCGGGGTAGGGCCGGTCGCACACGTCCACGAATCCGATCTGGTACGCCTCGCCGTCCCCGCGCCCGATGAGCGGCTGGTCGCGGTACTGGAACCAGTGGCAACCGACGATGAGCGGATGCCGCAGACAGCCCTCGACGAACCGCGCGTAGCTACGCCCGCGTTCGGCCTGGTCGCAGACGGGAACGAGCCCCGGCTTGAACATTCCCCGGTCCAGGCAGCCGAAGTGAAATTCGCCGACGAGGATCGGACGCGCCGCGACGTCGCGGGCGAACATCTTCTCCGAGAGGTTGTAGACCGTGTTCGCGTAGGCATTGACCGTGATGACGTCGCAGGACCGCGCCGCCGCGTCCCAGAGTACCCCCGCCTGGCGGAAGCCGACGAAGCGGCTCCCGAGGTAGAGCTTCCCCGGCGCCGCCCGCGCCAGCTCCTCCCGACAAACGCGGAAGTAGCGTTCAAGCGCCGGACGCGCCCGCGCCTCGCCCACCTCGGGAATCCACTTCTGGAACGCCAGCTCGTTGTCGACGAAGAACCCGATGCACATCGGGTCCGTCGCCGCATGCCGCAGTGCCGCGTCCGCCTGGAACCGCGCGCGGAGGGCGGCGCGCATGTTCGCCTCGAAGCCGGGGTCCTCCAGGTCGTAGATGTTGAACTTCGGATGGCGCTTCACGCCCTTTGCGCGCTCCAGGACGCTCGCGACATACGGCTTGCGCGAAAGCAGCATGAGCTCCGGCGCGCTCCAGTTGCCGAGGGTGTTGAGGCCCCAGGCGTCGAAGCGCCGCAGGACGAGGTCATAGTAGTCCGGGGCGAAATCCGCCTTTCCGAACTTCTTCTCAAGGTTCCAGATGGTGAACTTCATCTGTCCATCGGCGGGTACGGGCCCTTCGTACCAGTCGGGATGGAGCGCGCCGTTGGGGATGTCCGTCATGATGCGCGTCACGTCGAGCCCAACCGAGAAGAAGAGGTGTCCCTCGGGCGTGACGAGCCACCACCGGCCGTCTATCCGCTCCACGCGGAAGTGTCCCGTCGCCGCGAGCGCGGGGCCCTTCGCCCAGCCGCCGAAGCGGTCCCAGGCATCCGGCGCGGGACGCAGGCGCGTCCGCTCCGCTTCGAGGTCGTTCCGCAGCTCCGCGTCCGACGTGATCTTGAAGCGCCAGCCGACATGGGAAAACTGCCCGTAGCGGTCGATGAAGGGAAGGTACTTTTCGGGCGGGACGAAGCGCGCGGCGTCCGGTTCGCCCTCCACGCGCAGGTTCGAGAGGCGCAGGTCGGCGAGGTCCGCCCGCTCGTCCTCGAACGGCCACTGCATCTTGAAGGCGATTTCGGTGACGTGCGCCGTGTCGAGGACGGCGGGTCCTCGCGCGGTCGCCGGGGCGCCGTAGACACCGGGGTGGACGAGCAGGAGGCGCATCGTCCCCTTCTCGCCGGGGTTGAGCCCGATGCCCGTGTTGGCGCTGCGCTTCCGCTTCAGGATCGCCGTCGCGTGGTCGCCCGAATCCCCGCCCGCATCGGCGGCGGAGACGTGGAGCGTGAGGCGCGCCGGACGGGCGGTTGAAAGGTTCTCCACATCGACGGCAAGCCATCTAGCCCCCGAGAGGTCGAGCGGCGGATCGGCCCGGAGGCGGATCCCGCAGTCCCATTCGGCGCTCGGCAGTTCAAGCCGCACCCGGTTCGGTCCCTCGTGCGTGACGCGCGCCGTGTGGACGGCCGTGAAGTCCGAAAGCGACAGCGCCGACGCGGCGGCGGACGACCAGGCGAACGAAAGGAAGAAAATCCGTTTCAGCGTGTTCATGTGCACCTCTCTGCTTTCCAGTGGAACACGCATTATACACCATTCCGCGCGGTCAGCGGATCGAGATGATGAAGCCGGCCTTCAACTGGCACTCGTAGCAGCCGATGTCGATGGCCTTGCCGAAGACGCGGGGACGGCCCGCCAGGTCGACCGACGGTCGCAACGTGAGGCTCGACGTCCCCCTGTTGCACGCCACCGAACCAGGCTTGAGCGTGTAGTCGCCTGCCGCAGGATTCCTGAAAAGCGACTTCCAGCCGGAGACCACCAGATTGTCCGTGCTCTTCGTCGCGGAGCCGCCAATCTGCGCATCGTCCGTGATGTTGTTCCGATATTGGTAGTTGCTGCCGTCGCTGACGTCAAGCCTCACGGACGTACATGTGCCGCCCGCCTTTTTCGTCTCGACGTTGCCGACGATGAGGTTGTTGCGCAGCATGCAGTGCCAGGACGTGCAGAAAATGCCCGCCGAATCGTCGGGGAGCGAACCCACGACCGTATTGCCGACAACCGTACAGTTCTCGACCGTCGTGTTGTCGTTTGCACCGCCGAAGCGGATGCCCGCCGTTCCGGCTTTCGTGGCGTCCGACGGAAGATAGCGGTTGCCCGTGACCAGCAGATTGGAGAGACGTGCCCCCTTCGTGCCGTATTCGAGGAAGATTGCACCGCCCGCATAGTCCTTGTCGTTCGACGTTCCCTCCGTCACGTTGTTCGAGATGACACAATGCGTGAGAACCGCATTCGAACCGCCGATCACGACGGCACCGCCGGCCGCGTTGCCGTTTTCGGCCCGCGCGAGGCCGCCTCGGATCACACAGTTCGAAACCGTCGCACCGTTCGCGATACGTAGGTTTCCGCCCCAGTGGTTACGCACGCAGCCGCCCTCGATTGTCACGTTCGCAAGGTACGCCCCCGCGTTGTTCAGCTCGATCGTGCGGTGGTAGTAGGTGTCCGGCGTCACCGTCGTGTTGCGGAGAATGACGCTTTCGGGTGTCGGACCCTGGCCGATGATCGTCAGCGCCTTCGTGACCGACGTCTGGTCCGCCGCCGCGTAGACGCCCGGCTCCAATAGGATCGTGTAGCCGTCCTGAACGCCGTTGATCGCCTCCCTGAGAGAAGCGAAGCCCGTTTCGGGCGTGTCGTACGGGAACGCCGCCGCCGTGTTGCCGACCGTCGCGTAGACCGTCGAGGAGGCGATGCGCACATAGCCCTCGTAGGTCATGGTCGCCGATTCCGTCGCGGCGGCGCGGTTGTGGACCGTGATGATCACCGTGTAGATGCCCGGTTTCGCATAGACGTGCGTCGCCGTCCCCGCCGTCACCGTCTCGGGTTCGGAACCGTCGCCGAAGTCGTAGGTGTAGGCGATGTCGTCGGGCGAGGTGACGTTCGCGGAGGAATGGGTGAAGGTCGCGGTTGCAGGGGCATAGGCGCGGTCAAGCGCCAGGCCGTCGATGCGTACGCTGATGTCCGGTTTCTGGAACTCGTAGCAGCCGATGTCGATGACGCCGCTCATGCGGGGATTACCGTCGAGGTCGCGCGCCGAGGCCGCCGCGCCGCGCGGGTCGATGCCGCCTGCGTCCACGAGGGCGGAACCCTGCACGGGGTGCCAGTCGCCGTTCGCGGGATCGGCGAAGTCCCCGTCCGAAATCTCCACGAGGGTCGGAAACTTGTCCTTGGAAAGAACCCCGGTCGCCATCGCGCAGTTGCGGAACTTTGCAGCGGCGTCCGTTGGCTGGTTGCCGTGCCAATCACGTGTCACGTTGCCGTAGACGATGCAGTTGACGAACGTCTGGTTCGCGCTCCAGGACCACACGCCATAGCTGACGTTCGTGACAATCGTCGTATTGTAGACCTGGGCGCCGGCCGACTGAAGAAGGAGGCCTCCACACGCCGACCCCTCCACAAGGCAGTTGTCGATCTGGGCGGAGGCGTTGTCGACATGGACGCTGCCGCGCTCGTAGTAGAACGTACCATCGTCCTTCCGGGTCGTCGTTCCGCCGACGACATGGCAGCGGAGCAGGCGGGCCGCACCGTTCAGGCAGACGTTCACGCCCTTCGGACCGTTCGATTCCGCGCTCGTCGACTTGATCGCGCCATTTGAAATCACGCAGTCCGCGACGACGCCCGCCGTCATGTAGAGGTTGCCGCCGTTGCCCGTGGTCGTGCCGTTGCGGACGACGCAGTTCGTCAGCACGCCGCCCGTCATCTCGACGACGCCGCCCCGGTCGGCATGGAAGTCGGGTTCGCCTTCGAGCGTCATGTTCTCGACCCAGGCGTTCGCCGCCATCCGCAGCGTGCGGTGCGCGCCGTGCGACTTCAGGACGACCTTGTCGCGCGTCGCGCCCGCGCCGACCATCTTCACGCAGAGGTTCGGCCCCCATTTCGCGTTGTTGTCGTCATAGATCCCGAGCGTCGTTTCATAGGTGCCGGGGAGGACGTGGATGACATCGCCCACCGTCCGCGCCGTGAGGACGGCCTTGTCGATGGTCGCGAACGGCGCCTCCGCCGCCCCGGTGTTGGCGTCGTCCCCCTGCGGGGCGACGTAGTAATCCGCCGCCAGGCCCGTGCCGGCAAGCGCCACAAGGCCCGTGAAACACACAATGCGAAATGAATGGGACATTCTACGACTCCTTAAAGCGAATTGTTCATTTGCTGGAATTATAGCACAGGACACACCGCGAAAAAGAACCTAAACCGTACACAAAATAAAACTAAAACCGCATACCAAGAGGAAAATACGATTCCCAAGGAGCGGCCGAGGATTTTTCCGCATCGTAATCTCATTTCCCGTTCATTTTGCTTGAACGGGTCTGACGAACTTCTGCTATACTTCCCGCATGGACACGATTCTCTTCATCACCGATCTGCATGCGGGTTCGCGCCTCGCCGAACTGGACGGCATCCGCGAAGTCGCCAAGGCGCAGGGCTGGCATGTGGAGGAAATCGAGCTCCAGCGCCTGCAGCAGCCGTTCGCGAAGGTCCTGGACTACTGGCGACCCGTCGGCTGCATCGCCGAAGGTTCCTCGAACCTCCTTCCCGAGGCGTCCTCCCTGGCCGGCCTCCCCGTCGTCTACCTCGACCCGGGCGAGGCCCTGTGGACCGATCCGGCGACGTTTGCGGTGATGAACGACGATGCCGCCCTCGCCGAAGCCGCGCACCGCGAGCTCGCCAAGGGGGACTGTCCCCACTTCGCGTTCATCGGCTGGGGTCCGCGCGTCTTCTGGAGCCGCCGCCGCAGGACGCGCTTCACGAACGTCCTCGCCGCCACGGGCCGCACCTGCCACGTGCTGGAGGATCCCTGGACGCTCGGCAACAAGAACGACTTCCTCCAGCGGCTCAACCCCTGGCTCGCCGCGCTCCCCAAGCCCTGCGGTGTCTTCGCCGCCAACGACCAGTTCGCCTCCGCCGTCCTCGACGCCTGCCGCAGCCTCGACCTCGCCGTTCCCCGGGACCTCACCGTCGTTGGCGTCGACGACGATCCCGCCTTCTGCGACAACCAATCCCCCTCGCTCTCCAGCGTGCGCCCGGATTTCCGCCGTGCCGGGCGCCTCAGCGCCGAACTGCTCGCCGCCCGCCTGGCGGATCCCGCCCTCCCGCCGCGCAAGGTCACCTACGCCCCCGTGGGCGTGACCTCCCGCCTTTCCACGCGCCGCCTCACCCTCTTCGGCCGCCCCCTCGTCGCCGCCCTCGACCTCATCCGCCGCTCCGCCTGCGACGGCCTGAAGGCGGCGGACGTGGTGGCCGTCCTCGGCGTCAGCGAACGCCTCGCCGAAACCCGCTTCAAGGCCGCCACGGGCCACCGCATCACGGACGAAATCACCGCCGTGCGCCTCGATCGCGTGCTGGAACACCTCCGCAACCCCAACCAAGCCATCGAACCGATCGCCCATCTCTGCGGCTGGCGGTCCGCCGTCTACCTCAAACGGCTCTTCAAGCGGCGCTTCGGCATGACGATGCGCGCCTGGCGCGCACAGGAACTCTCCCATCCATGAAAAGCCTCCTCTCCCTCCAACTCCTCGCCCTGCCGCTCACCTGCGCCCAGCTCGCCTTTTCGTTGAACACCTTCGTCACGAACTGGTTTCTCGCCCGCGCCTCGGCGGAGGCCTTCCATGCCGCGCTCCCCGGCTCGATGCTGGCCGTCGCCGTCTCCGCCCTCGCCATCTCGACCCTCGGCTACTCCGGCACGATCCTCGCGCGCCGCCACGGCCACGGCGACGACGTCGGCGCGTGCGCGACCTTCCACGCGGCGCTCCTGCTCACGCTCTGCACCCTGCCCTACTTCGTCCTCGCGGCCCCCGTCGGCCACTTCGTCCTGGGGCTCTTCAACGCCAAGCCCGACGTCCTCGCCGCCGAGGTCGCCTACTACGACATCCTCCTCGCGAACGGCTTCTTCACCGTCCTCGCCGCCGTGCTGGGCGGTTCCTTCACCGGGCAGGGCCGCACGCACCTCGTGGGCGCCGTCACGGTCTGCGGCTTCGCCGCCAACATGCTCCTCGCGCCGCTTTTCATCGGCGGGCACCTCGGCCTCCCCGTCCACGGCATCGTCGGCGCCGGTTGGGCCGCCACGCTCGCGCACATCCTCCCCTGCCTCATCCTCGGCGCGGTCCGCGCACGCCATCCCATCGCACGCGGCCCCGTGCGCGTGACGCGGCACGACGCCCTGGAAATCCTGCGCCTCGGCCTCCCGAACGGCGTCCGCTCGCTTGTGGACATCGGCGGCTTCTTCGCCTTCACGGCGGTGCTGGCCGAATGCCCCTCCGCCGCCGTCGCCGCCAGCACGGCCGCCTTTGCCGTCAACGGCGTCTATCAGGCCTTTCCGCAGGGCCTCGCCCAGGCGCTGGAGGTGAAGGTCGCCCGCACGGCGAACCGCCTTCTCCCCACCGCCTTCATCCTCACGGCCCTCTATGCGGGCGTCTTCGGGCTCGTCCTCCTCCTCGGCGGGCAGACGCTCCTGGCGGGCTTCCGTCCCGCCGGCGACGACGCCTTCCTCCGTCTCTTCGGCGAGACCGCCCGCCCGCTCATCCTCATCCTCGGCGTCAAGGCGTTCTTCGAGTCCGCCGTGCAGATCCTCCAGGCCGACCTGCGCGGCCGCCACCGCACGCTCACCGTCTTCCGTATCCAGTTCGGCTCTTCGCTCCTCTTCTGGGTCCCGCTCTTCCTGACCGTCCGCGCCCTCCACCCCACCATCCCCGCCCTCTGGCTGACGATGGTCGCCTGTTCCGCCCTCTCGACGTTCCTCCTCGCCCGCCAGACGGCCTGATTATAGCCCCCCGCCTCCGGCCGGTTAACACGGAGCACGGGGGAGACTCGGAGACACGGAAACCAGTTTCGTCGGACACGGAATGGAGTTCGCGCCGAGGCGGCGCGGGTACATCGCGTGCCGGGCCCGGTGTGTGGCGTTCGGGCCCGGTACGTGGCGTTGTGAGGGAACTGATCTGGCACCCACGTATCGGAACGACACGGAGGCTCGGTGGCTGGACAATCAGCGGATGAGCAGATAGAGGCCCGGGGCGGTGATGACGAAGGCCGTCCCCCGGCGCGTGACCTTGCGCGCCCCCGCGCCATCTCCCGCGAGCGACCACGTCGGCGTGCCCGAGACGGACGCCGCCGTGAGGAGCGTCACGTCGCCGGAGGGGAACGACGGCGCGTAAACCGAGACCGCGCCGCCAAAGGACAGCGAGGCCGCGTCGAAGAGGCGGAACGTCCCCGCGTCGGCAACGTCCGTCCGCGCGAGCGCCGCGCCGTCCTGAAGCGTCACGTCGCCGAGCGCAAGCGGCGCGCCGTCTGACGGAGATATTCCGATATGGAATAATTTTTCTTTGTTGTTCACTACCATAAAATCATCCTCCGGTACTGATTATATCAGATATCGTCGGAT
>OIWU01003359.1_pt1 | contig 12405 bp, 8 predicted proteins | sample 1587711 | NCBI WGS metagenome assembly OIWU01 (sample SAMEA3888909, study PRJEB22519) | human gut metagenome | biome: human gut; feature: human-associated habitat; material: faeces | place: Denmark | collected 2010 | reverse complement strand
CCTTATAATGTTATACTGTAATACAAGACATAGGAGGAACCTTGCCGTGTCCAGACCCGTATGCATCACATATGACAGCACCTGCGACCTTACCCCCGCTCTGCTGGAGCGCTTCCAAATCCGTACCGTACCCCTGACCATTCAGAGCGGCCAGCGCACCTTCCCCGACGACGGCAGCTACACCGCTCTGGACCTCTATGCCGACTATCAAAAGGACGGCACCCTGCCCAAAACGGCGGCGGTAAGCCCGGAGGAATTTAAAAATTTCTTTGCCCCCATCCTGGACGAGGGCTATGACATCGTCCATATCGACATCAGCTCCAACCTCTCCTGCACCTGTCAAAACGCCCTCCTGGCCGCCACGGAAATGGAGGCAGCCCACCGCATCCATGTGGTAGACAGCCGCCAGCTCTCCACCGGCGGGGCTCTCCTGGCCCTCCAGGGCGCCAAGCTCCGGGACCAGGGCCTGCCCGCTGCGGAGATCGCGGAGGAGCTGCGCCGTCTGGCCCCTCTCAGCGACACCAGCTTCGTCCTGGACACCCTGCAGTTCATGTGGAAGGGTGGCCGCTGCAGCGGTGTCACCGCCTTGGGTGCCAATGTGCTGAAGCTGAAGCCCTGCCTGGAAATGCGGGAGGGCAATCTGGTGGTCTGCAAGAAATACCGCGGGTCTATCGAAAAGGTCTACCCCCAGTACATCTCCCAGCGCCTTGCGGGAAAGTCCGTGGTGGAGGACTGGGCCTTTATCACCCACTCCGGCCAGGTGTCCGAAGAAACGCTGCGGGAGCTGACAGAGCAGGTCAAAGCCGAAGCCCCCTTCCGGGAGGTGTTCATCACCCAGGCCGGGTGTACCGTCTCCTCCCACTGCGGCCCCAAGACCCTGGGCGTTCTGTTTTTAAGAAAGGAATGATCTCCCCATGCCGCCGCTTCTGAAAGGCGTTTTCTACCTTCTGGCCCTGAGCCTGCTGGCCCACCCCGTGGGCCAGGCCCTGCCCCGCCGCTGGTTTTCCGGTGACCGATGGCCCTGGGCCTCCGCCCCCTTTGAAAAGGAGGGCCGGTTTTGGCGCAAATTAGGCGTCCACCGCTGGAAGGACAAGGTGCCGGACATGAGCCGCCTGTTGGGCGATATGGTCAAAAAGCAGCTTGCTCCCGACGGGAAGACCGACTATGCCCTCCTGGTGCAGGAGACCTGCGTGGCCGAGTGCGTCCACTTCTGCCTGGGCCTTCTGTCTCTGGGTGCCTTCGCCCTTTGCCGAAGCGGCTGGATGGTTTGCATCGTGGCCGTATACATTCTTCTGGGAAACCTCCCCTTTCAGATCATCCAGCGGTATAACCGTCCCCGGCTGCTGCGCCTTATGCGGAAAGCGAGAAAAGAAAAATGAAAGTGACGATCTTCACCTGCGCCACCGGCGGCGGGCACAACAGCACCGCCGCTGCCATCGGCCGGGAGCTGGCGGCCCTGGGCCACACCCCTGTTATCCGGGATGCCCTGGCCTTCCTGCCTAAGTCCTCGGCCAACTTTATCAGTAAGGGCCACAACTTTGCCTACCGCTATGCCCCCAAGCTCTACGGCGTAGGCTACCGCATGGAGGAGCGAAATCCCTCCCCGCTGCTGTATGAGCAGTCCGTCAAGGGGGCCGATCTCCTCCGGGAGGCCCTCCGGGCCGATGGGGCCGATGCCGCCATCTGTGTCCATGTGTTTCCGGCCATGATGATAACCGAGCTGCGCCGCCGGGGGGAGCTGTCCCTTCCCGCCTGGTTCGTGGCCACGGACTACACCTGCTCCCCCGGCGTGGGCGAGCTGGATATGGACGGCTACTGCATCCCCCACCCGGCGCTGCTGGAGGAGTTTGCCGCCGCCGGGCTGGACCCCTCCCGGCTCCACGCCACGGGCATCCCCGTCTCCCCGGACTTCATCCGCCCCCTGGATAAGCAGACGGCCCGCCGCGCCCTCCACCTGGAGAATAAGCGCCATGTCGTCGTCCTGGCCTGCGGCAGCATGGGGGCAGGCCCCATGCGCTCGGCGGCGGAGAAGATCGCCCGGGAGCTCTCCCCGTCGGAGGACAATCTGGTCATGGTCTGCGGCAGCAACCGCCGCCTCTACCGCAGCAGCAAGCTCACCCTGGAGGAGTACCCGCAGATTCAGGTGGTGGGCTTCACCAAGCGGATGCCCCTGTACCTCCACGGCTGCGATGTCCTGGTCACCAAGGCCGGGGGTCTTACCACCACCGAGGCCGTGGCCGCCGGAGTCCCCCTGCTCTATTTGGATGCCGTCCCCGGCTGTGAAACCAGAAATCTGGAGTTCATGTCCTCCCGGGGCTATGCCCTGGCCGCTGCGGACGAGGCGGAATTGCCCCCGCTGATCCGGGGTCTCTTCTCCGGCGCCATCGACCCGGAGACCATGCTCCGCAACCGGGAAAAAACCTTCCCCCGGGACGCGGCCAAGGCCATTTGCACTCTGGTGTGTCCGGCGTAAAAACGGCACCGAAACGGCACCGAAAACCTTCACCGAATTGGCACCGAATTGACACCAACCTTCACCGCACTTGCACCGCGGTGAAGGTGTTTTTTTGCCCAAAAAAAGCGACCACCCGCCAAGCGGGTGGTCAGTCTGTCAAAGACTGACGCAGGGCGATACCGGTTTCGGTATCGCCCTGCGTGCAGCTATTGAATAAAAATCGCGTTTTTTCTCCGGGGGTCTTTTACGGGCGGAAGGGATTTACGGTGTTTCGGCGGGGGTCTTTTCTTCGTAGGACAGGTCGCTCTCGGACACCTTGCGCAGTTCCTTACGGCTGATGATGTCGTACATACACGGCACCACCAGGAGGGTCATGAGGGTGGCATAGACCAATCCGCCGATGCAGACCAGGGCCATGGGCTGCATCAGGGCTGTGCCTGCATCGCCGCCAAAGGCCATGACCAGCAGACCCAGGATCGTGGTGATGGAGGTCATCAGGATGGGGCGCAGGCGGGTGACGCCCGCCTCAATGATGGCCTCTTGGCGGTCCATACCCTCCAGGCGCAGCTGGTTGATATAGTCCACCAGGACGATGCCGTTATTGACGATGATGCCCACCAGCATCACAAAACCGATGAGGGACACCACGCTCAGCTCCACTCCGCACACAAGAAGGATGATAAAGCCGCCGGTGAAGGCCAGAGGGATGGTGAACATGACAATAAACGGAGACTTCAGGGACTGGAACTGGGCCACCATCACCAGGTACACAAGCAATATGCCCAGCAGGAGCATGAGCAGGAGCTGCTGCATGGCCTCCATGATGGTCTCGTTTTCGCCGCTGAACTCGGCAGTGGTACCCGCCGGGAGGGTCAGAGCCTCCACTGCCCGAATGGCCTCGGAGGAGACCCGGGTCACATTGTGATTCTCGTCCACGGCGGCGGTGACGGTGATGCACCGGCGCTGCTCCTGGCGGCTGATGGTGCTGAGGCTCACAGTGCGCTCCAGGGTAGCCACCTCGCCCAGCTTGAAGCTATCGGCGGAGGCAGCAGCCGCAGCGGAGCCGCCCATGGAGCTGCCGCTCATGGAGGAGCCGCCCAGGGAGGAGCCGCTCATAGCGCTGCCCGTGCCGCCGGACATAGAGCTCATGGCGCTGCCGGTAGAGGAGCCGGGGGTGATCTCCAGGTCCATAAGGTTATCCAGGGTCACCTGCTGCTCCTGGGGCCGCCCGATGGTGACGGTCATATCCTGACCGTCTAAGGTCATGTCCGCCCCGGTGGTGGTGCCGGACAGGGCCTGAGCCACCTGCATATAGATCTGGGCAACGGTCATGCCGTGGGTCATGGCCTTCTCCCGGTCCACGGTGATGTGGATGGCGGGGACGGCATCCTCCAAGCCGTTAGAAACGCTCTCCACGCCGGTAACGCCCTCCAGAGCCCGGCCTGCCATTTTGGCGGCCTCCTGGAGCGCGGTCATATCATCGCCGTACACCTGCAGGGTGATGCCGCTGCCGGTGAGCATCTGGGTCATGCTGTCCGCCGCGCCGGCATAGGAGACGGTACACTCCATATCCTTGCACAGCTCCACCAGCTCCCGGCCTGCGGCGTTGCCGCTCTCCCCCTCCGGGACGATGATATAGGCCGTGACATCGTAGTCACCCCCGGTGCCGCCCATGCCGCCCATATTCATCATGGACATGGCGGAGCTGGAGGACATGGCCGCGCCGACGGTCTGGACATTTTCAATGGTCAGCGCCCGACGGGTCACCTCGTCGGCAAGCTCGGCGGCCTTATCATGGTCGCAGCCCTCGGGCATGGTGATGGTGACGCTGACGGTGTTCAGGTCGATTTCGGGCATGAACACGAAGCCCCGGTGAATGGTCAAAGCTGCCGAGCCTACCAGCAGCACCACCGCCGTCCCCAGCACCGCAGCCTTGTGGCGCAGGGACCAGGCCACGGCCTTGCGGTAGCCGGGATAGACCTTATCCAGCAGGCCCGGCTTCATGGGCTTCTGCTTTTGCAGCATACCCGCCGCCATAGCCGGAACCAGGGTCAGGGCAATCAGAAGGCTGGCCAGGAGGGAGAAGGTCATGGTCAGGGCCAGGTCTGTGAAGAGCTGCTTGGTAATGCCCTCCACGAACACGATGGGCAGAAACACGCACACGGTGGTCAGGGTGGAGGCGGTGATGGCGCCCAGCACCTGCCTTGCACCGGACACCGCCGCCTGGATGACGGTGGCCCCCTTGGCGCGCAGACGATAGATGTTCTCAATGACCACGATAGAGTTATCCACAAGCATACCGATGCCAAGCGCCAGTCCCGACAACGAGATAATGTTTAAGGAAATATTTGAAAAATACATCAACACCACCGCAAAAATAACACTGAGCGGGATGGAGCATGCAATCACGAGCGTCGGCCGGATGTCTTTTAAAAACAGAATCAGCACGATGACGGACAGCAGCGCGCCCACGATCATATTTTCCAATACCGACTGCACAATGATATCGATATAGATTCCCTGATTCATCAAGATCGCCGTGTGAAGTGCGGGATTATCTGCCTCCATCGCCTTTAATTTCTGCTGGATCCGCTTTGTCACATCCCCGGTCGAGTACCCGGTCTGCTTTTCAATGGAAAGCATGATTGCGGGGTTTCCGTTTACCTTGGAATAAGACTCACCGGCGTTGTTCACCAGTTCCACTGCCGCCACATCGCTAAGGCAGACCGGCCCGATTCCGTCCAGACCAAGATCAATCAAAACCACCTGCTTTAATTCGTCCACGGAATCCAGCTTATCGCCCACACGCACCATGTAGCGGTTCTCGCCTTCCCCGACATAGCCTGCCGGCATGGAAAAATTCTGTGCCGCGAGCAGGTTACCGAGCATGTCGACCGTGAGAATCTGATTCAGATCCGCAGATTCCTTTGCGCTATCCTTTGCTGCATCCAGCTGGCTCTGTCCCTGCGCCAGCTGATTCTTTGCATCGGCAAGCTGCGCTGTCGCCTCGCTCAGCTGCAGGATTCCTTCAATCTGGCTTTTTGTCAGTTTTTCCGAGGCTTCATCTAACTGCAGCTTTCCGGCATCCACCTGTTTTTGCGCCTCCTGCATGGTCGCAATTCCCGTATTGATCTCGGCAAGCTTCTGCGTCATATCTGCGATTGCATAGGGCAGATCATCGAGTGTCTGTACTTTGATGCCAAGGCTCTCCAGCTGCTGTCCCCATGCGGCGATCGATTCATTGATTGTTGCAAGCTGTGCATTTGCCTGCTGCTCGATCTGTGCGCTGCCTGCCGCAATCGCCTCCTGCTGTTCCGGTGTCAGCATATTCTTCAGCGCTTCCAGCTGCTGTCTGGCTGCAATTCCATCATTATAAAGCTGCTGCAGTGCCGGAATTGCCTTCTCCATGATCTTTTTTGCCTCAGTCATCATGGTCATATTCGTCTTTAATTCTGATGCGCCGACATACGCCTGAATCTTTCCATTCTCAATCTGGTTTGCCGCAGCACTGACCTGGTTTGCCAGTTCGCGCTTGCCACTCTCCAGCTTTTTCTCGCCATTTTCCAGCTCTGCGGATGCATCATCCAGTTCCTTCTGCGCATCTGCAAACTGTTCCTCGATCTTTTCCTGAATCTTATCATTCAGAGCATCGATTTTCTCCTGATCCATCGTCACCTGCACGGATTCCTCGAGCACTCCGGTAGCACTTACCGAAGCCACACCCTCCACGCTCTCGAGTGCCGGTGAAAATTCATTTTCCACATAGGAGGACACCTCCGACTCATCCATGCCTTCCACGTCCGCCGACGCCACCATGACCGGCATCATATCCGGATCAATCTGCATAATCATCGGTTTTCCGACGCTGTCCGAGAAGCTTCCCTCCAGCTGGTCCAGCTTCTGCTGGATCTCAATCAGAATGGAATCCATGTTGGCGCTCTGCTCGTATTCCAGAATAACCATGGAATAGTTGTCGTACGATACGGAGCTCACGTTTTTGATGCTGGATGTCGTCGCCATGGAGGCTTCAACCGGTGCCGTCACATCCGTCTCAACCTCCTCCGGGCTCGCGCCCACATCCGTTGTAATTACCAGCGCATAGGGCAGGTTCATATCCGGCAGCAGATCAGTCGTCATTCTAGTAAATGACACCACTCCCAGAACGATCACCAGGATTACACCCACAATGACAGTGTACGGTCTTTTTACACTAAATTTTGAAATCACATCTGTATCCTCTCTTTGACTTTGTATTCCGTCCGACCAGTCGGTCGGTTTTTGATATTTTTTATGCTGCGCGAGAATCTTTTGATTCTCCGCAGCATATCTGCGTTTGTCTATTCTGCTGTCTTACGATGCTTATTCTTCCTCATCGTCGTCATCCGCAATTGCCGCCGCTGTTCCGGCTACCGAAGAAGCCACCACAACCACGACCACAATTACAACCAGCAGCAATAAGATCCCCATAAAGATCAAAAAACCCGTCTCTGTCATTCTCCTTCTCCTCGTCTTTCTGTCAGCAGATGCCGCACATCCCGCCGCACCTCTTCCAGCATAATCTCACTCCTAATGCAAGTATAGCATATTTACACCCGCATGAAAAGTCCTTTATCCGGCCTGTTTTGTGAAGAACTTCTGTGTGAATTCCGCCCTGCTGCAAGGTTTTCCGAACAGAAACCCCTGTATATAATCCGGCTCTGTCTGTTTTGCCTTTGTAAGTTCGCCCTCTGTCTCGATTCCCTCAACGCATACGTGAAGCCCCAGACTGTGGGACATCTCCACGATATGATTTAAAAGCCGGTACTCATATTCACGGTTCAGCGCTTTTAATGTGAACGACCGGTCAATCTTAATATATGCAGGCTTTAAATCGCTTAAACAACGCAGGTTGGAATATCCTGTGCCAAAATCATCCAGTGCCAGCAATACACCGTATTCTTTGAGTCCGTTCCAGACTTTGTCAAAGCGCTCATTCTCCTCCAGATAACCGCTCTCTGTCAGCTCGATGCAGACACTCGACGGCTTGACTCCGAACTCATCAACAATCCTGCGCACATCCGTGAGAACACGGCTCTTTAACACCTGCACATAGGACAGGTTAACATTCACCTTGAACTCCGGAAGAATCTTCTGCCATTCCCTGCATGCATCCAGCGCCTGGCGCAGCACCCACCTGCCGACCGGAATAATCAGACCGGATTCTTCGAGAATCGGGATAAATTCGCCGGGCGATACCATCCCACCCTCCGGTGAATGGAAGCGGAGCAGCGTCTCCGCCCCGGTCAGTTCACCGTTTGCAGCATTTACCAACGGCTGGAAATATGCCTCAAATCCCTCAAATCCATTATTTACCGCATGATGCAGCTGCCGCAGCAGTGTGCGGCTTTTCAGATAATCTTCGTACTCCTTCTGTTCAAATACATAGCAGCTGTTTTTCCCGCGCTCCTTCGCCTGACTGAGTGCGAATTCGGAAAGCTTCATGGCGTTTTCAAAAGAATTGTCCACATCGCCGTTCTCCACGATACCGCCAGATACCGTATACACCGCTTTGTACTGATTCTGCTCGATGAATGCATAGATGGATTTTTTGATCTCATGGAAGAGCTTTTCCGCCGTCTCCACACTGCCACCGGAAAAATCCACAACTGCGAACTCATCCGACACAATATGGAACAGGCTCTGCTCCGATCCTATATTCTCCTCGATACACTGTGCGGTTCTTCTTAAAATATAATCTCCGTATTCGTTGCCGTGGCTCTCGTTGATGTCCTTAAAATCATCAATGCCGATTCTGAGCAAAAATCCCTGTGGCAGCTTTGGACTGCGGCTCTCATAAAAAGCCTTGAGACTGTATTCTCCCAACAGGCCGCTGACATTATCCGCCTTCTGTTTGGCACCGATCTCATTGATACAGCCCACAAGGTATCTGGGTGATCCATCCGGATCGCAGAGCACTCTGCCCCTGCAGTTAATCCAGATCGTTTCATGATTCTTCCCCATCCAGCGATAGTGCAGATTGTGGAATACTTTCCTGCCCGTGGAGAGAAGCTCCAGCTCTACCAGCAGCAAATCAAGATCATCCGGATATACAACCTGTCTGTGCATTTCCACTACATTGTGAAAATGATCTGCCGGCAGACAAAAACGCTTCACCGCATTCGGTGAAATCTGGTAATAATCTTCCTTAAAATCACACACATACAAGTAATCATCCATACAAGGGCTTAAAAGCCCTACCATATCAACCATTTGTTCCGTCGTAAAATGCGCCACTTCCGCCTTCATCTTAGCACCCCCAGATCCCGCATCTATCGTACTTTAGTCTTACTCCATACTACATAATTTTCTGAAAAAAGTCAATCACAGGGCAGAATATCTGCACAACAGATACCGGGATGTTGACGATGTCTCCACAAAATGCAGCTGTCACGCGAACGGACGGCTATGTCATATATTACACTGAAAAAATCGGAAAGGACAACGTTCCAGATCAAACCCGGAGCGTGGACATTCGAAGCGCAAAATACGGAATTTCTAATTCTGCCGTGTTTGCCATCTGCGATGATCCGTGTCTTTCCAAGTTTTGAGCAATCCTAGGGTCATGTCCGCACCCCGGAAGACAATTTGTAGGACTTTCGTGCAGCACTTACCTGCACTCCCGCAATAGAACATAACCGCGCGAAGCCGATGTTTGAGCCGCCATGTGCCCGAACTTTAATAGCAGATGGCGGCGAGTTTCGGTTCGCGCGGTTTTATAATGTCTATGAGGGAGTGCCGTTAGTGCTGCCAGAAAGTCCGCCCATTGTCTCCGGTGTGTCGGACATGCACCCGTCGGATGGTCAAAACGTGGCAAGAGACACGGAATCAGATGCAAAAATCGGCAGGAAGAAATGCTCCCATTTTTCTCCAACGAATGTTCCATATGCCTTCCTGCCTGAAATCTGAATTTCGTTCCTCGTAATATTGCTTATCAGCAAACAGCATTTACCCGCTAAAGCGGCAGTGCCATAAAACAAAACTGCACCCGTACAGCGCGATCGCCCCACAGGTGCAGTTATAAATTCTATTAGAATGGCATTCCGCCAAGTCCGCCCATGCCGCCGGTAATCTTTGCCATGGAACTCTGGGAAAACTCGTCTAACTGACGGTAGGCCTCGTTTGTCGCCGCCATAATCAGATCCTCCAGCATCTCGATGTCATCCGGATCCACAACCTCCGGGGAAAGCTTTACTTTCGTTATCTCATGCTTGCCGGATACTGTCACTTCCACAGCTCCGCCGCCCGCTGCCGCAGTCACTTCCTTCTCTTCTAACTCCTTCTGAGCCTCTTCCATCTGGCGCTGCATCTTCTGCGCCTGCTTCATAAGGTTATTCATATTACCCGGCATACCGCCCGGGAATCCACCTCTTTTTGCCATGTCTGCTTCCTCCTGCTTTTCTCTTAGGACTGTTCCATCTATCATAATATAAATTGTGTGATTCGTCCAGCTTTAAAAATCCTCTTCCTCGATGTCCATCTGGATGAGCGCGCCCAGATCCGGATAGACCTCGTCACTGGCATGCCCCGTGTCGTTTAACTTCACCAGAATCGCAACCTCTTTGCCGATCCGGTCCGCCGCTGCCGCTTTTAATGCGTCCTGGCAATCCGAACGGTTCTGCTCGACGTACTCGTAAGCGTTTTTGTCATCGAACACCAGCATCAATTCCCCGTTCGGTCCGAGCGACCGGGTCGCCATCTTAAGATACGTCTTTGTCACGCCGGTAAGCTGCGATAAGATGCCGCCCCAGTTTGTCAGCATCTGCTTCACATCCTCCGGAATCGCCTTGGGCAGTTCTGCCTTTGGCAGCGAGCCTCCCTGTGCCCCCTGCGCGCTTCCACCTACGCCCTGCCTGGCACTCCCCGGTGCCGCCATCACAACGCCTTTTTCCAGTTTCTTCTCCAGGCTGTCGATGCGGTCCACCAGGGACGTGTAATCTTTTTCCATTTCCGGTTTACATAACTTAATTATCGCAATTTCAATCAGAATCCGCTTCTGGCTGGCATATTTGATCTGGCCGCCAAGCTCCGAGAAAATGCGGATATAGCGCATCAGAATATCAGCGTCCACCATAGACGCCTCTTCCTTCAGGAGCGCCAGATTTTCCGAAGAGATGTCAAGCACATCCTCCATATCATCCGAGCTTTGCACCAGCATCAGATTGCGCAGATACCATGTGAAATCCGTGACAAACTGCCCTAACTCCCGTCCTTCGATCACGAGCGTCTCCACGGTCTGGATTGCCCCCGTGATATTTTTATCGAGGATCTGTCTGAGCAGACGGCTGAAAATCTCTGTGTCGACTGCTCCGAGCGTATCCAGCACTTTGTCGTAAGTGAGCTCCTGTCCCAGGTAAAAAGCGATACACTGATCCAGAAGGCTTAACGCGTCACGCATCGAGCCGTCTCCCGCCTTGGCGATATAGCGCAGCGCCCTGTCCTCCACCGTCACCTGCTCCGCATCCATCAGTTCCCGCAGGCGGGCAGTGATCGTGTCGATCGAGATTCTGCGGAAATCATAGCGCTGGCACCGTGATAGAATCGTGATCGGAATCTTGTGCGCCTCGGTGGTCGCCAGAATAAAAATGACATACGCCGGCGGTTCCTCCAGGGTCTTAAGCAGTGCATTGAACGCTCCTATGGAAAGCATATGCACCTCATCGATAATGTAGACTTTGTATTTTCCTTCGGTCGGACGGTACTCCACCTCCTCGCGGATCTGGCGGATGTTGTCGACGCCGTTGTTGGAAGCCGCATCGATTTCAATCACATTCATGGAATTGCCTGCGGCAATCGCCTTACAAACTGCACACTCTCCACACGGGCTTCCGTCTACCGGGTGTTCACAGTTAACTGCTTTTGCAAATATCTTGGCAACCGTTGTTTTTCCGGTTCCCCTTGTTCCACAGAACAGGTATGCGTGTCCGATACGATCTGCTTCGATCTGATTCTTAAGCGTCCGCACAATTGCATCCTGTCCCTTTACATCTTCAAAAGAGACAGGACGCCATTTTCTATATAATGCCGTATACGACATTTTCTTACTCCTTGCTTTTACTGATCACTATTACTCATCACCAAAGCTGATACCGATCCGTTTTGCTTCTTTGATCATAGAACAGTTAGGATCTACTGTTTTTAATTTTCCTGCAACTTCTTCTAACGGAACCTTGCTGATCTCGTTATTCTCAACACAGACCATATAGCCATATTCCTTATTCAGGATCAGGCCCGCTGCCTCTGCACCCAGTCTGGTCGATAATACACGGTCATAAGCACATGGCTCGCCGCCTCTCTGGGTATGTCCAGGAACCGTCACACGGACTTCCTGGCCAGTCAGCTCTTCGATCTTGGCACCCAGCTCATATGCAACAGACGGGTATACCAGACCATTCTTTTTCTTTTCTTTTAATTCTTTCTTGGTAAGACTTGCGTCTTCCTTGGAAATTGCACCTTCCGCTACAGCAAGAATCGAGAAACGCTTGCCCTGACGGTTTCTTTCTTTCAGCGCATTGACCACAACATTAATATCGTATGGAATCTCTGGAATCAGGATGATATCTGCGCCTCCTGCAATTCCTGCATGAAGAGTCAGCCATCCCACCTTATGCCCCATCACCTCTACGATAAATACACGGCCATGGGATGCTGCTGTGGTATGGATACAGTCGATGGCATCCGTTGCTACGTTCACTGCACTCTGGAATCCGAAAGTCATATCCGTTCCCCACAGATCATTATCAATGGTCTTTGGCAGGGATACGATATTTAAGCCCTCTTCTCTTAACAGATTCGCTGTTTTCTGGCTTCCGTTACCACCAAGCACCACCAGGCATTCCAGTTTCAGTTTCCGGTAGGTATGTTTCATGGCCTCCACTTTGTCCAGACCGTTTTCATCCGGCACCCGCATCAGT
>OIWU01003344.1_pt1 | contig 12445 bp, 10 predicted proteins | sample 1587711 | NCBI WGS metagenome assembly OIWU01 (sample SAMEA3888909, study PRJEB22519) | human gut metagenome | biome: human gut; feature: human-associated habitat; material: faeces | place: Denmark | collected 2010 | reverse complement strand
GGGTTACGGCACGGATCGCTGCATTCATTCCCGGGGCATCGCCTCCAGAGGTCAGAATTCCTATACATTGTTTTCCTTCCATAAATCAACCTCCTCTGATTTTATCGTTTTTCTTCGCCACAAAAGTAGTAATTATTGTGAAGCGGATTTCATGAGGACCGGTTTTTTTATCTCATGAAAGGTTTACTCTTTGTTCCGGATGGAAACAAGAAAGGCGATTCCGGTGCAGAAGAGTAGCAGAGGAACGAAAATCTTGTCCATGGGGAAGTGGAGATGGAACGTCCGGATCAGGAAGAGCAGGAGACCTACGAGGGTAACGATGCCGCCTGTAACGTATTGTCGTATCGCGAGCAGGTAGCCTCCGATCAGGATTATCAGCATCGACCACGAAAAGATTGCGTGGAATACGGGGGGAGGGAGTATTCCGAAGTTGTGTAGCAGCCAGACGACACTGGCTATGATCAGTGTAAAACCGATATAGGTATTACGGGTGCGGTTGTAGGAGATTTGTTTCCTGTTGCGCGTGGTGTTGTCCGGGATGATTTCCATAGTGTGGTCAAGGGTTGGTTAAAGGTTCTGTTGTTTTCGGAGTGAGGGTGTCGCGGCTCATTGAATCCGCCTCGGTCGTTACCGCGAAAGGTACAGCACTGGCTGAATCTACGTCGATGGCCGGCTGAAGAGCCGGTGTATCGTTTGTCGTGTCGGTGGGCAGGACGATTGCCGGGGATGTCTGATGTCGGATCTGTTCGAAGTACCATTCGATCTCTCCGTCGTCGAACCAATCTTCGACATGCGGATACTCTTTCAAGAGGAATATTCCGAAGAAGATCAGAATCAGGATCCAGATTCCGGTCAGGATGGAGAAGGTCTTGTCCCGTTTGGGTACCTTAAATAACCACCTCAGGATCAGATAAACGATCGTGGCGGTGGGGAGCAGTACGACCAGAGGCGACAGGAGTGCCAGAACAAGGGGGTGTTCCCACGAGACGTCGAAGGCGAACAGTCCGACTATCAAGGCGATGAATGCAATTCCGGCGAACAGAACGACCAGACTCAACACGATTGCAACGATCAGCATGAAGGCCTTGAGGCAGAAGAGTACGATGCGTCCGATCGTAAAGAGCAGTTCACCCAGTATGGAGGCGCTACGGCTGTTTTCCGGGGAGGGGTGCTTGTCGTACATCTCGTTGCTCAGGGTTTGGCTGATGGAGGCTGCCGTGATGGGGCTCCCCGTCATCTCTAATCTCTGCCGGGGGGTGCGGGCTTTCGGGATGGCGAACCACAGGATCAGGTAGAGCAGCAGGCTGACCGGAATCATCACCCCGAAGAGGGGACAAAGCATATTGGCGACCGGTATGACGCTGACGCAGATCAGCAGCAGCAACGGAGAGCAGAACAGCAAGCGGATGATCGTCGGCTCAATCTGAAAATAGGTGGCCAGACCACTGCATACGCCTCCGATCTTGGCTCCGTCCGGATTGCGATAAAGACGTCTGGTGATCGACTCCTTCGGATATTCGGTTTGCAGGGGCACAGGCTCGTTGTCCGAAGAGGAGGTCGCCCCGTCCGGAAGTCCGAGTTGCTCGATAATCTCCTTGATTCGCGAGGTCGAGACGATATTTTCGGGGCTCTGTTCGTCGAGAATCAGTTCGCAGATGCGTGCCTCGATGTCGGAGACAATCTCCTTTCTGTCCGGATTTTCGCGAAGCCGGACCTCTAACTGGACCAGATACTCCTTGAGCAGACGATACCCCTCCTCTTCCAATGAGAATCCGATACCTCCGATGTTGACTTGAATGGTATTCATGGCTCTATCGTGCTATTGTTCGTTACGGATGACCGCAATCTGCGCAACGAGTTCGCTCCATGCCTGATCGAGTTGTGCCAGACACTCCCTGCCCTTTGGGGTGATCGAATAGTATTTTCGCGGAGGACCCTGTGGCGACTCCTCCCAGCGGTACGTGAGCAAACCTTGATTCTTCTGGCGGGTAAGCAGCGGATAGAGCGTCCCTTCGACCACGATCATTTCGGCTTTCTTCAGCTCGGCGATGATCGATGAGGCGTAGGCGTCCTGACGCGAGATGATCGAAAGGATGCAGTACTCTAAGATTCCTTTCCGCATCTGGGCTTTGATGTTGTCGATATTCAGTTCTGTCATGACGAGAGTCTCCTTGCGCTTAAAAGTTCGATGTATTGGGATAACGGGTTTCTGGAGCCTTCGGGATGATGATCCACAGGACGATATAGACGATCAGTCCGATCCCGAAGATGATGAACAGGGCCATCAAGATACGGATCAGCGTAGGATCGATCTCGAAGTATTCGGCGATGCCTCCACAGACGCCTCCGACGATCTGGTCGTTGCGGCTGCGGTAGAGCCTGCGGTAGTTCGGAGCGGAAGTCGGTTCGTCGGGCGTCAGGCTGCGGCGCGGCTCGCCGAACTCCTGTGCATTTCCGATAATGGCCATGGCCCGTTGTACCAATGGAAGGTCGACAACTTGGTTGCGTGAGGTGAGGGTCTCGTTGAAAATATCGGCTATACGGGTCTCTATGTCTTGCATGGTCTCTTTGTCTTCGGTGCCGTCCAGCCGGATCTCGATCTCGGCAAGGTATCTCTTCAGCGAGAGATAGGCATCCTCGTCTAAAATAAATGCGATTCCGCCGATATTCACGTTTACGGTCTTTTTCATAGCGGTAGAATTTTTTTTGTGTTTCGTTGAAAGCTCTGTTTGGTCTTCCAAGTTATTTGTTTTTGCAAATATATAAATTTGTTTTTATACTATGCAATACAAAGTATATTTTTTTATGTTTTTTAACGGGGTAGGAAAAGAGTAAAGCCCCAAGGAGAAATCGGAAAGCTACACAAATGAGGATGGAAAAGATGTATGCGAATGGTTTGCGGGGGTTCACGTGAGGTGAATGTCTAAAATGAGGACGGTGTATTGTATGAAGAGAACAAAGGATAGGGCTCTCGAACTCAAAACGTTTCGAAGCGTGTGATTTGAGGTAAAATGGAAGAGAAAAAACGATTTTTTTGAGAAAATATGTAATTTTGGAGGTCGAAAACAGACGAAGCCGAAGGCGTGTAGGACGGTGACCGGTGGGGTATGTGTTGGGTGGAGAAGGATGGAGGGTGCCGCAGTGGGAGAGTGTGTGGTAACGGGTGTTGAAAAGGGATGGTCTACCCGGGTGAAGCGGTGAAAACTTGACGAACTATGAAGGATTTGGAACGGCAGCGGATTATTGATCTTCTTACGACAGAAAATTGTTCGTGCGTGGTTGGAAACGGGGCGACCGTACGGTCGTTTTATGGCCGGGGTGTTTCGGACCTGTATCGATTGCTGACCGAAGAGCCTGAATTTCTGCGTGGAGCCTTTGTCGCGGATAAGGTTGTGGGACGCGGTGCGGCAGCCTTGATGATTCAGGGTGGGGTGAAGGGTGTTTTTGCGCGGGTGATCAGCACGCCGGCATTGGAGTTTTTCCGGACTTACGGGGTCGATGCAGCGTTCGCAACGGAAGTTCCCCACATCATCAACCGGCAAGGATCGGATTGGTGTCCGTTGGAAAAGCGGTGTATCCATGCGAAGACGGTGGAGGAGTGTCGGGAAATTATTGATCGGTTTGTTCATGAGCTCTCCCGATCTGCGGTGGGGAAGCGTTGAGGAGTAAGCGTTCGGACAGACCTTTAATAAATAGGGGGCTCGGGTAGTAGTAGAAGTTATAGGAGGTATAGGTGTGGGGAACGGGTGAGTATAATCCGTAAAATCGGTTGAATAATCCGGAATAGGGGTTATCGTTTTTCGGTCAAAAGCTGTAGTTTTACCGTTCGAATGGAGAACGGAATGCGAGAGATACCATTGAAGGGAATATATTTGAATAAAAGTCGTTATAATAAAATTTTATATTGAGGAAAATAAGAATTTTGCTGGCGGCGATCTGTTTCGTACTGATTACGTTGCTGTTCCTCGATTTTACGGGGACACTGCACGCATGGTTCGGATGGCTCGCAAAAGTGCAGTTCCTGCCGGCTGTGCTGGCACTGAATCTGGGCGTAGTGGTTGTACTGATTCTGGTGACATGGCTTTTCGGTCGGGTCTATTGTTCGGTGATCTGTCCGCTGGGCGTGATGCAGGATATCGTGTCGTGGTTGAACGGTCGGCGTAAAAAGAAACGTTATCGCTTTTTCTACTCTCCGGCCATCTCGTGGCTGCGCTACACGATGCTGGCGCTACTGGTCATTGCGCTGATCGCCGGAGTCGGTTCGTTCGTGGCCCTGTTGGATCCCTACGGGGCATACGGACGGATTGCACAGAACCTGTTCGCTCCGCTATGGGGTTGGGGTAACAACCTGTTGGCCTACATGGCTGAACGTATGGACAGTTATGCCTTCTATGAGAAAGAGGTGTGGATCAAGAGCCTGCCGACCTTTATCGTTGCGGCCGTAACCTTTGTTGCGGTTGTCATTCTGGCGTGGCGCAACGGACGGACCTACTGCAATACGATCTGTCCGGTAGGAACGGTATTGGGTTTCATCTCACGTTTCTCTCTCTTCCGCCCGGTAATCGATACGACAAAGTGTACGGGCTGTACACTCTGTTCGCGGCGTTGTAAGGCCTCGTGTATCGATCCGAAAGCCCATCGGATTGATTACAGCCGATGTGTGGCATGTATGGATTGTATCGAATCGTGTCGGGAGAAGGCGATCAGCTATCGACTGAGACCGATGCGGAGTGTCGCGAAGCCGGATTCGGCGAAGCCCGAGTCTTGTTCGAACGACAGCGGAAAAGTCGATACGGGCCGTCGGATGTTCCTCTCGGGTGTGGGCCTTTTGGCGGCGACGGCTGCGGTTCGGGCACAAGAGAAGAAAGTCGATGGAGGGTTAGCCGTGATTCTGGATAAAAAGATTCCGAACCGTGCGACGCCGATCGTACCGCCCGGAGCACAAAGCCTGCGGAATATGGCGGCCCACTGTACGGGGTGTCAGCTCTGTGTGTCGGTGTGTCCGACGGGCGTATTGCGGCCTTCGACCGGATGGTCCGTATTGATGCAACCCGAAGCCTCCTACGAGCGGGGGTACTGCCGACCCGAGTGTGTGAAGTGTTCGGAGGTGTGTCCGACGGGAGCGATCCTGAAAATTACGCCGGCGGACAAGTCGGCCATACAGGTCGGTCATGCGGTGTGGGTGAAGGAGAACTGCATTCCGTTGACCGATGGCGTGGAGTGCGGAAACTGTGCACGTCACTGCCCGACCGGGGCTATTGCGATGGTTCCCTCCGATCCGGCGAATCCCAACTCTCCGAAGATTCCTGTTGTAAATGAGGAGAAGTGTATCGGCTGCGGAGCCTGCGAAAATCTCTGTCCGTCCCGTCCGTTCAGTGCGATTTATGTCGAAGGGCACGAGAGACACCGGATGATATAGAATGTTTAAAAGAAAAATTTACGGATATGAATCCTAAACAAAAAAATATATCGCGTCGTGATTTTTTGAAGATCGTAGGGATCAGTACGGCAACGACGACGGCTGCCCTCGTGGGATGCGATTCGAAGAAAAATCAGATCTCGGGTGATCGTATGGCACAGGGTGAGGTTCCTACCGATCAGATGACCTACCGGACCAATCCGAAGAGTGGAGAGCGGGTGTCGTTGTTGGGCTATGGGTGTATGCGGTGGCCGACGCTGCCTTCGCCCGACGGAGATGGCAATGTGATCGATCAGGATGCGGTCAACGAGTTGGTCGATTACGCCATTGCACATGGAGTGACCTATTTCGATACGTCTCCGGTGTACGTACAGGGCTGGTCCGAGAAGTCTACGGGAAATGCCCTGAAGCGTCATCCGCGCGAAAAATTCCAGATTGCGACCAAGCTCTCTAACTTCTCGAACTTTACGCGGGAGAACTCGATCGCCATGTACAAAAAATCGTTCGAGGAGCTTCAGGTGGATTATATCGACTACTACCTGCTGCACTCGATCGGCAACGGCGGAATCAAGACGTTCCGGGCCCGGTACATCGATAACGGCATGTTGGATTATCTGCTGAAAGAGCGTGAAGCGGGACGTATTCGGAACTTGGGCTTTTCGTTCCACGGTACGGTCGATGTCTTCGACGAGGTGTTGGCGATGCACGATACGGTGCATTGGGACTTTGTGCAGATCCAGCTCAACTATGTCGACTGGGAGCATGCCTCGAATAATAATGTAAATGCCGTTTATCTGTACGATCAGCTGGAAAAACGCAATATTCCGGCCGTTATCATGGAACCCCTGCTCGGCGGACGTCTGTCGAATGTGCCGGACCATGTCGTATCGGAGTTGAAACAACGCAATCCGGAGACCAGTGTGGCGTCATGGGCCTTCCGTTTTGCCGGTACGCCCGAAAAGGTGCTGACGGTACTCAGCGGCATGACCTATATGGAACATCTGCAGGATAACATTCGTACCTACTCTCCGTTGGTACCTTTGGATGAGAGTGAACAGGAATTTTTGCGACACGTGGCCGATCTGATGATGCAGTATCCGACGATTCCGTGTAACGACTGCAAATATTGTATGCCGTGTCCGTACGGCATCGACATACCTGCCGTTTTGCTGCACTACAACAAGTGTGTCAACGAGGGGAATCTTCCGGCTTCGTCGCAGGACGAGAACTATCGGCGGGCACGACGGGCTTTCCTTGTCGGGTATGACCGTAGTGTGCCCCGTCTCCGTCAGGCAGATCATTGTATCGGTTGTGGGCAGTGTATCGAGCATTGTCCGCAGAGCATTAATATTCCCCACGAAATGCATCGTATCAATGCGTTTGTGGAGACGCTGAAGCAAGGTAAGGAGTTTGGTGTGTCGGAAAATGAGTAGTGAAATTTAAACGTTTTATGTAAGATGGAAGCAACAACAGTAAAATTCTATTCGCTGAAATACAACCGGGTGAAGACCTATTGGGTTGCCGCATTGTTTGTTGTGGGGAATATCGTTCTGCCGCAGTTGTGCCACCTTGTCCCGCAAGGAGGGGTGAGATGGCTGCCGATCTACTTCTTTACACTGATTGGGGCCTATAAATATGGATGGCGTGTCGGACTGTTGACCGCAGTCTTTTCGCCGTTGTTGAACTCGATGTGGTTCGGAATGCCTCCAGTGGCGGGCCTTCCGGCTATCTTGCTGAAGTCGGTTCTGCTGGCATTGGCTGCCGGATATGCGGCTTCGCATTTCAAACGGGCATCGTTCGGATTGTTGGTTGCCGTCGTGTTGGCTTACCAGATTCTCGGAACCTTGGGCGAATGGGCGATTGTAGGTGATTTTGCCCTTGCCGTACAGGATTTTCGGATCGGATTGCCCGGAATGGCGCTGCAGATTGTCGGTGGATGGTTGTTTATTAATCGGCTGATTCGGCGATAAGAGAACATTCGTGATTTCCAGATTGGGATCGGAGTCGAAAGCGAAGAATCCGGTCCGATAGGAAATTGGGAGGGAAATAGAGCGGGGCCGTCTTCATTCAATGAAGACGGCCCCGCTGTTGTGAGATCATGCCGAGCAGTAGGGGTCGAAAAGAGTCTGCTCCGGAAAAGTTGTAGCGAGTCGTCCCAATGCCTTACAAGGCGAGTCGCGACCGATTCGGTCCCTCCCAAAAACAGAAAGAGGAATAAAAACCAATAAGGGCGAACCTGTCCGGTCGTTGCGTTGTCGTGTGGTAGCAACCTGTCTCCCTTTGTCGATTTTCATAGAAGACAACGCCGTCCGGAGTCGAATGGTTCGCCCTTATAGCTAAAGATCAAGGGAGTTTTATTCCCCGTATATATACTCTACCGGCGATTTTTTGAAACGAAGGATACGGGTATCTTTATTTCCCGCACCGTTTTTCTGCAGGTAGAGGGCAGACATGTTGCCGGCCATGTACCATCCCGTGCCTTCCGGTGAATGTACTGCAAACAGGATGTTGTTGTAGTGGTTGGCGTGTTTTATGCCGTCCGCATTCCATTGGGCTCCGGGTCCGTACCAAGTGACCGGTTCGAAGTCCGGAAAGTCGGGACTCGACATGCCGATGTAGATCAGGTCGGGAGTCTGTACGGTGCCAACACTCAGGTCGTTGCGGCGACGTTGCTCCCTGATGACCTTGCTGTGCCCTTCCCACGGGTTTCGTAACAGGTGAGAGCCGCTCCACATCATCCAGACATAGTCGGTCGCGTCGAACATCCGGTTGAACTCCTCCATCGAGGGAAGTTCGTATCCGTCGGGAGCCAAGGCATCGGCCGGGAGCTTGTTGATGTGGGCCGAAACGGATGATGAGAAGCCCTTCATCACGACCGTGCCGTTCTGTTCGACCACCCGCAGGCCGATTCCGCTATCGCCTTGATAGGCCCAGCCCCACAGATCGTAGAACTCCTCGGGCGAGCAGTCCCGGAGGTAGTCGAGAACGCTTTTACCCGCAGCAACCGCTGGATCGGAGGCGCAGAGAATCTGATCGTCGAAACTTTTGGAGTTGCCCCGAGCGTTGTATTTGCACCACCAGACACCATGGAACCTTGTGACCGGCAGACCGTAATTGCGTCGAGAGATCTGATACTCTTCCCGCTCGGAACCGTCGGCTGCATTGCAGATGACGAGTGTGGCCCGTTGAATCCGGCCGTCGGCTGTCGGATCGTTTGGCTTCCATCCGCCCAGTACGCGGAGTGTGTTGTTGTCTTCGTCACTGGGAGCGAGTTTGATCCACGGATCTTCACCGGCCTCGAACTCTACCGTGAGTTTTTTGTCGGACGGCACGGTGAAACGTCCCAGTTCGTTGTCGACGTAGCGATCGAAGTCGAAGGAGTAGCTCTTCGTGTCGAAGGAGATTTCCCCTTCGAGATCGACAGGATTGGCCGAAAGGGTAACCAAAATTCGGTCTTCGGGGTAGACGTTGTTCAACCCTTTCCGTCGGAATTTGAGCTCAACCGTTCGGGTGGGCATCCCGGGGGCGAACAGCGGCTTCTGGATCCGAAACAGATTCACGGCATACGTCTCCCGTACGGAGCCCAGCGGTTCGATGGTCAGATCGTCGTTATCGGGAGGAAGAAGCTCCAGCTCATCGTTGCAATCTAAAGCCAAAAGAAAGTCTGTAAGGTTGTGCGGCAGGATCAGTTTTGTTCCGCTGTCGGTAACGGTTGCGGTTTCGGGGAGTTCCGACCGGTCGGTATCCACCGTGATGGTGCCGTCCAAACCGGGGTGCATTCCGATCTGGTCGCCCTCCTGCCATGCTTCGACTGTCAATTGAACAGCCGCGTCGGACTCCTCTTTCGTTACGCTTACGACATATATGCAGTTTCTTCGGATGATTTCCGGAAGTTTCGCTTCGAGGTGGGTTCGTTCGCCATCGACGATCGCTTCGGCAAAAAGCGTTGCTTCGGTGTCCGTCTGTTCGTAAACGTACGCGAAGCCCGGAGTGTCTTGGGTGTACGGCTTGTCGGGCTGGATCGTCAGATTGCCCGATTGAGGAGGCGTGGAGCCCGAATCAGTACCGGCAAAGAGAGGGGTTGAGAGCGTACGGTTTCCCAAAGTGAGAGATTCGATCGCTGTCTCTCCCGAAGTGCGGATCTGTAGATCGAAGCGGGCAAATCCGCGGGTCATTTTGACCATCTTGGACGAGCTTCCCGAAAGGGAGGTACTGCCGGAGAAGAATCGGATCGGTAGCCCCTCCTTCGTACCGGTCGTAAGTTTAAGCCACTCCTGCTCGGAAATCCCGGAGCCTTGCAGGTTGTTGAGGGCGGAGATGTCGTTTGTGTTCGATACGACGTAGAGCGTGCCGACCGGGCGATCGAGTCGGAACCCATAGCCCTCGGAGCCGGTGGTCGGACGGTCGAGAATTTGGACCAGATGTCCGTTCTCGAACCGGTAGGCCCGGAGCTCTTGCAGTTCGTTCTCCCCCGCGATCTTCTCGCCGGCGATCTCGTAGTCAGTCATCTGAAGGGTGACGAATGTGCTTGAATCGGAGGGCGGTATGTGGGGCGGTTCCGTAGTGGACTCCGATTTCGAACAAGAGTTCATGCCTGCAAGGAGAACTATTCCGCAGGTTATTATTGCACGAATCTTTAGACTTATTTTATTGATCTTTTTCATGGTTCAGCAAGCGGACTTTGTTAGTAAATATACTCTACCGGACTCTTGATGCAGCGGATCGTCCGGGTTTTGGTTGAGTTTTGGTTCGTGAATTTCAACCAGTTTTGGTTGGGACGGTCGCTCTGGGCATAGCCCTCCATCACCCAGCAGTTTGCACTGTTGCCGTAGGTCGCAAGCAACAGCATCTTGGTCGAAATGTTGCCGGGTGTGGTGTTCCATTGGTGTCCGAGACCGTATAGAACCCAGTATCCTGTCTCTGTTTGAAATTCAAAAAACGATACGTTCCCGTAATGTTGTCCCAAGAAAGTGACATCCCGTTCGATAATCCGTACGGTGATCTCCTGTCCCACTGCATTCTTATAGCTTCGGGAACCGACTCCTCCGAGGTTGAAATTGTTGTTGGCACTGAAAAAGGCGTAGTCGTCGTAGTCCGGAATCTGATACCCGTCGGGGGCCATGAGGGTGGGGTCCAGTGTACCGAAGTTTCCGCCTGAAGAGCGCATCCCTTCGTACAGAAAAGCGGTTCCATCGTACCCTAACGGTAGCCCTTGTTGTGTACCTCCCTGATATTGATCTCCCATTAGGCGAAGCAATTCGTCCTCGTCGCACGTGTTCAGGTAATCGGCCAGTTCACGGTCCGAAGCAGGATCGGCCTGAATCGAAATCTGGTCTTCGAACTTTTTGACGCTTTCCCGGAGGTTGTATTTGCACCACCATGTACCGTCGATCTCGACCACCGGAAGACCCCAGTTGCGCCTGCGGAGAGAGTAACTTTCCGAGTTCGATCCGTCGGCATCCGCAATGATGATTCGTCCCTCTTGGGTTCGGCCGTCTGCTTTCGGATCGTTGGGTTTCCAGCCTCCGAGGATGCGCAGTTCGCCCTGATCGTCGACAAGTTTCATCCATGCATCCTCTCCCGAGTCGAACGCTAAACGGGCGGTTTTCCCCTCCGGAAGTTTCATCCGGCCCAGCTCTCCGTCAACGTATTTCCCGAAATCGCAGATGCCGTTCTCATCGAAGGTGATCGCCCCGGTAATGACAACCGGATTCGGTTCGAAGACCAGCACGATGCGTCCGGAGTGGAGTCCGTCGCGGTGAAGGTTCAGGTAGAGGTAGGCCTGTTTCTCTCCGGGAAGCCGTCGATTGCTTGTTACCGAAACGGCAGCGACCGGTTGCAGGGACTTGGTCAGGGTTTCGACCTGTGTGGTTACACCCCGTGCAATCCCCTCTATTGCTACATCCGATTCGGTTTCAGCCCGCAGTACCAACCGAAATTCGGCTCCTTGGTAGGGAACGTAGACCGAGTCGCAGGAGGAGTTGATCCGAACCGATTCGGGAAGGACCGAAGCTTCGATGTCGATCACTCCTTTGAGGTCAGGAGAAGATTCTGTCGAATCGCCCTCTTCCCAACTGTCGGCGACAACGGTGAGAGAGGCGGAGGCTCCGTTTCCATGCACCTGTATGGTGTATATCCGGTTGCGGAGGATCTCCGAGGGAAAAGTCGCGGTCATCCGGTGCAAGCCTCCATCGATGTCGGCGATTACCTCCACGTTCAAAGCGTCTCCCGTCTGTTCACAGAGGTACAACAGCGTTTCCCGCGAGTTTGTCAACGGAGTGTCGGTGTACTCTTTGAGGAAGTCCGTTCTCTCCGATGCCGCCGGATTGCTCACGTTGTTACGTTCGTTGAGGTATCCGCGATCCGCAATGCCCCGTATGGTTACCTCGTGGACGGCTACTCCTCGCTCTTGGACTACAAGGTCGATGCGGGCAACCGTACGGCGAAGCCGAATGGTCGTTGGTGTTGAGGTGAGCTCGTCCAAGGAGGCCTTTCCGGTCATCGTGAATCCCGACGCGGTCATCTCTTTGGCCGTGGCGTAAAGTTCCAGAAATTCATCCTGTGTGGATACATCCGGTTGCAGTTCGCTGGACATCTCCGAAGGTCCGTTTGCAATAAAGTAGATCTCTCCGAGGCGTGCGCTCGGACGAAACGTGTAAACGCCATCCGTTCCGGACGGTTCGCCTACAATCGACTCACGGAATAGACCTTGTGTAAAACGGTATCCGATAACCTGCCCGATCGCTTGATCATTCGTCTCGCCCTGTGCTGTTTTGGATAGAGTGAAGGATCTGGCAGTCGGCTCCTCAGGGATAAATCGGACAGAGATCGTCCCCGCATCGGGTGTCGGCAGGTCGCTCTCCGGAGATTTATGGCATCCCGACAGGAGAAGTATGCCGCAAAATACGATATGCAAATATTTCAGATAGTTCATTGTCGTCGGTTTTTAGTATTTATTGGGATTCTGTTCGCTGTTCAGGTAAGATGGCGAATCGATCGGCATCTCGGCGATGTGCTCGACATAGA
>OIWU01003340.1_pt1 | contig 12448 bp, 7 predicted proteins | sample 1587711 | NCBI WGS metagenome assembly OIWU01 (sample SAMEA3888909, study PRJEB22519) | human gut metagenome | biome: human gut; feature: human-associated habitat; material: faeces | place: Denmark | collected 2010 | reverse complement strand
CCAATGAGGTCATTGAGTCCATCATGAGTGAAGAGAAGCCAAACCAAAAGGAGAAGATCCGTATTAAGTATGAAGATGCGAAACGGTTCATTCCTGACAGCGTTCCGTACAACAAAACCGGTGAGTATATTATGAAAGCGCTTGAGTATTATCACCGTGTACAGGAACGTCAGAAAGACCGAGGTGAAGCAAGATGACCCTTACACCAAGGGAGTAGTGTACCCTTTGGGAGAAGCTTTGCCGTTCCCCCTCTCACACTCTCCCCCTGTTTCACCAGCTTACCAGCTCAAAGGAAGAAGAGTAAGGAGATAGGCGTACCTTTGCCTTACGAAACAGACGACCGTACAATGATGGTGAGAAAAATCAAGGAGGCGATCCTATGAGGAAGTCACTTATCATCACGGTTGTCATTGCCCTGCTGTGTTTATGCGGATGCGAAGCCGTTGTAACGGTTCCGGAGAGTCCTGAACCGACAAGAGCAAACGAAATGCTGCTGACAACGACTGCCGCAGAAGAAAGCACAGATAAGCTGGAAGCAACCACCACATCAAGCGTTGAAATAGATGTACCTGAAAAGAACGAAGAAGAATCAGGAACCCCGACAGAAGATGTTGCCTCTGTGGACAACAAAGCTGACCTGGCAGAGAAGAATGTCCCGGTAAGTTCAGAAAGCACTGCCCCTTCTTTTGAGGAAGTAAAAGCGGATAAGCCTTCGGAGCAAGCCGAGACTCAACTGCCAGCACCGAGCGAGCCCCCCAGGGAAACGGAACAGTCCAAGCCTAAAGAACAGCCGGTTGCTACTGAACCCGACGAAGCACCGGCAGAAGTTCCGGCACCTACGGAGTCGCCCGCAACAACTGAACCGCCTGCCCCTGCTGTGACGGAACAGCCAGTGGAGACACAGCCAAAGACCGCATACGATTATGAATTCGATATCAATGCGATCCGTGCTGACTGCATCGCCATCGGTCAGGGTATGGGCTACACGTTGAATACCTCGCTGTCTCCGCAGAACGCAACATGGTGGAATCCGATAACAGCATCGGAGTCCAATCAAGGAAGCGGACTGCGGTCCAGGCTGGAACAGTATATCCGCTTTCACACCGTAGAAAACCTCGGCGCATATGGCCTCGATGAGATCACGGAGTTCAACATCTGCTGCGAATCAATCGGCGGCGGCTCTTACGCCATCTACTTTGTATTCGCGTAACATCACAACACAACAACAAGGACGAAGTCCTCTGCTGAAATAGCGGAGGGCTTTTTCTTTACACCAAAATGAAAGGATGAAAAAGAGATATGAATGCAATTTTCAAATCCAAGAGTACGAGACTGCTTTCGGCGTTTCTGGCCGTTCTGATGGTCGTTGCAATGCTGCCTGTGACAGCGTTTGCGTGGACAGCCGAGGAGGGCACGAAATGCACTTCCACGTATGGCGATCTGTATCTCGGCTCTGATGGAAACAACTACTACAGCAAGGCTGGCAACACTCTCTTCTACAACGACGATGGAAGCTTTTATGTTTCTTATCATAACGGAGGTGTTGCCAGATATAAGTATCTGATGATTGACAGCAATGGCACCTCTCATCATGTGTATTGTATTGAGTCCGGCGTGTCCTACAACTACAGCGACACCTACAACGGCTCAAGCGGAAAGAACAGCAAGTATTTTCAGAATCTGCCTGTCACCGCGCAGTACGGAATCATGATGGCGCTGATGTATGGTTGGCATGATGGTGCGTCTTCTCCCATTTCAGGGACGAACGTTGATGACTTCATCTACGCGACACAGTGTATCATCTGGGAGTATCAGCAGCAGATCAGAACGAGTCCGACAAGCCTTGCTTCCGCAAATGGCGTTGAAGCTGACCTGTTCTATGCAACGCTGAAGGACCGTCCAGCTGAAAAGTGCTACAACTGGATTCTGGAGCAGATGTCCAAGCACTACGTTGTGCCGAGCTTTGCTTCCCGCAATCAGAGCAACGCACAGACCTACACCATGAAGTACGATCAGGCGAATGACAACTACAGCATCACCCTGACCGACACCAACAACACCCTGGCCGATATCAACTTCTCTGCCAGCGGCATTACTGTCACCCGCAGCGGAAACCAGTACACCTTCACCAGCAAGAACATGATTTCCAACGCTGTGATGATTTCGGCGCAAAAGAAGACCAACCTCGGCATGGGCAAGATGCTCATTTGGGGCTGCCCCGGCAAGCAGACGATGGCCTCCGGCGCAGAAGACCCTGTGTTCTTCTACCTCAAACTGAACACAGAGACCTATGGCGTTGGCCACATCGTGAAAACCAGCGAAGACGGCAAAGTCGAGGGTATTAAGTTCAATATCTCCGGCAATGGCGTCAATGAGACGGTTACGACCGGTAAGAACGGTACAGTCGATCTGGATCTGCTTCCCGGCACCTATACCGTTACTGAGCAGACCGATGATAAGTATGAAACGCAGTCTGCGCAGACTGTCACCATTGTCAGCGGCAAGACCTCTACCGTCACGTTTAATAACACGCTGCGCCGTGGAGATCTGAAGGTCACGAAGACTTCTGAGGATGGCCTTGTCGAGGGCATGAAGTTCCACCTGTACGGCACCTCTTATTGCGGACTGCCTGTGGATGAGTATGCTGTCACCAATGCCAGCGGTGTTGCTTCCTTTGACGATGTGCTGATCGGAACCGGCTACACCCTGGAGGAGGTTGGTACTCCCGACCGCTATATTGTCCCCGACAATCAGACGGCAGCAATTGAATGGAACAAAGTCACCAATAAGAGCTTTGACAACGACCTGAAGCGCGGCGACCTCAAAGTAACAAAGACCGCAGAGGACGGGCTCAACGAAGGTCTGAAGTTCCACCTGTATGGCACCTCTTACAGTGGCATTCCTGTGGACGAGTATGCTGTGACTGATGCCAGCGGCGTTGCGACCTTCAGCAACATTTTGATTGGCACGGGTTACACGCTGGAAGAGGTAGATACTCCGATCCGCTATGTTGTCCCCGACAATCAGACAGCGGCTGTCGAGTGGAACAAAGTGACAAACAAGAGCTTCGATAACGTGCTCAAGAAATGGAACCTTACTGTTACCAAGCAGGACGTCGAAACGGGCTCCGCTCAGGGCGATGCGAATCTGGCTGGCGCCAAGTACGGCATCTACAAGGGCAACGAGCTGATCGACACCTACGTCACCGATGCGGACGGCAAGTTCACCACCAAGTATTATATCTGCGGTAATGACTGGTCGATCAAGGAGCTGGACAGCAGCGAGGGCTATCTCGTCACCCCCGGCAACGAGCAGATCGGCGTCGATCCCAAGAACTATACTGCTGAGTATAACAGCGAAGCCATGAAGCAGTACGAACAGGTCAAAAAAGGCAATATCGCCATCATCAAGCACACCGACGACGGCCAGACGCAGATCGAGACTCCCGAGGAAGGCGCAGAGTTTGCTGTCTATCTCAAGAGCGCAGGCTCCTATGACAACGCCAAAGACTCCGAGCGCGATTATCTGATCTGCGACGAAAACGGCTTTGCTCAGACGAAGGATCTGCCCTACGGCAGATACACCGTCCAGCAGATCAAGGGCTGGGAAGGCCGCGAGCTTCTGAAACCCTTTGACGTGTTCGTCAGCGAGAACGGCGAAACCTATCGTTATCTGATCAACAACGCCAACTTCTACTCCTATGTGAAGGTGGTCAAGATCGACAGCACGACCGGTAAGACCATTCCGGCTTCCGGCATCGGCTTCCACATCTACGATCCCTCCGGCAACCAGATTCAGATGACCTTCACCTATCCGACTGTCACTACCATCGACACCTTCTACACGGACGGCGACGGTATGCTGATTACGCCCGAAAAGCTGGAGTACGGAAAGGGCTATTCGCTGGTCGAGGTATCGGCTCCCTATGGATATGTGCTCAACAGCGCCCCTGTGTATTTCGACATCACCGAAGATAACTCCACCGAGGAAAACGCCGTAACTGTGGTGATTGTTGAGAAAGAAAACGCGCCTCAGATGGGCGTCATCAACGTGGAGAAGACCGGCGAGTATCTTGCCTCCGTCGTGGACACCAAGGATAGCAAGCGTTTGGTTTATGCTGTCGGCGGTCTGGCAGGTAGCGAGTACACCGTGACCGCAGCGGAGGATATCTACACGCCGGACGGTACTCTCAGATACAGCAAGGATGAGGTCGTGGCAACACTTGTTACCAAGGAAGACGGCAAGGCTGTGACTGAGCCCCTGTTCCTGGGCAGATACCATGTTGTTGAGACGAAAGCCCCCTATGGCATGATCCTCAATCCCACTGTTCAGACTGTGGAGCTGACCTACGCTGGTCAGGAGGTGGAGATCACCGAAACCTCCACCGGCTTCTACAACGAACGTCAGAAGGTCGAGATTGATCTGAATAAGGTCATGGAGCAGAACGAGGTCTTCGGCGTTGGCAACAACGGCGAAATCACCTCTGTCATCTTCGGCCTGTTCGCCGCAGAGGAAATCGTTGCGGCAGATGGCAGCAGCATCCCCGCCGGTTGGGTGCTCGAAGTCGTTGAGTGCGACGAGAACGGCTATGCAGCCTTCAGCACCGACCTTCCCGTTGGTGCAAAAACCTATGTCAAGGAAATCAGCACCGATAAGCACTATGTCATGTCCGATAAGGAGTACCCCGTGGTATTCGAGTACGCAGGTCAGGAAGTCGCTACTGTTCACATCACCGTGAACGACGGCAATGAAATTCCCAATGAGCTGATCTACGGCACGATCAAGGGTTATAAAGTCAACCGTGAAACCGGCAATAAGATCTCCGGCGCTCTGTTCGGACTCTTCCGTGCAGACGAAACCAGCTTCACCGAGAACAACGCTCTGCTGACTGCTGAATCCGGCGAGGATGGCGTCTTCACCTTTGAGAATGTGGTGTACGGCAGCTATACCGTGCGCGAGCTGCACCCTGCGGCTGGCTATCTTGAAAACGAAACGGTCTATGCCGTGACAGTCGATAAGGACGGCGACGTGGTTGAGATCACAGTAGTGAACGATCTGATCCCCGAAATCGGCACGACTGCCGCCATCGACGAGGAAAAGGAAGTCTGCGCCACTGAGGTCTTCACGCTGACCGATACGGTTGAATACAAGCACCTTGTCCCCGGCAAGGAGTATACCGTCAAGGGCATTCTCATGGATAAGGCCACCGGTGAGCCGTTCCTCCAGAACGGAGAGCAGATCACTTCCGAAGTAACCTTCGTTCCCGAAGCTCCCTCCGGCACCGTGGAGGTGCTGTTCACCTTCGACGCCAAGCTTATCAAGGCTGACACGAACATTGTCGTGTTCGAGAGTCTCTACAGCGACAGCAAGGAGCTGACTGTTCATGCGGACATTGAGGACGATGAGCAGACTGTGACCGTTATTGTCCCCGAGATCAAGACCGAGGCTTCTACCGACGGCAAGCAGGAAACGACCATCGGCGGCGAGATCACCATCGAGGATATCGTTTCCTATCACAACCTCACCCCAGGCAAGGAATACGTTGTCAAGGGAACGCTCATGAACAAGACCACCGGTAAGCCTGTGACTGTGAACGATGAGCCTGTGACTGCGGAAGCCGCATTCACGCCTGAGAGCGGGGATGGCGAGGTCAAGGTAACCTTTACCTTCAATTCCTATGTCATCACCGAAACGACGGATGTGGTCGTGTTCGAGAGCCTCTACCGTGAGGATGTCGAAATCGCAGTTCATGCCGATATTGAGGATGAAGGTCAGTCTGTGACAGTATACGTTCCCGAGATCAAGACCATGGCTTCCATCGACGGCAAGAAAGAGATCACTACAGCCGGTAAGGTGACGATTGAGGATGTGGTGTCCTACACCAACCTTATCCCCGGCACCGAGTACACCATCCGTGGCACTCTCATGAATAAGGCAACCGGTGAGGTCTTCACTGTGAACGGCGAGACGATCACCGCAGAAGTGAAGTTTACGCCGAAGGACAGAAATGGCGAGGTGAAAGTGAAGTTCGACTTTGACGCTTCCGGTATCACCAAGAGCACAAGCCTGGTAGTCTTCGAGAGCCTGTATCGTGATGATGTGGAGATTACCACGCATAAGGATATTGAGGACAAGGATCAGACGGTGACGATCACGCCGCCTCCCGATATTCCCAAGACCGGAGATACCACGAACATCCCGCTTTGGGGTGCTCTCACCGGTATTTCTCTCCTGGGAGCTGGCGTAGTGGCGTTCTTCACCTTCAGAAAGAAAAAGGAGGAAAACGAACATGAACGCTAAGATGATTATCGGCATCTGCCTTGTGGTATTCATTGTCGCAGGGCTTATCGTTCTTCGCCTGAAGAACAGAAAGTAATGGACAAGGGCGGCACCCGTCAAAAGGTGCCGCCCGATTCCATAAGGAGGAAAGATTATGGATGAAAAAAGAATGGTCGGAGATTACACCGTCATCAACTCCATGTATATCGGGCACAGAGAGATCATCCTGGGCGAGAACCCGAAAGCAGCCAGCGGAGAGAGATATGTCTGCTGCTATGCCGAGCGAGTGATGTTCTATGAACAGTATCTTGAGGCACAAGTCAGTGATGATTTTGCCGAGATCGTAAAGCTCTATGGAGAACGAGTGACGCAGGCCGCAGACGAGATCATGAAAGAAACGGAAAAGGTAACGTCTGAGATCGGTATGAACGACGAGATTACCGCAAAGGACTGTAAGCCAATTTCGCATGATGACGCTATCGAAGATAAAGTCATCGTGATACGCGGAAATATGCTTCGCCCGGAGTTCAGACACGCCTCTCACCAACTGATGCTTTGCACAGGAGGCTTCGGGGCACAGAAAAACGCCAGAGGACGAACCTGCTACTGCATCGCCCTCTATAGCGGAAAGCAGACGTCGTTTTATCGCAGTGATGTCCTTGGCGTCATGGATAAGCGTTCCTTGCCTGAGTGGGCCAAGATCGGACTTCAAAACGCCATTGAAATAAGGCAAAACGAGAAAAGCCATCCCAATGAAAGAGGTGAAGCAAGATGATCGACTATGAAAAGCGAGCCATGATAGAAGCCGAGGATAAATACACCTTCCGTCAGAGCTCTCAGATTTCTTCGCAAACCGGCTTGATCGGTTATCTCCGCGCTGATATGGATACTGACGGCAACGGCTTCTTCAGCTCATGGAATGACTACCGAAAAGACCTCAAAACTGATGAGTTCAAGCAGGAGTTTGACGAGGTTATCAATTCTTTGCGTGAGGAAGGAGATATTCTTCACAACCGGAAGGACCTGGCTTATTACTGCTACACGAATCCGCAGAGCAAAATGCCCACCGAGCAGGACTATTACGGCGTCCGTGTCGATACAGACAAATACACCTATCTGCTGCGCCTGAACCCGAATAAGGGCGAATACAATCTCTATTGCTATTGCTACGTCAAGGACTGGCTCAATGGGCACATGAAGGACGCGGCAAAGGGCATCCGGTTCATTAACAGACACTATAAGGAACTGTTCCGCATCCCCGATGGCGGCAAAATCAAGATCCACCTTGCCTGGAATGAAGACCAGGTGCGAACTTGCAGATATATCGACGACTACCACGTTGAGGTTGGCGACAACCTTTACCACATTTGCGAGTTTGCCGAGCGGATGGAGCAAAACGGACACATCTACGAGCCTGTTCGCACAGAGCTTCCGGAGCAATGCTACAGCATACTTCCCGGTTCCGGTGAAATCATCGTAGTCAAGCGAAATGAAAAAGGCTACTACAATCCCCATATTCCCGCCGCCAGCAAGGAACAAGCGCGGGAAATTGTCGATGAGTACAACGGAAAGCTGGGCATTACCAGAGCCCAAGAGGAAGCAATGAGAACCGGCTCCATGTTCGGCTTTCATGTTCCTGGCGCTGATCCGAAGAACTATGACAAGGACGGCAAGCCCCTGCCCCCGAAGGACAGAGGTGACGCCAGATGAGCGAATACTGTGTCTGCTGCGGAGCAGAGATACCGGAGGGCAGAATGATCTGCCCTATTTGTGAAAAGGACGGAGGTGAAGAAAGTGGAAGACAGACACATCATATGGAGCAACGAAAATCTCGACTTGGACGACTGGCGCGCAGACTTGCAGGAGCAGTATCCCGACTGTTCCGAAGATGAGCTCTATCGCATCATGTGCGAAACAAACGCCGAGTATCTCTCCGACGAGCGAGTGAACCTGAATATCCAGTTATCCCAACCGATCCTTGTGATTGCTGACCTTGGCCTTTGGAACGGACGGCGCATGGGATATAAGGAGATCCCGAGTGGCAATATTCGTGACTGCCTATCCGGAGGATACGATTACACCACCTGGTATGTGGACAAGAAGGGCGACTTCCGCTGTGATGACATTCACCATGATGGCACCAACCACTATCTCTACCGGGTTTACAAGGACGGAGTTTCCGAATATCAAAAGGACCGGCTAAAGGAGAAGCTATACGAGGGTACCGCCACAAGAGCGGATGTTACGAGGATCACGAGACGCCTCGGTGATGAGATCGGCAAGGTGTATGGCTGGGATTTCCCGACAAGACAACCGGATCGAGGTGAAGCCAGATGAGAGTAAACGCTATGACAGAACAATTTGAGGATGTAACAGTTCTGGGGCATCCGATGATCTTCACCTGTCTGAGAGTGGATCGGGATACAGTCCCGGAGGGCTTGTATATGTACGAGGTCAGGCACGATGATGACCAGCAAGGCGACCCCGTTCAGATCGGCAACTGGATCATGGTAAACCATTGGGGAACGATCATCTCTAATAAGCCAATCCGACTGGAGCCAAGCCCGAACAGGAATAATGCCTACCGGGATATTGACCCAGAAGAGGACTGGAACTATGAAGGAACTGTCACGACGGTAAAGGAGTATATGGAGAAGCATCCTCCTGTGCTCCATAAGGAAAAAGAACAAGAACCTGTGAGATAGGAGAAAGCGATGGATAGAAAGAAAGCCATCTGCGAATATCTCCGCCAGAATCATATCGGCAAAGAAAAAGCCATCCACAGCAAGGAGCTTGAAAAGCTGTTCATGCTTGACGGAAGAAATATTCGCCGCAAGATCAGTGCTCTCAGGCAGGATGGCTTTCCTATTTGCAGCGATGAGACGGGATATTACTACGCAGACAATCAGAAAGAAATCAACCACACGGTTTGCAGGCTCAACGAGCTTGTTACGAAGGTTTCCAATGCCAGAACCGGCTTGCTGTTCGCTTCGGTTCTCGGTGAAAAGGAACAGACCATAGAGGTCACAATCAAAGTAAAGTAAGGAGGTAATCCCATGCCGAGCAAATACCAAATCATTTCGGAGCTGGCATCCCAGACCGCAAGGGATATCACCTCCAAGGCAGAGCGATACACGGACTTTCTCGTTACCGCCGCCAACAACTATAAGTACAGCTTTAAGGAGCAACTGCTGATCCATGCCCAGAAGCCGGATGCGACAGCCTGCGCGGAAATCGAGACTTGGAACCGGCTCGGTCGTTGGGTGAACAAGGGTACAAGAGGCATTGCGCTCCTCGTTGATAGAGATACCCCATACAAGCTGCGCCATGTCTTTGATTACTCGGACACGAACAGCCGTGCCGGTCGAGTGGTCACGCTTTGGCAAATGCGCCCTCAGTATGAAGAAGCCGTAAAGGAAAGCCTCCAGGATAGCTTCGGAGAGGTGGAGCTGACAGCGGACTTTCCACATTTCCTTATGGAGATTGCAAAGAATGCTGTTGAGGATAACTTTTCAGATTACCTTTCCAATCTCCAGTCTGTCAAAGGTGACAGCTTTTTGGAGGAGCTGGACGATCTCAATCTGGAAGTCTGGCTGAAAGACACTCTGCGAAGCAGCGTCGCGTATATGGCGCTGGTGAGAGCAGGCTATCAGCCGAGCCTCTACTTCACACGGGATGATTTCTCCCATATTTACGATTTCAATACTGTTCCGGTGATCTCTGTTCTCGGTGCGGCAACAAGCGATATTTCCGAGATGGTGATCCGAGAAATTGCAGAAACCGTAAAAGGACTGGAAAAAGAGGAAAAACAGAGTAATCGCACATTTGCGAGAGGGCGATCCTCTGTGTATCATGAAAGCAGAAACAATAAAACCGAAAGGAGCTATGAAGATGGAACTGACCTATACGATGCAGGGAGATTACCTGATCCCCGACCTGACCGTTCCGGAGAGCCCGAAGATTGGGAAGTATGGAATGCTGCGTCGGACCTTCCTCCGAGAGCATCGGGACGGAATCTACACCGGACTGCTGTTGGAAGGAACACTGAACAGCCACTTGGAGGAAGTGGACGCCCAGGCCAACCGGATGATGGACAAGCTGACCGAGCAGATGAAGACGCTCAACGGCGTGACCGAGCAGATGAAGGCCGAAGACCAGATGAAGTGGGTTCAGCTAATGAACTCGATCCGGAACTCGGCGGAGGAAGTGGTCCTGAGAGACCTGATCTACGCGTAAGTCTTCCCTCAGAGGAAGAACAACAGGAACTGATTGCAGAAGCGGAGGCTGAAACGACCTCCGCTTTTGTTATTTCTCAGGAAGATATTGATGCGGTTCTGACTCGTGGCAGCGGTATCCATGGTGGGAAGTTCCGTATCTATGAGCAGTACCTGAAGCAAGAAACCCATGAAGCAAATGTCGCGTTTCTGAAGGATGAGTACGGCATCGGCGGTGCGTATCCTGCTGTTCCCGGCAGGCAGCTCGATGAGAACCATGACGGAAAGAGCATCAAAATCAGTAGAGGCAGCATCATGCACCCTGATGCAGAAGTCCTTTTGAGCTGGAAAAAGATCGAGAAGCGTATCGGAGAACTGATTGCCACGGACCAGTATCTCAGTCAAGCTGAGAAAGAGCATTATCCTGCGTATCGTGCCGAAGCGGAAGCTCGTAGAGGACGATCAGCTATTTCTGAGGAGTTTCGCTCCATCGTTTATGACTACAACGACTATGTGACGCAGCTTGGAGAAGAGGATAAAAAGCTGAACCTTTATTATCTGTCAAGCTGCTGGGGTGCTTTTTCGGTCGGTGATAAGAGAATGTATGCGCGTACCTCTGACGGCGATTTCATCCTTCCGATGATGCGCGAAGCGATGAATACCATCATGGCAGACAATACGCATCTGACAGAACGCTGCGAAGCGATGCTTGCCTCGTTGAACAGCGATCTGGCGAGACCGCTGGAACCTTCTTATGACGAGCTGAACCCTCCGCCGGAGCCGGAAAAAGAGTATCGTTTCTCCCTTGGCGATACCGTCTATCTTGGAACGCATGAGTATGAAGTGCTTTCCTTCGACGAGAATGAAGTGGTTCTGTATGATACGCAGTTTCCTCTGTTCAACAAGACCATGACACGCGAGGAGTTTGAAGACCGGCTAAAAGAAAACCCTCTGAACGATCATCTTCTCCAAGTAGTGGAACAGACGCTACCCCCTGATAATACTGAAACCAGGATAGCTTTGGACACCGATAGAGAAAAGGTCTATTGGATATACTTCAACCCCGATTCCACGGCTGGCGGTCAGTATGTCTCCGGCGAGCTGGATTTCAATGTGTTCAAGGAGCTGATCGACCAGTATGACATCGAAAATCATCCGAAAAATGCAGAGCAGTTCACTGCGGATCTGGAAGAGATGTCAGATCAGTTTCTCGCAGATATTAACACACCTTTCTTTGCCGAGGCCGAGAACGAGTACGAAGGTACAAACGAATATGCGGGTTTTACGTCTGAAAACATCCTGCAAATTCATGAAGCTATCCTGTCTTATGAGACAGATCGGGATGCAGAGCGAGACTTGAATCGGCATGAGGCAGAGTTCGGTGCTGATGGTACGCGAGTTTTCCGCGACGATGAGGAAAGACAGAAACAGCCGGAGACGGGCCCTTTCATCGACCACTATTATGTTGTCGAAGACCTCTCCGCAGCGCCTTTATCGGTGACGGAATACCCTGAACGGGACGAAGCTCTGGAAGCATATTTCGCTCTGCCGGCAGATACCATGAAAGCCTTTGGTGTAGTCAATACTAAGGAACTACCCGGCAGTCTGGACTTCATTCAGTGCAGAGATGGCAAAGACACTCTGATTGAGGACTATGCCAAAACGGATGATGACTCATGGAGAAACCCTGAAATTGAAGGGCTCGTTGACCAGCTAAAAGAAAAGCTGGCCGAGCGCGACAAGCCGATTGCACCGCCTCCGCAGAAACAGCGCATCGGCAAGGTGACGCCCCATGTGCTGCTTCCCGAAATCAATACCGAATACAGAACCAACTTCAGAATCGAACGGGACGATATCGGCGTTGGTACACCGCTGGAACGGTTCCACCATAACAGAATGGCCATTCAGCTTCTGAAAAAGCTGGAGGATGAACACCGACTGGCAGATACCAATGA
>OIWU01003339.1_pt1 | contig 12449 bp, 9 predicted proteins | sample 1587711 | NCBI WGS metagenome assembly OIWU01 (sample SAMEA3888909, study PRJEB22519) | human gut metagenome | biome: human gut; feature: human-associated habitat; material: faeces | place: Denmark | collected 2010 | reverse complement strand
TAGCTCTGTCGTCCAGGGAAAGAATATCCTCGAATACAAACATCTTCTTGCGGATCTCGTCTGCAAGCTCTGGCTCTTCGATCTCGAGAGACTCCATGATGTGCTTCTCGGTCGAACGGTCGACTGCATTTAAGATGCTGACAATAGCGTCCACGCCGCCGACGATTGTGTAATCCTGGTTGACCAGAGAGGAAAGCTTTCTCTCAAGTACACGCTCCACTTCCTTGATAACATCCGGCGATGTACGGTCCATCATCGCGATACGTTTTGCGACATCCGCCTGTTTTTCCGGCGGCAGCGCGCCCAGCACCATCGACGCCTGCGGTGCTGTCAGATAGGACAGAATCATGGCAATGGTCTGCGGATGTTCGTCCTGAATGAAGTTCAGCAGCTGGCTCGGATCTGTCTTGCGCACAAACTCAAACGGACGCACCTGAAGGGATGCTGTCAGCTTGGAGATGACCTCCTGTGCCTTGTCCGCGCCAAGTGCCTTGTCGAGCAGCTCCTTCGCATAACCGATACCGCCTTCCGCAATATACTGCTGTGCCAGACAGATCTGATAGAACTCGTTTAAGACATCCTCCTTGACCTGCGGCGAAATACTTCTGGTATTGGCTATCTCAAGGGTAAGCTCCTCGATCTCATCCTCCTTAAGATGCTTAAAGATGTCTGCTGACCGCTCCGGTCCCAGTGTAATCAGAAGAATTGCAGCTTTTTGCAGTCCTGTAAATTCCTCGTTTTTTGCCATATTACTCCCACTCCTCGTTGAGCCAGTTGCGCAGTAACGATGCAGCCGCCTCCGGTTTTTCTTCTACGAATTTTTCGATCAGTAAACGCGTCTCGGACTTCTCATTGTAGCCGATGTCCTCAAGCGGCTCCTGGTTTTCTTTTGTGGATTCAAGCAGGCTCTCCACGGAAAGTTCCTCCTCCATCTCTGCCTGTTTCTCCTTTCTGGTGCTGCGGAATACCACATAGCCCAGCAGGAGAAGAATCAACACTGCAAGTATAATCTGCAGATAATCTGACAGGGTTCTTCCACCGGAAGAATACTGGAAAATCGGCTCGTCATAAGCAATGATGCTGATGTTTGCCTCAGGAAACCCCGTTGCGTTGGCGATCATCGTGTAATTATCCTGATCCACCGTCGTCTTGACCGGGTCACTGTTTGCCGCAATATACTCGTCAAATGTCATGTTATCCAGCGCACCGGATGCCCGGAGTGTGTCCTCGTCATAGATCACATAATTTTTTACCACGATCGCAATGGAGGAAGTATCGTAATTGATCGTTCCGGTCGCCGCCGTGCGGTCCGTCACTTTTTCATTGTTCTGATACTTTGTCGTGGTATCGGTGATCGTGGACTCGGTATAATTGTTATCCTCAATCACATAGGAAGTATCGTCATTGGAATCTGTGCCCGGTGTGGCGGCTGCGCCTCCGACACTGTTCGACTCGTAGTTGCTCTGCTCTCCGATCATACCGTTCGTCTGACCGTCTGGTGCCGAATACTGGCGCTCCGTCTCGCGGTATGCGTCAAAATTCATATCCAGCTTTGCCGCCACTTCCGCATGATCATAGAGTCCCGAGCCGACCAGAACATCCTTTACCTCACTCTTTAGCAGATTCTCCGTCTTGGTTCTCAGAGAGAGCTGGCTGCTCGCGGTTCCGACCGACGAATCAGAATCTCCGCCCGAAAAAAGAACATTGGAGTTCGAGTCCAGAATCAGAACGTTGTCCGTCGTGTCATTGCCGAGCTGTGTCGCTATGTACTGTGCCAGTCCCTGTGCCTGCTCATCGCTCATATCCGAATTCAAGGTAAGAATTACCGCCGCGTAGGAATCCTGCTCTCTTGCAAGAATCGTGCCGTCGTCATTCGGGATGTCCAGTGTCACAGAAGCACTCTCGACGTTTGACAGTGTCTCCAGCTGATCTGCGAAATAATTTTCCAGATACAGCTTGTATTTCTTGGTCTTGTCCGCCTCGGTGGAGCTGAATCCGCCGTCAAACACATTGTCAATGGAAAATCCTTCCGTCGGGACACCGTTCTGCCCAAGTAGAATCGACGCCGCCGCATTGTCCTTTTCATCCACATAGAATGTCAGCCCGTCATCCGACATCTGGTAGGAGATGCTTCCGTCATTGTCCAGAAGGTCTTTTACTTCACCCGCTTCTGCTGTGGAGGAGCACTCGATAAGCGTTACCATGTTCGGCTTCCCAACAACCACTGCCAGAATCACCAATGCCAGTATAATTACCGCCACAATGCTTCCGAGCAGGATTCTCTGCTTGGTTGTAAACTTTTTCCACCAATCCGTTATCTTCGTTAAAATCTTTTGCACCTGTTCCGGCATAATTTTTCTAACTCCATTCATTAAATCTGCATGTTCATGATCTCTTTGTACGCATCAAGCATCTTATCTCTCACCGCAACCGTATACTGCAGCGCCTCATACGCCTTGGCTGCCGCAATCTGCATATCGTGAGGATTGTCCGCCTCCCCCAGTGCAAACTGGATCTTTGCTGACTGTGAATCATTCTGCAGATCATTTGTCTCATTGAGCATATTGATTGCCGAAGACAGCACCGAATCAAAACTCTCATCCGTATCCGCAGACAACAGTGTCTTCTGCGTTACCGCACTCATGTAATCCGGTGAAGTGGCATTCGTCAATAAACTGATATCCATCTGTTATCCCCCTGTTTCATCCTAATCTATGTCTTACTGGCCGATCTTAAGCGCCGCCTGGATCATGCTCTTGCTGGCATTAAACGCCGTCGTGTTCGCCTCGTATGCGCGGGACGCGTCGATCAGGTTCGTCATCTCCGTCACCGTATTCACATTCGGGTAACGCACATAGCCGTTCTCGTCCGCATCCGGATGGGACGGATCATACTCCATCGTAAAATCGGTCTCTGTATCTTCCTTAACGGAGGTAACCTTCACGCCGTTGCCCACAGCCCGCGCTCTGGATGACTGGTAATATTTGCTGAACGGAGTCAGATCCTTTTCCGCAAACGTCACAATCTTGCGGCGGTACGGTTCACCGTCCTCCGTACGCGTTGTATTGACATTGGCAATATTCTCCGCAATGGTGTCGATGCGGAAGCGCTCTGCCGTCATACCGCTCGCACTGATGTCAAAAGACTGAAATAATCCCATATGCTACCTCCTGTTTATTTAAGCACTAATTTCATACGATTGAATTCTTCGTTGATCGATGTCGTCAGCATCTCATAGCGGAGCTGCTCCGATGCCAGTTCCACCTGCTCCGTATCCACATCCACATTATTGCGGTCCAGACGATAGGAATAATTGGACGAATCCGTATAGGTTGACACATCCAAGCCCGAAAGATCCGAGTTCAGTCCCCGCACTTTCTTATCCAGCGGAATATACTTTGAGCTGCCAAGCTCCCGTTTCAGCGCAGATTCAAAATCCACATCCTGTCTCTTATAGCCCGGAGTATCCGCATTTGCTATGTTGTTGGAAATTGCCGACTCACGTTTCCAGCTGGCATCCGCCGCCTTATCCATGATGTTAATATAGTCGAACGCATTCGTAGTTATCATATGTATCGCCCTCCGCTTCACCTAGTTTCCCAAACTATCTTATTCCATTATAAAATATGGTTTCGTAATTGCAAGAGATTTTTGTTATTTTTTACACTATCTTGTAGATTTTTACATAATGAGTACAAGATATTAGCAAAATTGTCAAATAAACCCGCATAAAAAGCCACGTTCCACGGAAATAAAAAAGGACGCACCCTTACGATACGCCCTTTCGTCCTGTTTATTTTTTCTGATTCTGCTTTTTGATCTTGTCGAGTTCGTCGAATACAACGTCGTTCAATACTTTGATGTAGGTTCCCTTCATGCCGGAAGAGCGCGACTCAATCACGCCTGCACTCTCGAACTTGCGCAGTGCATTCACAATGACGGATCGTGTGATACCCACGCGGTCGGCAATCTTGCTTGCCACAAGGATTCCCTCCTTGCCGTCCATCTCATCAAAAATATGAATGATCGCTTCCAATTCCGAAAATGACAACGTGCTGATTGCAGATTTGACAATCTGAACCTTTCTTGTCTCCTCCGCATTCTCCTCATTCACGGAGCGCATCATTTCCAGACCGACCACGGTTGTCCCGTATTCGCTCAAAATGATATCGTCAATATCGTACTGTCTGTCTTCTCTGTAGACAAACAGCGTGCCAAGCCGCTCACCCGCAATATCAATCGGCGTGATGATCGCAGTGTATTCCTTCACGTGATCTACGAAACCTAACGTCTCAAGATTGACATTCTCCTTGGTAGAGAGGATTCCGAGCAGACGTTCGTTTAGCAGCGGGTCGATGAAACCTCCCACCTCGTCCACGATCAATTCCTGGATCTCATCCACTCCGGGACACACGCCCGTTCCAAGAACCTTTCCCTTTTTGCTGATGACCAGAATATTGGATGCAAGAATATCCTTCAACACATCGCAGATATCATTAAACACGACCTTTGAAGAGCTGTTATTGTGCAACAGCTTATTGATTTTTCTGGTTTTGTCTAACAACTGAACACTCATGTCCGTGCCCCCATTTCATCTCGAATCTCTTTTTCGTTATATTTCATATTTTAACACGTCAATTCTGAAAATTCAATATTTTCGTAATATTTGACATATTTTTTTAACTATTTTGTATCCTCGTCCGCTTTTCTGTCACGGGTGTAGCCGCATCCCGCATCTGCACAGGCGATCTTATTGCCTTTTACCACCATATAGCCGCCGCACTTCGGGCACTTCTCCGCTACCGGGCGTGACCAGCTCATAAAATCGCACTCCGGATTATTCTCGCAGCCGAAATACTTTCTGCCTTTCTTCGTCTTGCGGAGGACAACGTCTTTTCCGCACTTCGGACATGGCACGCCGATTTTTTCCAGATACGGCTTCGTGTTCCTGCACTCCGGGAAGCCCGGGCATGCCAGGAATTTTCCGTGCGGTCCGTATTTTACCACCATGTTTCTTCCGCACTGGTCGCAGACAACATCCGTGACCTCGTCCTCGATCTTGACTTTCTGCAGCTCCTTCTCCGCCACTTCCACCGCGGCTTCCAGATCCGGATAGAAATTCCGCACAACCGTCTTCCAGTTCACAGCGCCCTCTCCGATGCTGTCGAGCAGCGACTCCATATTGGCGGTAAAATGCTCATCCACGATGCTCGGGAAGGATTCCTTCATAATCTGGTTGACCACCTCTCCCAGCTCCGTCACATACAGATTCTTCGCTTCCTTGACAATGTAACGTCTGCCAAGCAGTGTCGTGATCGTCGGCGAGTAGGTACTCGGACGTCCGATTCCCAGCTCCTCCAGCGTCTTGACTAAGGACGCCTCCGTGTAATGCGCCGGCGGCTGTGTAAAATGCTGCTTCTCATCGAAGGTGTCCAGCGTAAGCTTCGTATCCTCATCGATTCCTTTCAGCAGAACATTGTTCGTGTCCTTCTCGTCGTCCTCGCTCGTGTACACAGACATAAATCCCTCAAAGGAGACCTTTGATGCCGCGACACCAAAGCGGTACTTTCCGGCACCGATCTTCACGTTCGTCGTCTCATATACCGCAGAAGCCATTCTGCTTGCGGCAAAACGCTTCCAGATCAGCTGATAGAGGCGGAACTGGTCTCTGGAAAGAGATTCCTTGACCACCGCCGGTGTTCTCGCAATGTCGGAAGGACGGATCGCCTCATGCGCGTCCTGGATCTTGGCGCCGCCCTTCTGGGTAACGGTCTGTGTCGCTACGAATTCTTCCCCGTAATTCTGTGCGATATACGCTCTCGCATCCGCATCCGCCTCATCCGAAATACGGACGGAATCCGTACGCAGGTAGGTGATCAGACCGACCGTTCCCTGTCCCTTGACGTCAACGCCCTCATAGAGCTGCTGGGCAATACGCATCGTCTTGGAGATCGGGAAATTCAATGTCTTGGATGCCTCCTGCTGTAAGGTACTGGTCGTAAACGGCAGCGGCGCTTTCTTCACGCGCTCACCCTTTTTCACTTCCAGGACTTCAAACCGCTCTCCGCGGATCTCGTCCATGATACGGTCCGCCTCCTCGCAGCAGGTAATCGCCAGTTTTCCGTTCTCGTCCCCGTGGAACTTTGCTGTCAACGGCTTCTTTTCGCCGTCTGCCTTGAGCTTTGCATCCAGCGTCCAGTATTCTTCCGGAATGAATGCATTGATCTCGTCCTCACGGTCGCAGATGATGCGCAGCGCTACCGACTGTACTCTTCCGGCGCTCAGCCCACGCTTTACTTTTGCCCACAGAAGTGGGCTGATCTTGTAACCCACAATACGGTCCAGAATACGTCTGGTCTGCTGTGCGTTGACAAGATTCATATCGATATCGCGCGGCTGCTTTAAGGACGCCTTGACCGCGTTCTGCGTAATCTCATTGAAGCTGATTCTCCGCACATTCTTGCCGTCCAGCTTTAACGCCTGGCTTAAGTGCCATGATATTGCCTCTCCCTCACGGTCGGGGTCGGTTGCGAGATACACTTTGTCTGCCTTTTTCACTTCTTTACGAAGCTTGGCAAGGATATCTCCCTTTCCGCGGATCGTGATATACTTCGGTTCATAATCATGCTCGACATCGATTCCCATCTGGCTCTTCGGGAGATCCCGCACATGCCCGTTTGAGGCAACTACCTCATAATTTTTTCCAAGAAACTTTTTAATTGTTTTTACCTTAGCGGGTGACTCGACAATAACAAGGTACTTAGCCATATACTCACTCCCGATTTATATTATTACATTGCTGATTTCTCAAATCCGTCTGATATAACAATTCTTAAATGCTTCCGTAACAAACCCCTTTTTCAGAAGAATCCCCAGAATCTGCGCCAGTTCGGGCACAGACAGGTCTGTCTCCTCCAGAAGTTCTTCCATACTTTTCGGTCGTAAATCTACACAACTATACACCAAGCGTTCTTCTTTTTCAAGTAATAATTTTTCAAAGGTGCATGTCTCCCCGCACGCTCCGGGATCCGGCGCAAGCTCCTGTACAAACGATTCGAGATCGGAAACTGCCCCCGCTCCCTGCCGGATTAAGCTGTTGCATCCCGCCGACAAGGCATCTGTAATCCTGCCCGGAATGGCATAGACATCCCTCCCCTGCTCCAGCGCAAAATCCGCCGTGATCAGCGATCCACTCCGCTGCTTTGCCTCCACCACAACAACCGCCCGGACAAGCCCTGATATGATGCGGTTGCGCTGCGGAAAATATCCCGGAATCGGCTGCGTGCCGGGCGGATACTCCGAGACAACCGAGCCCTGTTCCAGAATCTCCTCATACAGCGCCCGGCTGCTCTTCGGATAGCAGACATCCACGCCGCACCCTAAGACGGCGCAGCTGATTCCGCCCACATCAAGCGCTCCCTGATGCCCCGCAGCATCGATGCCGCGCGCCATTCCGCTCACAACACCGACGCCGCGCGCCGCAAGCATTCTCCCGAGCTCCCTTGCAACCGTCCGCCCGTATTCGGAACACATTCTCGCACCGACAATCGCAACGGTCTCTCCCTGCGGAAGGCATCCCTTTACATACAGTCCGTACGGCGGATTTGCGATATGGCGGAGCCTCTTTGGATAAGATGCATCCTCCAGCGACACAAACGAGATCCCGGATTCACACATCTTAGCGTACGCTTCCTCCATGTCCGTCTTTTGCGCAGCCCGGACCGCCTGTATTTCTTTTGCCAATAATTGCAGATTTTCCATCTGCTTTTCGCTAAGAAAATAGATATCCTGTGCATTCCCGACCTTTTCATGGATACTGATTTTCGCACAGTTGGAGAGTCCGGGAATATTTGCAAACCAATACGCATAATTCATCTCTTCACCTCTCCCAGAACTTTCTGTCAAAGCTTCTGTAGCAGATTGCCTCCTCCAGATGCCGGTCGCAAATCCGGTCTCCGCCGTCCATATCCGCCAGCGTGCGCGCCACCCGCAGAAGCTTATGGTAAGATCTGGCGGTAAGCTGCAGCTTTCCGTAGATCTCTTCCATATACTGCTCCTGCTTTTTATCAAGAGCACAATACTCCCGGATCTTCGTGGCAGGTATCTGGCTGTTATACGAAAATCCTTCCTTCCGGTAGCGCTCCCGTTGAATGTCCTGTGCCACCGCCACGCGCTTCTGGATCGCCGCCGACGTCTCCTCGTTTTGCTGTCCGGTTAATTCCCCGAATGTCAGCGCCGGCGCCTCCACACAAATGTCAATCCGGTCTAAGATCGGCTGGCTGATCCTCTCTAAGTACCGGTGGATCGCCGTCTGCGTACACCTGCATTTCTGCATATCGGGATAATAGCCGCACGGGCACGGATTCATCGCCGCCACCAGCATAAAATCTGCCGGATAGACATAACTTCCGCCAAGACGCACCAGATGAACCGCCCCCTCTTCCAGCGGCTGGCGCAGCGCCTCAACCGTCTCCCTGGCGAATTCCGGAAGTTCATCCAGAAACAGCACTCCCTTATGTGCCAGTGAGATCTCCCCCGGCTGCGGGATTCTTCCGCCGCCCGTAAGCCCCTGCACACTCACGGTGTGATGCGGCGCCCGGAACGGGCGCTGCGTAAGCAGACCGTTCTCCCCGGCAAGCATTCCTTTTACACTGTAGATTTTGGATAACTCCATGCGCTCCGCCTCCGCAAGCGGCGGCAGAATGGACGGGATACGCGATGCCACCATGGTCTTGCCCGCACCCGGCGGTCCCACAAACAGCAGATTGTGCATTCCCGTTACCGCAACCTCACACGCCCGCTTCATCAGCCGCTGTCCGTGGATCTCCGAAAAATCAGGAAGCACTGCGGGCTGTGTTTCTTCTATATTATATTCCTCTGCGGCGTACTTCTCCCACGACGCATCCTCAAGAAGCCGCATGACCTCCCCGATATTTTCCACACCGCAGACAAGCATCCCAGAAACAAGCGCCGCCTCTTTTCGATTCGCCCGCGGCACAATGCAGCGCCGGATTCCGCGTTCCTTTGCCTCCGCCACCATCGGGAGCACGCCGTGAACCGGCTGCACCACGCCGTTTAATCCGATCTCACCCACGATCAGCACATCATCCAGTACCGCATGCGGAAGCCTTCCCATCGCAGCCAGCACCGCCACTGCGATCGGCAGATCAAACCCGGCTCCGGATTTGCGGATGTCCGCCGGCATAAAATTCACGGTAATTCTGCGCGGCGGCAGCGCACACCCCACATTGCGGAGCGCTGTGCGCACCCGCTCCCTGGCTTCTTTGACCTCAGACGCCAGAAAACCGACCATCTCAAAAACAGGCATCCCATCGCTCACATCCGCCTCCACACAGACAGGCACACTCTGGATACCGCGTATCGTTGCTGTTGCTACTCTGCTATACAACCTGTTCTCCTTTTCATTATAGAAAGATCTGGAATCTCTGTGCAGTGAACACTGCTGAATATCTTAGAAAATACATTTGTTAAAAAGACATGTTTAGTATAACATCATTTGTAGAAAAAGGGAAGCGGCAATTTATCTCCCGCCCCCCGCGCTTTCCATTCCTTTTCGCAGTTTTTCCAGCGCCCGTTTCTCGATTCTTGACACATACGAGCGGGATATTCCAAGCGCCGCTGCAATCTCACGCTGTGTCATCGGTTTACAGGCATAGAGACCGTACCGGTTTTCTATGATATAGCGCTCCCTGCCGGAAAGCAGCTTCGGCACAAGTGCCAGCACCTCTCTGGTGCGTCTGTCGGTCTCGATCATCTCCACCACATCCGGTTCATCGCTCTCCACAATATCCAGCAGATGAATCTGGTTGCCCTCTTTGTCCGTTCCGATCGGTTCATACAGAGAGACCTCTCTGGCCGTCTTCTTTTTGGAACGGAAATGCATCAGCAGTTCATTGTCAATGCATCTCGCCGCGTAAGTTGCCAGGCGGCTTCCGTAATCTTCTTTATAAGTAGAGATTGCCTTGATCAGACCGATGGTTCCGATGGAGATCAGATCTTCCATATCTTCATCGGAATTCTGATATTTTTTCGCCACGTGCGCTACCAGGCGCATATTCCGAAGCGTCAGTTCTTTTTTTGCCTCAAGGTCGCCGTCTTTCATTTTTTTCAGGCATTCCATTTCCTGTTCTGGTGTGAGCGGAGATAAGAAAGTTTTCACAACGCACCTGAAAAGCTTTATTGATACATTCTATGTATGGGTCATGTTTTCCGTGCTTTTCCCCTCTATTTTCCGCAAACAAATACATGCCGTCTTTACATCTCCCCCACCGCTTCGCTATAATAGTGTTACATGAAACAGGAGGAATTTTTATGCTGCGCACCCTTACCTACCGCATTTTATCCGCCGCGGACGGGCAGACCATTCTGCATTATTTAAAAAGTCTCGGCTATTCCGGACCGATACTGGTACATTTAAAGAAAACAGACCACGGCGTCCTCTTGAACGGCGTGTGGGTGCATATGAATGAAACGCTTCACACCGGCGATCTTCTCTGTCTTCATCTGGAGGAGAATACTTCCGGCACCTCCATTTTTCCGCAGCAGATTCCCCTCGCGATCTGTTACGAGGACGACGATCTTCTGGTGATTGACAAGCCGGCAGGCATGCCGGTACACCCGTCTGCCGCGCACCAGAGGGATACGCTTGCAAACGCCGTCACGGGATATTACCGTGCCAAAGGCGAAATCCGCCCGTTCCGCTGCATCAACCGGCTGGATGCCGACACGAGCGGCCTGATCATCGTCGCCAAAAATATGCTCTCCGCCGCCCTGCTCGGCAAAGCCATGCAGCAGCGTATGATCCGCCGGGAATACCTCGCCGTCGTATGCGGCACGCTCACCGGAAGCGGCACCGTCCACGCGCCGATTGCCCGCGTAAAGCCGGGCGATGTCCGCCGGCAGATTGATTTTCTCTGTGGGACCGATGCCGTCACGCACTATGAGAGCCTCTTATGCCGTGCACCCTATTCCCTGCTCTCCCTTCATCTGGAAACGGGGCGCACACACCAGATCCGTGTCCACATGTCCGCGCTCGGCTATCCTCTGGCAGGCGACCGGCTCTATTATCCGGCATTTTCAGATACAAAAATAAAACGGCAGGCACTTCATTCCCACCGTTTGTCTTTTTCTCACCCCGTCACTGGGGAGATGCTTATGTTTACTTCTCCGCTTCCCTGTGATATGGCTGCGCTAATTGATCCAGAACCTTCTGCTCATAGGGGATCTTCCCTGCCAGCAGCTCCTCGCGGATAAATGTATTGACTTCCTGCTCGCCCCGGACTGCAAGCCGGTACAAAAGCAGTTCCAGAAGCGCCCGCGTATCCTTGTGCATGACATGAAAATCCTTTCCATGCAGGTAATACTCTAATGCGCTCCGGTCGGTATAGCGCTCCTTCTGGTAATTTTTCGAGGCCGCTACACGGTCGATATACATCTCCACCACGTACCGCAGAGGCATTTTCATGCCGCAGAGTCCCTTGTCCCCGCCCTCGTCCGGCACGCCGTAGTCAATCCAGTATTCCATGTGATGCTTGTTCCGCCCTTTGTGGTGCAGCCACGCGGACGAGTATCCCTTATCCTTGCGCTCTGCATTGTTCGGGCTCATTGTTCCCTGATAATATTTACAGCCCACCAGAAATTCTGTCGGCGTATATTTCGACAGATCATGTAATAATCCCTGTTTGTATAACCCCACCGCAAAACAGCCTTTCATGACCAGATGCTTGTGATGGTTGATCGTGCAAAAATGTTTCCATGCTTTCATAATAATGTAACCTTATTTTCCTGTTAATATAACGACGGACTGACCGCAAAGTTCGATCCGCGGCGCATCCACCCGCTCCTCCTCTTTTAGGAACGGTGCCCGCTCTCTGGCGGTGTCCATCAGCAGATACCACTTTTTCTTCCCGGGAAGCTTCGGAAGCGCCAATCTGGTAGGACCCATGTGAAAATTGCAGCCGACATAAAGGAATTCCTCCCCCTCTGTTCCATCGCCATCCTCTTTTCCGCAGTAGAGCATGCCCAAAGACTGTCTCTCGCCGGAAAGATCCGAAATCCACGCATTCTCTCCGTGATAGGACAGATCGGGATACCCCGTTCCTTTTGCATCGGAAAGCTGTTTTGGCATATCCGCGGCGAGCACGGGATGCTCCCTGCGAAACGCTGCCATCCGCGCCACAAACTCCCGGAACCATGCGTAGTGCTCATCTTTCTTCCAGTTCACCCAGCCGGTCGGATTGTCCTGACAGTATACATTGTTGTTGCCGTTCTGGGAATCTCCCGTCTCGTCCCCCTCGTATAAAAGCGGGACTCCCTGCGCGAGAAAAAGCACCGCCACCGCATTGCACATCTGCCGTTCACGGATTCTTACGATCCGCTGCTTGCGGCTTCGTCCCTCCACGCCGTAGTTGGCGCTCAAATTCCAGTCG
>OIWU01003338.1_pt1 | contig 12450 bp, 8 predicted proteins | sample 1587711 | NCBI WGS metagenome assembly OIWU01 (sample SAMEA3888909, study PRJEB22519) | human gut metagenome | biome: human gut; feature: human-associated habitat; material: faeces | place: Denmark | collected 2010 | reverse complement strand
AAAACCGTGTTATTCTCTTTTGTGATGAGCTGGGTACCATGCCGCCCTTTGATATCCTGCCGCTTTTCAGTGCTGGGCGCTCTCGCCGCCTGACGCTGGTACCCATCATCCAGTCGCTGGCGCAGATGGAAAAGAACTATGGCAAAGAAGGTGCATCCATTCTGATGGATAACTGCCAGGATGTGATCTGCGGCGGCTTTGCCCCCAACAGTGAAGCAGCGGATACCTTCTCCAAAGCCCTCGGCAACCGCACGGTGCTCTCCGGCTCTGTGAGCCGCGGCAAAAACGATCCCAGCCAGAGCCTGCAGATGATGGAGCGCCCCCTGCTGACGGCAGATGAGCTCAAGTCCATCCCCAAGGGCAGCTTCATCGTGCAGAAGACCGGATGCCGCCCCATGCGTACCCATCTGCGTCTGTTCCTCGAATGGGGCATCACCTTCGAGGAGGAATACCGTGTGGAGGAACAGGCGGCTCGAAAAGTATATTATGCCGATCAGGATGCGCTGACCCGCGCCATCGTGCGAAAGTATCCTCCCAAACTGACGGAGCAGAAGACCACTCGCTCCGTTAAGGGCGAGGGGCAGCTCCACGACACGCCCGTGCAGGAGATGGTGGTGGCGGAGGACATCGACTATGACCGTATGCCGCACAAGCGCACCCCGTATAATCTTCCCCGGCAGGAGGTGGATCGGTGAGCTACTTTGACAGCATTTACGCCGACACGCTTCTGCCGCCCAGAGCTGTATCCGTCTATATGTACCTCAAAGATCGGTCCAATAGCGCGGGAAGCTGCTGGCCGGGGATCAAGACGATTGCGAGAGATATGAATCTCTCCCGCAGCACCGTCAAGCGGGCACTGGCGGATTTGGAGCAGCACGGCTATCTTGCCAAGCTGCCCCGGTATCGCCCCAATGGGAGCAACACCTCCAATCTCTATACGCTCAAATAGAGCAAAAGTGGTTGGTATCATAATGTGATACCAACCACTTTACCCGAATAAAGGGAAAGACTGTATCGCTCCGCCAAGGGGCAACTATACCTGTTTGCTGAACCGAGGAGGGGTTCAATATGAACCCACCAGAACAGCCCACTCTATCGGAGAATTAGGACAGAGAAAGAACAAGAAGGGAATACTCTTGACTTGCAGGTTTCTTCCATTTAAGTGTATAGTGCAACAGAGCCTGTGTTATACAACGAACCCCCCGGTAGCCGACCGATGGGTGATTGTTTCAATCAATTATGGTGCTGAATTTGCCCGCCCCCGTGGATGCAAAAATGCGAGGGTCTATACACCCGCCCCACTTGCCGAAACCCGCTCATTCTGAAGCTGCGCCTCTTTTATAGGCGACACACTCTCCGTATCGTACAATACCCTCATGGACAAGCTACAAAAAACGATACGGAGGATGATTTCATGAACGAGCTGCAAGCCTTTGAAAAGCGCCTGCGCGAAAACGAGAAAAGCCCCGCCACGATAGAAAAGTATCTGCGCGACGCCCGTGCTTTCCTGTGCTGGCTGGACGGGCGTGAGCCCACCAAGGAGCTGACCGTCTGCTACAAGGAAGGACTGACCGAGCGATACGAGGCCGCCAGCGTCAACTCCATGCTGGCGGGGATCAACAGCTACCTGTCCTTTTCCGGCCGCGCCGACTGCCGCGTGAAGCCCCTGCGCGTCCAGCGGACGCTGTTCGGGAGCGAGGAACGGGAGCTCTCCCGCGAGGAATACGCCCGCCTTGTCCGCGCCGCGGGCGGGGCGCAGATCGGCATTGTCATGCAGGCCATCTGCGGCACGGGCATCCGCGTCTCCGAGCTGCGGCACATCACCGCCGAGGCGGTGCGGGAGGGCCGCGCCGCCGTCCGCAACAAGGGGAAAACCCGCGTGATCCTCATTCCCGCCGCGCTGCGAAAGCTCCTGCTGGGCTATATGAAAAAGGCCGGCGTCACCACCGGCAGCGTGTTCCTCTCGAAGAATAAAACGCCGCTGGACCGCAGCACGGTCTGGCGGCGCATGAAAGCCCTGTGTGAGCGGGCGGGGGTTGACCCGCGCAAGGTCTTTCCCCATTCTCTGCGGCATCTGTTCGCCCGCGTTTTTTACAGCGTGGAAAAGGATCTGCTGCGGCTGGCGGACATCCTCGGCCACGCCAGCGTGAACACCACCCGCATCTACACCATGGAAACCGGACGGCAGCACATGAAGCTGCTGGAGCGCGTCAGCCGAACACTGCTCACATAATGGCGATTCTGTTGCGGAATAGTTGTAGCAACCCCATATTACATCTACATCATAACAGAGACCCAGTATCATTAGCAAGCAAAACTTGAAAAATCCAGCGAAAAAAGTCAAAAAACGATAACGGCAACAAGACCGGATGATGAAATCTTCTCTCCCGGCCTGATTTTGTGCGCTATTTTTACCCTCTGTTCCGCCGTTTAGGGTCTACGCTGTTGGCAGCGGACACGGTGATGCAACAGAATCGCCATTCTGTTGCTGCGGAAGTGTACCGCAGGAAAAAGGGGGTGGGCGTAGGAGACGAGTTAAGGAACAGAAGAATTGCAGCGACCATATTAAGCGATTACAAAGAAAACGGAGGAACAAGACCATGAGAAAAAGACTTCTCAGCATCCTGCTGCTCTGCTGCATGGTGCTGACGCTGCTCCCAACGACGGCACTGGCGGAGGAAGCCGCGCCAGCATTTGATCTGGCAACGGATCTGGCAGACATCACAATTCCAAACAATCTGGTCACCTGCGTCTGCACAAAGGCCAACGAAACCAAGCAGTATGGGCAACTGACGAACGGTTTTTCCGCTACTAAGGTTGCGAAGGAAGGGAACGTCTGGACTGTTCTTATCTCTGTCAAGCCAGATGTCTATATGGCTCAGTTCAACAAGGACACAGGCAGCACGCATAGCCCAGATGGGGATCACTCTAATGACTTCACTACCCCGATTCAGTTCAAGCTGAAATACGAAGAAAACAAGTGGGTGCTTGAAGGTGAGATGCCCCAAAACAAAACGCTTCACTTCACCTGCAGCGGCGGCCATGTGTATCAGGGGGACATTCCTGTCATCAAGGTGGTTACCAGGACGAGTACGGACATTAAAGTAACAGAAAACAATGCCTGGGAGTATTCCATAGACAATGGGGCGACCTGGCAGGGCAGCTGCCATTTCACCAACCTGCAGCCTGGCACGGAATACACCATCATCGCCCGTGTGAGGGAAACTGCCACCCACAAGCCCAGCGCAAACAGCGCACCTCTTACCGTTACCACGATGCATCTTGCCATCTCGGATGAGTTGAAGGACAAGCTTCGCGCTGTTGCAAGTGCCTACGAAGGGGAATATAACGGCAAGGAGCACGAGGCGGTCATTGTGGATGACACTGAGATGCCCAAGGGCTGGCGCATCGCGGGCTACACCACAGATGAGGGAAACAGCTTCAGCAACAACATACCAGAGATCAAGGATGCGGGCACTCTGAGGGTAGGCGTCAAGTTTGTCCACCCGGACTATTTGATGAACATCACCCACTACTACACTGCCGAGATCACGCCCAAGCCCGTGACCGCCGGCATGATTGCCGACATCCCTTCGCAGCACTATACAGGGCATCCCATCTATCCCACGCCCGTGATCAAGGACGGCAACACGCCCTTGGTGAAGGATAAGGACTTCACCTACAGCTACGATACCAACACCTCGCCGGAGCAGGGCGGCAAGGTGACCATCAACGGCAAGGGCAACTACAAGGGCATGGCCTCCAAGTCCTTCAACATCGTCAATGAAATTACAGAGATTACGGAGGATGATCTTAAGGATCTCGAAATTCCCACCCTTGTCACCGTCAAGTGTACTACAACCAACAGCAGCAAGGAATACGGGAGGATTCCCGGTGGCTTCGACCTGAGCAAGAAGCCCTACATGGAAAATGGTGTTTGGAAGGCCATCGTCCAGCTCAATTTGCCCGCTTACAAGGCCAAGTACGATGCGGACACCAAAAAAACGCACGAAATTGCAGATTTGGGGGGAAACCTCGTAACGACCTTCACCCTGAAGTATGTCAACGACAAGTGGGAGCTGGATGGCACTTTTCCGAATGTTATCATTTTGGTGAAATGTGACGGCCAGCATCCGCAGACTCCGCCGTATCCCACGGAGGAGAATGTCAGCGGTCTGGGTGATCAGATCGTCGCGGTGCTCTGCAACAATGTTCCGACCGGTCAGCAGTCCGGCAAGTATTACGGCCTGATTGGCGGCGGCTTTACCTCAACAGCTCCCACGCTCAATGCGGATAAGGTGTACGAAAGCACCATTACCCTTATTCCCTCCGTGTACTGCAACCAGTTCAGTGGCGACACGGGCATCATGCACAAGGTGCTCTCCGCGCAGACCACCGATGGTCTGAAGTTCGTAGTGAAGTACGACAGCTCCACAAAGATGTGGAAGCCCGCAGAGGAAGTTAAGCAGATGGCCATTTGGGTGACGTGCGACAAGCATGAGACCCCGACCCCGGAAATGCCCATGTATCCCATGGCCGACAACATCAGCGGTCTGGGTGATCAGATCGTCGCGGTGCTCTGCAACAATGTTCCGACCGGTCAGCAGTCCGGCAAGTATTACGGCCTGATTGGCGGCGGCTTTACCTCAACAGCTCCCACGCTCAATGCGGATAAGGTGTACGAAAGCACCATTACCCTTATTCCCTCCGTGTACTGCAACCAGTTCAGTGGCGACACGGGCATCATGCACAAGGTGCTCTCCGCGCAGACCACCGATGGTCTGAAGTTCGTAGTGAAGTACGACAGCGCCAAAAAGATGTGGAAGCCCGCAGAGGGAGTTAAGCAGATGGCCATTTGGGTAACGTGCGACAAGCATGAGATCGACACACCAGTCCCCACCGAGTTCACCATCACCTTTAACGGCAACGGCGGCACACCCTCTGTCGGCAGTATGAGAACTACCAATCAGAAGCTGACCTCTCTGCCCACCGCCACCCACAGCGGCAGATACAGCTTTGACGGCTGGTACAGCGCGGCAAGCGGCGGCACAAAGATCACAACCGCTACTGTATTCTATGAAAACACCACTGTGTACGCCCACTGGACCTACATCGGCGGCGGTGGCAGCAGTGGCGGCGGTGGCGGCTACACCTACCACACCATCAGGGCGATCTCCGGCTTGAACGGCTCTATCTCTCCCTCCGGCTGGACCTCCGTCCGTCACGGATGGGATCAGACCTTCACCATCACCCCGGACAAGAGCTACGCCGTAGCCAAGGTGCTGGTGGATGGTAAGAGCGTGGGCTCTGTGAAGTCCTACACCTTCAAGAATGTCACGAAGGATCACACCATCGAGGTAGTCTTTATGAAGGCAAACGGCAACCCCCAGACCGGAGTATTCGTCGATGTAGCGGAGGGCAGCTACTATGAGGAAGCGGTCGACTGGGCGGTTAAAAATGGAATCACCACCGGCACGGGTAATAATTACTTCACGCCGGATGGCATTTGTACCCGTGCGCAGGCTGTGACGTTCCTGTGGAGAGTTGCCGGAAGCCCCACACCAAAAACAGAAGCAATGCCCTTTGAGGATGTGCTGAATGGCAGCTACTATTACGAGGCCGTCCTGTGGGCTGTGGAGAACGGTATTACCGTTGGCACGAGCGCAACGACCTTCAGCCCCGAGCTGACCTGCTCCCGCGCACATATTGTGACCTTCTTGTGGAGAGCAGCCAATTCTCCCTCTGCAAAAACGGCCAATCCCTTTACCGATGTAGCCGCGGACGCCTACTATATCGACGCTGTGCTGTGGGCGGTCAAGCATAAGATCACGGTCGGGACAACGCTATCTACCTTCAGCCCTGATGAGGGTTGCACCCGCGCACAAATCGTGACTTTTCTGTACCGTGCTCACAGCAAGTAATTAGGGATGACGTATGCACCCGCTGAAATGCTATCACCTCGCGGCAAGCGAGATGGATTTGTATAAGCTATTTCATGGAAAACCTTCAGAGAGGGCTAAGAAAGGAGATCGGGTCCTGCTTATCAGAACGATCCAATTGACAGCAGACCTAACGGTGACTTGCCCCGTAACCTTTCTAATGCTGCCAGACATTCAGTTTATCACGAAGCCCTTTGCGCTGCGCACGGCTTGGGAAGATGACAGAAGTTCTGCGGTGCTGTGCTTTCAATCATGCTCGAAAGCAGAAAGCGTTCTCTCCCTTCTGTACTCTCACGAATGATTCTATTGGCAGCAGATAACTCTTTATCCGCAACGAGCAACTGCCAGATCATCCATACGCTGGCATAATTCCACAACAGGCAAAGGACAGCGCGGCGGACGGTTAACAACACCGGCCTCCGCGCTGTTCCTTTTTCGCCACAGGAAACTCTGTACGACATTCACAACCCATGAGCCATGCCGCCATCCCATGCGGCAGGAGAAACACTATGAAAAAGATCACTCGATTTCTGTTTTGTACCTTTGTCGCCATTATGCTGATGGGGACGGCGATCAGTGCCACCGCTTGCCATCAGAAAGAGGAATATCCCAGCGTACCCGAAGTGACCGAGCCACAGCCCACTGGCGAGATCATCCCCACCGTGGACCGGCAGAAGGAGCTGAAGGATGCAAGAAAGAAATACGCCGACGCCGTGGCGTGGCTGTATATGCCCGGTGCCGAGGTGGACGACCCCATTGTGCAGGCGAAGGACAACGCTTACTACCTGCAAAAGGACGAGAACGGGAACTACAGCGAATGGGGCTGCTACTACGCCCACTGTGACAACCATTTGAGCAGCCGAAGCAAGCTGGACAGGAATACCGTCATCTTCGGTCACTCCGCCAGCAACTGTGACCCGGACGGGCCCAAGCTCACGAAGCTCCATCGGTATATGGATGCGGACTATGTGAAGGAGAACCCGTATGTTTACCTCTCGGTGAAGGGAGAGGACATGGTCTTCCAGATCACGGCCTGCTTCATCACGGATATTGACTTTGATTACATCGATCCCGACCCCACAGGTGAGGAGCTGACAAACTTCTTTGAGCAGGTGGCAAAGAAGAACTGTCTGGAATTTGACGGTGTAACCTTCGGTGAGGAGGACACCGTGCTGACCCTTTCCACCTGCTGCCGGAAGTACGATGAGTACAATACCGGCAACCAGCGGCTCGTCCTCATGGCGAAGCTGCTGCCGGAGGGTGCTATAGCGCAGGACTTCACCGTGCGCCTTGCTCCAGAACCGGAGATGCCTTAAATAGACCAAAACGGAATACGATACCCCCTGAAAAAGATCCGGCAGGCGTTCGACTGCAGGCGGTGCAGCGGTCATAAGGGCTGACGCACCCCCTGTCCAAGCTAACGGAACAACCATCATGTCGAAAGCGGGAGAGATTGCTGTATCGCAATCTCTCCTTTTTTCTGCCGTGATCTCCCGGCTTATCCGCAGGCGCCTCACTTGCACGGCAATGAAAAAACATTGGCTCAATGCCAGGACAGGCGGTTTTTATGGGGTATCCTCACATCCGCGGTACAGTCGTCGCTGCCGAATGGCAGCCTTCCTTCATTCACCTATGGCCGGGCATCGGATGCCCTGACTTTTTGCGTCCTTTTGAGGATACCCCGCCTCCGTCCGCCATCGTTACCCTCGAATATCCTTATGCCCACAGCGGTGTCGCTGTGGGCCTTTTTGCGCCCTGTGCGCGACCCCGCTGCCGCGGCCCGCCACCCGTTTCTGAGATTTGCAGCCAACCAAATTTCAGAATACGGAGGAACCATATATGGGCTTTAATTACGCGGCAGAAAAGAAGAAGTTTGAAACGCTGTGGGCAAGACTCCGGCGTGAATATAGGGCGGCCGGGATGTCCGATGCCGCCATCCAGAAGATGCATGACTTCGATTGGGAGGTATTCAAACAGGAGAGGATCTATCGCCTTCATACGCAGGACTTGGGCATCGGTATCTTTGACGAGCCTTCCGCCGAGCAGGAGGACAAGTCCGCATTGATGAAAAAGTTTTTGGAATCGGTCAGCCGCTGGGACGATTACACGACGGCGTCAAGGTACGGCTGGATAGAGGGAATCGGTGACCAGCGGTTGGTGAGGGTGCTGAAAAGGCTTTCGATTTCGGAGAAGGAGCTCTTGACCAAGTATTGCATTGAGGACAAGACCCAGCAGGAGATTGCAGCGGAAATGGGCCTCTCCCAGCGAGCTGTCGGTAAGCAACTTCAACAACTCAAAAAATATTTCAAGAAATTTTGAAAAATGGTTCTAAAAATCGCGTTCTCGCTGCCTACCACATGAGGGGATCTTTTTCATGATCCCTCTGAACCTTGAAAAACACCGCCCAGGCGGTCATATCCGGTGACTGGAATACCTTTGCTGACGGCGCGAGCGTCAGACCGGGTGCGCGAGGACCACCTGTGCGGAGCATTCTCCGCATATTAGGACGGCCAAAGGAAGGTGCAGAGCGATACCCACCCAGGTCAAATGCAGCTTTGGCAGGCTGCTTCGCCATGACCCCGTCAGTTTACAATGATACTCCTGTACGCAGCTTCGAGAGAACCTCGGAGGGGTGAAACTCCCGTGACGCGCGCCAGCGCGGTTCCAGCCGCCGCCCTTGCCTGGGGAAGTAGTGTCGAATACAGGCAGCTACGCAAGAGCAAGAAGGCCGCTCCGCAAGGAGCAGTTCCGCCCCGATACGGAGCGGCCTCTTCTGCTTTGCGGCAGAAGTATGGGGATCGTCCACCTCCTCTTTCTCTTTTCCGCCATCCATTCTCTTCTCTCTTTTAATCCTCTGAACGGCCTGCATTCACCCCTCCTCCTTATCCCCCGGACGATCCTCATATTTGTGCCGCAAGGCAAAATTCAGAAAAGAGGTACCGATATGGATCAGAATGTCAATTATTACGGCATCATCCTTCTGCTGCGCCAGCTTCGGGAAAGCGGCAGCTTCAGCGAAAAGGAGCTGCGGAGTGTGGCGGCACGGATCGCCGCGGACAGCGGCGCGGACATTATGATTTCTCTCTGATTTCCTTCATCTTTCAGTAGCTTTCTGAACAAGGTTGTGGTAGTGTTTGTGTTGCGAAAACAGGAGGTGAGCAGGCATGGTGGAAAAGCATCTGACAGACGGCACAACGGCGCTGGCAGGGCAGCCCCGCGTCATCAAGATCGAGGCAGCGGAGAAGCCGCGGAATGCACATCTGCGGGTAGCGGCCTATACCCGCGTCAGCTCGGACTCCGATGACCAGCTCAACTCCTTCGCAGCGCAAAACCGCTACTACGCCGAGCTGATCTCCGGCAAGGCTGAGTGGCGCATGGTGGATATCTACGCCGACGAGGGCATCACCGGCACCTCCGCCGCAAAGCGGGAGGACTTCCAGCGAATGATGGCGGACTGCCGCAGAGGGCTCATCGACCAGATCCTCGTCAAATCCATCTCCCGCTTCGCCCGGAACACAAAGGACTGTCTGGAGGCGGTGCGGGAGCTGAAGGAGCTGGGCGTCAATGTCCGCTTTGAGCGCGAGGGCATCGACACCGCCAATGTGAGCAGCGAGCTCATCACCGCCATCTATGCCGCCTTCGCCCAAAAGGAGAGCGAATCCATCTCCGGCAATATGCGCTGGAGCTGTCAGCGCAGGATGGAAGCAGGGACTTTCCTTCCCTCGTCCATGGCCTACGGCTACAAACTTGTTGGCAGGAAAATAGAAATCGATGCTGACGCCGCACTGGTGGTCTGCCGCATCTTTCAATGGTACCTCAACGGTGTTAATAGAATTGCAATCGCAAAAAAGTTGAACGAGGAAGGCATTTCCAGCGGCCAGCGAAAAAAATGGCACAGTGCCTCTGTCCGATACATCCTCACCAACGAAAAATACACAGGAGATTCCCTGTGGCAAAAAACCTACACCAGCGATACACTTCCTGCGACCCGCCACAAAAACACCGGTGAGCATGAACAGTATTACGCAGTAGGAACACATCCGCCCATTATTCCACGGGAAACTTTCGACCAGGTACAGACACTGATGCAAAAGCGCAGCGTCGGACAGGCCGTCACTCATGAACGGCTCTGCGCCCGGATGCGCTGCTCCTGCGGCTCCCGCATCCGGGCAAAGCAAGTCAATGGCAGATGGTACTGGTGCTGCTGCCGACACGATGAAAAAGGCGACTGCGCCATTAAGCCCGTGCCGGAAGCGCAGACGGATGAAGCCATCTGTCGCCTCTACTATAAGCTCAAGCATCAGAGCCTCCCCATTCTGGAGCAGATGATCGAGACTCTCCGGACGATCCGTGATCGCAGACTGCTCTGGAGCGAGGACATCGTTTCCCTCAACAAAAAAATATCCGAACTCTCCAGTCAGAATCAAACGCTGGCCTTTCTCAAGCAAAACGGCCTCGTTGATCCTGACATTTTTATAGCCAAAAGCAACGAGCTGACCCGCCAGCTCCGGCAGGCCAAGCTGGACAAAGAGAAGCTTATGGATGCCGAGGGGGGTGCCACCGCCCAGCGGACGCGGGAGCTGATAGCCCTGCTGGAGGATGGGCCGGACTTCCTCGACCGCCCCGACACAGAGCTGTGCGGCGCACTCGTTGCGGAAATCATCGTGGAGAGCAACGACACCCTCCGCTTCCGCCTGCATAACGGGCTGGAGCTGCGGGAATCCATTGAGAGGACGGTGCGATAATGGGAAACCGAAAGCAGCCCTTCGGCTACCGTATGACGCTGGGCGAGATCACGATCCAGCCGGAGGAGGCAGAGCTGGTGCGGTTTATCTTCCAAGGCTACAGCACGGGAGCTACGCTGGGGGAGCTGACCAAGGCACTCTGCCGGCAGGAGATCCCCTACTATGAGGGGCGGACATGGAACAAAAACATGGTCTCCCGTATTTTAGAGGACAGCCGCTATATCGGAGAGAAAGGCTATCCGGCACTCATCGAGCCGGAGCAGCTCCGCACGGCAGCGGAAAAGAGGACGGCAAGAGCCTGCCCACCGCAGAAAACACCCGCGCAGAAGGCTCTGCGGCGGCTCTGCGGCACACCGCCCTCCGAGCGGGTGGAGAAGCTCGTCACCGACCTGCTCAACGAGCTCATACGCTGCCCCGACCGTATCCAGCCAGCGGTATCCCAAGTGGTCGGCGCTGCTTGCGGGAAAACGCGGGAGTATCTGACCACCGCGCTGGAGTGGCAGCCCATCGATGAGGACAACGCCAGAGCGCTGCTCCTTCAACTGGCGGCAGAGCAGTACGATGCCATCGGGAACACGGAATACGAAACCGTGCGGCTGCGGCGGCTGCTCACCGGCTGCAAGCCCATAACGGAGCCGGATGCGGAGCTGCTGCAAAGCGCGGTGTCAAAGGTGCGCGTGACGAGCAACTGCGTGACCGTGACGCTGAAGAACGGACAGACCATAGAGAGGAGAGATCAGATGTGAACGAAACCGCCCCAAGAGTCATTAAGATCCCCGCAAAGCCGGAGTCGGTCCGGCAGGCGGAGCTCCAAAGACAGCTCCGGGTCGCCGCCTACTGCCGGGTCTCCACCAAGGAGGAGGATCAGGCAAACAGCTACGAGGCGCAAAAGGAATACTACACCGACAAGATCATGTCCAACCCCGTGTGGACCATGGCGGGCATCTTCGCCGACAAGGGCATCACCGGTACCTCGGTGAAAAAGCGTGAGGACTTCATGCGTATGATCCGCCACTGCCGCCAGAGGAAGATAGACGTCGTCCTCACCAAATCAGTCTCCCGCTTCGCTCGCAACACGGTGGACTGCCTCTACTACACACGGGCACTCAAGGAGCTGGGCATCGCCGTCATCTTTGAAAAGGAGAACATCAATTCGCTGGAGGAGGACAGCGAGCTGCGCATCACGCTCTCCGGCGCCTTCGCGCAGTCTGAGAGCGAATCCATCTCCGCCAATGTCGCATGGGGGAAACGCCGCGCTATGGAGAGCGGAAAGGCGACCATCCAGTACAAATACCTCTATGGCTACCGCAGGGGCACGGACGATAAGCCGGAGATCATCCCGGAGGAGGCGGAGGTCGTCCGTTGGATCTACGAGCGATACCTCGCCGGGGCCAGCACACGGATGCTGCGTGACGAGCTGCATGAGCAGGGCGTGATATATTCCGAAAAGTCACCGCAATGGACGCTGCCTCATATCAAGAGCATCCTGCGGAATGAGAAATACTGCGGCGATGTGCTGATGCAGAAGACCTTTCAGCAGGATGTCATCAACCGCAAGGTCATCAAAAACACGGGGCAGCTCCCCATGTACCTCATAGAGAACCACCACGAGGGCATCGTCAGCCGCGAGAAGTACGATGCGGTGCAGGCGGAGATGGCGCGGCGCAAGGCGGCAAAAAGTCCCTCCAAGAGAGCCTCCACCGGTCTTTCAGCCTACACCAGCCGCTACGCCCTCTCGGACCGTCTGGTGTGCGGCGAGTGCGGAA
>OIWU01003333.1_pt1 | contig 12466 bp, 9 predicted proteins | sample 1587711 | NCBI WGS metagenome assembly OIWU01 (sample SAMEA3888909, study PRJEB22519) | human gut metagenome | biome: human gut; feature: human-associated habitat; material: faeces | place: Denmark | collected 2010 | reverse complement strand
CTGGCTCGTGCCGGGATGTCGGAACAGGCGGAAGATTTCTTTCTCGCTTCCGGGCGGTGGGCTGCCGAGCTTTACAAGGCAGACATCGAAATGGACTTACGCACGGAGGGACTGGCCGGTTTCCAGTTGTTGGATTTGCAGGATTATCCGGGGCAGGGTTCGGCTTATGTCGGTATCTTGGATGCTTTTATGGACAGTAAGGGACTGGTTTCACCTGAGCGTTGGAGGGGATTCTGCAATGAAGTGGTTCCCTTGTTGCTGACGGAAAAATTCTGTTGGACGGAGGGGGAGACGTTGACAGCCCGGGTGAAGGTAGCCCATTATGCCGCACGTTCTTTGCAGGGAACCGAACTGGCATGGACGTTGAGGGACGAGCAAGGGCACGTTGCCGGGAAGGCGTGTGCCCCATAGTTTCTTCCGGACGGGGATTGCTGGAGGTCGGAGATATCCGGCAGCCGATTCCCGTGACTGGCAAGGCGAGGAGGTTGAATCTGGAACTGGCCATAGAAGGTATGGACTATAAAAATACTTATCCGCTTTGGTTCTATCCCGAGAACCGGAGCGCGGAAGAAAGCCATCCGGGCATCACGGTGGCCAAACGGTTGGACGGTTACGTGCTTTCGGCATTGGAAAACGGCGGGAAGGTATTATGGTTTCCCGAACGGGATCGCTATGCCTCCCAAACGGTAGGCGGGTTGTTCCAGACCGACTATTGGAATTACAGGATGTTCGAGACCATCAGCCGCAACAACCGGAAATCGGTCTCTCCTGGGACGATGGGGCTGCTGACCGACCCCAGCCATCCGTTGTTCCGTTCCTTTCCTACGGATTTCCATACGAATTGGCAATGGTTCCCTATTGTGAAGCAGAGTTATCCCTTGGTTCTGGACCATTTTCCGAAGGGCTACCGTCCCATCGTACAGGTTATCGACAATATCGAGCGGAACCATAAGTTGGGGCTGATATTCGAACTGGCGGTAGGGAAAGGGAAATTGCTGGTGTGCATGTCGGATCTTGAGGCGGTGGATGACAAGCCTGAAGTACGTCAGTTGTATCGCAGCATGTTGGATTATATGGCATCCGGTGATTTCAATCCTAAGACCGCTGTAAGCAGCGGTGAATTGGTCCGGTTGCTCCGGATGCGGCCTGAGGAAACAAAGCGGGAAGAGTTGAGGAATATATCTTTTGAATAGGAAAAGGGGAAGGCGCATTCTTCCCTTTTATCGTATCCGTTTGCATTTTCCGCTGAACTCCTTTATCTGTAGCCGGATGATTTCCGTGCGGTGGAATGACTTTTCCGCATATTTTTCCCCGGAGCTCGGATGTTCCGGTTTGTATTCATTGTCAGTCTTCCTTTCCGTGGAAAAAGTCCGCTTTTCTTTCCGTTTTTGCAAGCGTAAGGAGCCGTGTGGGGATGTCGTTTCGGAGGATGCCGCAGAACTGAAAATCGTTTGGCTGAGAATGAAAAATCGTTTGGCTGAGAATGATTTTTCAATCGGCGCAGATTTTTTTGCGGGTCTGTTGTCCGGAACTTGGAGCTTGAAGGTGCGGAGAAAAGAAGAAAGCCTGTCCGTGCCGGTAACGAAAGGCACGGACAGGCTTTTATAAAGGATTTTTATCGGACGTTACAAGGACTTGATATCTCCGAACGGGAAGTTGATACCGATACTGATGTTCATATTTGCATTATTCACCGGAATGAATTGCGGAGTTACCTTGAAGAACTGGTGGTTGCTACCCAAGAAGAGGCTGAATCCTTTTCCGTGGTAGTTGGCTATCCATCCGAAAGACGAGCCGAAAGATGAAATGGCATAGCTGATAGAGGCATCGAAGCACTTCACCGGAGCCACGTTGGCCGAGAAACGGCCTTCCGACCAAGAATATTGACCGTTGATACGGGTGGATTCCAAAAAGCCGAATTTCAGTTTGTCATAGAACGGGAAAGTATAGAGCGCACCGATGTTCAGTGTAGCTCCCAAAGCCTTGGTGTGCTTGTCCTTACCCTGTACTTTCATTTGAAATAAGTCTTCCAGGTCGTCCGTCAGGTTATCTATCTGGTCTTCGATGGACATGCCCGGAGCGGCTTTGTCCGAATCGAACGGAATGTCATGGAAACCATCGAATTCCCACGGCTCCATAGCCATAGCCGATTGTACGGCATTCTTGTAGCTTATCCATCCTAAATCGAGCACAGCCATGGAAAGCTCCAAATCCTCGCGTAACTGGTAAGTCGCACCGAGGTCGAAAGCCATGCCGAAGCCTCCGATGGCATTGCCGGTTCCGATGTTGTCGAAATCGAGTTCTTCTTCCGTTTCCTGATGTATGTTACCGTAATCGTCCGTGACGTCTTTGGTTTTGAGTTTGGTCGGTATGTCTACGATACCGGCTGTGGAAAACTCGCCATCGCCGGACACAAGCCATTTGTCGTCGGACATGACAAGCTTCATGTCGTTGATATGGAAGTCGGCATTGTAGATACCCAATAGGAATTTTACTTTGGCACCGACCGTCAACTTGTCCATAATCTTGCGTGAATGCCCTAAGGCGATTTCCGCATAGCTGTTGGAGTACATGTCTTCCAGATTGTATTCCGAATGTCCGCCTTGCATACCCACTTTGGCAAACTCGAACAGGTCCTTAGGCAAGTTTGCGCGTGTACCGCTTTTTATGGAGAGGTCGAACGTATTGAAACCGCCCCACTTGTGGAACCCGAAGGAAATGATGTTCATATCTACGTCGAGGTTCAGACGGTTACGGTTTTTCAAGCCGTCCAGGAACTCACCGCTGCTGACGCTTCCGTTCAGGAATGTCGTGAGGTCACCGTTAGGCAGTTTGTTCCATTCTTTGTGCTAAGAACTTCGCGGAACTCTTTTTCTTCCGTAACTCCGTTCGCAAGGGCGCCGCCCATTTCCCGCGGCTGCTCCGTAATCATAATGCCGTCGGGCAGTTTGTCAAACGGGAAAGTGTATCCCTCAAGGAAATAGGCCGAACGCAAACTGTTCTGCGTCCACGTTGAAACAGCGGGAATGGAAACTGCAAAGAGCAGGGCTGCTGCGATTTTATTTCTTCTTTTCATAATTTTATTCCGTTATAAAAATGAGATATTAGTTCAAGTCTACCGTTACTCCGTCTTTGATGCGGATACGGATATTGGAGAGTTTCAGTGTCATGCCTTTGTTCAGCGTGGCATTTTGGTTGACACCTTCCATGTTGGCCGTGAAGTTGACAATCAGTCCGTCGAGGTCTTTCATGTCTCCGCTTTCGCATACGATTTCCAATTGAATAGGACTTTCGGTAGCCGTTCCGCCGTTTTCGCCTGTCAGTTTCAGACCCGGGGCAATCGTGTTCTTGACCGGATTAACCGTTACGTTGGGATATACGTTGCCGTTCCGGTCTATGGCTTGTGCGTTAAGCTCGAAGTTGAGTGGAATACCGTTCAAGGCATCCATTTCTACTATGGCTTTTTTGATGGTGATGTCTTCAAGGTCACCACCCCAATCGTTGATGGTATCTTTATATACGATGTTCAGTTCGTTTCCGAATTGCAACGGGGCATTCAGTTCGTAAATGGTGTTTACTTCATAATTGGCACCGTCGTTGCCGAGTATCACTTCCGTATCGTGTTGGAGAGCCTTGGCTTCTACGTCGGTAAGTTTGATTTCGTCCGGAATGTTACGTATCAGGTTGTACAAATTGTCACCCAATACGATATTCTTGGCACCTGCGGGAAGGTTATTCATTGCAATGCGTGAGAGATAGTATTCCGAAGTGGCATTTCCGGAGAGAGTGATAGTCTGGTCTGTATTTTCATTGATATTGGTACCGATTTGGAAACCTTCATTGAACACTCCGTCTTTGGTCCATGTCATGCGTGCTTTTAAGTTTACATCGGCCGGACTTCCGTTTTCGAGTTTCAACTTGATGTACGGGTTTTCCAAGTCCAGATTCACGTCGTCTTTCAAGAAATCAGGTATACCTTCCACGGTAATCGGGTCTACATTGATATCAATCTTCGGGTCTACGATTCCCGTTACGCTCTGCAACGTGATGTCGGGCACTTCCGTGTCGGTAATCAAGTTCACTTGAATATTTCCGGCCGGAACACCCGGGGTCGTAGCCGTACCGTTGGCTATGACATTCGTTTGCAATTTGAAATGCCCCGGTTGATATATTCCTTGGCCTTCAGGGAAATTCTGTATACGCTTGAAGTGTACGGGTATTTTTAGCGTTTCTCCTTTGCGTATCTCTTGGTCGTGCTTAAACTCAATGGTTTGCGCCTCTCCGGCCTTGATGCCATAGTTTTCCGGGTCTCCTAATTCGAAAACCAATCCGTTGGGTTGGGACTGGCCTTCCAAGGTCATTTCTATATTGAATCCTTTTTTCAAGGTAATGACATCTACGTTTTGGCTTGTCTGGCTGAAGCTGAGCGTCAGATTGGCCGTGAAATCCACATTTGCGGATGTGAGCGACACGATATCCGTGGTTACGTCGTCTTTCGAGAAAATGAAGTCCGTGGTCACATCGTTTACTTCTGCTTCCACTTCTTCACTTGTGGCTGCCGGTGTGTTGAAGTATAGTGTTGTCGTCGTCGGATTGCTTGCCGGGGCGTTGATGTGTACGGGGTCTATTTCCACATCGGTTTCTGTGGTATCGGCTTTGTTCAGAGCGTAATTACCTTGTGCATCGGTTTTTACTACGCTGTTGTCTTCCAAATCCATAATTTCTTCCAACGTGAATTCTTCCGTTCCGCTGCCCGGAATGCTGAGGTCTCCGCCCACGGTGATGGTCATGTCAATGTCCTTGGTGAGGTCATAACTGTCATCCACGCAGGATGCGAAGAAGAACGGAGATAAGGCGGTTGTCCATAATGACGCCTTGATGAGTCTTCGTTTGTTCATAATTAATAATGTTTTGAAGTTATTTCTGAATCTAAATAATACTAACGTATCTTCTTGACTAAATGTTTAGCTTAACCGGCGACAAAGATATTTAAAATAAATATAATAAAGCTATATTTCTTGAAATATTTTAGAGGAAAAACTATTTTTCACGGGAGTTTCTTTATTTTTCTCTTCTCCTGATTACTTTTCTGAGGTGTCAGGACGTGCAATCGGGCTTTTTTGCTTAACTTTGCAACCAAAGTATTTATTCTAATCTGTTACAAATAGTAATTATGTCTATTTCATTCTTTAGAACTCCCGGCGGGAGCGTCATCGCTACAGAGGCGGACCATCGTCTCAATGCGGAGGAAATCGAAAAATTATGTTGGCTCTACGGTGGTGCCACGGTGGAAACCGAAGACGGACTGAAAGGTTGTTTCGTAGGTCCGCGTCGTGAGATGATTACTCCGTGGAGTACGAATGCCGTTGAGATTACTCAAAACATGAGCCTCAGCGGTATTTCTCGTATAGAAGAGTATTTCCCCGTGAAAGACGAACATGCCGAGCACGACCCGATGCTGCAACGTATGTACAAAGGTTTGGACCAGAATATTTTTACGGTTGATATCCAACCGGCACCCATTGTGTATATAGAGAATCTGGAAGAATATAACGAACAGGAAGGGTTGGCACTCTCGCCCGAGGAAATCGAATACCTGCATCAGGTGGAAGGCCAATTGGGGCGTAAGCTGACGGATTCGGAGGTGTTCGGTTTTGCGCAAATCAACTCCGAGCATTGCCGTCATAAGATTTTTGGCGGCACGTTCATCATCGCCGGGCAGGAAATGGAGTCTTCTTTGTTTCAGATGATTAAGAAAACGACACAGGAGAATCCGCATAAAATCATTTCGGCTTACAAGGACAATGTGGCTTTTGCACAAGGGCCGGTGGTGGAACAGTTTGCGCCGAAAGACCATTCCACGTCCGACTATTTTGTAATCAAAGATATCGAGTCGGTGATTTCCATTAAGGCGGAGACGCACAACTTTCCTACCACGGTGGAACCTTTCAACGGGGCTTCCACGGGAACGGGCGGTGAGATACGCGACCGTATGGGCGGAGGTGTCGGTTCATGGCCGATAGCCGGGACGGCGGTTTACATGACTTCTTATCCGCGTACGGATGAGGAACGTGATTGGGAGGACATCTTGCCGGTGCGCCAGTGGTTGTACCAGACTCCGGAACAGATTCTGATCAAGGCGTCGAACGGGGCTTCCGATTTCGGAAACAAATTCGGGCAGCCGTTGATTACCGGTTCCGTACTGACTTTCGAGCATCAGGAGAATGGTGAACGTTACGGTTATGACAAGGTGATCATGCTGGCCGGAGGCGTGGGATACGGTACGAAGCGCGACTGCCTGAAAGGCACGCCGCAGAAAGGCAACAAGGTCGTAGTGGTAGGCGGCGATAACTACCGTATCGGTTTGGGCGGCGGTTCGGTTTCGTCGGTAGATACGGGACGTTATTCTTCCGGCATCGAACTGAATGCCGTGCAGCGTGCGAATCCCGAGATGCAGAAGCGTGCCAACAATTTGGTGCGTGCATTGTGCGAAGAGGACGTGAATCCGGTGGTTTCCATTCACGACCACGGTTCGGCCGGACATGTGAACTGTCTCTCCGAGTTGGTGGAAGAGTGCGGTGGATTGATAGATATGTCCAAATTGCCGATTGGCGACAAGACTTTGTCTTCTAAGGAAATCATAGCCAACGAATCGCAGGAACGCATGGGATTGCTGATTCAGGAAGAACATATCGAACACGTGCGTAAGATAGCCGAACGCGAGCGTGCACCGATGTACGTGGTCGGTGAAACGACCGGCGACGCGCACTTTGCTTTCCAGCAGGCCGATGGCGTGCGTCCGTTTGATTTGGATGTGTCGCAGATGTTCGGCCACAGTCCTAAGACGTACATGCGCGACAATACGGTGGAGCGTAAGTATGAGGACGTGACGTATGATGAAGCCAAGTTGAATGAATACGTGGCTCGTGTACTGCGTTTGGAGGCCGTGGCTTGTAAGGATTGGCTGACCAATAAAGTAGACCGTTCCGTGACGGGCAAAGTGGCACGCCAGCAATGCCAAGGTGAAATCCAGTTGCCGTTGAGCGACTGCGGTGTCGTGGCTTTGGATTACCGTGGCAAGGCCGGTATCGCTACCGCTATCGGGCATGCCCCCCAAGCCGGTTTGGCCGACCCGGCCGCAGGTTCCGTGCTTTCGGTGGCCGAATCGTTGACCAATATCGTATGGGCACCGCTGGCCGAAGGGTTGGACAGCGTGTCTCTCTCTGCCAACTGGATGTGGCCGTGCCGCTCTCAGGAAGGGGAAGATGCCCGTTTGTACCAAGGTGTACAGGCTTTGTCCGATTTCTGTTGTGCTTTGGAAATCAACGTGCCTACCGGAAAAGATTCCTTGTCCATGAGCCAACAGTATCCCGGCGGCGAGAAAATCATCTCTCCGGGTACGGTCATCGTGAGTGCCGGTGGTGAGGTAAGCGACGTGAAAAAGGTGGTTTCGCCGGTGATGGTCAATAAGGAAAAGAGCACGTTCTATCATATTGATTTCAGTTTCGATGACTTGCGTTTGGGTGGTTCGGCTTTTGCCCAATCTTTAAATAAGGTGGGTTCGGACGTGCCGACCTGTAAGAATCCTGAATATTTCCGTGATGCTTTCGATGCCGTGCAGACGTTGGTAAACAAAGGTTTGGTTTTGGCAGGTCATGACATTTCGGCCGGAGGTTTGATTACCACTTTGCTCGAAATGTGTTTCGCGAATATGGAAGGCGGTATGGAAATCTCTTTGGACAAATTCGGCCGCCATGACATCGTGAAGATTCTCTTGGCTGAGAATCCGGGTGTGGTGGTGCAAATTGCCGACAAACATAAGGCGGAGTTCAAGAAAATCATGGACGATGCCGGTGTGGGCTATCTCAAGTTGGGACATCCTACGGACGAACGCCTCATCCAAGTGACAAAGGACGGTGCGGAGTACCAGTTCGGCATAGATTATCTGCGTGACGTATGGTATAGCACTTCCTACTTGCTCGACCGGAAGCAGAGTATGAACGGACGCGCCAAGGCTCGTTTTGAGAACTACAAGATGCAGCCGCTCGAAATGGTGTTTAATAAGGATTTCACGGGCAAGTTGGCGCAGTATGGGTTGAACCCCGACCGTCGTATCCCGTCGGGCATCAAGGCCGCCATTATCCGTGAAAAGGGAACGAACGGTGAGCGCGAAATGGCTTATTCGCTTTATTTGGCGGGATTCGACGTGAAGGATGTCATGATGACCGACCTGATAAGCGGACGGGAGACGTTGGAAGATATCAATATGATTGTCTTCTGCGGCGGGTTCTCCAATTCGGATGTGTTGGGTTCTGCCAAAGGCTGGGCCGGTGCTTTCTTGTATAATCCGAAGGCCAAGGCGGCACTCGACAATTTCTATGCCCGTGAAGACACGTTGTCTTTGGGTATTTGCAACGGTTGCCAGTTGATGGTGGAACTGGATTTGATTAATCCGGAATTTACGAAGAAGGCGCACATGTTGCACAACGACTCTCATAAGTTTGAATCGGAGTTCGTAGGACTGACCATCCCGATGAACCGGAGTGTGATGTTCGGTTCGTTGAGCGGGAACAAGTTGGGCATCTGGGTGGCCCATGGCGAAGGCAAGTTCTCCTTGCCTTATCCGGAGGACAAATATAACGTGATAGCGAAGTACACCTACGACGAATACCCCGGAAATCCGAACGGGTCGGACTATAGTGTGGCCGGTATATGCAGTGCCGACGGGCGTCATTTGGCCATGATGCCCCACTTGGAGCGTGCCATCTTCCCGTGGCAGAACGCCTGGTATCCGGCAGACCGCCGTACGGATGAGATCACGCCTTGGATGGAAGCTTTTGTCAATGCCCGTAAGTGGGTGGAGGCTCATAAAAAATAATCATGTCCGGATAGCATGCAAGGGGGCTGTGTCTATGCAAGGGCACAGCCCCGTGTGCTGTCTGTACATTCCGTATAAGAGTTGAAATATGAATATTTATTGGAACAGTTTCCGTACGTTCTTCCGCATCGGTTTGTTTACCATAGGCGGAGGGTATGCCATGATACCCTTGATTGAAGCGGATGTGGTGGACAAAAACAAGTGGGTGGCTCGTGAAGACTTTCTGGACTTGATGGCCATAGCCCAAAGTTGTCCCGGGATTTTTGCGGTCAATATGAGCATTTTTATCGGCTATAAGCTGAAGGGCGTACCCGGTAGCGTGGTTTGTGCTTTGGGTACGATCTTGCCCTCTTTCCTGATTATTCTCGGCATAGCCTTGTTTTTCCAACAGTTTCGGGATAATGAGACCGTGCAGCGTATTTTCAAGGGTATTCGCCCGGCAGTGGTGGCACTGATAGCCGCTCCTACGTTTAAAATGGGGAAGAGTGCCAAAATCGGGATGACCAATGTGTGGATACCGGTGGTGAGTGCCTTGTTGATTTGGCTGTTGGGTGTTTCTCCTATATACATTATTATAATGGCCGGCTTGGGAGGTTACCTGTACGGGCGTTATATCAAACCGTCTGAAAGTAAATGATAAAGATATGTGGTGGTTATATGTAAAGCTTTTCTATAGTTTCTTCAAAATCGGCCTGTTCGGTTTTGGGGGAGGCTATGCCATGATTTCCCTGATTCAGGGAGAAGTGGTCAACCGTTATCATTGGTTGACGAGCGGGCAGTTTACGGATATCGTGGCTATCAGCCAGATGACACCGGGACCGATTGGTATCAACTCGGCTACGTATGTAGGCTATACCAGCGTGGTCAATGCCGGTTACGGTCATGGTTGGGCGGTATTGGGCAGTGTGACGGCTACTTTGGCCGTAGTGCTTCCATCGTTTGTCCTGATGTTGCTTATCAGCAAGTTCCTGATGAAGTTCAAGAACCATCCTGTGGTGGAACATGTGTTCCAGGGTTTGCGTCCGGCTGTGGTCGGGTTGTTGGCGGCGGCAGCCCTGTTGTTGCTCACACCGGAAAACTTCAGTACACCGGACAGTCCGTGGCAGTTCTATATCAGTATTTTTCTTTTTGCCTTTGCCTTTATCGGCAGCCTTGTGTATAAGATGAATCCCATTAAATTGATTTGCCTTTGCGGGTTGGCGGGCTGGATTTTGTTTTAACCGTTAAATGGATGTAAGTATGATGGAGACAATATTTCCTTTTGCTTTGTGGTGTTTCACTTCGCTTTTCACGATCACGAGTCCTTTGAGTACGATGCCCGTATTCCTGACCATGACGCAGTCTTTGGATGAAAAGGAGCGTCGTGCAGTAGCCATAAGATCCACTTTGGTGGCTTGCTGCGCTTTGTTACTGTTTGTATTGGCCGGTCAATTTCTGTTCAAGTTTTTCGGTATATCTACCAATGGTTTCCGTATCGTAGGCGGTATTATCATATTCCGTATCGGATTCGATATGTTGCAGGCCAAGTACACACCGATGAATCTGAGGAAAGAAGAAATCAAAGAGTATGCCAACGATGTTTCCGTGGCTCCTTTGGGAATCCCTTTACTATGCGGGCCGGGTGCGATTGCCAATGCGATTGTCCTGATGCAGGAAGCCCATTCGTTTGAAATGAAAACGGCCTTGATTGTGGCTATCGTATTGGTGTATGTCGTTACGTTTTGCCTTTTGCGATGGGCAGGCCAGTTGGTGAAATTTATCGGCGAGACGGGTAACAACGTCATGATGCGGCTGATGGGTCTGATTCTGATGGTGATTGCGGTGGAATGTTTTGTCAGCGGGGCACGTCCCATCCTGACGGAAATCCTGCATGGAAGTTAGAGGGCGTTTGAACTTCACCACCGGTTGTCTGTAAACCTTCTCCGACGGGATTTTGCGGATGTTATGAGGTCACGGAGCACGAAGCCGTTTACAGTAACAGGCAACGATAGCATTGCCATACGGAAAGTAAAAGAGGCGGAATGCCAACAAGCCATAGGACAAGCATATTAGGAATAAGGTTCGACTCAGAAGGAAAGCATAACTGTTTTAGAAAACGCAAAGCAAGAAGTAGAAAAAATGATAATGGAGTAGTTAGGTATGAAACGTATCAAAATATTCATAAGCAGTGTTCAACGTGAGTTTGCTGAAGAACGGGCAATGCTTTGCCATTATATCCGGACAGATGCATTGTTGGGGAAGTTCTTCGAGCCGTTCATTTTCGAGGAGGTTCCGGCAAATGAGTTCCCGACAAGCCATGTGTATCTGAGAGAGGTTGAAATGTGCGACATTTATCTGGGATTGTATGGCAATTTATATGGGTATGAAGATGAAGAAGGGATATCTCCGACAGAACGTGAATATGATTTGGCTGCAAGGTTACACAAAAGTCGGCTGATTTTCATAAAAAGCATAAACGAAGACAGACGTCATCCTAAAGAAACCCCAGAAATATTTCATAACATCCGAAGTTAAATGTGTACAGTTTTACGGATATGTGGTAGAAAAACCGATGCCTGCTTACCAGATTTACAGAGGCGATGTCTTTGAGTTGGTGGATCAGGCAACAAGTTTCATCATGAGCCGTATAGACAACTGGACTGGGACTCGTGAGGAAGGAGAGCATGCAGCGGTGCCGACACATCCGGAATTGCCGATTGATGCTGTGAAGGAAGCCATAGTTAATGCTGTATGCCACAGGGACTATACAAGCAATGCCAGCGTACAGGTTATGCTATTCCGCAATCGTCTGGAAATATGGAATCCGGGAACGCTGCCGTATGGACTGACAGTACAGAAACTTCAAGGACCGCATAAATCTTTGCCGGCGAATCCGTTGCTTGCTGACCCGATGTATTGGAACGGTTATATTGAGAAAGTCGGGACCGGTACTGAGGACATCATTAGGAAGTGTCGCGAATATGGATTGAAAACTCCTGAATTCCATCAGGAAGAAGATTTCAGAGCTGTTATCTGGAGGACTGTTGAATCACAGAATGATCCAAAGGCGATCCAAGGCGATCCAAAGGCGATCCAAAACGATCCAAAGGAAGTTGAAGAACTGATAAGATTGATAAAAGGTAATCCTTCCATTTCAAGGGCTGAGTTAGCCAAGCAACTTGGGTTGAGTGAACGGCAGGTTCGCAAGATAATAGATCATCTGAGGGTAGAAGAAAGGCTTGTCAGAAAAGGAGGTACGACCGGAGAATGGATTATTATCAAATAAAAAACGGCAAAGGAATGTGGCGAATCGGACACAATCCTTTGCCGTTTTGGTAAACGGACGGGCGGGGGAGAAGGAATGTCCCCTATCTAAAGGTGTCGTGTTTGATGATTTTATGTATGTCTTTTATATTGAACTCACCTTTGAGGAGTACGAGTATGCCATCTTCTTCCGAGCCTTCCGTGGAACGGATGACGACTACGATTTGGTGAATGACTTCCTTGTCTTTTTTGAAAAATACCCGGATGTGTTCGTCGTCCTCCTTTACTTCTACCATTTTGGAATAGTCCTTAAAATCCAACATTTCCAAGTCAGCGAGGTAACGC
>OIWU01003330.1_pt1 | contig 12468 bp, 20 predicted proteins | sample 1587711 | NCBI WGS metagenome assembly OIWU01 (sample SAMEA3888909, study PRJEB22519) | human gut metagenome | biome: human gut; feature: human-associated habitat; material: faeces | place: Denmark | collected 2010 | reverse complement strand
ATTTAACCACTTAGTAACACGAACCCCTCCCATTCGTAATAATCGTGTTACTCGATGGTATTCGACGATTGCCTACCATCGCACGATCATTTTCGGGAGGGGTAGTTACTTAACGATTGTTATCAAATATTGTAAGTCAGATTGACGAACGCGAACAGCGTGTTCGCATCCTCGTAACGCATCCGGCCGAGAGCTATATCGTTCTCGATGCCTAGCCTCGTTACAGCCGGGATCAGCGCGACCTCGTCGCTCAGATCCTTAGGGTCCGTAACATACATCACAGTCGCAGATTTAATAATATTGCGTTCCTGCTTAGCTATCCTCAAGCCGCCCGTAGTCGTATAGATCCTGAACCATTTACCGAAGATGTTAACTGCCCACCTATCCGGAACGGCACCCTTCGGAATCTTCCGGATGAGCTTATGCATCTCATCCTCGTCCTCATCGGCATAATCTCCGTAATGTGCGGCCGCATATGCCCGATTCCATGCGCTTTCTTTCGCGATTGCACAACGATAACCGCGGCAGCGCTCGACAGCTACTCCCTTATCTTCCCACACGGTAACATCCTGTTTCGGGTCGGGATATATCTCGAACCCTGCGAAATATGGGTTACTCAAAGCGACAAAATTCGACGTACAGATACATCTGCATCCTTCCCTGCCGGAGAATACCGTCTTTGTAAGGCTCATCAATCCTTTAAGGGCACCCTTCATATAGCGGCGGTCCTCCGGGATAAACTCATCGAACAGAATCAGATCCACGTCCGGATGTGCCGGTCCTCTTCTCGAGGAGTATGTACTCAATGATTGGAATTTAATGACGAGTTCTCCGCTCGGGTCGTGGACGCCGTCGGCCTTGCAGCTCCATACATGCTTATCATCCTCGTCATGGATCCAGCCGAATTCATAGGCGTCGTTCAAAAAATCCGCCTGGAAATTGGCGGCTTCCATGGTCCTCAGAACGTCGCGCACCCACATGGTCTTACGGCGGTATTTCTGCCACAGCACCAGGGCGATGTGCAGCGCAACATCCGTTTTACCGATACGCCGAGCTCCGATCATGAACCAGATCGGGCATGCCCGAGCCTTTGAAAGGAGCTTCATGAAATTGGCCCATCCTTCATTATCGCCGATCTCGAGGATGACGGCGTCGAGGAATGAATCCCAGGATGACGTTTTGTCCGACATTGTCAGACGCTCCTTGACAGTCTGATCTTCAACCCGTCATCGTCTATCTTATGCGTGTGGCCTTCCAGGATGACGCCTCCGGGTACTCTCCTGGGAAGTAACTTCAACGTGTTAACGTCATCCGGGTCCTTCTTGGCCTCCTTGTACATCTCACGGAGCCATTTACTTTTGATTTTGTAATGCTCGTCTCCGAGATTCTCCCCGAATATCCTTGCAGGTTTATCCAGGAGCTCAACCCACATCCCATAGGGCAGACCGTCAGCTCTCTTAGGCTGCGGTACACCTGCGCACGTCACCTTGAACCTGTCGAGAGGCTCCTCGGCATCCCGGAACACCTCGATATATCTCTTGAACCCGCCCTCGTAGATCTCGTCCGGCTGGCTCTCGAGGTCCCACATCCCCAGATCCTTCCCGTATCCGCCGAGAGGCTCCCCGAGATAGATCACGGAGTCGGTATCACAGTGCAAGACGGAATCGACGTCATAGGCATCGACTACTTTTCTTACCCTATCCATCAGCTCGCGCCTGGCCCATGCGGTGACGAACATCGCATAGGGCAGGTACGCAGAAGGTTCTCCCTTCTCCTCGTGGGTCCTCCATATCGGCTCTCCTGTCTCCTCGTCCATGACGAGCTCTGTGTGGGATTCGTCCGGGATCAGGGCGAATCTTCCATAGGCCGCGTTCAGCATCCTCTTGGCGTGTTCCCTTTCGGCGCTTCCCTTCTTGGCCTTCTTCTTTTCTGCTCCCCATTTCTCGATGTATTTGGTCAACACACCGGTCTTCTGCTGGAATGCCCAGAATTCCCCGGCGCATGTGTCTACCTCGATGTCGTAATCAATTGAGAGATTCTCCCAATCCACGCATGTCAACGTAAGATTATGCCATTGCTTGCAGTCCTCGATATGCTGACCGTATTCTACATCCTCTCCGCAGTAGTCGATCCCGTTCTTGAACGTGAACCACGGGATATGTCCATCCTTGATGTGGAGTTTTACCCTCATCTTGCCAACCCATAATCCGGATTGAGGCTTGATAGCTCCCATATAGATGGGATTCCCTACCGGCAGAGGCTTTTGGAGCATCACGCCCGGGAACATGGAGACCTTGTCCTCGTGGGTGATAGGTCCTTTATGATGTCCTTTATTTCTCGATATGTTGATGCCGCCGAAATACCCATCACGGAGAATATCGTCCAATTCCCTGGTCAAGGGAGGGAACAACTCCTTCCACAGCGGAATACCGATCATGCTGCGCATATCCGCCCAGGCATCTCCGGAAGTGGTCGCATGCTTGAATCCTCCGCCGTGCCAGAATTCGCCCGCCTTGGCGCAGATCCTGGCGTCACGGATGACGTACTTCCAGTCCTCTTCCGAATCCAGATCTAACGCGGAGCTCCACCCTGGCTTGAAGTCCGGGTCGATGTTCTCGAGCTTCGGGTAGTCGAGAGCGTCCCCGAGACTGCGCAGGTTCCCTTGCCATTTCTTCGCGGAATCGCGGAAGATGAGAATCCTATTATTCACTTCCACGGAGACCTGGATGGGCTGGCCGTTGCGGAAGATAGGAGTAAGTTTTGCGCCGTACTCCGCTTGCAGCTTCCACAATACGATCCTTAAAAATTCCAAGTCGTACTTGAGATTATGAATATAGATATATTGGTGCTCCCGAGACCTTCCCAGGGTGCGGAGCCTGTGCAGCAATGCGCGGGTATCAGTCCCTTTGTATGTTCCAGCCTTTCCGGTAATGACCCATTGCACGATCCAGGCGCTATTACCGTCGTTGTCGGTCTCGGTGTCGAATCCCCAGATCACGAAGCCGCCTCCAATTCCTTTCTGTAGCATTCGAGGCACATCCAGGAGGAGGGAGAACCCGGGTCGTAATTGTCGACATGGTAAGATCTCCCGCAGATATGACAGATAAGATTTCTTGGATCCATAAGCTCACACACCCATATATGTCTCGATTCTTTTGACAAACTGATATAACCATACGGAGACGTCGGACCTGTGCGGCTCCTCACTTTCTCCATGGTAAAAGAAGAACACCTCGAAGATATAGGCGTCCTGTTTGTATCCTTCATATATCGCCTCGTCCGAGAGGGCCAGGATCTTCTGCTTGAGCGCCTCCGGAGCCACCGAGAGCGCGGCAGCCTTTACCCTGCGCGCGAATTCTGCGATGACGAGTTTCTCCGCATCCGGGAATTCGGTACTGTCGAATTCCTCCACCTCGGCGACGCCTGCGGCCTTCGTACCTTCCCGGGGCTTCGCTCCGGACGGAGACCTCGGTCTCTTCTGCGACGGCTTGGCCATCTCTCCGGCTTTCTTCGCGGCCCTCGTCCTCCGGGTGTTTCTGTTACGCTCCGCTTTTGCGATCTTCTCCGCCTGGGCCCTGGTGAGATTCCTCGAGAGCGACCCGACACGGCGTCCGTTCTTTCCGTATACAGTATTTTTCCGGAAGGTATAGCCTTCGGGCGCCAATTTTCCGTTGGACTTGTATACCAGATCTCCCGAAGGCGAGAGTGTGAATTTTGTGAGTTTGGCCATTTAGATCACCGTTGGAGGAGAGACGCCGCAGGCAGAAGGAACGTATACCGCGCTAAGAGGTAAGCCTGCGACGGCGGTCGGCCAGAGACAGAGCCACCGCTTACGGAAGGCAGCAGGAAAAGGAGGAAGCACCCGCTGCCTTACCGCCGGAGCCTGCGTCAGTCAACCTCTTCGAGGTCCGCCACATCCCATTTAATGGGCTTTCCGTCCTTCTTCTTGTCCATCTCGAACGGGACGAATTTGAGCTCTCCCTCGGGCGCCTCGACATGATAGATCCTGTCTCCGAAGCGGTTGACCTCGTCGCAATCCCTATCGAGGTCTCCGGTGTAGAGGCTCACGATCCTAGGCGAGTTGGTCCTGACGAGGACGACCTCGCCGGATGCCGTGCGGAGCTGCATCGCTATCTGGCGGTCGGGTACGGGCTGGCCCTGCTTCGGGCCCTTCTTGTAGAGGATGACCTCCCCGTCCTCGTCCTTCTTATCCTTCTCGAGGATGGCGGCCTTCTCGATGCGGAAGGTCTCCGTCACATCTTCCCAATCCTTCTTGACTCCGTCGAATCCCTCCGGGAGTCCTGTCATGATGTTCCTCATTTCGCTTAGCTTCATTCTTCCACTTCCATTAGTTTTGAAACGATCCATTGATTCCTGCTTTTCCGTCCGTCCTTGGCGGAGGAGAGGAGGTATCTCCCGTAGTTTTCCGAGATCCTGCATGCCTCCTCCGGAGTCACGGACAGATATATCCTTACGGTCCTGTTCATGTTTCTCCCATTGTGTTAATGTGTTTTAGGGTTTAAATGCTTTGCCCAGCGGTGCCTTGACGTACTCGACGAATTCGATGTAGTCGATACGCTTAGTCCTGATCCACAACGGACGGAGGTATGTATCCCAGTAGTACTTTTCGACGTTGGGATGGTACTCGTGGACCTCGATCCATTCAGGCATCTTCTGAGTCAGGTCTATCCGGTGGTCCATGACTACATCGAATTTGCTGTAACCGATGTAGATGGTGTAACGCAGCATAGGCGGTTGTAGCGGTGCGGACATTTTCAGTCCTCCCTCTTGATGCAGCGTATCTCTATAGTCTCGCCTTCGTAGAGATGCTGGGCGGCCATAGTCCAATCAATGTTCTCGAAGGTCTCCCGGTCTCTCTCGGAATCGAGATCCAGTTTGCACCACTCCCCAGGTCTTGCGAAGCAATTGCCACGGAATTCGATAATCATCGTCATTGCACGTCCTCCCACATTGAATCCTTTTCCGAACGTTCATATTCCTCTTCCTTCTCCGCCTGCTGCATTATCGCGCGGGCGGTGAACGCCTCCTCGAGACCGCGCTCGAGAATGAAATCCATCGCACCGGCGATACCGGTCCTGTACTGCTCGGCCAGGCCGACGACGTCCTCGTAGCGGTCACAGAGGAACGATATGACACGGTTGACGATCATGCACGAGTCGAGGGCTCCGATCTTGCGGTCGATCATGGGCTTGTCGGTCATTCCTTCGCCTCCTTCCTGTCGCCGCACATGACCATAGGATTCACGACGTAACCCTCGAAGAACAATGTATAATCGCGATAGCAGTCTCCGCAGAGGCAGATACGGCTGTCGTCTATCTTCATGTTCACAAAGACTTTCCTGCGTGCTCCGCAGCGGAAGCATCTCTTATCATCTTCTTCGCTCATTCCATCACCGCCTTGACTTCGCACTTGATGCCGTACAGGTTCTCGGCGACCAACAGGAGGCAGCCGATCTGCGCCGCATAGAGGGCGCAGGCCCTCTTATTGCCCTTGTGGAAGGCGCGGAAGATCGGCACATCCATGTATATACTGTGCTGCTTCCAATCGACATGGCCGCGGCAGTTGTTGAAGCGCCGCATTGCCAATCCGGTACCGGAGCAGGGGAGACCCTCGTCTATCATTCCAACCACATCTTGAGGTGGAATCTATGATCTGTTCCGTCGGAGAGGCGTTTCATGATCTTCCCGGCCTCGTTCAGGTCGCCGTAATAGCGGCACGGGTCATCGAAGTTTCCGTAATCCTCGAGCTCGCCGTAAGCCTCGCTCAAATTGACGAAATGGCCGTCTGTCTCGTCGTAAACATGGTACTTCATTCCATCACCTCTACATTGCTCAATCTGCTGATGATCTTGACGACTCCGATCTCCTTGCTTGCGGCGTACGAAGCGTTGAACCACTGGCGGTTGCTGTGGGCAGGGTCCAACTCCGCCTTGACGACCTTAGCCCTTCCGGGACTGATGACTTCGAGCTCTGCGCTCACCCTTTCGCTGCGGAATCCGCCGAGGTTCGGCTTGTATATGCCGATCCAATAGGCGGCCCTTATCTTCTGACCTACGGTGTAACTCATTCTTCATTCCTTCCTTGCAACACATTAGTTGCAATTACACAATGGCACCTTTAATATAAATAACCTTCCGTCAGTAACACGTTTATATACAAAAGTAATACTGATATAAGGCCGAGGGAGCGGAAAAGCACAGGAAACCCCTGATCCGCACGGTCGCATGCTTTCGACATCATCCCTCGGCCAACGCGCAGCTGCGCCGCGCTCTGTGCTCGGCGTTCGCCTGCGCACACCAGGTGATAACATGACAGGAAATCCGCCCGACGAAGGAATCCCGGCACCCAGTCCCGTCGATTATTCTAAGATCATCGACGAACTGAAGGCCGCGAACATCGCACTTGTTGAGAAGGTCAACGCCCTCGAGGAGAGATCCAAGGGCTTCGATCAGAAGATAACCGCCCTCTCCGGCGAGGCAGCAAAGGCCAACGCCGCCAAGAAGGACGACATCGAAGTTAAAAAGAAGGAATTTGACGAGGCCTACGACAGGGCCATGGAATCCCTCGGCTTCCGCACAAAGAAGGAGTGAGATAAATGTCCGGTTTTGACAAGTACGCAGGCCAGGAGGTCGCCTCCGGAATAAGGAAGAACGAGCCCCTGATGGCCTTCGAGGAGGAGGCGACGGCGACCAAGTTGGCCAACATCGCCTCCGTTCAGGGATTGCTGCCTAAGATCTCCAAGATCATCGTGCATGAGACCAGGATCAAAGAGGGCAATCTTGACGCTTACTTCAAGAAGGGCGCCATGCCTTACGGCGCAGGCATCGAGCACATCGGCTTCATGGATGGAGCCGTAAACGCCAAACAGTCCGGAAGGTGCGTCCCTTACGGCAACGCCGCCGCAGTCGGCCAGCTCGACGTCATCAATCTCGCCTGGAGTCTCAACATATCCGTCTGGGATAGGGAGATCAGCCAAAACGTATTTTCCGCCGCCGAGGTCGGGGATTACGTCGCCCAGAAGCTCCGCACACCGTACAAGACCCTTGCCGGGCTCAAAAGGAATGCCGAGATCCAGCTCGTATCCGACGTCATCGACGGGACCAGGAGCGTATCCAGTCATGAGAACTCCGACGGAACCGGTAACGCCGTCACCTACGCGCCGAATATCAAAGGATATGCCGGGCAGATCGCGGATACCGGCATCGTGATGCCTGCACTGACGCAGGGCAGCCTCCCCGCATTTGCGAATGCAGCCGACGCCATGAGCCTGGTCAAGACCCTCCAGGACCGCGCGGCCGAGATGATGGAGGAAGGAACGGCATACTCCAAGCTGGGGATAAACACGTTCTGCATGGAGGCTCCTCTCCTCATCATGGAGACCAGAGTACTCAACGCCCTGGACAATGCATGGGCGCTCGACGGTGCCGCCAAGCAGATCCCCACCAGGACCGCCCGCGAATTCCTCAGGACCTTCGCCGAGATCGTGGAGATCCCCGCCTTCGCCGAACTTCCGACCAACTCCTCCTACACCAAAAAGAGACTCGGAGCCGTGCTCCTGGACAGGGACTCCCTCTCCGAGCAGATCGCATGGGACAACATCGAGAGTCAGAGATGCACCGAGCAGAGGATGACCGGTTACAACTTGGCCGGAGCTTCCGCACTCGGAGTATACCGCGGAAATCCTGCCTGCGGCGTACTCTTCAGCACCTCCTGAGGCGGTAACATGTGCGCGAACATCTGGAAGATAGGGATACCCAAGGATACCCTCATCGGGATCCTCGAGAAACTCGACGCGGACGAGGATGGGTTCGTGACCATCGGCGAGGTTCGTGACGTGCTCAAGCGTTACGGAAAGGACGCCAAGTCCTCCCTCAAGTCCTCCATCATTAAAGGGAGGTCCTGAGATGGCAGAGCGTCCCCTCTCGGTCAATACGAAGGGACAGCGCAGGGAGGCGGAGGAGCTCGGAGCCTACGACCTCGTGCGCCATTACGAGGATGTATTCTCGGCCCGCTTCCGCTGGCTCAACGGACCGAAGGGGATGCCCATCGACTGGCCGGAGCGGATGATTTTCCGCTTCGGCCTCCTCGGTACGGCGGAGGCGTTCGGTTCGATGCAGCTCGCCGGAGGTACTCCCGGCCTCGAAGGTATCTACGGGGAACCGCTGGACTGGTTCCCGAAGTGCGAAGGAGCATCCATCCCGGAGGGATGGCTGCAAGCCCACGAGGGACCCACGGTCCACATTCCCAACGTTCCGCAGGACGAGATCGAACCGCTTTGCGAGCTGATGGCCGACGCCTGGCGCTGCATGAAGACCAACATCATGGGGATGAGCCAACCGGTCGTTATCCAAGGGACCATCGGCGCCGAACTCAACGTCAAGGAGTGCGGCCAGGCCGTCGATGGATACAAGCCAAGGATTTTCACGTTGGACAGGACCAGTATGGACGCCAAGGCGCTGGACCTCGGAGCCAAGGACCACACCGAATCGTTGATAAAAACCATCAACGACATCGACTGTGAGATCCTGGCCCGCTTCGGCATCAAGAGCGCCGGCACGGAGAAGGCCTCCGGAGTCAGTCCGGAGGAGACCCTCAGCATAGCGCAGGAACTGAGGCTACGCCTCGAGAGGGACCTGGAGATCAGAAGGAGATTCTGCGAGGAAGTCCAGGACGTCCTGCCCGGATTGAGGGTGGAACCTGCGCCCGGACTGATGGACGGCCCTGAAAGAAATTCCGACAAAGAGGGAGACAATGAAGAGCAGCGATCTTAATATTCCTATCCAAGAACCTTGTAATTGCAGTGGTAAATCCTGCGGCGCAGTGCGCCATATAGAGGACCTCTCGCATGACGTCGACGTCCTCCGGGCGGAACTCCGGCGCTGTGAGAAGGCCAACTCAGAGGACACCCGGAGACTGTGGTTTAAAGTGGGTGGCTTGATCGTCGCATTGGGTGCGCTCCTTCCCACCGGATGGGCGACTTTCCTGGGGCTGATATGATGGCTGCTTGCTTCTGCGTCCCTACTCCCTACTCCATCCAAAACCGCGATACCGACCCTTACGACATCTTCGAGCGCATTATTCCGGAGACGGACAAATACGCCACGGAGAAACGCCTCGCATTGTGGGACCGCTTCCACGACACCGGCATAGGCAATGACGACGAAACATATTGGATACGCTGCATGAAGGCACGCGCGGACGAGATCTCCGGGAGATACGACATCAAGATGAGAGCATTCGCCGAATATAAGGCGAGGCTCGAGGCTGCCGAGAGCATCGACCTATCAGACGGAGAGATCAAGAGTAAGAGCGTCAGCTCGGTCTATGATCCTCCGGAGGTCCAGACCGTACACACGGCCGATAAATATCTGGCCGACCAGAATAAGACCGAATTCGACCAACAGACCTACGGAGGTCTCGAGAGCGAGACGGTCAGGCAATATACCGACGCCGTCGAAAACCCGTTCGAGACCTGGGCGGCAGAATTCGATAAGCTGTTCTACTGGGGTATGTGACATGATACTTCCGGATGTCCGCATCTATTCAAAGCTCACCATCGGGACGACGGTCTACGAGGAGGACGACCTGCATAAACCGTATTTCACGAGGACCGCCTCGAGACAGGGAGACTTTAAAAGCTTCGCCAAGGAAGAAGATAGGATTTACACCTTTACCAACGTGCAGCCTCGGAAGGGAAGAGAATTCGAGGAGATGGAGTTAGACATCGCATGGGACGAATTCGCCGGATGCAAACTATTCGCGACGCCTAAGCTCGTTGTGATAAAATTCCCGTCTCTCAACATGGCCGGCAGTTACACGTTCGTCTATGGATGGGTGGACGACGCAGAGCCGGTAGCGACCAAGGGACCGCAGACCAACACCCGCATAAAATGGCATGTCGATTGGTGGCTTACCTGGTCGGATTACAACTGGTTCATGGTCTCAGGTCAGCAGCAGATCCTGGCCAATTGGTCCCCTCGCAGGGTGACCATCGGAGCCGGAAGGATGGTAAAAGGACCGTCCCAATTTGCGAGACCGTCCTCGTCGGCTCCGAGGAAATGGTTACTCGAGAACGCGAAAAGCATTATCGACGACCGCGATCCTCATTTCCACACAAGCACCTGGTGGGCGGTGATGTGTACCACAAAGACATCCGGAACACCTCCCTCGGAGGTCGTCACGGACATCATCTATTATTTCTGGCCTATCGGGGAGAAGATAGCCGGAGCCGCTAACAATTCGCCCAATTGGACCACCATCTACACCGGGCAGATAGAGGAGGCGATGGGAATCGACCCGTCGAGGATCCAAGGATTCTGGCTGGCTCCTTTCATGCCCTGGACGGGCGGGGAGGTTAGGGACCTCACCGGCGACAGCGTGTACGAGCTGACGAGTATCTTATCCGGTAACACCAACACCAAGACCCTTACCGAGAGCGTTCAGACGAACGACAAGAAAAAGATAGTATTCACGGACCCAACCGGGGCGGAGATGTTCACGGCGCCCTGGGGAATTCAATTTAAGACCATCGTCACATGGTTCGACATCGGCACATCCGCGGCGGCGTTGTGCGTCTATCTCGGAGAGACTGACGCACCTATCGAAGAAAGGAAAGGAGCCGAGGGGAGGTTCTTCTCCTTCCCGCTGCCTTCGCTCCCGGTGACGGAGAACGCCTGGAGCTCATATGTCTACAACGGACAGCGCGATTATGACATGCAGCAGAAAGCGATCCAAAGGGACCGGAGCGCCGTCAACGGTATCGCCGGGATCGGAACACAGGCGATAGGCGGAGCCCTCGCAGGGACTGCGGCCGCTCCGGGAGCGGGGACCGCGGCCGGAGCCATTGCGGGACTGGCAAGCGGCATAATCGGCACCGCCGCCAATTACTTCACAGCGGGTGAATTCGACAGCAGGGACCAGCGCAGCGTGGACGCCCTGACCAGCAGACAGACCGCCGCCATGATCGTCAACGCCGGAGGTTATTATGGGATAATCCAGCCGTATGGTCCCATGATCGGATGGAACATGCTGACCATGGTCAGGGACCCGGTGAGCCTGGCGGAGATAGAGGTAGAGCAAGAGGAGCTCGGGTATGACACCGATACTTACGTCAAAGATTGCAGCAACCTCATATCCGGAGGCGGCCCGCTGCGTATCGAAGGATTGAGAGTAAAAGGCGATATTCCCAAGGAAGGCAAGGAGTATATTGCTGCACTCTTCTCTAGAGGAGTACATATTGATTTAATTAGTTGAAATGTGATAATGGTGATAGAATGCCAAGGCAGGATGTGCCATACGGCGGCGCCATATGCCGCCTAAAGGAAAGGATTGCGGAGATCTGGGATAAACTCGACCAGAAACTTCACTCAATCAACGGAGTCGAAGGAGACGGTGCCGGGAACGTGGAGATAGTCAGCGGTGACGCTGCGATCACGGTCTCGGAAAGTCCAACCGGACATTTTATAGAGATCGGGTTAGATCATGGGAATCTCCCGGCTGCTGCGGTCTCGAGTGTGAACGGACAGACCGGAGCGGTCATGTTGGATGCTGAGAATATCCCGAGCGAAGGGAATTCCAACGTTCAGATAGATCTCACCGTGAATATGGAGACGATCAACGCCCTCTCCGAGGCTATCGGCCTGGAGGAGACCGCAAGACAGAACGCAGATAATACGCTGCAAACCAATATCAACGCTGTTCAGGCTTCCATCCCTGGAGCTGCTGCGGCCGCCGTCTCTAAAGATCCGACGGTTGCGCAGCTCGCCGCGGATGTTCCGGGCAAGCTCGATAAGATCAGCAGCGGAAGCACGCTCAAGGCTTACACCCATACCGGCGGAGCTCAGGGAGAGACCGCGGTAGTCAATGGGCTTGATGCTGACTCGATTGGATTAAGGGATGGAAATGGTAGGATGCAGGCCGCAGATCCTGCGGCCGGTGCGACCGATAAGACGTTGGTTACGGCGAATTGGGTGAGTCAGACCGGAGACGGTGCGCCTAACAACGTTCTTCATAAAAATGGAAACGAGACGAAAGCAGGGCAGCTTACATTTTCTACTGCATTAAAACCTATAACGCTTTTATCATCCTCTCTTACCGCAGGCATTGCGTTTAAATCATTGACTGATGACGTTACAATTAATCCCGACACTAATATCGGATATTCGCAGTTAATATTCGCAGATAAGAACGATGTATCAACTGCATATTTAAGACTAATTCACAAGAACACAGGCGGATATACACTTGCAATAGGATTAAAAAAATCAGACGGAACATGGCAAGAAACTTATCTATCGACAACTAACTGATACTATGAGAGCGCTCATAAGGGATAATGAAATCATCATCGAACCGTTCTCGAAATGGGTAGAAGACCATCTCGAATGGTTAACGACTGCAAGGCCGGACGGAGACGGCTATGAACTCGTGGAGGATTATCACCCTCCGG